>Ga0210036_1002499_pt1 | contig 19417 bp, 13 predicted proteins | sample CryGeymeta201515_FD_185469 | JGI IMG/M metagenome (GOLD analysis project Ga0210036, IMG submission 185469) | Groundwater microbial communities from Crystal Geyser aquifers in Utah, USA - Crystal Geyser metaG 2015-15 (SPAdes) (version 2) | ecosystem: Environmental > Aquatic > Deep subsurface >...
GCCCCAGAGCGTCAGGCTGCCGGTGCCGCCGAGGTCGATCACCACGGTGCCGGTGCTGTCATCGGCGTAGGTGTCGACGAAATCCTGCGCGGTGCCGCCACCAAGCAGCGCGGCGTCGAATTGCAGCGCGTCCACGTTGTCGGTGAAGTCGGTCACCACGTCGGCGCCCGAGGTGAAGACGAAGGTATCGGCGCCCGCGTCACCGCGCAGCGTGTCGTCGCCCGCGCCGCCGATCAGCACATCGTCGCCGCCGCGCCCCCGGATCAGGTCATCGCCCGCGCCGCCGTCGATCTCGTTGGTGCCGTTGGTGCCGCGCAGGTCGTCGCCGAAGGCCGATCCGGTGAGGTTCTCGACGAACATCATCAGGTCGCCGGTCGCCTCGCCGGTGTTGGCGATGGTGTAGAGCATGTCCGCCGTGACGCCCGAGGCGGCGCCGGAATAATCGGCGGTGTCGACGCCGGCGCCACCGTTCAGCGTATCGGCGCCAAGCCCGCCGACCAGCGTATCATCGCCGGCCATGCCGACCAGCGTGTCGTCGCCCGCGCCGCCGATCAGCACATCGTCACCGCCGCGCGCATAGATGATGTCATCGCCCGCGCCGCCGTCGATCTCGTTGGTGCCATGCGTGCCGCGCAGGTTGTCGTTGAAGGCCGACCCGGTGAGGTTCTCGACGAACATCATCAGATCCCCCGTCGCCTCGCCGGTATTGGCGCGGGTGTAGAGCATGTCCGCCGTCAGCCCCGATGCCGCACCGGAGAAATCCACCAGATCGACGCCGGCGCCGCCGTTGAGCCTATCGGCGCCAAGCCCGCCGATCAGCGTGTCGTTGCCGCTCTGGCCAACCAGCAGGTCGTCGCCCGCGCCGCCGATCAGCACATCGTCACCGCCGCGCGCATAGATGATGTCATCGCCCGCGCCGCCGTCGATCTCGTTGGTGCCATGCGTGCCGCGCAGATTGTCGTTGAACCCGCTACCCAGCAGGTTTTCCACGTTCACCATGAAATCCCCGGTCGCCTCGCCGGTGTTGGCGATGGTGTAGAGCATGTCCGCCGTCAGCCCGCCGCCAGCATCCGCGTAGGACACTGCGTCAATACCATCCCCGCCGTTGAGTGTATCGGCACCAAGCCCGCCGATCAGCGTGTCGTTGCCGCTCTGGCCGACCAGCAGGTCGTCGCCCGCGCCGCCGATCAGCACATCGTCGCCGCCGCGTGCAAAGACCGTGTCATTGCCGTCCAAGCCGTTGATGACGTTGGCGCCGTTGGTGCCGCGCAGGTTGTCGTTGAAGGTCGAGCCGGTGAGGTTCTCGACGAACATCATCAGGTCGCCCGTCGCCTCGCCGGTATTGGCTCGGGAATAGAGCATATCGGCGGTGAGGCCGGAGGCGGCTTCGCTGTAGCTGGCCAGATCGACGCCGTCGCCGCCGTTCAGCGTATCGGCACCAAGCCCGCCGATCAGCGTATCATCGCCGGCCATGCCGACCAGCGTGTCGTCGCCCGCGCCACCGCGCAGCACATCGTCGCCGTCGCGCGCGAAAATGATGTCATCGCCCGCGCCGCCGTCGATCTCGTTGGTGCCGTTGGTGCCGCGCAGGTTGTCGTTGAAGGCCGACCCGGTGAGGTTTTCCACGCCGAGCATCAGGTCACCCGCCGCTTCGCCGGTATTGGCGACCCTGTAGAGCATGTCCACGGTCAACCCGGTAGCGCTGTCGCCGTACCAGGCCACGTCAGTCCCGTCGCCGCCGTTGAGCGTATCGGCGCCAAGCCCGCCGACCAGCGTGTCGTTGCCATCCGCGCCGAGCAGCGTGTCGTTTCCGTCACCGCCGAGCAGGGCGTCATTGCCGCCGCGACCGTTCAGAAGATCGTTGCCTTCCAGACCGAGGATGCGATTGTCTTCATCGTTCGCATAAAGCTGATCGTCGAAGCCGGACCCTTCCAGCCCTTCGATACTGATATAGCTGTCGCCCGTCGCTTCTCCGGTGTTGGTGCCGGTGTAGACCAGGTCGGCGCGCAGACCCGACGACGCGTCCCGATACGCGGCAAGGTCGAGGCCGCTGCTCCCGTCGAGCACATCGGCCCCGGTGCCGCCAATCAGGGTGTCGTTTTGCTCCCCCCCGTCGAGGCTATCGTCGCCGTCGCGACCGTTCAGTACATCGTCTCCGCCGCTGCCAAACAGCTGGTTGTCTTGCCCATCGCCGCGCAGATCATCGTCAAGAAAGCTTCCGAAGACGCCCTCGATCCCGATATAGCTATCGCCCGCCGCGTCACCGGTGTTGTTGGTGGTATCGGCGAGGTCCACCGTCACGCCCGCACTATGTCTGTATTCCGCGATGTCGGCGTTGCCGTTGCCGCCATCAAGCAGGTCGGCCCCGGCCTCGCCGGACAGGACGTCGTTGCCATCGCCACCGCGCAGAGTGTCGTTGCCATCGCCACCGAACAGCATATCGTCCCCGGCTTCGCCTTCCAGCAGGTCGTTGCCGGCGTCGCCGAACATTTGGTCGTCGCCGCCGCCGCCGAGCAGCGTGTCGTCATCGTCGCCGCCCCCCATGAAGTCAGAGTCATCGCCGCCGACGAGGCTGTCGTTCCCGGCATCGCCGAACATGTCGCCTCCACCGGCGCCGCTGATCAGCGTATCATTGCCGGCGTCGCCGATCAGGAAATCCATGTCGTCGCCGCCGTTCAGCAGGTCGTCGCCGGCGCCGCCGATCAGCACATCAAAACCGGCCCCGCCGAGAAGCGTATCGTTCCCGTCCCGGCCGAGCAGTTCGTCGTCGCCACCCCGGCCATCGAGCAGGTCCGCCCCTTGCCATCCGTCCAGCGCGTCATTGCCGTCGCTGCCGTAAAGCTCGTCCCCGAAGGAGGAACCGGTGATCTGCTCGATGTTGATAAAGATGTCGCCGACCGCATCGCCGGTATTCGTCGTGGGATCGCTCAGGTCGACGCGGACCCCGGTCGTGGTATCCCAGTACGCGGCCTCGTCGCGGGTGCCGTCACCGCCGTCCAGCACGTCAGCCCCGGCGCCGCCGACCAGCGTGTCGTTCGCCGGACCGGCACCGCCAAAGAGCGTGTCGTCGCCCGCGCCGCCGCGCAGGGTGTCGAAGCCATCGCCGCCGTCCAGCATGTTGCCGGCACCATCGCCGCGAAGATCATCGTCGTGATCGCTGCCGACAAGGCCCTCGATCCCGATATAGCTGTCGCCCGACGCGTCACCGGTGTTGTTCGAAGGCGCGCCCAGATCTGCCGTCAGGCCGGTCAGGCTTGTCGAATAGTCGGCCATGTCCCCGGACCCGGCGCCGCCATTGAGAACGTCGGCACCGGCGCCGCCGATCAGGATGTCATCCCCGGCACCGCCGATCAGGGTATCGTTGCCATCGCCGCCGTCCAGCGTGTCGTCGCCTTCATCGGACTGAAGGATGTTCGACATGCCATTCCCGATCAGGTGCATGTCGAACTGACCGTTGAGGACAACGTTCTCGATGTTCAGAAGTTGATCGAAGGTGGTCGGATCACTCTGCGCAAAGAAACGCCCGAGACCCAGATCGACGACCGGCACGAAAGAATACGGGGTGAAATCCAGGTCGAAATCGCGGACAAACGTGTCGTTGCCATCACCGCCGTCGAGCGTGTCAACGCCAGTTCCACCCGTCAGTGTGTCATTCCCGGCGCCGCCGTCCACGAAATCCCGACCTTCCCCGCCATCTAGGCTGTCATTGTCGTCGCCGCCGAAAAGATAGTCGTCCCCGCTGCCGCCCAGAAGTGTGTCATCGCCGCCCCATGCATGAAGGTAATCACTGCCTGCGCCGCCGTTGAAAAACTCAGGGGCATCGGTGCCACTCCAGAAATCATCCTGTGTCACGGTTGCACCGGTTATGGCGGTCGGGTCGATCAGGGTGCCGGGGGCGTAAGCGCCGCCTGCCTGGTCCGTCGGATTGGCCGGATCGAGAGCCGCCATAATGGCATCGAGTTCCGCCTGGCTGGTCGGTGCTGTAACCGCGCCTTCGAGCAGGAAGACGTAGTCCTGCGCCGTTGCGTCATCATAGATGCTCAGGATCGTGGCGCTGGTGCCATCGCTGAAGTTGATCTGAAAAATGTAGGTCTCGTCATTCGGATTGTTGCCGGGACTGACCGAGATCGCGGCCGAGGCGGTGACCTCGATTTCCTGCTCTCCGAAGCTGTTCAACGCCCCGCCCGGTATCGGCTGGTAGAGGACGGTCGCGCCTTCCGAGATCGTGATCGTGAGCGATGCGCCACCGAGATAGACCGGGGCTGCCCCGGTCGAGTCGAGAGCGAACCCGTTAAGTGTGACTGTCGACATGGTGCTTCCCCCTTGGTAACGGCCAAAGCTGAATATTACACATATGTATAGTAATGATCAGCAATATTAGCGGTTGTTAATGGTTGCTTTAACGCAGACAGCAGAATTGTCGCTTTGTCAAGCTGTTCGTCCGTGGCTTGCGCCGCGATGTCGCACAGGGTTTTGCGTGCCCCGCGCCTTGGACAACGCGCGGGGGGGCAGGGCAGGGGGCAGAGGGGGGGCACTGGTCCGGTTCCGGCAGGTGTATTTCGTTTGAAACCAGGGGGTGTCGCAGCAATCTGGACAAGGTGTGAAGGGCGATCGCCCGAGAAGTGAGGCGTTCCAAAGTGACGAAGAGAACGACCCATACGCCTCCAACGCTCCGAAGACCGCACGGCAAACCTTTCCCTGCTCTTCGATCGGGATCGCCAGAAAAGCCCGCTTCCACCAGTTCGAACTGGTCAATCCAAGGCCCGGCAGGCACGTCGGGATCAATCGGCAACAGAGCGGCGAACGGCGCGGGGGACCACCCAATCGCCGCTGTCACGGTCAGGGCGTCACAGGATATTCTCGGGTGTCAGGTCGTTTTCGCGCAGCGCGGCGCGCAGCCGCTCGAACCCGCGTTCGCGCAACTGGCGCACCCGTTCCTTGGAAATTCCAAGCCGCGACCCCAGCCCTTCCAGCGTTGCCGGCGGGTCGCGCAATTGCGTGGCCAGGATGATGTCGCGTTCGCGCTCCGGCAACGCCGAGAGGGCCGAAGCGAGGCCATCGCGCAGCGCCCCGACATCCAGCCGCTCGATCCGCCCCGGCGCCTCGGCGCTGTCGGGGTCGACCAATAGCGCCTGCCGGTCCTCGCCATCCTCTCCCATGGCCGGCACGTTGAGCGAGAAATCGCGCCCGGAGACCTGTTCGCGCAGGATCGCCACCCGCGCCTTGGAGACGCCAAGTGCGTGCGCGAGGTGGCTATCGACCTCCATCCTGTCGCACCCGGGGGTGCGCAGGAACTTCTCCTCCAGCCGGGAAAGGTTGCCGAGCGCCTTGCGGAACTGTGCCGAATTCGGGCGCCGCACCACCGACAGGTTGGCCTGCTTGAAATCCTGGATTTCGGCGCGCATCCACCACGCGGCATAGGTTGAAAACCGCGCCCCGTTTTCCGGGTCGAACCTGTCCGCCGCCTTCATCAACCCGATGCTGGCCTGTTGCACAAGGTCGCGGTCAGGCTCCGCCCGGTGCGGGCTGTGGCGCTTGGCCATGGCGACCGCCATCGGCTGGAACGCCTCTAGCAGGTGGTCGCGTGCGACCTTGTCGCCGTGGGTCTGCCACGCCGCCAGAAGCCGCCGTTCGTCATCGGCGCTCAGCATGCCGACGCGCTTGGCGCAGCGCCCGTTTCTGGCCCAGTTCAGGATTGGCTTGTTCATGGCAGCACCTTCATGGCAGCACCCAATATGTTTTCGATTCGAAACTAAATCAGCAAGCCGTGCCTTGTCAAAGTGATTCAGGGTCACTACCTCCCGGCCATGACACGAACCACGCCCTCCGCCGACCGCATCGCCGAACTGCTCGTCCATGTCGGGCGCGTCTGCCGTAACGAGGATGGCACGTCGGACCTTACGGCGGCGCAATGGACCTGCCTTCGGTTCTTCGCGCGGGCCAATGGCAGCACCCGCACGCCCTCTGCCTTTGCCAGCTTTCAGGCCACGACGCGCGGCACCGCTTCGCAGATCATCAAGGGGCTGGAGGGGCGCGGCCTGATCACGCGCCGACGGTCGGAAACCGACCGGCGCAGCGTGCGCTTCGATCTGACGGCAGCCGGGCTGGCCTGTCTTGCCGAGGACCCGCTCCGCGATCTGATCGCGCTGATCGAGCGGCTTTGCGCCGCGGACCGTGCGGCGTTTCTGGAAACGCTGTCGGGGCTGTCCTCGTCGCTGGCGTTGATCAAGGGCGCGCGCGCTTTTGGCACGTGCAGCGATTGCACCCATTTTACCCCCGGTGATACAAGCGGCTACTGCGCCTGCATGGCGGGCGAGCTTGGCGCCGGCGAGATCGACCAGCTTTGCGCCAGCTATGCAGGAAAACCCGCGCGCGATGCCCTGCAAGCGACAAGAGGACATGACGATGAACCAGCCTGACACGAAGACCGCCCAACACCTGCCACGCATGATCGCCATCAGCAGCGGCAAGGGCGGCGTCGGCAAATCCACCGTCACCGCCAATATCGCCGTCGCCCTTGCCGAAACGGGGCTGCGCGTCGGCGTCGTCGATGCGGATGTATACGGCCCGTCGATCCCCGGCATGCTGGGCCTGCCGCCCGGACAGAAGCCTGCCCAACTGCCAGACGGCAAGGTCGTCCCGGCCGAGGCTTACGGGGTCAAGGTGATCTCCATGGCGATGCTGACCGAGGATGACAAGCCCGCGATCCTGCGCGGACCGATGGTGACGAAATATCTGCAAATGTTCGTGCGGCAGGTGGATTGGGGGCCGCTTGACCTGTTGCTGCTGGATCTGCCGCCGGGCACCGGCGATATCCAGCTGACGCTGGCACAGGCGTTCCCGCTGGCTGGCGCCGTGGTGGTCAGCACGCCGCAGGATGTCAGCCTGAAGATCGCGCGGCGGGGCCTGCGGATGATGGAGCAGGTCAACGTGCCGATCCTCGGCGTGGTCGAGAACATGAGCGGGTTCACCTGCCCGACCTGTGGCAGCGTCACGCATATCTTCCACAAGGGCGGCGGCGAGGCGATTGCGCGCGATCTCGGCGTGCCCTTCCTCGGCAAGGTGCCGCTCGATCCCGGCATCGTCGACTCCGGGGACGCGGGCATTCCGATCGCCAGGGCCGCCCCTGCCAGCCCCGCCGGCGTGGCCTATCGCCAGATCGCGGCCAGGCTGGCCTCGGGCGTCGGGACGCAGGCCGGCATCACCGCGCCCTTCGCGTGGACCCTGTCGGACGGCACCGGCAAGCCTGCGCCCGCGCCCACCGCACCCGATGCTCCGGCGACGCGTCTGGCGGCGCTGGACGATATGCCCGAGGGGCTGCACCTGACATGGGCCGATGGTCTGGGCCAGACCCTCGCGCCGCGCGACCTGCGCATCGCCTGCCGTTGCGCGCAATGCCGCGACGAGGTGACGGGCAACCGCCTGCTCGATGCGACCGGCGTGGCGCTCGATATCGCCATCACCCGGATCTGGAGCGTCGGCAACTACGCGCTCGGGATGGCGTTCAGCGACGGGCACGATACCGGCATCTACACGTTCGAGGCACTGCGCGCCATGCAAGCCACGGTGGCCGAGGATGTCTGACACCGCAACGCGCCGACGCCTCCGCGCACAGGCCTCGGTCAGCGACCCTTTGGTGATGACCTTCCTGCTCGACGCACCCGTGCAACCCGGTGTGCAGGTCAGCTATGACAGCCCCGGCGATCCGGCGCCGCTGCCCGCGGCGCTGTTTGCGATCGACGGCATCAAGACGGTGCAGGTGGCCGGCTCCGCGATCCACATGCGCCGCGATGACCGGGCCGACTGGGCCGCGCTGAAACCGGCCATCGCGGCAGCGATCCGGCAGGTGCTGGACCAGACCGACAGCCCGCTTGGTGACGCCGCCCAAGACGCCGGGTCCGACGCCGGGTCCGACGCGGCGTTGATGCGGCAGGTGGAGGACATCCTCGCGCATCAGGTCAATCCCTCCATCGCCGCGCATGGCGGACATATCGCGGTGGAAAAGGTCGAGGACGGCACCGCCTACCTGCGCATGTCTGGCGGCTGTCAGGGCTGCGCGGCCTCGTCTGCGACCTTGCAACAGGGGGTGGAGCGGGCCTTGCGCGCCGGCCTGCCCGCGTTGCGCAATATCGTCGACATGACCGACCATGACGCGGGGCAAACCCCCTTTTATGCGCGCGAGGCCGGCCAGACCCCGGCCCTGATCCGACCGGTTCCGCCCGGTGTGATCGACTGGCAGGACGGGCAGCTTGTGGTTGACCCCGACTACATAGCGCCGCGGCTGAACCTGACGCCCGACAGCCTGCGCAAGGCGTTGCAATCGGGCGCGGTGGTGGGCGTGACGGAAACGGGCAGCGGCGCGGACGCGGGCAAGACCCGCGTGATCCTGCGCGCGCCGCAGCGCGCCTGGGCGGCAGAGGTCCTGCCCGATGGCAGCGCCCGCGAGATCCCCCCGCCGCGCGCCACGACAGGCGCCGCCGGGCAGGAAAAGGCCCTCGCCGACCGGCTGCGCCATGCCCTGTCCGATCGCGCACCAGAGGACGGCCCGCTCACTTACGGCGGACTGGCCAGGTCGCTGGGCTATTGGGCGCCGGGGTCGCTGCGCAAGATCACTGCGGCACTGGAAACCACGATGCGCGAGGATGCCGAGGCTGGCCGCCCCTTCATCGCTGCGCGCGCCGTCGGCCGGGGCCGTGACATGCTGCCGGGCAAGGGGTTCTTCGACCGCGCGCGCGCCCTGTCTCGCGGCCCGGCGGACGGCGAAACCGCGGCAGACTTCCACGCGGCGGAATGCCGACGCCTTGATGCGGTGCTCGCCGCCGATGACGCGACGCGCGATGCGCAACAGCACTGAACCGGCGTACCTGAATGAAAATGGGCACGTGGTCGCAGTTGGAGGCGACAGTGCCCCAGCACGTCGCGAGCGGCTGAACCGGGGCATTGGCTACAAGATCCCGTTCCACCACCATCTACCCGACCTTCGACAGGTCGGCCTCGGTCCCCGTCGCGGGATCGGCACGCCGCCGGGTGAACGCCGTGCCCCTGTTCTCGATCGCCGCACGAGTCCATGTGCTGATCTGGTCGGAATACGAACCTCGCCGCATCCGGTATCAGGCCGCCTTCAGCATCACTTCTGTGATGACCTGGCTTCTGGGTGGATCGGCGACCCAGCCCTTTCTGGCAGGGAGAACTTGCCGGTCCCCGATGAGATCCTGAGCAATTTCAACGTCGGACATGTGCGCGAGATCAGCATTGCCCGCGATGCATCCTGACACCGCAGGCGTGCCATTTCTTTCAGTCGAACGCGCGCCGCGGCTGCTCGTCCCACGGGCAGGGACGCCGCGAAGCACAGGTCGTCGAGGCTGATCGTCGAGGGCTCTCGGGGGACGACCAACAGCTGGACGACGCGGGCCTGCCCGGCCGGGATCAGCGTCTTCCAGAGATTGTCGAACTGCGTCAGCGCGGTGATGACGGCGGTCTCGTCGAGATGCCGCCTACGAACTCAACGAGCCGCAGCTTGAAGACCCGGACCACCTCTTGGTCGTGCCGCTGGCGAGCCTTACCGACGACCAGCGAGAGCACTTCGAGACGCCGCCTGACACCGGGGTCTGGCCGGAGGTCGGCAGCAGGGCAATGCTGAGGCTGGTCGAGGGCGGGTTCGGTTTCGCTGGTGGCTGGTGCACGGTCCAGGAAGGCCGTTACAGGTACATGGCGGTGGGCGCCGGGTCCGTGATGGTGAGGGGTGTCATCAGCGAATGCCTGGCCTACGAGGTCATCTGGGGCCTGTGACGTGGCCCCGACCGGCTCCGCGATGGCCGCGCTGGTAGAAAGCCTCGTGACCTTAACTGGTTAGACGGGGACGGTGCCCGGAAGAGAATACTGTGTCTATGCCGTACTCGAAAAGAAAAAGGACCTAGTGTTCCCCGCCTGACATAGGATTCCCAATGCTGTCCGGCTGTGGCATGATCAGCGGATGCGACGCTCCGACATCTGCCTTTACCTTGGCCCCGCCGACCGTGCTGATCTTGAAGCGCTGATCACCAACCGCAACACCCCGCGCAAGCTTGTCTGGCGGGCCGAGATCGTCCTGGCCACAGCGGACGGTCATGGCACATTCGAGATCATGCGACGCGCGCGCACGTCGAAGCCCACGGTCTGGCGCTGGCAGGAGCGGTATCTCGGTGAGGGCGTGGCCGGCCTCAAGCGCGACAAGACACGGCCCTCGCGGGTGCCGCCCCTGCCCATGGCAACAAGGCTGAAGGTGATCGCCAAGACGATGCAGGAAACCCCAGCCAATGCCACGCACTGGAGCCGCGCGCTGATGGCCGAAGCCATGGGCATATCACCGTCGAGCGTCGGCCGCATCTGGGCGGAAGCAGGCTTGAAGCCGCATCTCACGAAGGGGTTCAAGGTCTCGAACGACCCAAAGTTCGAGGAGAAGGTCACCGAGATCGTCGGGCTTTACCTCGACCCGCCGGACCGGGCGGTCGTGCTTTGTGTCATGCCAGAGGCATGCTTTCAGCATGATGAAAAATCGCAGATCCAGGCACTCGACCGCACCCAGCCCGGACTGCCGCTCAAGAAGGGCCGTGCGGCGACCGTAACGCACGATTACAAGCGCCACGGCACGACCACGCTGTTCGCGGCGCTGGACGTGAAGTCGGGCACGGTCATCGGCGATTGCATGCCGCGTCATCGTGCGAAGGAGTTCCTGAAATTCCTGCGCCAGATCGACAAGGCTGTACCGGGCCCGCGCGATGTGCATCTGGTGCTCGACAACTACGCCACCCACAAGACGCCCGAGGTGAAGGCCTGGCTGGACAAGCACCCGCGCTTCAAGCTGCACTTCACGCCGACAAGCGCCTCATGGCTGAACCTGGTCGAACGATTCTTCGCCGAGATCACGTCCAGACGCATCCGCCGCGGCAGCTATTCCAGCGTCGATGATCTTGAGGCCGCGATCTACGATTATCTGGCGCACCAAAACGAGAGGCCCAAGCCCTTCAAATGGACCAAAACCGCCGAGGAGATTCTCACCAGGGAACGCCGCGCCTTGGACAAGCTCGATCAAATCCGAGGGAACCGGTAAGATGCGTCAGACTCAGAGCACTAGCCCCGGTTCGCGTGCACCGACGCAGCCGGGGCATTTTTATCTGAATATCTCGCCTGTATCTGCGTTCAAATACAGCCGGTTGGCTACTGTCGCACCGCCGCAGTAGGTGAAATAGACAGGTTGGTTGCGATGGCTGGTAGACTTCACCCAACCGCCCATGTCGCGGAAGTCGCGTTCGGTGCAGCGTCGTTGTGCGATAAGCGATTGGGCAGCTTCCGCAAACGCGGTTCGGTATCGTGAAAAGTCGTCGGACCCGGACACCAATTCTTCAATCCCCGACGCACCCGCAGCCGGATCAGGCGGGCGGGTTTCCGATAGATATTCCATCGACACCCATTCGGCGAACTGCCCGTCAGCAATCCCGTTCGCAGGGTCGCAAGCGGCGTTGCCCGTATCGACATACTCGCTTCGACCGCCGACGCACGACGCGTCATAGGTTTGTGTGATCCGCGCCCAACCGTCGCGCTCTTCACGCACGGTCACGCCTTCACGAAAGAACAATTGCCCTACAACACCGCAGCTTTCCGACGGGCATGTGCGACGGTTCAACCGTTCGGAAGTAACCCATAGCCGTTCGTCACCTTCGGGCGCAGCCCACGGACGTTCGTTCACTTCCGGCATGGCGGTTTCCGAAGTTTCCGGCGATGGCCCGGTCACGCCGATAAGAACGAAGCACCCAAGGAAGGACGCCAAAGCAACCCAACGGCTCTTGAACGGCTTGAAAGGGTAGATCACCCCGGCCAACGATACGATTGACGCAAGTGCCAATATCAAAACAATCACAGAATTCCCGTCCTAGCCCTTATCCTCTGTAGCGATTCAATGACATGAGGCTAACACGAATAACGTGATTGTGTGGCGTTTTACGGGCGAAGCTGGAAAGCACCTTGTTGGGCAACGTGCGACACGCGGTCACGTCTTCGTGAGCGTTCGGCGGGTTGGAAGGCCGCGAACAACCCCCGAGAAAGCAAGAGTAGGTTGTTAGTAGATTTTGTGGTGCGCTAATTTTCCCAATAAAATCAGGGGGTATTGGCTCCGGCGGTAGGGATCGAACCTACGACCAATTGATTAACAGTTCTATGGGCTAGACGGCTGGTGGACGGCTAAGCTAGGCTAAGTCAAGCAAAAACAACGGCTTGAGACGCACACCCACCCCCACAGACGGCTCCGCAAAGATACCTTGACCCCAACGTAGCCTTACGCGAGCCTTACGCCAGACCGGAGGCACATATGACCACCTACCCAACCAAGGCCCGCCTGACAGACGCGATGGCCGCCAAGTTTCCCTTCCTGCCCAAGGGGCAGAAGCTGATCGCGGATGAGGTCGAACCGGGGCTTTACCTGAAGGTCGGCAAGACCGCGAAAAGCTGGGTCGTGCAGCGCGAACTGCGCGTGCTTGATGACAGTATGCGCAAGGCGCGCAAGACGGTGCGCCGGGCCTTCGCGTCGTTTCCCGAAACCAGCGTGAAGACGGCGCGCGAACAGGCCAAGGCAGAGATTGCCGCGATCCTGACCGGCGATCTGGCCGCCGACAAATCGCGGGGCGTGACCCTGGGCGAGGCGTGGGGCCTCTACCGATCTGCGATAGAGCGCCGGGGCCGCAGCCCCGCGACCGTCGAGAGCTACCGGAATGCCGTCGAAGCCGACCACCTTCTGGGCATCTGGCGCGACACGCCATTGGAAGACTTGGCGACCGAGGCGGGGGCGCGAAAGGTCGCGGCCCGACACGATGCGATTTCCGCGAAGCAGACGCATCCGCAGCACGGTGGCACCTATGCCGCGAACGGCGCGATGCGGACCCTCCGCGTGATCTATAACTGGGCACTCGAACGCGGGCACGTTCGGCCAAACCCGGACGGATGGCACCCGACTCGGCAGGTGACGTATAACCCGGAGGAACAGAACGGCGACAAGAAGGCGATGGACCTGTCCGACCTTGCCGAGTGGTGGCAGGCATACCTTGCGATGGAAAATCGTGTGCGTGCTGAATTTCAGCTATTCCTGCTGCTGTCCGGCAGCCGGTCGGGAGCCATTGCGACGGCACGCTGGGAACACCTCGACGTGGGCGGGCGGCGGCTGCACATCCCGACGCCCAAAGGCGGCAAGGCCCGTGCCTATGACATTCCCCTGACGCGTCCGATGCTGGCCTGCCTTGCGCGCGCCCGCCGTGCCGCAAAGGTCTACCAGCCCGCCCTTGCGCGTGAATGGATATTCCCGGGCGATCCGTCGAAGGCCAAGCGCGGCACCGGAGATTTCGCCGGACATATGTCGCTCTATGCGACCACCGAACCCAAGTTGCCGTGTTCGGGCCACGGTCTGCGCCACACCTACCGGAACGCCTGCGAATGGGCCGTGGTGAGCGACAACCTGTCGAAGAAGCTGATGAACCATTCGCAGAAGGGCGACACCCACTCGGGCACCTACGGCAGTCGAACGGGCGTTTGGAACCAGCTTCTGCTGGCCCAAGAGCGTATAAGCACGGTGATGATGGAAAACCTTCGGCAACAAGAACCAGCATCTAGACGCAGCCCCGCTTAAGCCGGTATAACGGTGCCGTTGACATCTTAACCGGCGGGCCACGGCACAACGGTCGCTATAAATCCCCACGAGGGGAGCCTTGCCTTCGGGCGGGTGCGGCTAGGCCCCATGTCGCGGACGCTAAGGACCAGCCGCGAGCCTCTATTGCCCCGAAATGGGGCAGGAGGCTCTATGGACGATCCTGTTGCATTCGCAAAGCTCGTGGCGAAGGAAATGGCCGATGGCTATGCCACTGGCCGATATGCGCCACCCCCTGAATACCTGAACACGGCCCACGCCGCCGCATTCCTCGGGCTGACGCCTGCTGGAATGGAGACGATGCGCAAGGAAGGGCGTGGCCCTGCTTTTATCCGCGCCTCGGGCAAGCTCGTGCGCTACCGCGTGGCCGATCTGCGTGACTGGATGGCCCAGCACCGCGTCGAACCGGGCGAGGTGTCGGAATGAGCGGGCCGGAGAACGAAAGCACCCCCGGCGCTGGGCAGCGGGCCGGGGGCGCAGAGGACAGGAACCATCATCATCACCCTGACAACGCGAGTATACTGCCGGGTGATGATCGGAGCGACGAAAAAGGCTTGTTGCCGGACACCGGCGCGGCGCTCGACTTCCTTGACCATTGGTGCGGGGACGGGCCGCGCGTCCTGACCGCGATCCCGCCGGACGGCGGCAAGACTGCCACGGCGACGTTTGGCGCCGGTGACCGCGACCGGATGGCCGAGTGGATCGACGCGCGGCAGGGTCGCCAGAACATCTACTTTACCGTGAACCGCGTGTTCGGTCCGGTGAACAGCAAGCCCAAGAAATCCCACATTGAGGCTGCCATTGCGCTGCACGTCGATGTTGACCCCCGCGCGGGGGAACCGCTGGCTGCCGAGCGTGAGCGGGCAGAAAGGGTTCTGCGCGAACACGATCCGGCGCCCAGCGTGATCGTTGACAGCGGCGGGGGATACCAGGGCTTCTGGTTGCTCGACGCGCCTGTGGTGATGGAGGGTGAACGCGGCGACGAAGCGCGGCACCTGCCGGTCGAAGATCGAAACCGGCGCATCGAGGTCGCGCTTGGCGGGGATGATTGCCACAACATCGACCGAATTATGAGGCTGCCGGGCACGGTGAATTTGCCGGGCGAGAAGAAGCGCAAGAAGGGACGGACGCCGCGCGTGGCGCGCGTGATCTTCGCGCATTGGTCCTTGCGCCACCGGCTGGCCGATTTCGAGCCGCTTGCGAAGGCCGCGACGGCGACGGCCAAGACCGGGCCTGTCCGGGCCGTGACGGCGGTTGCCGATGTGGACGTGTCGGCCTTGCCGGTGTCCGACCGGGTGAAGGCGCTGATCGTGACCGGCGACGATCCCGATGACCCTGGCCGCTGGGAAGACCGATCCCGGCTCGTGCTCTATGTGCTGTGCGCGATGATCCGCGCAGGGGTGTCTGACGCTGAAATGAAGGCGGTGATCCTCGACCCGGATTTTGCCGTGAGCGCGCACGTTTTGGAGCAGAAGGGCGCGGACCGCTATGCCGACCGCCAGATCGCCCGCGCCCACGAGGAGCAACCCGCGCCGGGTCCTATCCTCCGGCCCCTGCCGATGGATCTTGCGCGGGCCTGCCGTGATGTCTTGCGGCCGAACCTGCGGCACCACCAGCAGGAGTTCCTTGACTGGGACGGCGCGGCCTACGTCTCCGTGGCAGACGACACGGTGCGGTCGGAGGTTTGGCGGTTCCTTGAGACCTGCCGCGTTGAGACTGAAAAGGACGGCGTGAAACCTATGGTGCCCAAGAGCGAGATGGTGTCGGGCGCAATCGACGCGCTGCGCGCCGTGTCGCACCTGCCACCGTCGCGCGAGGAACCGCCGCTTTGGTTAGACGGGCGGTCCGGCCCCGATCCGATGGAGCTCTTGCCAACCCGTTCGGGCCTGTTGCACCTGCCCACGGGGGACCTCTTGCCGGCCACGCCGGACCTGTTTACGCGCAACGCGCTCGACTTCGCACACGACCCTGACGCGCCGCAGCCCGAACGGTGGTTGCGGTTCCTGCGCGAGGTCTGGCCCGGTGATGATGAAGCCGACTGCATTGCCGCATTGCAGGAATTTATGGGATACCTGCTGACCCCCGACACCAGCTTGCAGAAGGCCCTGCTGCTCCCCGGCCCGAAGCGGTCGGGCAAGGGGACCATCGGCCACATTATGGGCAAGCTGGTCGGTGAGGCAAATACCGTCGCGCCGTCGCTGAACAGCTTCGGGCGCAGCGACTTCGGGCTGGAACCGCTCTTGGCGAAGCAACTTGCCATCGTGTCGGATATGCGCCTGAGCGGTCGCACCGATGAGGCGGCGGTGGCGGAGAACCTGCTGCGGATTACGGGCGAAGATCGCGTGAGCGTGAACCGCAAGCATCGCCACGCTGTCGAGGTGACGCTGAGGACGCGGTTTGTCGTGATGACGAATGAGGTGCCAAAGTTCGCGGACAGGTCGGGTGCGCTGGTTTCGCGTTTCGTCGTGTTGCCGATGCGGCAGAGCTTCTATGGACGCGAAGACCCCGACCTAAAGCGAAACCTTGCTGCCGAACTGCCCGGCATCCTTCTATGGGCCGTCGATGGCTGGCGCCGCGTTCGGGCGACGCACCGGATTACCCAGCCCGAGGCGGGGCGTGACGTTGCATTGCAGATGACGGACCTTTCGTCGCCCATCCCGGCCTTCGTGCGCGAATGGTGCGAAATCGGCGGTGACCTCTGGGTGGCAAAGGATCGGCTGTTTGCGGCCTTCCGCGAATGGCACCGTGAGCAGATGGGGCAGGAGTATGTCGGCAAGGCCAACATCTTCGCGCAGGACCTCTATTCCGCGACCGACCAAGCCGTAAAGCCTTGTCGGCCCCGCGATCCGCACGACCCGACCGGAGAGGGTCGGATTATGGCCTATGGCGGCATTGCCCTGCGGTCCGGGTTCGACGCGCGGCCCAGGTCGGACGATCCGCCATTCTAGGCCGGTCGGGGTTCGGGTCGGGGTTCGCCCCGGCCCCTTGCCCAAAATAACAGGGGCTTAGCTGTCCCGGTCGGGGCGGTCGGGGTTTCCGCCTATTGTGTGTTCCGGTTTGTCCCTATCTCTCTTTTTCCTTCGCTCTGCGGGATATGTTGAGACTAACCCCGACCGCCCCGACCGGATGAAAGAAACCGTTGCCGCTATGGGCGTTAGCGGATTGGCAGCCCCGACCGAACCCCGACCGTGCTGCGACCGAACCGCGACCGCGCCGCGCCGTCTGAATCCGGGGCCGCGTGGCCGAAAGCACCGAAACCCGCGTTGTGCGCCGCTCCTAAAAGGCCACGCCTGATCCCGCGCTCCGCCGTGCTGGCCTTGGTGTTGCGATCCGCGATCCGCCGCGCCGATCCCCTTTGCCTGATCTTGCTGGGCAATGGCCACCCCGCAAGGGTCGCGCGATCTGGCCGCCTGAAAGCCCATATTCGCAGGCGTTTATCCCCGCCCCGAAGGCCACCCCCGGAGCGACCGGCACAGGGTGCTTTCGGATAGACGGCCCAACTGTGTTCGCGTTATGTTCTACCTGTGGTTGAGCGAAGAAATGGAGCAACAACAATGGACTGGAAAACGAACTTGCCGAAGCGGGTGGCAATCTACGCGCGGGTATCGACAGAGGGCCAGACGCCCGAAAACCAGCTTATGCGGCTGCGCGAGGTCGCGGCGCGGGCGGGATGGGATGTAGCCGAGGAATTTGTGGAGACGGTAAGCGGCGCGGCGAAGGCCCGGCCCGAATTTGACCGAATGATGCGCGAGGTCCGGCGGCGTCGGATTGACCTGATCGCCGCCGTTGACCTGACCCGCCTCGGGCGCACGACCATCGGCCTGCTGAACCTGCTTGATGAACTGGGCCAGTTGGGCTGCGACCTCTACGTGGACCGCGAGGCGCTGGACACCACGACCGCCGCCGGTCGGATGATGTATGCGGTAGTCGCCGCAATCGCGGCTTTCGAGCGCGAACTTCTGATTGAGCGCACGAAAGCCGGGATGGCCCATGCCCGGGCGCGCGGCAAGCAGATCGGTCGCGCCCCGGCTTCTGACGCGCTGATCGACGCGATCCGCGCCCTGCGCGCGGACGGGATGGGAATGGACCGGATCGCGCGCAACCTGAAATGCGGCAAGGGCCTGAGCCAGAGGGTTTGCCAAGAGTTCGACAAGGAGATGGCAGATGGATGAAGACAGGTTTGATGCGGTGGCGCGCCGCGTGTCGGACGGCACCCCCGGCGGTCCGGCCTATCGCGTCGGCAAGCGTGGATTGAAGATCGTGGAGGAGCTGGCCGCACGCGGCGTGGCCGAGGCGACGATGGCCAAGGCCCTGCGGATGGGGAAGGATGCCTTTCGCGCTGCGAAGCGGCGCGATCCTGCGGTGCAGGAGGCCATCGACCGGGGCCGCGCGACCGAACATGACAAGCTGGTGGGCGTCCTGCATGATCTTGCGATGGCAGGCCAGTATGTCCCGGCGATGTTCCTCTTGAAGGCCCGCCACGGATACCGCGAAGGCGAGCAGGTCGGGGTGAACGTGAACATCGACACCGGCGGCGTTCTGGTGGTGCCGAACAAGATGACGATGGAGGAGTTTCTTGAGGCGCAGCGGCAGGCGGGCCTGTATGACAGCCCCCAGCGGCCCGACACCGTGGAGCGCATCCCGGGCCAGCGCACCATCGACGCGGTGCTGGACCCTGAGACCAAGCGCGGCGACTGATGCCCGAGGATCGCGCGACCGTCTATGCGAACGTCGCCGGGCTGCTGGTCCGGCTGGGCTATGCTGCCCGCTTTGATCCTGCGTGGGTAGGGGCCAGCGCCCCGCGTCCCGTGGCTGCGCTCGTGACCGACGCGCCGCCGGTGGTGGTCGGGTATGCCGTGGCGATGGTTGCCGAGGACCCGGAACCGCATCTGCCTGCCGCATCGGCCAAGACCCGCCGCGCCGATCCCGGCAAGGCCGGTGATCCGCAGTTCGCATTCTGGGCTTAGGCAACAACGAATACCGCTCTGCCGCCCCCACGGCTCGCGCTATAGTTGCGCATCCGGGGCGATGGCGACCCTGACAGCGCAGTGGCAGCGCGTCGGCCCCCAAACCTGAGAGGACCGACCGATGACCGCAACGCTATCCCCCGATGACACGCCCCCGACCTTGCCCGCCGCCGGGACGCTCTATGGCCTGCCTGAACTTGCCGAGGCCGTCGCCACCGCGATCCGGCTTGAAGAGAAGCACCGGGCGATGATCGACCGGCTTGAGGCCGCGATCCTGAAACAGGCGCAGGACGCCGCCGACAGTGCGCGCCGCGCGGGGTTCGGCAAGCTCGACGCCCAGAACGCCGGAACCAAGATGGCCGCGAAGGCCCGCAACGATCTGCGCGCCGCGTCTGACGATGACCGCTGGGCAATCCTGCGCCAGCTCGACGCGCTGGCCTCTGGCCTGTCCGCCTCGGATGTTCTCTGGGCTTCGCCGGTTGTCGCGCTTGCGCGCGCCGGGATGGGCAGCGACAAGCGCACGAACCATATGGCGCAGCTTTCGGGCGCTGGCCCGGCGGAGTTGCGCACGGCGGCTGCGCTGGCTGCTGCCACGCTGGACCGGGTTCTGGGGGCCAGTGTCGCGGCCCTGCTGGACCGGATGCCCGCAAAGCAGCGGATCGTGTCGCCGCAGGAACTGGCCGAACGCTTGATCGGTGAAGATGTGCGGCAGGCCCGCGCGGCCATCGCGGCGGTGAAGCAGGCGCACCAGCGCGCCCTGAATGCCGACCGCGAGTTCGCA
>Ga0210036_1002516_pt1 | contig 19370 bp, 13 predicted proteins | sample CryGeymeta201515_FD_185469 | JGI IMG/M metagenome (GOLD analysis project Ga0210036, IMG submission 185469) | Groundwater microbial communities from Crystal Geyser aquifers in Utah, USA - Crystal Geyser metaG 2015-15 (SPAdes) (version 2) | ecosystem: Environmental > Aquatic > Deep subsurface >...
TGGGTTCAAGTCCACTATGGTACACCTTTTTACAAAAATTTGTAAAAAGGTGTACTTTTGGTGTACCAAGTACACCAAAGTACACCAAAATGGTACACCCAGTGGTACACCTTTTTACATATACCCCTCGTCTACCACTACTACTAGCTAGTCTAGTAGCTACTGTAGTACTCGAGTACCTGGTAGTGTCTAGAGCTAGCAGACTGACAACTTTAAGGCTCCTACTAGTACGGTCCATGGGTGAACTCTTCACTCACATCCACCCATACACTCACTCACTCCTCCTCTAGCAGTTTTCCCCTTAAAAAGCACACTTCTTATTAACCAACTTTTATACAGAAAAAGAAGAAGAAAAAAAATGACGACAACAACAGCAACGGTAGTATTGGTTGGTTGTGGCTGTCCCAAACGGAGTATGGGGTGGTATCATGCTGTACAAATGTTAGACAAAGAGCGCAACGTGTGTCCTTCGGCTACGTTGAAGTATATTGTAGAACCGTGGTACATGTCCAAGGCTGGTTCTGTCGCCGCCGGAGGAGACGAATTTCGTGCATGGAAAGAGGAATTGGAAACTACCAAAAATATACAGTTCTTTGAATCAATAGCCGGGTTGGACAGTACTATTCCTCCTCCTACCAAAGACGAACGACGATTGGCCATTATTAGTGCACGTACATCTGATAATCCCAAATTGTTTGCGGATTGCTTAAATATGGGATGTCATTCTATTTATTTGGAAAAACCAGGAGCACCGACTGTGAGTGAATTAGAAAAAATGAGAGATGCCGCCAAAGCAGCCAACAATAAGAACACCAATACCACAGCAGTGCTCATGGGTTTCAATAAGAATGTAGCCAAATTTACAACCAAAACATTGGATTATGCAACAAAAAATGGTGGTATTGTTACCTTTGTGCACAACAATAATTATTCCAGGTCAGAATTAGGCGAGTGCTTTGAACGGAACGCGGAAGGCATGTTGAAGAATATGGCAATTCATGAACTGTGTCTGGCCGTTACCTACTTTGGAGTGACCGTAGATAACATTCAAGCGGTTACAGCAGACAAAGAATATTCGAGTTGTCAGACTCTGAAAGGTCCGTCCGGTCACAACTTTACGGATTTCGACAGGCTAAAATTTACCATTACTACCAAGGATGGCAACCAAGTGAGTGTTGCAGCGGACAGGTGTGGAGGAGATGATTCCATCGGGATTGTCAACGACTCGACGAATGGAAAGGAATTGTTTCGATATTCCATGCCAGACCAAGACGATCTGGCCAACATTTCCAAATTGGAAGCAAAATATCCTGGTGCCATGCCATACTTTTACGTTCAGGATCCAGATTATGCCACCTTGAAAGAACGAATCGCCAAGAACTGCGTTGATGGCACAAAAGCGGAGGGAGTGGCGACTATTGATGTGGCGATTGAAACATTGAAAGTAGCAGAGTATTTGACACCGATACTACAAGAGCAATTGTTACAATAATCGATACTCGTGCACTATAGTGTGTAAGTGATGAGTACTCCAGGATCCGACGGATGGGTATGTTATACCAAACAAGTAATGCTAACTCTTGAGATATCTATCTATACGTATTCTGCACGGCTAGCTAGCAGTGCTTTTGTTATATTATTATTATTATGTCTGGAGCGACGAGAATGCAGTGATTTTGTCTAGTAGTAGTTATACCGCTAGGATGGTTACAATGTCGTAACAGGAACCCCGGCACGTTAAATGGTTATTCGGCGTATATTTTCTAACAAGTCCAGCTTCCAGTGCAACTTCTCAGTGAACCAGCCTCCAACCAATGCTGCACAGAAACCTGGCCGGAGATTCTGTGTCAGTTTTTCTTTCCGCGTAACCAGAATGTATCAAGGCTAGCTAGGGAACGATAATGATCGAATGGACGCCGTGCCAAGAACTGCTTGACGAGATGAACAAAAACGCCAGTATGCGACGCATTTTTACATACTATCTTGAGTACCAGACGTAGTTGTTTCACAGGTAACACATTTCTGTAGTTTTATTTATTTCTTTACATGTATATATATATAGTAACTCCCTCCAAAGACGAACACCATCGGTCAGACTGGCATCCCAGTGGCCAGACCAGACACCAATCGTTCCGAACGGGTCGTCCATAGGAGGGAGGCTTGATACGATTTGCAAAATCCGACAACCAAAACCAAAGGATATCGACTGGAAGAATCACGGCAGGCTACTCATCGATGGAAATAAAATTTCCCAATGTCCATGGAACCAGCATGGTCCATCGAAAGATCCATTGTGAGTTGCCTCCAACCGCGATTATGTTCCAGACTCCAACGCTCCGTCTCTGCTTCGATTCACAAATCATATACGTCGTTCGATGTTATAATTTGATCATCTCCGTCTTTCCACACCCCATAGTAGTCACAACACCCACCCAAAGTATACTCGTGTGTTTCATGTTACCTGTTGTCCGCGATTCATCAAGGGTAAGAGAGGTAAAGATACCGCAGGGCACCACCCCCGCTAAGTACTTTGGTTCTCTTGGTTGATTGTATCACGAAACAACAAAAGCAACAGTCCGCAACAAGTAAAATCTTTTATTTTCCACTGGTAGGGTTGCACCAAAATATAATAAGTGAATGTCCAACAACGTATACAATGCCGACTCCAAGGATCTTGAAAAGAGCCAACAAGAAAAGATCCCCGATGGCTTGCATGGTGGTTCATTCATTATGAGTTTTCATCCAAACATAATTCACAGAGGCTCACACAAAGAGACTGTTACGACAGATGAAGAAGAAGTGTGTGTCGGTTGCGGCAACCACGCCAACAACTACAACAACAGAAACTTCTCCATCTACCGTGTCCTTTGGTAGCAAAATGTGGAAACATTACATTCGTCCAAAAAGATGGGAAAGAGTGGTCATTTTACCATGATAGGTGCGCCTTGTAGCAGCATCCACAGCTGCAAACAAGGAGACACCATCGTATCAAAGTCCTTGTGTGTAGGTTGTTGTTCTTCTTGATTCCGGTTGGGATTGGAAAACAAGAAAAACAAACAACTTTGGTAAGGATAATTTACTGTTCACGTCGTGGCTAACAAAAAACAGAAATTATGCCAGTTTGAACTAGCTAAGAGTATTACAATAATTCAAGGACCTTGTTGATGAGTCCAAGCAATTTTCGCCGACTTCGTACCAGTGAAAATGAAGTGGGTTTTGTTGTTTAACCTTTCTGCGCGGTCAACATGCCAACCGGCCCCCGGATGCAGAGAAAAAAAGACTGCCTTCCGATAAAGATTTATGAATAGTGTCTGGTGGTCGACGCATTATTAAGTATTTTCTATTGGTGGTTAAGCAAGTTCTATTAACGGGATCTGAATTTGGTCTGAACTGTAGATTAAATTGTACAATTCGTGATTGAGCATAAGATGGTCGGGGTCAGATGTGGCGGGCCTTTGAATGTGCGATCCCGAAATCTCTGACCATCATCAAAGGTGGGTCTTTCCATGTGAAAATGATGTCGTGTTTTCTCAGATCCATGTGAATGGATCCTATTAATAATATTCATACTCGGAGTATATTAGTAATTAGTACAAGTAAGCATTATTTTCGAGATCATCATCTTCCCTGTGACGGTGAAGAGGTTGACGCAGAAAATGTTTCTTGCGCAGCTTATCACTCTTCCTCACTCGATACAGTAGTAGTTAGTTAACTTGAATTAAATAATCATTGCTGACAAATAAATAATGACAATGGCATTTTTTTGTCTCTATCGCTGATCTCGAAATCTAGAAAAGCCTCGTGAATTTCTTTTGCATTCCTACTACGATGCACATCTAAAAGTGAATAAGTACCAGGGGTAGCTACTGCTGGTACAAGACTCCTTTTCCATTGTTCTGGTGGAATAATCGACGTGGAGTGGTTGGCGGATTTTGTGCAAGCAGATCCACCCACACGACCATAGAATCAGAAACCTGTAAAACGACATTCACACGATAGATAATAGCCTGCCCTTCGGAAGGGCGCGATGTTCATAAGCCCCACATTTAGAGGGACATACCAATACTCGCAGAACGACTCGTTTTGGTGTATTCGCCTACCAGTTCTCCTACTAGTACTGCGCTGAGCAGTTTTCAAAGAAATAATATACTAGAGCAATGGTTTAGAATTGATAATAATATGAAATCTTTGATTTGCAATTCGGAATAGCTAGCTAGTTGACCCAAGTGAATTGAATGGGTTCTGCTTTGTCGTCCTTTAACGTTGGGACAATGCTTTCACCATTTGCATCGTGTTTAAACTTGTTGGCATCCTCATCTTCCAGATTCAAATAAATGCCCTAGAGCATAGAAGGATGCAATATTCCTCGTCCGCAGAAGGTAAGCCCTCTCATTCCGGTTCCAGAAGGAACAAACCAAGGATGAAACTGTGAATATCATGTAGAAATGTAGAATGTAGAATCATTAAAGCTGTTGTAGCACAATGATTGACAAATTTCGTATCAGACGGTAGGCCTTCGTCCTTTTTCCTTGCTGTTCTGCAGACGCTGTGGGTGTCACACTTCCGGATCCACACAGTGCGTGAAAATGAAGGTTGTGATCCTTACTTCATCATTGGTGTGTGTGTGTGGTTGGCCTCCAAAATGGCCAGGATTGAGGAGAAATGTAGCAAAACACTATTTGCTCTGGTTTTTGTCAAGCACGGAGAGAACAACAGAACACGTTCTCGGTGTCTCCCTTTCGAGATCAGCAGGCTTTTTGTCAGTAGATTTCATCTGTATCGCCTTCTACTAGTCTACTCCGCATAGCAAGATTGTTCGTGATGATGTCCGAGAAAGGTTCAGCCATGATAGTAATCTACTAGAGTAGACATTCATTCGTTGATATCAAAATGGATTTGAAATCTACTCGTAAAATCCCTTGAAAGGAATGTCACAAAGAGCAAGTTGACGTCCGGAGCACTCTACACAACGAAAAAGATTTCAGTTTCCAGTTTCCACCGCTCTGCTCTCTATCCTGCTCGCTGCTCGAGCACCTGAGACAAAGTTAAATTAAAAATAGCTATCTACTGTATACCTTCAAACATAAATTGAGCATAGGCTACAAGTTTTTATTCAGACAGCCAGAAGATTAACAATGTTGGAGGGGAAAGCAGAGGAGTTAAGGGGTGACGAAGCTGAAGAATTCTTCAGTGAGGACAACAATATCATGGTTGAGATCAGGGATCAGCGGACCAGCCCGGATAACACAATCACTATCGGAAACGAACATCTGCATTTTAACAACGACATTAGTTTCTCTCTTTCAGATTCTTTGTTGAAGAATCCTCAACAGATATCTCTTTTGGACGACAAGAATGGAATGGCGGTGGATGATGAATATTCTGCCAATCACGAATCATTCGTAAAATCAGATAAGCAGCACATGTTTTGCACTCCCATGATGATGAACGCAATGAGTGACCATGACATGTCACGACGTGGTGTGAGAAGGATGATCGTGGGAGGAGATATGAGCAAGGGAATGATAATGTAAGTGAGATAATTGGAAGAGGGCTGATACCAAGATGCAAGAATATGAAGCCTTGCTTCTTGATGATTGCTCGAATTCTATTCTATTCCATTCATCAAACAGTGCACCTTCAGTCTTTTTTCATCGTTGCCCCATCTTGTCATCTGACTTATCAGCTATACTTCCGTGTTTATTTTATTTACAGGTACATGGATGGTTTCCGCTTTGCATCTATAGGAAACCAGCCTTGTTTGAATTTGTACTTTCCCTCTTGGACTCTAGATACACCGTTCAAATTTTTGGTGTGCTTGGTGTTTGTTTTTCTGCTTTCCTTTGCTACTGAAGGTTGCTCCAAATTTCGACACACAATGTCTCTCCAATGGCCCAGGCAGCAGCAATCCCGGAGAATGAGACAAATTTTCATTTCGGCACTACATGGTGTCCAGGCCTTGTTGGGATATGTTGTCATGTTGGCGACAATGACGTTTTCTGTGGAAATATTGCTCAGTGTTGTGCTAGGCTTGAGCTGTGGATACTATTATTATTTTGCGGGTGAGCTTGGATTGGAAGGGCACGTGACTACCAATCCCTGTTGTAGTTTTTTGCAATCCGAAGGTGACGATCAAGCACAACGACAACCGCACCCGGCGCAATCTATTCAACAGGAAGATCAACAACCGCAACAGCAGCCCATGACATCGGATGAGAATCCTATGACAGCGAATCTTTTACTGAATTCTTCTCCGGACAACATTGGGAATGTCTGATTTGAGAGGCGACGGCAACAGTTTGCGGCCATTTTTCGTCACTTAGAAAATTGCTGCAATTTCTGAATTATTTTGTACATTAATGGAATGCATTTTGGGTAATAGTGGCACGGTAGGCTAGCTCGTTCAATCAATCAGGTGGAATAATGAATAAATATTCATTGAAAAATAATAATGAAAGGGATTTTTAATGTTTGTGCGTAATTGAATCGTATTACTTTAGTCATGAGTGTGACCTCAAGAATCTTTTGTGGATCGATCAGCAAAAAATCTTTGATATTCTTTAGGTGAATGACGAGAGACGATAACGACAAGTGTCAATAGTCAATAGTCAATATTCACGCATCCTGGAGCCTCACAACTCTTCTCTCGGTGCGAAATACAATAAACTGTACCATGGTGTTTTCTGTGCTATCTTCCCTGCTTTTAGTCACCTTGGCAAACGAGGCCCTGGCTGGAAGTGCTCCACAAATTTCGGTGAGTCTAGCAAAGATCCGGTGGCGGCTGCTCAATACAATTGGAACGGGCCAATGTCTTCTACCTGTGGCTCATTCTTCACCTTGCTTTTGCTTTTGCATTTTCATTTATTTTAATTTCAGATTGGATTGAATACTGCTACTGTCGGATCAAGTCGTTTGGGCGGCATCGAGCCAAGCGTCAAGTGGCAGACCACCGGATCCTTTGAAGAGTGCGATGTTGCTGTAAGTTATTCTCAAGCTAGCGAGCGTTTGTTAACGCAGCTCGCCCTCCTTTCATTGCTATGCTCAATGCTCGATGGCTTGGAATCAGAAACTTACCCATCAATCTCTTTCATTTCTGAAAACTACTGAATCCACTTTGTTGGACGCGACGAACAACTCTCATGCACACACACACGCACACGAATAAATGATAAATGCCAGGCTGGCATCGACGTGGAAATCAAAGATGTCGATTCCTACAAGGAATCTATTTGGGGAATGATAACTCGTCCTCTTGGTGACTTTGGCATTACATTCAAAGCAAAGGGATCGCCCATTGCGGACCCTGGTAACGCAGAGATTGGCCTGCAATTGGATGCCCCTACGGATACTACACTAACAGTGGAAGCAACCACTGTGAAGGGTGGATCTTTTGGAGTTAAAAAAGTCAAAGTTGTCCAATCTGTCAAAGCAGGAAACGGAGCTGTCATTTTCGCACCATCCTACGATTTGGAGAATGCGAAAGGTGACTTGAGTGTAGCATACGGCCAAGAAAGTTTGAGAAACGTGCAGGTCGATGTCGATACAAACGGAGACGCCAAGTTGTCTCTTATGCAACGCATTGGCGACAGCCACATCATTCGGCCTTCTATTACTAACTCGGGCGACTTTGAATTGAGCTACGATACACGCATAGATTATGGAACTGTGACTACTACTTACAAACCCAATAGCTATGTCAACATCAAGGTTGCCGACGGTCCTTGGCAAGCCAATTTCAATGCCCCCATGGAGGGCTATTACAAATTTACGGAGGGTGCAAAAATTTCCATCAAAACAAAGGTCAATGTCGATACTGGAGCCTTGATTGACTAGTGATGCAGATAGAAGAGCACGGTTGGAGGTATGTTGTGGTTGTGATGGAGTTGACGAGATTGCATACTTTAATATGGGAATGGAATTTGTGGTTTCGCAGAGTTTAGATTTTGTACATTCTTGCCATCTATTTTTTACTAAGTCTTGTAAGTCTGTATACGTAGTATGATATGAAGGCGTGGAGAGGAAAGAGGAAGCATAATCAACAGACAAGCCAGCAACGATGGAAGTGCAGCTTCTAGTACTTTGCTCTTGCAGCTCGCTCCTGAATAAAGCGATGAATGCAAGTCAGCATTATAGAGGTACTCGTCATCATACTTCTTACCCTCAAGCATCATCTGAACTTCTAATGCTAATGATATGTCCACACCTGTCGCAGAATCTTTGTTTTATTTCCTTACAAACCGAAAGTATACTTCCCTCCGGCCTCGCTGGCAAATGCCGATCCATCACATCACGTCACATCACATCAGAATTTAATTGCTATTCGTACAGCGTTGGGAGAAAGAAACACTACTAAGTACAGAGGCCACTAGTCTACTAGTACTCGTCAGCAGGCAGAATTTTGATACTAGCTAGTCTAGAAGTAGCAGTGGACTAGACTACTTCTCGCACTTTTAGTTGCCGGAGGTTGAGCTGTCCAGAAGATTGGCAGTCACAATAACGGGAAGTACGCACGACGGCCAGACCTGTGACAAATTTTGAGCAAGCTGGAAAGACACATAAAATCAAAGTAAAATTATTTCCCAATTTTTAAGACTCCACGTAGCATCAAGAAGATCTTTCATTCAACCAAAACAATTCTCTCTCGAGTTCTCGTTTAATTTCACAAATGAAAGTTACTACGACATCTAGATTGATCATGTTTTCTTCTCTTGCACGCACTTCTGCCTTTGTGGCCCGTCGACCCATCGCTGTTGCCGCCCGATCTTATGTGACTCCCAGCTTGGCTATGGCTGCTGCACAGGGACAAGCTGAGGTTATCTTGGTCGGTTGCGGAGCTCCCAATCGTGGTATGGGTTGGTACCATGCCATTCAAATGCTCGAAAAAAGGTACGCTGATGAAAAAGTTCGTTCTTGTTTGTGTCTTGATAATTGTTATTGAAAGAGTAGGCTTGCTTGCCTGTTTATTGTTTATTGGATTAATTGCAAGAGAGGAAAGGGGACATTGACTTGGATATCTCCTGCAGGTTCCTGTCAACCGAAAAAGCAGTCAAATGGCAAGCATTGTTATCACAAGCAAATGGAGGCGAGAGAATTTGGTGGCTCTAATTTTGATACACGCACCCGCCTTTGCTGATGGAGTCACACGTCACCGCTTCGCATTGTATTGGCATTTTCTGTTAGCATTTGAAAATTTCAGTTGCTAATTTCACTTTGACAATTGACATGATGACTCACGCACATTGTATATTATACATTTTTATTAATTTCTTCGTTACCTAACAGGTGCCCCAGCGCTTCCTTGGACTATGTTGTGGAGCCCTGGTTCTTGGGAGCCGGTAGCGATTCCCCTGCCGGACAAGAATTCAAGGAATTCCAAGAGGAGGCCGAAGCCAAATATGGTGTCAAATTTGCCTCGTCATTGGACGAGCTTCCTCCGCCCGAGGCTCCCCGACTTGCCTTGATCAGTGGACGTACTGCCGATAATCCAAAACTTTTGACCGAGTCCATTGCCCAGGGATGCAAGTGCATCTACCTCGAAAAACCGGGTGCCCCCACCGTTGCCGAACTCGAGCAAATGAAGAAAGAGGCCGAAGCTGCCGGTGTTGAGGTTTTGATGGGATACAACAAAAATGTCTGCAAGTATGTCCGAAAGACCCGTGAGTTTGCCGCCACTTTGCCCGACTCCCATGTTACCTTTGTTTCGAACAATGCTTACGAGAACACCCCGGAATCCTTGGGAGAGTGCTTTGAGCGAAACGCTGAGGGTATGCTCAAGAACATGGCCATCCACGAGCTGGCCCTTTTGGTTAGCTTTTATGATGTGAGTGTCGACAACATTGCCGGAGTTACCGCTGACAAGGAATTCAGTTCTCTCCAGACTTTGAAGGGACCCAGTGGACAGGAGTTTACCGATTTCGATAAGATCAAGTTCACTATTGAGACCAAGAATGGAAATAAGGTTAGTGTTGCGGCCGATCGTTGCGGAGGAACGGACTCTTACGCCACTGTGAGCGACAAGGATGGCAAGGAAGTCTTTCGATACTACATGCCCGATGACGAGGATAAGAAGATGGTGGAAGAACTTCAGGCCAAGTACCCCACTGCCATGCCGTATTTCTTCACGCAAGACCCCGACTACATTACTGTCAAGGAACGTGTTGCCAAGCATACTGTTGATGGAAAGCCAGCTGAGGGTGTTGCCACCATTGGGGTTGCTGTCGAGACATTGAAGGTTGCCGAATACCTCACTCCTCTTCTTCGGGAACAGCTGAGCTAAACTGGCTTTGCTGTCAAGTCTACAATCATTATTCCAAAAACATCTTTGATGGATCGATTATTATTTAATTGAATTGTGCATACAATAAATAACCTGCTGTTTCTTTTTTGATGACGAATGAAGTCTGGTTGACGTAAAAAACGGGAAAATCTACAGTGCTTTCCTCCCTGCTGCACGAAAAATAATAGTATTATCTACCCCCCTAGAAATAAATCAATATTTGTTTTGAACACAACGTTGCAGCTTTTACGTTCTACTAAAGCTAAAGAAGGCATTCTCGCTATGTCTGTGATTGCTCAGCGCTGGTCAAATTGAATCTGCAGTTGCTCTTCTCGGATATTCATGGCTAAAAATGTTATTTTTAAATTATTCCAATTATTCCTGGAATACAAGCCAAGTCCTAGACTAGCTAGTAGTACTACTCGAGAACTGTACTACATAATAATCATAACTGGGACAAGAATTTGCTGTCGCTCGGGGCCCCCAAGCGAACATTGCAATTTATTGCAATGAAATAAATAATTAATACAGTTTTACCAACTAGACTACGTCTAGTACTACTCCTACAGTAGCTAGCTAGTACTGCTACTACTCGTCTACTAGTAGTCTACTCGGAGTAGACTCTACTACTAGCTAGTACTAGTAGTAGTACTAGTAGTAGCTACTTAATGTACCTGGCACTCGTAGAGTAGGAGGGCTGTGCCGTTGAAAGGGTACTTCCACCTGGGCTATTAATCCAAAGTATTCGTTTGAGTTTTTCTCAATCGCCTCTATTAGCTTGAATTACAGAGAGTGAATCAACTAATTTTCCGATTATGGAGGAGGAGTCTATTATCAGTACTGGTACTGCAATATTTATTTTTGGCTTCTTGAACTGCCGCAACTTTTTTCTTGCCAACAAAGTCGACCATGGTGAAGCCTTTCTCCTCCTCCTCCGCCAATGGCAATACGTCTCATGTTTTTCAAGAAATTAACCCTCACAACAATAGCAACAGCGACAATGCGAACAGCAGTAAAGGAATTAATCACAAAAGAACTCTCATCAGCAAAACGTTCAAGACCGAAAAGAAAATGACGACGGCAGCAGTCGGAGGCGATGTTAATTTCGAAAACGAAAACGGTGCGAAGGAGGAGGTAGTGGTGACAGAGGGTCAGGTCAGTGCTCCATTCATTGATTCTTCATACCCTTTGCTACAGGGAGATAACACTTGTAGCGATTTTTCGGAAGTGTCGGTGGCCAAAGAGGAGGGTCCCGTTTCTTTCCGTTTCGTCGAAGAAAAGAAGGAAGAGGAAGAATTTGCTGATTGTGTACAAGAGCGCGGTGCGTCGAAGAGTATTGGCAGCAGCAGCGGCACCAATGGACCAGTCAAACATTCTGATCCATCACTGAAAAGCACCGAACAATTTTTGAAAACGGCCGTCTTTCAATCGAGGCAGCGACAAACTGAAGCGAAAGGAGAATCGATTGCTGAGTCGTTCCCTGCAGTGTCTCGTGAAGTTGTAACACCTAAATTGACGGAACGCGAGACTGATAAAAACAAGGAGGCGAGCAACCACCACAATCAAGAATCCTTTGGCAATCGCTACAAGAATGGTAAAATCCCTGGTCTATCATTGGAATCCCCCGCTGCAATCAATATTGAACCCAACAATAGCAGCGTCATCAGTCAAATTGAGGCTATCAATCAGAAATGCCTTACCAATAAACGAATGTCCTTGTCCTCTCCCGAAATGGCGGTTCAAGATTATCATGATGGCGGCACAAGAAACAAGGATCGTGACCGACGTGCTTCGACCGGAGAAATTGTCCGCTCTCGCGTCTATCCCAAGGGATCGTCCAAGAATGTTAAAGCTGCGACCGATGTATTGTCCACGAATGCTAGCCCGACAGCCAATACCAGGAATCTTTTGAAAATGTACAATGTAAGGACACTAGTGTATTCGAGTGGTTGTAGTTTAAAAGTTGGAAAACCCCATATCACACTCACTAAATAGAATCCTCCACTTTTCTCTTTCTGATATTCCAGAAAGACTTATATTACAACAACGAGCTCACACACCAGATTGATGTCGACCCAAACAGTTCAAGCGGGAAACGTATTGATTTTGAAAAGGTCAAAACGATTGTGGAGGAATGTCCTAGTGTTTGCCGGGCCAAATATGATTTGACATTCAATGATCAAAAGCGTCATCTCTATCCACTCTTTTCCCTGGTCGCCAACCAGGCTCCACTTGATATCATTCGCATGGTGTTTTTTGAAAATCCATTCATGTTCTTGGAAGTCAGCGACAACGATGGACAAACTCTGATGCACTACGCCTGTGGGTTTCAGCCTCTTCCCATAGAGACGCTGAGCTTTTTGATTCACCGAAGCGCGCACAGTCTAGTTGCTATTGATGCCAAAAAGAGATCCCCTTTGCACACGGCATGCGCCAACCCCAGATCGGAACCCGCAACCATCGATTTCCTTTTGAAACAGTCTCCTCTACGTGTCGTCGCAGCTCGAGATGTGGATGGCAATCTACCACTTGATCTATTGATGCAAAATAAGCAGTGTTGTTCTCCTACTCTCAGGAAGAGCTTGATAGCTCGTGCCAAGGAAAATGAAGAAGACATTCAGCAGCAAGCCTTGGTGAAGCAGCGTGCCCGAGATACTGCTGCCATGTCTGTGGATACTAGTATGCACTCGCCCGCCACCACTCCAATGTACATGACTCAAGTCAATGGCGTTGTTCAACTTACCCCTAGCAATAGCAACAGACGCCAAATGTCCCCCACCAGTGCAAGATCAGCAGAGCTCCCACCACCACGTGAGGAAATTCCTAATCCTAGCTTTTGGGAGCGACTCTGTTGTCGACCAGTGATCTAACTTGTGGTGTTATGATGTATAGTGAGGGGAAGATTGAATGCTTTCTCTTGATTAACTTTGTGGTCTGTAAACTGAAAAAATAAAGTAAACGATATCTACTCGTCGTTGTAGTGCTACAGTTTCTGTCGTTGCTGTAAGACTTGTTTCCACCATCGCTGCGATGTCATCTCAGTGATACGACTTGCAGCCCGTTTGAACGCAAACGATAGCTCCCGCACACTCGCAAGAGTACTCACGGGTTGTCCTCCTTGCGTTTGGACGTCTTCCAGGCCTAAAGTCTCGCTTACTTCGACCGACGAAGCAGTATCATTGTTGCCATTACTACCAGCCGACGGAAACAAATTCACAGGACCCTCGACAGCATCATGGGTAGTACACACCAATGCACACCGTCCCTCATAAAGCTCGTCCACCAGCGTGATGAATCTTCGGGCGCGATTATGCTGAAAAGTAGACAGAAGCGGTACGTCCCGCAATGCAATCACTGCAAATTTCTGGGCGATGGCACGGTAGTCAGCTGCTCCCAGGTCTCCATGACAGAGCTCTTCAAAGGAAAAGACTCCAACTAGGCCATCTGGATCACTAGCGGATACCGTCAAAGTCCGTCCAAACCCAATTGACAAGTCAAAACATTCGAGTATAGTTTCGTTTGTGACAGTGACAGATGTGTTACTGTACACATGATCCAAGAGCTCAGTCACAACGTCATCCACGTCACTTCCCTCTGTAAGAAAGAAATTCTTGCCTTGGTTGAGAACACCATCTAACACTACCGACGATGATAGAACTTGCCGGTAGTCACCAGATTCTGAAGTGAGCGAGTGCACCGCACAATGCTGTTCCAAAATACCGATAAAGGGTTCAAAATAACTTCGATTCAAACCTCCTTCGTACAAATCTTGTGGAGGACGATTGGAAGTGGCAATCAGAATGGTACCAAATGTAAATAAGACTTCGAACAATTGAGACATGATGAGAGCATCGGCAACATCTGTAACTTGAAACTCATCCAGACATATTAGCGTGGTATCGCGAGACAATTGTAAGGCAACACGGACAATGGGATTGTGGTCCTTGGTCGTGTCGACGTGAAAGTTGCGACCTTGCGTTTTTAAATCGTCCTGTTTGAGCTGATGGATCCGAGCGTGAATGTCCTGCATAAAAGCATGAAAGTGATATCGAGCCTTTCGATGATCTGGAACGCTATCTATTGAGGCATAGAAGGTATCCATCAAAAGCGATTTCCCGCTGCCAACGTGACCATGAATGTACAAACCTCGTGGTATGCGAGGCAAATGAGGAAGATCTAGTATGGTAGGCTTTTGTGTCGACAGTTCATCGTTCGCGTCGGATTTATCGGTAGCAGTGCTCTCGCTCCCATCTAACGTTGTTGCTTTGATTTTTGTTGCATTTCCCCCCTCATTTTCTTGTGCCTGTATCTGTTTGCGACGATCATCATAGTGAACAAAGAAAGGTTCATTGGAGTAGCCTACCAATGCCTGCTGCAATCGATGCAATCGCTTTGCAACACGATCTTGAGCCTTGTCTGGTCGAAGTCTACCATTACTTATCAGCTCTCTCCAGTGTGCCAGAAATCCATCAATTTGATCAATTTGCGCAGTGGATGAGAAAGCAGAGGAAGGCGGACAATTTTGTTGGGTAGACTGCCACTTACAATCGCTGCCCGTCGTGAGATGTGGACAAGGCTGGATGTAATAACTTAAATATGATTGGCCATTGACAATGTGACAGTAACGAACATTCCTTGATCTTAAGGATGCTCTGACCAAGAAGGTCTTCATATTATTATTGCGTCGTGTGTGGACGAAATATGGAATCCAACCTCCAACAAAAACTTGTGGTAAAGCACGCAGGAGATGCTGGTGTGTAGGTATGATGAAAGCAGGTATGAACAGCGAACAGCGCAAAAAAAGTCACTTGCAAACGATGATCAATTAAAAAGTGAAGGACCGGCTTTTTTATTCTCCTCGCACTATTCAATGAGCTGTTGTGGTGTACTTGTACTACCGATCGACTCGACTGCTTGCAATGATAACAACAACACTGGTCTACTAGTACTAGAGCGAGTCTGAATGATGAGAGACCGGAAAATGTAAAAGTAATTTTGGAATTGATGATGTTGTTGCCCCCCCAAAAAAGAGTCAGACGCAGTGTACGTAAGCTTTAATCCTAAGGGGATTCCAGTCGTGCCTTAGTACTCTATTTGAAACAGAAAACGAATCGGAGGAGGGACGAAAAGTAGAGTAGCATGCAACAACTCCTGCGAAGCAGTTCCCATCGTCGCCGAAGCCTCGACTTTCGTAGAAAAAGCAAAAAGAACGATTGTTGCAACAGGGATAGCTCTTGCTGGCGCCAGCTTCAGAGTTGGTCGAAATGCTGAAAAAATTGCCACTGGCTTTATTGCTCGAACCAAGCTGTATTGTAGCTATTGTGTGGTCATGCAGAACAAAAACACAAATAATAATAATTACTCGAGTACTCGAGAGACTAGACTACTAGTCGACGGAAATGCCCATACGTCTGTAGTACTGCATAATATTGTAAACAAAGCATCGAATATTTTACTAAAACATTAGCGATATTATTACATCCGAGGTTCACTTCTTTTGCATCTGGTTAAAACTATTTCTCGGTAACAAAATCATTTTCAACCATTCGACTCTTCTTACTGCTTCCACATAATTAGAAAAAACATACACGTGCACCCCGAAGTCTTGTTTGGTCTGGTGGCGGGACTAATCTACCCTTAGTCCGCCTTTTCTGAAGATTGTTCGCCAACATCACCACTGTCTCCTCCGTAATCATTCTCGTTCAAGAGCAAATGCGACACGTCCGAAATACCAGGGTCGCCATCTGATCCCTGTTGGTAAGACTCTCCATCTCGGTTGTTGCCACCGATCGATATGCTCATGGAACCATCGGGATTTTGCCGCTGCTCGACACGGGAGTTATCTCCATCTCCAGAAACTGGCGCAGGAGCGCCTTCGCCTTGTTCTCCGCTTTCGGGCATGTACGGCATTTGTCCATCCTCTGGCTGACGTCCTGGAGTTCCTTCCCCTGTTGGAGGACCCGGTGGTGGTCGACGTCCATGTGGCGAACCAGGAAAGGGCATCATACCTGGCGAACCAAACCCTCCAGGAGAATGGTGATGGTGGGGCATTGTTGGTAACGGCGACATGGGAATATCGGAAAAATGTCTCCCGCCACCTCCGCCCTGATACTGGGGAGGCAGAGGACCACGAGCGCTAATGCCAGGCTTGATTCCGGTACCCTTGGACGACAACCCCAGCTCTTTTAACCGTTGACGACGCAGTCGATCACCCTCATTTTTTCTTTTCTTTGCGGATAACGCAGTTTCCAAAAATTGTTTCTCAATCTTGGTTCGCTTTTTTTCTGGTTTGGCCAAGATCCGATCAATCTCTTCCTTCTTTTCCAGAGCACGTTCACGGGATCGATCATTTTTTCGCTGTCGACGAGACTCGTATTGAGCAAATATGGTACGCTCTTCTTCCGTTCGTTCCGATTCTGGTTTGATTTCAATCTCTGAAATGCGATCTCTTAACTTGGCAGCACGTGCCCTAGACTGGGCATTTTTGCGCGACCGACGATCCAAAACTTCCTGTGTCGATGGAATTCTGGGCTTAATGTACGTCTTGAGCCTAGCTGTAACGGCTCCAGGAACAATATCACCCTTGGGATCATCATCTAATGTGAAATAAATGCGAGTGGTAGCGAAACAAGGTAAGAGGTGTGTGAAAGAAAATAATTGCAAGATCAAAGGGAAAAAAGAAGCTCGAATCGATCAAAAGACAACAGCTTCTGACGAACCAAACACATACCATAAGCTCCTGGAGAACCGTGTGGATCATATCGTCGATCTCCTGGAGGTCCGTGAGGATCCGGTGGATATCCATACGGAGGTGGTGGATAATGAGGATGATAGGGATAATGTGGAGGAGGGTACATGTGTCCGTGGGGCGGCGGATACATAGGATACGGTGGTGGATAATGTCCCGGAGGAGGTCCTCCTTCGTATCCCGGTGGCGGATAACCTTCCGGTCCGCCCCGAGGTGGGGGAGGAGGATAACCATAGTAACCTCCTGGAGGCGGGGGCGGATATCCAGGCGGACCTGGAAGATGGCCTCCTTCTTGTCCTGGACCAGGAGAATGTTGTGAATGTTCGCCGTTGTGAAGAGGAGGTGGATGATGCAGATAATGATGCGGAGGATGCCCTTCGTTGTGATGCTGTGTAAATTGTCCTGGTGATCCATGCGGTGGTGGTGGAGGAGGTGGCGGAGGAATGGGCAGGGACCTTTCGGGGGGAGCCTCTCCTTCCGATGGCGGCGCTTCCCCTTCGGATGGTGGTGCTTCACCTTCCTGCTCCTGCTTTGTTCCCTCCTCATCTGATGGAGGCGGTGGCGGTACTTCTTCGTTTTCTGATTCATCTTCTGCTGTTGGGGCATCGACAGGAGCACCAGCGGTTGTATCCTGAGCCTCTTCCCGGTGCTGTTGCTCGTCTTCTTCTTCTAATTCTTCTTCTTTGATCTTTTCGTCGCTACTCATGGTCAATTTGTTTAATAGATTGCTCGAAAGATTAAAATGGAAGGAACGTCTTGCTTCGGCTTTTCTGTGGCGAGTTGTGATCTGTGATGGCTGGTTGGTAAAAGGGAGCTTTAAAAACTAATCCGCTCACTCTTCCTCTAAAGTTATAATCTGAGGCCAAGGATAACCGACTATTAAAGTGTTGCGTTCGTTCCTTCGTTTGTTGGTGAATGATTCAAATCTTAAGTGCTGTGTATTCTTATCACAAGAATCTGTTGGATAATATCGAATATCGATCAATCGGACAACGAAAAATAAAATAGATCTCCTCGTTGATCAAATTAAAAAATAATGTAAACTGTCCCTCTAACCTGAGATACAGTGTGCACTTGTTATCCCGCTGATCCAATCGTCGTGACAAATTTGGTTTGCTTGCCGGAAGGTGATGGATAATCGATGCTATTATGACAGTATTATTGGATTTGATGGGTCGGAGGTCGGAGGGAGAGTGTTCGAGATTAAAAGATTAATGTGAGGAGGCTTGAGAAATTCAAAATTGGGAGTTAGCCTGCTTGTTGGGATAGCGTGCTTTGATGCTTTGCTTGCTTCGCAATGAAGCTAGCTGTGCGTGGAATTTTCAGCAGTTCTTGCTCGAGATGAAAGTGGATTTTCAGTGTACAAAAATCGCGTGGAGCTTCTACGTAAAAAAATATCTGATAATCACGTTCGCGTGACGAGTAGGAGCGTTTTACGAGCCGGTATGCAAATGATAATCTGAAGGTACGAATACTTTTATCGCATCATCATTGAAAAAATGATTAAGTAAACACGCCAGAATTCCGTTGAGTACTCCTCAGCATGTCTTTAGAAAGACACAGCTAGGGAGACTTTGGGGACGGAGCCGACTCAGCCTTTTCGCACCGGTCGAGATTTACTTTACTCCCTGGGCCTGCAATTAAAAGATGATAAATAAATAATTTTTGTCAGTCGGGTTTAGCGTTGGATGGATTCCACAAGCGATCAAGAATGTTTCCTACCAGTACTCCATTCAACCTGATCTACCCGAATTCAGTACAGCGCAGGCACCCACCCACCCACCAACACAAGCAAGAAGAATGGGTCTTGCTGTCAAACCCTCAAGCATCATTGCAGTGGAGGCTGGTGGTTGGTAAATACCCGACGAAGAGATCCTATAGCAGCAAGCAATCATAATATGACAAGAAGCATAAGCATCATAAGAAGCATGACAAGAAGAATGATAAGAGTCTTTGATTTTGTTGGCTGATGAGGCTCAGTCATGGTGGCTGCCAGCTTGCAATTGCATGTACCCAAATGCGGACAGAGGTTTGCTGAGGCAATGCAGAAAACCAACCATAAGTTGATCAATATTTCATTGACAGAGGCGACGTCGTGACTCCAGTAGTGTAGTCTAGACTACTAGACTACCAGCAAAAAAATATCGCGAGACTTTTTTTGTGTTCGTGGCTTGAAAGTAGGGTTAGCGATAATGTCTGCGAAAGGAATTAACGAGCGAGGAACGCTACCGCGTTCTCTCGACTATGCCAGCTCTCTAGGGCTACGTTTGGCTAGGTAGGGTGGTTTGGAGAAACTCGGCAATTTACTAGGGCCGACCTTTTCTCCGTTCCGAGGCGCCCGGGTGA
>Ga0210036_1002518_pt1 | contig 19365 bp, 15 predicted proteins | sample CryGeymeta201515_FD_185469 | JGI IMG/M metagenome (GOLD analysis project Ga0210036, IMG submission 185469) | Groundwater microbial communities from Crystal Geyser aquifers in Utah, USA - Crystal Geyser metaG 2015-15 (SPAdes) (version 2) | ecosystem: Environmental > Aquatic > Deep subsurface >...
CTACTACTACTACTACTACTACTACTACTACTACTACTACTACTACTACTACTACTACTACTACTACTACTACTACTACTACTACTACTACTACTACCGGTACTACTACTACCAGCTAGTAGTAGTACCAGTAGTATGGTGGTACTAATGAGGATGATCTTTCAGCATCGGTAAGCAGGAATGACATGACATAATGAAACTTTAGGGATGTGTAAATTGACTTTAAAAAAACTACTAGACTAGCTAGCTACCTTATCTATCATTCTTTCTGTGCACAGCGAAGCTCGCAACTTCTTTTCAATAATGTCAACGGACAAGTTTTTCTATGATGTGTTCGTTTTCTGGTCATCTGACTCCGCCACGGGGGGGAAATGCATTTAAGGATTCAATGAATTGCCATAATAGTGCTGCTGCTATTACGAATACTAGTAGTACTACGTACGTACTACTGTAGTAGTATTAGTACCAGAACCAACTTCTGGAGGCAGCTGAGAAGATCACTTTCTAAAAATACTACCTGGTACCTGGTACTCGGAGTACGTGGTACCTGGTACCTAAGTTGTAGTAACCTGTGCTCGAATAATTGTTGTAGTACTAGAGGTATGGTACTAATGGCCACTAGTACAAGTTGTACAGTACCAGGTACCAGGTACCACTCGGTACCAGTTTTCTTGGCAAGGTACCTGGTCAGGAGAGTTTTCAGACCAACCAACAAATCCACTGCACGTGAAGAAGGCATCACTCAGTGCATCTCAACGGCCACACAAAAGGTGACGAACCAAAGAACCTTCATCGCATAAGTAGCCCTCATTTGAATCTCCTGCCTCCGCTTTTCCTGGTACCCTGGTACTAGCTAGTACAGTAGTAGTAGCCAAAATATTCGAAAGATGCTTAATAGTACCAGTATTTCATAGTAGTAGTAAATGTACCTTGGTGTATCACGTACAGTAGTACGATTGCATGGCCAGCCAAAGCATTTTCTTCACCTAATAGCCCTCTGCATTTAAATCTCTTTTCTCCGGCTTTCCTGGTAGCCACATTTATCAAAACGCACTACCAGGTACCAGGTACCTAATACTAACAGTACTAGAGTTGTATTACAACCAATCCCTACCACTGCTACCTGAAGTAGTACTGTAGGCACTCAGTAATCACTTGGCATTAATACCTGGCACAACGAATCTTGGAAACTTTCAAGTCTAAATCCAACAAATGAGAACAAAAAAATCAGAGTTACGTACTCCGCTGGTCAATCTCGGGACATTCTTGACCTGAAACCACATAATCACTTGTTTCCAGAGTACTCACGTTTTCCCAATTTCTGCAAAAAAATAAAACTACAAGTCATCGACCATGTACTCTCCAAGGACTACAACAATAACCGTCTGCAGGAATGACACTCGTTCTCTCTTCCCCGTTGTTGGAGCCAGTGCGTGTACCGACAAGCCGTCCTTGAAGAGTCTCATTTCAAAGCCAAGAATACTATCTTCCTGCGTCCACACTGTGCAAACCGACAATGTAAACCCTATCGCAGCAGAGGCACGACAAGTTTACAATGTACTGAGCGAAGTACTAGATATTCTGGATGCGAACGATAGTGGCGGATTCTAGCCGATGGACCTAGTGTCTCCTTGATTGAGATTCTGAATTGAATGTTGAATGCCCTCATCACTTACCAAAATTGAGTCCAGTAGACCTTTAAAGAATATATATAGGTTGCACTTTTACTTCAAGCGATAACATATTCCATTCCATATATAGTCACTGTGATGGCTAAAGAAGCTGCCTAAGCACTTCAGGAACATCGAGCGACCCTCCACGCAGAATGCAGACATGTCGACTTCGCCACTAGGAGACATACCTGATGTATGCTGTATACCATATGATCTAGTCGCCGGCATTCGTTCATTCGTTCGTCGACCGCACAAAAATGGTATCCAAAAATTTCTGACGATGCGGGTTATGAGGGGGGATGGGGTCTTCGCCTAACACGGATATGTTTCAAGCTAACAAACATGATGCCCAGTAATTGTCACGCCTGTGTTGTTATCAGCGAGCAAGGCTTGGCAAAATGTGGAAATATGAAATCATTTTGCAACTGCAACACAACAAGCTGAGAAGTCGGCTGGACTTTCATTGCAGGTGAAGTAAAAGGCGATGAACTAGTCGCCAACAAAATAAGATCATGATATGGTGCACCGCCGCAGCCTTTATCTATCAGTAACTAGTACCACGACCATCTATAATACAATATTCCAAGTCCAATGACACTGTACATGCATGAGTTGGTTTACATAGAGTTTGAAAATGCTATCGATGTCTGAAGCAATACAAGCTGATCACTCAAATACAACAAAGTTCGCCCCATTGTCTGCCTCTGAGATTTTGTTGGTGCTTGAAGAAGCTCGTTCTTCCTCCTCATTAAGATTGATGGCCGGTCGCCTTCTCTTACTCCACTGGTATAGTCCAAACAGAGCAAAACCTGCCGTCACAGCGGAAACAGAGACATAGCTGGAACGCGTTGCCTTCATGTAGCTTTCCATGTCAAAGTTTTCTGAATCCACAAGATGGAACGGAATATGGCAGTACACGGCTGGCCTCGAAGAGCTACTCGAAACTGGCAACAGAGTCAATCGCAGTTTAAAGTTAAAGGAGGAAAAATCGGAGAAAAAATCCTCTGCAAAAGTCTCGTTCAATTGAAAGCTTGTTTCAAACGAGTACGAGCCCGCAGATGGACAGGAGTAGAGACTCTTATATATCGTTTGGCAATTTTCGGCGCATCCCTCTTGGCATGTCTGTTGGCACTGCTCGTATCCATCGTCGCCATCTCCTCCGTCTCCGTTATTGCCGTTATTGTACCTACTGCAACCATAGTCACAAGACTCTTCGCATTGCCCTTCACAGTCTTCTACCATAGCTTCTCCATTGCTTGAGTCGTCGTCGTTTTCATCTTTCTCGATAATATCGCACATGTCCACGACAGCGGATTGGGCAATTTCGTTGGAACAGGTGAGTCCAGAATTGTGACAAATCTTGGGTTTCACTCGGACGTATTGTGGTAACGCAAAATTGGTCTCAACTTTTAAAACATGTTGCGTTGTAAGACTTAGGTAATGAGTAAGGATATACAAAGGTTTCCGAGATACGAGCATCTTTTTATAAGCGCTACAGTTAACCTTGTACACTTACATGTTCCTGAAACTACCATTTCTTGTCCGAATTCACAGAGGTCGAAGGGAGATTCGTAGTTCTCGACCGCTTCAATGGCGGCTTGCATTTCTTCTAAACAGTCTTCGTCGTCGTCGTCGCAGTCATAGTCTTCTTCTCGGGCTGCTCCGCCTCCCCACTCGTTACCACCTTCACACTCGACTGTGAAGCTGGTCAGACTGATGGTGCCTCCCTTGGAATAGCATCCGGGCACACCATCAAAGAAAAAACCATCTACTTCTACTGCATCAGATGCTAACGTTGCGGAAGGGATCCAGGCCAACGATGATAGGCAGATCGAAATCAAATGGTTGTATTTCATCCTACTACAGTACTTCTCTATTATTAGTATTTGTTTGTGCCTTCTTTCAAGTTAATGTGGCGAAAAACCGAGAGAAATGAGGATGCACATTTTGTATGACAAGAACAGTAGGCGTTGGGCCGACGGTAATTAGGGAAAAACCTATCGGTTGGATTGGTATTGTATCCATACAACAGCGCAGGTGAGAATCTGTACTTAGCAAGAAAAATCTCTGATTGACCTGCTCGGTTGGCCACAAAATGACACACCCTTCCCCCCAGGCTCCGTATTCAGTATTCTAGAACCGCCTGCCAAAAACAATAATATCTACCCACCCTGTTCCGCCGAAAAAGGTTGAGGAAAAACCCCGTGGGGCCCTCCTCACAGCAAAGATCTTGAAAATCCACAAAACAAGAACATCCAACAATCCATTCAAAGCTTCCACCACGGTGTAACCGTTTTGGCTTTCTTTCTGGGTGGACTTGCCAAATTATTTAGATGATGCCCGTACGCATCACACAATGCTGGATTCTTGGAAAGAATATAATGAATCATGCGCAAATCTTTTCGATGCTGAAAAATGAGAGTTACCCAAGGATTACGATGACATTTTCGTTGACAGATATCGTTGGCTTTTTGATGTTGTTGCAACAAGGGTCGCACGACAGTATTGGCATACAAAATAAAAGAAACATCTTGACCCCATCCATCTTGACGTGATACGGTACGATGGGTTGAACTGGTAGTCCGACCTCGCCCAAATCTATATGGACTGAGCATGCTACGTTTGATTGAACTGTCAGTCCAATCTTGCGGAACGCCAAGTTGTTCCAAAACCAAATTCTGTTGCAGCGCTCGAGCAAAGGACTGAACGACGCTTTCCTCGGCGGGCACGAGAGGTCGCTTGTGATAATTTCGTAGATCGAATATTGTCAGTGTTTGCAATGTGCGATTCCAGTGTTCAAGAGCGCGAGCAATGGGCGAAAGATCCACATTCGGGTTATTTCCACCAACAATAAGTACTCGCAGTGTTGAGTTGTTTTTCAACATTTCGCTCAAAGCCCAGACAATCGAAGGATGGCAAATCCGATTTTCCTTGTTCCTGATGCGCATGAAACTAAGGGTTTTTCTTCCTATGCATGGTGGTAGCAATGAAAGTTCTTGGAGCTGAGTATTCTTTTTCAAAGCTTCAAAGAAAGGAACCATCGCATCTGGATCCGAAAGAATATCACGGCAATTATAAAGTGTCAACTCGGTCAAGTTGTTGCTGCTTTGAGAAGGAGACACTAGTTTGGGCAGGTACTTTTTGAGAACTGCGCAGGCTCGATAATTTATCGCCACGTCTTGATTGTTGTCGCCCCTTTCGCCGTCGGTTTGGTGACGTTCCCTCCGTTCTGTCGATTGCCTTCTACGTTCGATTGTTTCGAAACCAGGCCTATGGACAAATTGGTTGTGCTGCTGCCCAAACAAGTTGCAAGCACCAAAATCTTTACAATGACAGTAACATGTTGATATGCTGACTTGCTGTATGGAAGGACAGAGCGTCATTCCGTGGAGTAAGTTCCAGACGCAGTACTCGGAACCTTTGTCTTCGCAATGAATAGAATCTTAAGTAACCATCTGTAGATTCGAATGTTTGGCAATGACCGCTTGGAATCGAGTCATTTGTCCACGAAAATGGACTTCTCGGAGCCTAAGCAACTGCAATTTAGGGGCGGCTTGCTTTATTGCATTTTCCAGATCATTAACTTTCAATATCTGGCTGAGTCTAGGTTTCGTGTGAAAAGCGGATTCTTCCAGCACGAAATGCATCTCGCAGAGATTACCGGGCAACTCGCTCAAGCTCGGCAAAAAATAGCTCATATCAAAATCGTATTTATTGCCTGTAATATGTTGCAGAGTTTTCACAGTAAGAGCCAGGCCATCGTTAATATTGTTGGTGCTATTTGCCGCACAACCAGAGCTGGTGGAACTAGCCTGGTGCTGCGGCTGCGGCTGCCTTATTAGCTTTAGGCTCTGTTGAAATTTCTGGATACTTTTTCGGAAATCCTTCAACGGTTTTTCCGTCTCAGTGCGAGTTCCAATCCGCAGTTTTATATGGTGATGATTGCTTGAACTTGATTTAGCGGAATCCATGTTGTGCCTTTGTTTATGGAAATATGATGATTGTCATTTTGTCAAGTACAGTACAGTAAGTTTAATGATGCGCAGTGTTACTACTAGTCATATTGAAGTTGCCTGTTTTCAGTAACAACAACACAAAAGATTACAACACAGACGCACACGTGCTTTTTACTTCCTTGGGGAAGCCACTTTGGCAAATAATAATGGCAGCAGCGGAGCAGAGTAATTTTAGTTGACACCAAATCTTACGCCAGCTAGCTACCATGGCTGACTGTCGATAAAAATACTTGGACGAGGCTCTGGTTCATCGCTTGATGCTCGTCGGGAGACGCTTCAATGTCGATCACGAGAATTTTTTAAAACCACACCGTAGATTGATCGATCATACCTCTGCACTTGTGGTATTTTTTTGATGATGCGCAAATTTCCAATTTTTGTCATTCGTCGTTTCACCAATGATTATTTACTGACCTTGGCGCCCTGCGGGCGCCATTGTTGTGATCCCCGTTAATTAGATGTTCAATTTTTTATTTTTTTGGCAGTTGTTCCGTTACAATTGTCATTTTCACACCCACCCGGTGAGGAAATAGTGGATAGAACCATCATCAACTGCTACTCTAGCTGCTAGCTAGGCAAGGCAGTTGCACTTCATCCCGGTGCGAGCAAAAAACTTGGACCGACAGCACTGCCACCGGATGGAATCGCGGGTACAAGCGAGCAAGAGAGACCGTGAAACAAACAAGAAGGGGATGATGCGGCGGATGACGGAAGGCATACTAGGTAGTAGGAGTTGTTGAAAAAATGGAACACAATCGCTCCTGTTACGCGAAAGTCTGTCGTTGGCTGGATATGGAAGCATTTCTTCTTTTTAGGTATGATCAATTCTTTCGACGACATATTTTGTATTTGTTGCCATGCTCAGCCGAATATCGTGATAATCGGCTAGAGACGGTCGATGTCCTACACTCACATAGGAAACCCTACGAGCATCGACCGTCATTTCTTGAAGCAGGCGGTACATGCGTTGCTCCGAGGCAATATCCAAAGCCGACGTACTTTCGTCCAAAATGACAAAAGATGGCCGATTCACCAAAATCCGACCAAAGGCCAACCGCTGTTGCTCACCGAGGGACAGCATGTGACTCCAATCCATGACAGTATCAAGACCTCGAATAACATTTCCATCTCCTGCACGATGTGGGAGTTCCGAAAGATCCAAGGTCTGTAGGATAGATAAAAGCTCCTCGTCAGTAATGCGACGCGTAGGATCTGTTGCAAGACTAGCTGATTCAGCATTAGAATAAGCCACCGCAGCCGCCGTCGAGGCGCTGTTGCTGAGGTTTCGTGGATCCAAATAATCTGTTGTACAAGGGTACAAGAGTTGATCACGTAAGGTTCCCGTGGCACAATAAGGCTTTTGCGGTAAAAAATAAACCTGTCCGTCTCGTGGTCGACTTATGTGACCGCTGCCATTGGTCCACAATCCTGCAATAGCTCGTAACAAACTACTTTTGCCTTGACCACTAGATCCACAGATTAGTAGATTTTGACCCCAAGGTAACGACAGGGATAAATTTTGAATCAGAGTTCGCGAGTGTTGATGCTGCTGTGGTTGGGAATCTTGAAGGATGGTAGGAGTAATGAGCGTGAGATTTCGAATCGTCAAGGCATCTTGTTGCTGTTCTTGATTTTGTATACTGGCGTCGACTAGTTCTAGCTGAATATTTGTCGATACTGGTAATCTTTCTTCTTCGAGAGCTACCCAGTCCATTTCGTTATTCTTCTCCGATGTTCCGTAATCCTTTGCCATGGGCGTGACCAGCAGCAATGGCGACTGCTCTTTCTTTGTGGGCGAGGCATCTTTGTTGGGGGGCTCTGCTAATTTCTGTGATACCATCCAAAACGTATAGAGCCGATCGATGCCTGCACTAAACTCGGCCAATGCTTCCCATTGTGTAACGAGAATGGACATGTCATCCAGGACGTGCGAGAACGAAGAAGTGGCCTGTTGGACCACTCCCAGCTGAACAGTGCCTTCAAAATAATCTGGTGCAATCACCAAAATGGGAACAATCCAGGTCAAGTAGGAATAATAGGTAGTAAAGAATTCCAGATTCCTTAGAGCCCGATTGAGATCGTACATATTATCTAGGACTCTGTTAAATTGGGATGTCACTTTTGATTGTTCGACCGGTTCACCTCTCAGAAAGGCAATACTTTCAGCGAATTCCCGAACTCGTACCAAGGAGACACGAAAGTTGGCTTCCAAAAGGAGTTTTTCAAAATTCAAATGAATCAAAGACTTTCCAATGACGATAGTCCCGATAGTGCCCACAGTGGCAAAGGCCACAATGGACAAAAACAAACTCGGTAAGATGCTCCACAAAATGACAGAAAAGCACAGTAGATCGATGGAAGCTGTGAGTACGGTCAAAAATAAGGCTAAACTGAAGTCCGTGAAGGACCTGACATCCTGGGATATTCGCTGATCAGGATTGTCCACCACGCCAACCGTCATCACTCCTGTTTTATCTAATTTTTGATCAGCAGGCGCAGAAGGTGACGGTTGTGGTTGCTGCTGTTCCAGTCCATAATAGACTCGATGTGTAAAGTACAAGTCCAAGGCTTGTACTGTCATCCAATTCCTCCAATGAATGGCTAACAATTGTCGCTGATACCGAAACAGCACATTGATGGGTGCCAACAATATCATTGCCAAAAGGAAACGATACATAATTTGGTAAAAATCTTGTGGATTATTATCACTCAATGCTGACCAAAAATCACGTGCCAAGTACGAGAATACCACTCGAACACTAGAATTTAACAGTGTGAAGATCATGAGGATGGCAAACAACCACCGTGCTTTTGATTGTGTCCGAAAATATGGCATAGCAAGTTGCCAAAAGGCACGAATGGTTGTTGTTGAGGACGACGATGTCGACGACGACGACAGTGAATGGTCGTTGCTGCGTGTGTTGTTAATGACGGTAATGGGAGGAGAAAATGGTGCAGCAGCAGCATTGGATTTTGATGTTTTGGAATATTCTTCCTTCATTGTTTGCTGCTGGTGTAGATCGCTGTCCATTTGTACATAGTTACTACTAGTAGCATCAATACTGCTCTTCTTTGTCCTTTGACCTTTTTCTTCATGATCTTGGTCTGCCATTGCAATTTGCAATATATGTTAATAATAATATGATGTTAATAATATTTTTTAATTCGGAGTATGAAAGCAAAAGAACAGGAGCAAAACGACAAAAATTTGAATTTAGTAGAAGTGCGCGTCCAATGATCCTTCAATTCAAGCTACCACTAACAATAGTGCCAGTACCAAACTGTACGGCAGGGTGGTGGGATAGGGGGATGGAAAAGGAGCAGCTTCCACGCCCGAGTTTCCACGCAGCACGTGGTGTCGTTGGTGAAGCAGAGTTCCTCAACGAATGAAAAGTTTTTTGTGAGTTTCCACGATGTAGTACCATCAAAGAAAAGGGTCTTGTGTTTCTGGAATCTTGCTGGTAAAAAGTCTTGTTTGGTTCGCTCACAAAAATACGTTTCTTTGCGTTTTGAGGAAAAATTTGGCCGAAAAAAGTTAAGCGAACATGTCGAATGCTGTTGATAACAAAAAAAAGAGAAAGTTATCTGAAGATGGGGATTTGGAAAATAAGAAATGTATCGAAGAATTGGAGAAGCGACTGGTGGAGATGGAAAAGGAACTGATGGTGACCAAGGATAAGTTGGCAAAGTCAGAAGACGACCTTCTTGAGCTCAAGAAAAAATACAACGACAGCGAAGAAAGCAACGAAGACAATACAATGGAGGAAGAAGATGTAAGCGACCCATGGAATGCGAAATATAAAGCACTTCGCGAGTACGTGATCATCAACGGTCATACCAAGGTTCCACAATCCACTCCAACACTTGGAATCTGGGTGAAAAATCTTAAATGCTCTTATAATATTATAAAGCAAGGAATGACGAAAAAATTGCCAACAAAGCTAACTGACAAACACATTATCCTTTTGGACGGCATTGGATTTTGTTGGGGACAGAAGTACCCGTGTCCGACCTGGCAAGAGCAATTGGAGCAGCTCAAAAAGTTCAAACGTGCAACTGGGAGTTGTAACATTAACATTGATAAGACCTCTCCTTCTGCACTGGCCAAGTGGGTTTCCGCCCAGCGCTCTGAATTTCGTCGATTTGAAAAAGGAACGGATAGTCTCTTGTCGTTGGATCAGATTGAAGAACTTAATTGTCTTGACTTCAACTGGAAGGGGCCTCGTTTGTCTTGAATACTGTATGATCCTTAGTATAGCGAAGGCGATGTCAAGGATGAAGAAGAAACAAGAAAGTCCAGCATATACTGATCCGTTGTCTTTGATGTATTGCACGTGTCGTGTTTTAATAAAAATGGTAACCGCCAAGAATGGACGCACATCTAGTAAGAAAAAAATCAAAACCTAGATCATATAAGGAAGCTATTTTGTGCAGTATCGCATTAAGGAAATCATGGGAATAGACGTCGGCTCACTCATGCGGCTTTGTTGAAAGAGCATTTTCGGTAGGGAAATTGTGTTTCACCCCATCTGTCTTTTGTCCTTGGCGCAAAAAGATTCAGGAAGATGCTGGTACTGTCGTTCCAGCATATGACCCTTTGCTGATGGGAATTACGATCATCCCAGACCCAATCGTCGTCGTCTTCCAAGTTTTCCCAAGGCAATTCCTCTTCAGCTTCTAAAAGTAGGACATTCTCGAGATTCCGTTTCAAGACTTGTCGATGACGCCGGTCCTGAACCCCGAGATCGTCCAGAGTTTCCTCCAGCTCCTTATCGGAGAGTTCTTGCAGGAAAAATCCATCCACTCCATTTCTCCTTATTTCGTCAGCATACCTTTTGTAATCTTGTCCTAGCTCTTGCACTGCATCGGCAATCTCGTCACTGGTAAACTCGTCGAAATATTTGGATTTAGCCAAGCCCATGTCCGTAACAAATAATAATCTATTTTGCAATTTTTTGCAAGTATGACAAAGGCTTGCGTTTGTCATTTGTCATGCCTACCTGGTATTACAGTTCACAGTAGTGACAAATATCATTTTGTCACTGTAGAAACCAATGTCAAGTTTGCGCCACGCCCGTATAAAGTATGAAGTCGACACAAAGGAGAAGAAAGCGTAGAAGGCATTCAGAACTACCGGCACTACTACTAGTACCAACGTACCAAATACTCGCTCTAATACTCTTATGGTACCAATTTCGACTACTTATGTGTTAGAAATTCCTTTTCTGGTTTCGGCATGTCCCATCTGCAATTATTTACATAGGAACTTTAAAAGCTACCACAGCTATGCCCTGTAATAAAATTAATTCCCTTCGAACAAGCGAATTTGAATTTTCTTGCCTTGCCTGGTAGCAGTTGAATAAACAAGTGACGTCTGATGAATTAACTCTGACATCACTGGTTTGAATCGAATTACGTGTCTACAACTTTATTAAATGGTTTGGGTACAAAAAAAAAAGATGGTTGGTGAGACATCTTGAGCTTTAAAAAAAAGATGTGCTATCTTCTTAGGAGTACCTACGAACATGCGAATGCAGGCCGTGGATTGAAGGAAGTAGACACAATCATCTCTGTATTTTCAAGGCAGTCGTTTGCAGTAGTACCGCTACGGTATTCGAGAGTTCGTACTGACGCCATCACAAGTGACATTTATTCGGCCAATGAAGTCTCTGGAACGGCTTCATATCCGTGTTCTCTTCGCTTCGTAAAACGGTTCACTACTTTCATCACCATAAAAGCAACCAAAACTCCGGCAAGAAACGACATTCCGGTTTCTGACACCCAGCTATCACCACTGATGGAGTTGCCGACTGTGCTACGGAGCACATCCGCCTCAAAAAGCGAAGGAACTTTGGTCAAGCTGCTGTAGTATGACTCACTAGCAGGCACGTGGTGGTTATGTTCCTTTGGAAGCTTTGGATATTTGGGAATATTCATCCAATCTTCGACGCCCTTGTATTTTTCTGGCTTACTCGCTTTGTCACTGTAGCGAATCTGCGGCAATTCCTCGTCGATGAATGACTCGTGACGTAAGAAGCGCTTGACCAAGTCCAACGCAGAAGAAGGGACATTGTACGGGACCTGAAAAAATAATGGAACGTTGAAGGGAATAAGTTGAGCAAAATATATTGCAGATTCGGCTCACTGCGGCCCTGATGATACGTACCATGTGACCACTGTTGTAAACGACAACATAGGACAAATTGCCATATTCCTTCGCCCAACCAGCTTCGGGGTGCTTGCTGTACGAACCACGATCTTTCCACAACCCGCGGGGAGCATCAAGCCACTTGTCAATGTTGTCCCATTCCATCATTTGGTTCAAAACAAGCTCGGAACCAACCATATTGGTCGTCATGTCACGGTCTCCATTGTATACCAGCACGGGAATACCACCATTCAAAAGTTCGGAAATATAAGGTGCGACAGAAATGGGACGATCATTCATCATGTAAAGCAGTTTTCGGCGGTGCTCTTCTGGCGAAGATCTTACTGTCATTTTTTCCTCGTTGTTGTTGCCCTCCTCTAGCAACGCTCGGCGACGACGTCCTCCTCCAGGACGACAACCGTGCCAGGTAATGTTTGGTGGTGCATGCAACATTTCCTTCACATCGTCACGATTGTAAAATGCCTCAGACGTGAAGGTAACTTGATCGACGTTGGGATCCCATGTTGTAACATCGTAGGCATTGATACCTCCCGCAGCTGCCAAAACTCCCCACATGAGACCACAGTCATCTTGAACATTAAAAGGATGGAACGGCATCTGCAATTTGGCAGCATCCTTTTTATCCGAGTGCTTGCTGTGGTGTTGATGCCCATGATCATGTTTCGACGTTTTCGTATCAACGAGTTCATCGTAATAATTTACCAAACAATCTTGCCACGTCAAGTGCAAATCGTGACGCGTAGGAGCATCGATAAGACCATGCCACCAGGCATAATCAATAGTTGCGGGACCCTGAATGGTCGCATCGATCCAACCGTTGCCCAAAGCAGCACCGCCCAGAGGAATGAGCCATTTCTTATCGACACCTTTGGCTACTCTAGCATTATTTTCCTTCATAATGTACCTGGCCACAGATGGAATGAACATTCCTGAAATTTAAAAAAAACAGGTAATTCGTAAATACACACGAGTGAGTCATCTAGATAAACAGACCTGTCTATCAAGTACGGTAGGCCAAAAAAAAATGCCAGTGAAACAGCAGTACACACACGTACCAGCATAGGACTCTCCCATAACAAAGATATTATAATCGCGGAACTTGGGAAAGAGATCATAGAACGAATACTGCAACCAATGGTACAAATCTCGAGAGACGTCGATTTCATCGATCGGTTCGTATCCGTTCAGACCGTAACTAAATCCGGTTCCGAGGGGTTGTTCCACGTACAACATGGTCGTGGCGTGTGTCCAACTGTAGTGCTCATTGTACGACAATTCGGGTGTTGGTTCCAAACAACAATATCCTGCCGGATGAAGGGGTTGCGTGACGGGAGAATTTTCCATCATAACACCGCAGTTAAACGACGAGCATCCTGGTCCACCATTGAGCCAAATTGCCAACGTATTTTCGACGGCTTGCGTTTCGGGTTCAAACATCCAAAACATCATCTGTCCCACCGTCGTCTTGTCGGTGGCAGTATCATCTCCGTGAATTTTGGGTTCCAATACAGGCAACATACCAGCGTACATGTTACCCGTGAAATTGGCGTAGGCCGCTTGGACGCTGTCCAGGCCGGTTACGAGAAAATCTGCTGGAGTCCTGGTCATCTTACTTAATTGCTCCGATTATGAAGATTCGAGAGTGTGACTGTGAATTTAGGAGTACTTTTGCAAGTCTTTTTTATCCTTGTGTTTGTCTTTTCAATTAATTTACTCTTGAGATAGCTGCTTAATCCGAGTACAACAATGCTTATTTCGAGTAGTCTGGTCTATTATTACGCTGATGAACCGAACAGAGGAGACTACGTAGTGGAGTCCAACCAAAGCTTGCAATTGTAATTGCAATGGATGGGTAGAGCCGTCTTCCGCGTAATAATAATTGTTGGCATTGGTATGGTACCATACTACTACTACACATCCTCTACTTAATAAGGCAGAAAATATCTTTTGGCGCTTTACATTCGTCACAAGACGTCACTCAGTCCAGTTTTCGCGGTCCCGGTCCTTTTTTATTTAGAATAGTTTGATGTGGGCTGACATGCGTGACGCGTGTACAACACCAGTTTTGGACTTTCACCACCACTACTTTTAGGTACAAGTCCGACCTGTACAAGCCTACAGTAAATAAAAGCACACCAGCACAAGTCATACTACTAGAAATAATAATAACTTTAACCCTAAAATCACCTTTCGCTGTAGAGTGACTGTGGACACTGCTTGCATTAGTCTACTACAGCTGTTTCGTCTCCTCTTTGCTGCTCGATCTTTCTGCCTACCACCAGTACTACTACTAGACTCATTGGTTGCTCTGTTATCTTGTGATGCCTCTGCTCTACTAATCACAAAACGCCACGCATACACATACGCGTGCTTGTTTCTTTAGTACTAGACTACTAGCTAGCTAGTAGTAGTGTGAAAGGAAAGTTATTGGTTCAAAGCTTCTCTTTGATTTCATGTAGCAGCAATAACAGTTTTGCTAAAATTCATTTACAATGGACTTCACAATGAGTACGAGTAGACAGGCAAAGTGGTGTACCAAGGTATTTTTTATAGACTGGATCATTTTTATAGACCATGCATGCAGTATTGCTTGTGACGGATAGCTCCGTGGACGTTCAGTGAAGCCCGCACCAGTGGAGGCAGGCGCCATGGTGCGGGTCTCGTTGAACATTCACGGAGCTAGCCGTCAGCTGAAAATAAGCAAAACCTGCTTGCGTTGAGATACTGCAACGCAAACAAGTTTTCTTTTTGACTTTCTGCGCGACTCAACAATGCAGCTTCAAACCGTTCGTCGCCGCTTCGCTTTTCTACGGGTCTATTGAAAAAGGTAGAAATACTTGGATGAGGCAGACTCGTCCGTCAATATGACCCTCTCCAGGTTGCCATAATTGTAAACTTAGATATTCGATTTTTTAATCTCACCTTATCATCAACCTTTCTGTATGCATCTAAGAGATCTTGTTCATCTTTGGGTAAATAGCCTCGCAACGGCTCAAGTAGTCGACATGGAACACGCGCAAAATGGCAACTATGGTTTCGAAGGCTTTTGCCGCACAAGCCACAGTTGTAACGGCCAACTCCTTCTTTGTTGTCACCTCTTTCGCTCGACGTATTCTTTGTAGTAGAAAGGGCAACCTCTCGTGCTCTCTGCTGTCTATCAGCCTCTGTCCCAATCTCATCGTCATCGCGTGGTTGCTTCAGGATTTCCGCAAGAAGAACTTTGTCATTCTTGAACGTCTGCTCAAGCAAACTTTGATCGATTTCTGCCAATAACCTTTTCGGAACATTGATACAGTGTTCTGTGTTATACTCGATTGGTCTGTTCGAACTATTTTTCAATGGCACTGCTTTACTTTCGGAAACAGTATCTCTTATGTTCACTCCAGTTGGTCTTGGTGCGATTGGAACAACTTCCTGATCCTGAAGGAGACATTTCATCGCGTCTGAATCAATGGTCGCATCAGCAGTCTCATCCTCCTTATTGCTCACATGGCGTCGCATACGAAGATGAAATAGATCTAGCGTCACAGGCACACTTTCGTTCAGCATCTCCGTGGCAATTTCTTTTCCTATGTCTGCAATCATCTGGGCTGGAAACGTCTCGTGCTCTCCGTAGATAGCTTTGAGATCGTCGTGGATCTGAGAGAGTTCCGGGACACCATCTAGATTGTCTATCATTTCGCGCATGCTCATACCGCCCTCTGCAGCACTATCAGCATGCGCGACTTCAATAGACAATCTAGAGAGTGTCTCGACAAGCTCATGGATGTCCAGTCCTGACGTTGCAAATTCACTCGGGCCGTTACCTTCCCCACCTTTAACACTAGGCTTACCTTCTTCTCCTCCCGTCTCGTATGGTTCTTCTTCGTTCATTACAAATCTAGTTCAATGGTACAAACGGTAACAAATCTTTTTTAATTATATGGTTGGATGAAATCTAAATCAAACGAACGTACTAGCTACGGATGCAATTACATTTCAATCGAATATACTGACGTGCTCATTGCATGTTGAGGGTAACAGAGTCTCTTTTCAGGTTTTTCTGTGAACAATGCAGGCTCGATCAAATAGATTCTACTGCGCTGGGACTCACAAAAGGACCTTCGGCAATAAGCAACTTGAACTAAATTTGTACTAATGACGTGCTCATTGCACGTTGAGGGAGACAGCACCTCCTTTCAGATTTTTTTGTGAACTCCGCAGGCTCGAGCAAAAGAATACTACTGATCCGAGCGGTATCACCGTGGTCTGTTTTCGCCCTGAGTCGGCACTTGTTCGATTGGGCAATCCGCCAAAGATTGCTACTGTAGACGGGTTAAGAGCATCAAAGACGCAAGGCTCGCCTGCATAACAAATGTTGCCGCCACAACTTTTGAGCAATTACACCTGAAAAGTTTCAAAGATTTCAAAGGGGACCGGAGGTGCTGAATTGTCCCCGGGTGGTATTGAGGGTGATGACAGCTGATCGCTCTTCCATACCATAATATTGCCGACCCAGACGCTGATATAGCCCTGACCTAAGCCCTGGCCACTCCTATTGCGGACCGTAATCTGGTATGTATCGCCTCGTTGGTCCACATTGTAAAAATAGGTCTCATAGGATGCCTTTTTGATACTGCCTGATGAAATTTCACCCAAAACTTCGTTGGCGTTCAGATTACGAAGTTCCCAAGATATATCTTTGGCTGTGGCTGCATCGTACATAACATCTAACATAATTTCCACCATGGGCGTAGGTGTAGATATTGGTGCATCTGCATGATATTGTTCTCGAATTTCAGTGTACGAATGTGCTTCTGTGACATTGAAATACAGATCAAAGTAACCTCCAAATCCGTGTGGCACGGTAAGGATCCGTTTGCGACCTCCTTGATTGATCCAAAAGTGGTTTTCCGTATTGTTACCCAATCCCGTGCCCAAAGAGTTCCGCAACTGAAACAAATACTTTCCGGGGGCTATATCGTCCCATGTGTACTTCTTTTGACCGGGCTCCAGTTCGTCTTGGGCTTCTTGTTGTGTTTGAAAGCCACCGGGCTCATCGTCGTTCCCGTCGTCTTCTTCTTCTTCTTCTTCTTCTTCAGGTCGTGCACTTCTTTCCAGTGCCAAGGTGTTGGCCGTATTGGTGGTTTCGGTCATACTATCCACATCCTCTTCCGATTCCGTTTCAAATAAAGTTGTGGCCGTATCTATAGCATACAGTCCCCATGTCAAGTGAGAAGAAATAGCGGGATCATCTAGTAAGAGGTCCACTTCCAGTGATAGCTCGAGCGGAATGGATGCTCCTTCACAAAAATCGTCAGGGGCAACATTGGCCTGAATGCAAGCTTGACCCTGGATCCAGGGAAATCCCGTGCTGACGCGAGCGTAGACTCCAGGAAAACCGGGACGAGCACAACCCTGATGACGACAATGTAGCAGTAGTGCTGCTTGGTGAGTACAATCATGGCACGTGCGCAGTCTTAAAATAGACAAGCAATAAATGCAATGTACGTACGATGCCCCAACTGGTAATTCCCACTTGAATGCGAGAATCCGTTCCCAGATAGAGCGGACCACCGGAATCTCCCTTTGGTGCGAATGAGTAGTGTAAAGGTGCAAACGTAGAAATTTGTTAGATCATGATACTACATAACAATGGCATATGGCATGCTATCATTTTGCGTACCTGACAGGCATCTCGACCTTCCGATCCAGCACAGACAGACGCTTCGTTGATCCGTCCAGAATTGTAAACGGGAGCACAATCGACATTGGGAACGAATGGTAACGTAACGGCTTGTAGCGTATCGGAATCCCGGTTGGCTCCTTCTTTTAGTCTTCCAAATCCAATGGACGTCAATACTTCTCCTGCTTTTGCTGGTATATTGGGATCGCGATTCAGTATCACAGGTGTTGCGACACTGGATGGTACTGCTTCTTTTACTTTCAAAATCATATAATCCCAATCGGGATCTTGACGATTGCCATTAAATCGAGGATGGATGCGAACGTAATCGACATCGAAATCGATTGCCGTTGAAGCACGGTCCTTACGGTTTACCATGTTGAACGTCAATGTACCAGGATTACCTAAGTAACAGTGCGCCGCCGTCAGTGCAATATCTGGTAAAATAAGTGTTGCAGCACAACCTTGATCCCAGAGAGCGAAATTGGAATATTGTCCCAAAACGACCGGAGCACCTCCCACAATGCGCGATGATACGTACGACGACGACGATGTCGGCGAAATAATCGTGTTATTGTTGTTGCTGTTGTTGCTGTTTAAGCGAGCTGTGGACGTTGTCAAAAGTTGTAGCAATAGCAGTAGTCGTAGCAGTAGCAAGGAGATCGGATGAGATCCTACAACAATATCTCTCCTGTGACTCATTATGATACAGTAGTTACTATCCAAGGATACTTTGTTTGTTTGTTTGAAGTCCAGGCAGGTACTGCAATACAAAGCAGCACACCAAAATCTTCCCTTCACACGACAGCAACAAAGAAAAAAAGATTCTGCTATAACAAAATCTTCTGTCCTTTGCCTTCTGTGTATCTCTTTATTTTCTTTGTCGTCTCTTCTGGCGGAAAAGTAATGTTATATACGAAAGGTGTTGCCTCGTACTGCACGTAGTGTTATTTATTCAAAAAAATGTGATGATTTCACATAAAAAAAATAATGGTATTATTTTATGATCATAATAATAATAATATTTCATCATCATTGGATGTGCCAAAAGGCAACAAGCCGAACAAAAAAACAAGCCTGCTTGTCCAATGTTACTTTTACACCGTCATCAGGGTTGGCTGTTTTATCAATAGGAATAGCCGTTAAAATAGATAGGCGCCCACTGGAGTAGGTACCTCTCCTGCACTCTACAGTAACTAGAGTAGTGAAGTACATAATCGAGTATGGCGGGTTTACTGGTAGTAGTAGTAGAATTCGATACTGTAGTACTCTAGTGGTAGGTACTCACTACTACTAGTAGTAATAGTCCAAGTCTAGCTAGCTACCTAGCTACTACTAGACTACCGTTGTACTGTAGTTACCGTAATTGACAAGAGGAACGAACAACAGTAGAGTACTGTAGTACTACAGTAGTATGGTACTGCATTATTGGAGATCGCAATAATAATACAGTAGTATTATATCAGGAATTATTAGAACAAGTGCTCCAAGGCTTGAAGGAGAACACCGGCGAGCTCAATTTCGTTAAGTACCATCCTGATAAATATGTAAACACGCCTGCAAATCTTTATGTCGTCACAAAACTATTGAAAAAAGCGAGTACCGAAATTTTGAAAATCCTCGCTTTTTGTCGAAAAAAAAAAAAGGATTGTAAGTACTCTGTACATCTCTTTCTTCTGTTTAAAAGTAGGGAAACTTCCTCCCTCCACCCTTCATAGTGACAGAGAAAGTTGTCGTGTGAAGTCTTCGAAGCAAAGAGAGAGAGAGAGAGAGAGAGAGAGAGAGAGAGAGAGAGAGAGAGAGAGAGAGAGAGAGAGAGAGAGAGAGAGAGAGAGAGAGAGA
>Ga0210036_1002519_pt1 | contig 19361 bp, 11 predicted proteins | sample CryGeymeta201515_FD_185469 | JGI IMG/M metagenome (GOLD analysis project Ga0210036, IMG submission 185469) | Groundwater microbial communities from Crystal Geyser aquifers in Utah, USA - Crystal Geyser metaG 2015-15 (SPAdes) (version 2) | ecosystem: Environmental > Aquatic > Deep subsurface >...
AAGGGGTACATATTATTATTTTATGTTAAATTGTGAACCTAGTTTTGGTAAAATGAACCTGTTCCACATTATGAGCGATCCATAAGTCTTTTAGCGAGTGGCTCGCTCAAACTGCCATTGCCTCTTCTAACTGCAGAACTTGTCTCTAAGTACAGTCCATGAAGGCTGATTAACTCGCAAGCAGGCGAGCTGCGACTGCTACTGCTACTGCTGCTGAGACAGGAAAGCAGTGCCACCAGAGAATGCATGCGATACTTTTATTACTTTAAATGATGTAGATTTTCTCTTAAACTGTCGTTCATTGCGCTGATTAACCTCCTTCTATAAAAAGTACCTAATGGTGCTGTGATCTCTGATCTGTGATCTGTCACGTTGTGATGCGTTCGTGATGTTGTGATTATTGTCATGATGTGATAAAGTTGAGAGATGATGATCTAATCATGTGATAAGGTTAAGGCTTATCTTCTGGAAAGATTTCTGGCGGAAACTGCAGACTTTTTAGGCCTTACTTTTCGTTCGCAAAATCTAAATCACCGACATCATCACCCCGCCATGTTTATTTTTTATGTGTCTAGGACTAGTACCAGTAGCTTCCCAGACAAAGTCAACCAGAGGCTCAGGGTTACGTAGCAGAAGCCAGCTGCTGTTCGTAATAGTAATTCTTCCTTTCTGCTTGTCTAATAGTTGTGTTCAATTTGAGATTGCTTTTGTGGTGCTTGTTTTAACTCCTTTAGGATGGAGGCTGGGTTGTCCTTTTCATAATATGCAGTATTCTATTACAATTACTGTAGAGGATATATGCCGCAGTTGTATGCGCATTTTGTACAAAAGCATGTTCATTGCATGCGCTATGATCATGCGGCGGATGCTTTACAAGGAATTATGTTATCAACACGATCGTGGACATTCAGCGGGAGCAAATCTTTGCTTGCTCTACGCTTACTGGCTTTCTTCTTGGTTCCCTCCAATTTCTGTTCTTTCGTAGCTGCTTCGTCTGCTCTGCCCACTCTCCTAGCAAATACCTTGGCATCCAGACTATAAAAGAGTGCCACTTTTCGAAGCTGAAGGTTCAATTCATCTGGTTTAAGTCCTTGTGTTCGGGCCATTTCTTGGCCTGTCAGGACAGATTGGATTGCTGTTTTGCGATGAATAGACCGTTCCTCGAAGTGTGTTTTACTGATCCATCGCTCGATCCCTCGGTATTCACCGTAGTTGCGAGAGAACAGGACGAGCTGCCTTCTTGCGCGAGCAGATGGCTTGGTAAATGTACCTTGCAACAGTTCTTGGGCACATTGCGCCTTTGCTCTACTGGCTAAGCGAGATAAGCCGCGCTTCGATTGTTGAAACTCACAGTCCGTCACATAAAGATCAGAGGCATAGGTGAACTCATCACTGTGGTCACATCTCACTATTTTTACCTGCTCCAGGGAGTCCTGTGGCGCAAAATGCACGGATTTAATTGTATTGATTGTTTTCATATTCACTTGTTTAAAATTGTAAAGTGAATTTTATGAGATACCTGGTACCAGTGTTAGTTTTGATCAGGAGGGAACAGTCGATAAAATGAATTGGTCCAAAGCACAGAATTTGTGAATGGTTTCAAGAGTCATTTAAAACTGATACCTAATAGACTATGGTACTACTATCAGTAGTCTAGTCTACTCAATACCAGTACTGTAGTGGTACCAGTACGATACAATGATTTTCGTCCATGGTCTTACTATTCTAACACTAGTAAAACGAAGCAATCCTGTTTAAAGGCTTGCATTGGTGTCAGCTCTTTTGCGCATAAAAGGGTCTTTGCCAACAAAACCATTAAATCAACGCCTAGCTACGAACTCCAGTGCGCACTGTTCGAAGAATTCTCTTTTGGAACTTATTGTTTGGTTTTTCGGGTAGAAATAGAAGCATATTTTTTTTTCGACTCTGCCAACTTGAAGCTTTATTTAATGCCACTTCTTTGCTGTAGTGGAGCTTATTTCTCTCTGCTGCTACTGATAGAAGTTACTTTTGTAGATGCCGGCAACGCAACACTCGCCTAACTGGTACTACTACTAGTCTAGTACTCGAGTACTACTAGCTACTGTAGTAACTTCCTTGGTCGTCGTTTGGAACTGCCCATTGTCAAGCCCTGAACATGTGGCTTTATTTGGCTTGCATTTGAAAGTGCTGATGATGCATGAGTGTCATAAAAGCATCATAACTGGCAACCTTTGCAAGCCTTAAACGACTTTTAAGCCAACGGAGAAATAAACTCTGAGGATGGACAAGATCCGACGTACCAGTGGCTAATTGGAACTTTGCTCTTGAAACAAGACTAGCTCAACAGGCATTTATAAAGCCGAATAGGCCACAACCCAGGCAGTATTGAATGACGCTTCCATGTTATATTTTTAAAAGAGCAGTAGTGGTACAGGTAACGATCATACTTCAGCTTTGAAAGTACCAGGTACTTTCCAGCTTTCAATGAGCAAAGCATGGAGTAGGAAGCCAAGACTAGTAGCTAGTTTCGACTACCAGGTAACACAGACAAACTCCGCGGGGGAGTGTGCGCACCCCACCCACGTGCTGCTCTTTTGCATACCTGGTAAAGAGTTTGAAATAAAGTGAAATAATATGGATTGAACGAGAAGGTACAATCGACTCCGAGAGACTTGACAATCAGTCGTGTATTTAAAGCGAACACGTAAGAAACTTCCGACGGAGATTGTTGGCATCATCTGTGCGTTGTTCCGGTACTGGTACACAAGATTGCTCATCGTGCCATTGGAAAATAAATTGTACTTGTACTTCTACTACTACTACTACTACTACTAGTGCTAAATACTAAATACTGCTAACACAATCAACCAAGGAAGCTAAGACAAACATGAGCTCCATTCTGTTGAACTCTCGACCTACAGGCACTTTAGACCCGCCTTCAATTTTTTCAGTGTCGACATATGAAAGAATAATGACCAAAGATAACGAGATATCCTCCTCCCGGTCCTATGCCAACACGAGAAACACCATGATAGCTGGGTATACAGCTGGCGCATTTGGTGTCCTGGTAGGTCAACCCATGGATTACCTCAAAGTGTTGGCACAAACGCAAGCACCACCAACGCACCAAAGCGCGTCTTTGTCTGATCGCCCAGCGATTGCTGCCTCGGCTCACAACAACTCAATCGCAACAAATATCGGCAACTCAGCTCGGTCTACGCTGAAAGTGACAGCCACTTCCTCCTCGGCCAATACCCAAACTAGTATGAAGAATATGAGCACTATGGCTCTGTCCCATTCCCAGTCAGCCAATCAATGTTCCCTTATAGTAGCATCATCACGAATTCGAGCTCTTTATGCAGGAATCCAGGGTCCCCTGTTACTCGTGGGAGCTGTTCAAAGCGTCAACTTTGCAGTTTATGACAATCTGCGTCGATGGTTGTACAGTCATCAACAGCAGCAGCAATTCCACGGTGGCAAAAATGGATCCTACTTGCACAATGATCCCCTCACCAATATTGTCTTGGCTGCCAGCGCTACCGGAGCTTTACTTTCGTTCCTCACAAGTCCCTTTCTGATCATTAAGACAAGACAGCAACTCTGTCAGCAAGGCTTTGGAGAAGCCGTCCGCGCCATGTGGAAACAAAACTTGGGATTTCGCCGGACGTTTTACGTAGGATTCGGCCCTCATTTCTTGACCGAAAGCTTGGGACGGGCTGCGTACTTTGGAATTTACGAGACGCTGAAACGAGAATTAGTCTCTAGACAACAAGAAGGGGGCCATTTGTTGACGTTGGGAGAACGCATGGTATGTGCTGGAACTGCCGGAGTGGCAACATGGTCTATGATCTTTCCTTTCGATGCCCTGAAGAGTCGCATGTATGCTTCAAGCATTGTTTCCTCTAGCACGACTTCTGTGTCTACCGGGAGCTGGCAACTGGCCGTATCAATTCTTCGCGAAGAACAATCACTGCGACCTTTATATCGTGGGTTCGGAGTAACCATACTCCGGGCGGGTCCAGTTTCTGCTGCTGTATTGCCGCTTTACGATACCGTACTGGAACGTCTGAGTTCAATATAAATTTGTCAATGGAATAACTTATTTTTTGCAGCACTACAGTGCAGTGCACCTTTAGAATGAAAAGCTACATTGGATTATTTAAAAAGTCATCTTCCCCTTCGACTCTAGCAATCTTTTCTTCGTGCTGACAACAGAGTTGCATTTCTGTTAGATTGACACACGACCATCCCTTCTTTTGAATTCCCTCCAAAAAGTATTCTAGAGCCAGTAAACCACCCTGTCGGAATCCTCTCTCAGGCATGTGTAAAATAGCCACACTTCCCACTTTTGCTTGTGCCAGCATGAGCTTGGCAACTTTCTTCATGACCGCTTCTCGGCGGGCTATTTGTTTGGTAGTACAAAGTGTTTCGTCCGTTATCCATCCGCCGTTGTTTTTGATGGTGAACAAATGATCTACATCTTCCGCAAAGGACCAATCATCACAATAACAGTCTCCTAGAACATGTTTTATTGTCGGGTCTTGTTGGAGCACTTGGCTCATAGAAGACGTCATAATTCCCTGCGGTGCTCGAAACCATCGCGTCTTTGTTGTTGTTGTTGTTGTTCCTGTCGTGCCTCCTCCGTATAGCGCTTCTAGATCGTCAAGAATACGATTCGCATCTTGTAGCTGCGATTGAAATTCATGTGGCTCCAACTTTTGATAATACCATAGTCGATCAGCTTGCATATGATTTCCAACTTCATGACCCCGTTGGAACAAAGTTCGGACCGATTCTTGTTGATCTTTGATATAATCTGTACAAACAAAGAAGGTAGCATGTGCATTGTACTTGTCCAGGAGATCAAAAACATCGTCGGCCATACTTGTTGATAATCCTCCTCTTGAAAGTCCATCATCAATTGTTAAAGCTACAACAGAGGGTGGTGGTGATCGTCGTCGTCGTCGTTGGAGTGGTGGTGGTGGTGGTGGTGGTGGTGGCAGATCAAAGTGAGAAATGGTATCGCCGTAGGCATGTGGATTGGTAATTTGTAAAAATCGGAAACATCGTCGTAATCCGATACACGTTATGCAGTTCCAAAAGGGATAAAATAGGAATTGAGATTGAGAAAAGCAGGAATTCTTCATTTTTATTATTGACCACAATCTATAATCTACAATGAGATAATGAATTGAATCTGTGTCTGTGTCTGCTAGTGGTCGATGGTCGATGGTCGATGGTCGATAGTCGATGGTCGATGGTCGATGGTCGATGGATGGAGGAAAACAGGAAAACAGTCTAGCGTCTAGCAACAGCCTCTGTTGTGTCACCTTACTGAAGAAAAGCCTTGAAACTTTTCCTGTCTCAGCCTTAAGCAGGTAGTCTACTCGTACTTTGTAAGAAAACAATTGCTTCTCTTAAAGCCGTCGTCTGTCTTTATGAAAGCAGCTCTATTCATCTTCAAACCTAGCTACTACTAAACTAGCTAGTAGTAGTAGTAGTAGTAGTCGATCATAAGAAAATACGTGAAGCGATCATCAAAGAATGAAAAACAATGTGAAGTAGTAGTCTACTAGTACTACCTACTACTAGCTACCGGTACTCTACGTACAATCTGTCAAAGTCGGTGGCCCAGCATGTTGGATAACGTCTGCCATTCAACGGATATGGCTCGACCAACCAAAGAATCCAGGATTTCAATCATTTTCTTCTTCTGCATCTTGTGTTCGTTACTAGTACAGTATGATAAAAGTATTACCTGGTACAGTAGACTAATTATTAATGTAATAAAGTTGTTGTACTGGTAGTCTGGTTGATTTGACATCAGAATCAAACAGCAGCAGCAGTAGCAACAACAACAGCAGCAAGCATCGTACCATGGAGCCGATTATTTCACCAGGCCAGACGCGCAGGCGGCATATCCTTTGTGTAACAACTGCCAAGCCATCCACAGCAGCTTCCATGGGTACTGGTGGCGGTGGTGCTATGACGATGGTATGTCCTTACACTGGCTCTATTTCTGCCTCCTTGGCAATTTCTGGTGACTTATCTTCTACGACTCAGGCTGTGACACATCAACAACAGCATCAGCTAGGAATTTCTTCCCTGTCCCTGTATGCATCTAGAATATCTCAGCAAATACACCCTACCAAAGCCTCGTTGGCACTGGCCTACGGAGGCAAACCCAATGCTCGTGGTGGCAACAACAACGATTGTGCTGCCATGTTGATTTCTTTGTTGTCACACAATCCCAAAGTTCATTGGAAGGCCCGTCTTCCCGAAGCCAACTTGTCGGCTGGAATTATTTTATCTCGGTGTGGTCACTACGCCATTGGTGGAGGAGCATCCGGCACCTTGTACGTATGGTCCACGATGCAAGGGTCCTTGATCAAAACAATACCCAGGGCACATTATCGAGCCGTAACTTGCCTCTATGCAACAACGGGAGATCAACGACATGTCTTGACAGGAGGAGCAGATGGTATGGTCCACTTGTTTGCTTGGATGGACTTGGTCGAAACGACGACGACGGCGACTACTACTAATCAGAACAACAACAGTAACAACCTCGGAAAGAAACAAAAAGCGGTCGTTCCTATTCGTACCTGGTCGCAGCATTCGGTTCCTATAACGTGTTTGGAATCATTGTCAGATTATCGCATGGTATCGGCATCTCAAGATGGACTGTTGCATATATTTGAAACCTTCTCGGAAGTTGTTGTAGCTACAATTCAATTGCCGCAGGGTGTCAGCAGTTTGGCAGTGCGAAATCAACGAATCTGGGTAGGAGGGAGCCTGGGTACACTGTACTGTCTTGATTTAGATGTATATGCTGTGCATCAGACCGTTCAATTGGGATCTAGTATCGCCAGTCAACGACAATCATCATCATCATCATTGCGAAAGGGAAATGACAGGTCTGGAGGACCATCCTACCAGACAACCCTGAAAGGTCACCAACATCCAGTAACATCCTTAGCCTTGTGGAGTGACGATCAGGGACAAGAATTTCTTGTTAGTGGAGATTCCTCGGGTACTCTGCGGGTTTGGGATCTCGGTGCTCGCGTTTGCGTCCGGGTGGTACGGCCTTGGAGCACCACTACCGACGGACCTGTCGTTACGAAGCCCAAAAAGACGGATCCCCAAAAGAAGCATGTGGCTGTTCCACAACATCCCATTTCCAGTATTCAAGTTTTGGAAGTGGCAGACGACACGAACACACAAAGCAATAGTAGTATGACCACAGCCGTGAGCAAAACCAAAGGTGGTGCTTCTTCTTGGGTCTCGCGCTTACCACAGCTACAGAAATACGCACCCAGTCATGGAGGACTGGATCCTTCTGACGGTGCCATTGCAAGACAAACACAATGGATGCCAGTGCCGTTATGGAATGTTCAAGCGCATGATGATGTATTTTGGGATGTGACAAAGGAAAACAGCATTGCCAGTAGAAAGCGGCTGCGGACAATCGACAGTGAAAACACAAACAATGAATTACGGCAACTAAGGGAACAGCTACGAGTTGCCAATGCTACTATCGATAGCTTGAAAACGACTCAAAATTGAGGGTATCTATAACTTTAGTATTGAAGTTCTACGAGCAATCATACTTGTTAACACCCATGATCGTGACTGACAAAAGCGACGCCATCATCATTAGGATTGGCAAGAATGAATCGAGTCTTGCATTTCTCGCGGAAGAAAAGGCTCCTGTAATGACGTCATCCAGGTCTTTAGCTGCCTCTTGTTCATCTTCTTCTTCTGCGGACGCGACGGTATTGTCGGTAGGAACGAAGAATTCGTCCTCTTTTTGTTTAGCTTCTGTAGCAGGCCTGATCGTAGTCTGCGAAGCACTTGGTACCGCGGTATTCGGGATCATTGTGGACGGGTTTATTGTAGCCGTAGCATTGACAGCGTCCCGAAGGCGTTCTTGTTCCTGATCCTCCCTTTCTGCGGCTTGCACAAAGACATCTGGAACAGAAATCTCTTCGGATGGTCCCATCAAATTCAGGTCTTGGGCCTTTCCAGCGTACGCACCGGTTATAAATATCAGAATATCGCGATCCATGGCACTTCTAGGAGAATATAGTCCCCATCTGGGAACGTTTTCCTCGTCGTCGGTTCGATTGGCAAAGGTAGCTTCCACTCGGAGCTCACCGTTTATCAAGACTTTATGGTCATCGCCATTGTCCAAGAACCGAATATCCACTCCCTTGTTGACAACATCTTTCACTAAGAGTGTTTTGGACTCTTTATCTCGAAGCCTTTCGTAGTACAGATCAAAGACTCCGGGGGAAGCTTCATTTTCGTGCAATTCCAACATGACACTCCAAAAACGGAAGTTGTGCTTTAATTGAAAGACACACCCTGGCCGCACTTTGATGAACGTATAGTGAGCAGAAAATTCGTGCCACCCATCTCCTCGCTTCCATTTGATCAGACTTCCCACTTCGGATCGAGGTGCGTCGACCCGCTCGTTGCGAACGTTATCTTCGCCCGGAAACATGCGAAAGATTTGTGTATTGCCATCTTCCTGATACCAGCGACTAACATTGGCAAAGGCGTGAGAACCAATAAAGCTGCTAATGGGTACGTGCAAGGAAATGGGGCGTGCAATGGTCCGATTTTTGATGTCGCTGTCGATAATATTTTGCTCCACGGCGTTATGATCGACGCGAATGGTTGATCCAAAGACGGGACCTGGATAATTCTGACCAACGACAAGGTCTGGGAGTAATTCCTCCCAAGAGGGATTGTAGACGTCCTCTAAGTCTTCATAGTACGTCTCAGCAATGCGATTATTTTCATCGTCCATTTGGGCATGACTGGAGGAGGCCACCATTGCCAATATTGGCGCAAGGACGAAGTTAAAGATCCTCATATTTCAAATCTGAAACATGAAGGGCCTTTCAAAAATAAAATAAACATAAGGTACGAGGAGTACTAGTACCCATCACGAAAGATTACGTCATTTCTCCATACAAGAATATTAGTCTTGTACTTAATGTATTCGTGCGAAAGGTTGGCCAAAATTTGTCTCTTGGAAGCATCTGTGCACGTGCGGTTGAAATTAATCACGCAATCAGTTGAATTGGCATTTTTGGTTTTCCAACCAAATTTTGCAGGAATAAGATTTAAAAGAATTTCAACATTAGGGCTCAAGGTAATCTCAAAGGTCGTATTCAAAAAAGCAATCAAGACGACCAATTTGGCGCCTCGACTAGACTACATCGGCTGTCTACAGCCCTTTCTTTCTTTTGCCTAGCTAGTCTAGCAGCCAACAAATATCTGGCTAGCTAGTCTAGGAGAGGAAGCAGATCTATTTGAAAGCTTTCCAGTCTTTGACAGTCGGCAGTAGAGAAGACCACTGGAGAGAGCTCCGTGCATGTATTCGAATAATATGATCCCTTTAAATCAACAGTATGTAGCTAGAGACAAATAGGACTGGCTAGAGAATGTACCGCAGCGTCGGTGGGCTGTCAACTCTTTTTTACAATGCTGTTATTAGTATGTCTCACGAAAAACCTCAATTTTCCTCCTGTTCCAATTACTAGTAGTACCTGTTTATTTTTCGCAGCTTTGTTTTGTAGGTTTCGTGGAGACGGCCAACACCACAGCCTGGACCCCAGTTATCGACAATAGCAGTAGGTTCCGCGTTCCACATCAATGGCCACACACACTCCTGGTCTAACAAACCCGTAAAGATTGTCTTTTCAATAGCGCTTATTTGAGCAGCCAACTCGAAATGCCCTTCAATGCCAGCCAAGTCGGATGGTGTACAACCTTCTTGATCTGATCCGATCAGTGGCAAGATTTCATCTCGCAAACCAGAACTCTTTCTACTACTACTAATGGATTTGTATAGGGATTTGACGAGAAAAATTCCCAACCATTCCGCAACTTCCGGTCGGTTGCGTTGACCTGCTTTGTGCAGAATGCCGTGTCCATTCGTGTTAGTATGCGTCAGCGGAACTCCGGCCACCCGAACCATCCAATCCATTGTTTCTGCACTGGCGGTTCCCTGGGCAGCCCACAACAAGGCATTACAACCAAACTTGTTAACGGTCAAAAAAGGATTGGTGTTGGCATCGAGCTCGGATTTTGCCACAAACTTATTGTAAATCCATTTCAAAATATCGAGCTGTCCCTGCCATGCTGCCCATCCAATGGCATTGGTTCCATCGGCCGTCCGATCGTGCAGCAATTTAGGTCCACCACCGTATTCGGTGGCCTGAAGCAGATACTGAACCGTGTCAAGATGTCCATTACGACACGCCCAGTGCAAAGCTGTTCGTCCAGCAAAGCCTCGTTTGTATTGTTTTTGTGGTTTGGCGGGATCACAACCGCAATTTTCGATGAGATGTCGAACCATGTCGACATGTCCTCCTCCGGCTGCCCACATGAGTAAACTGGCACCTCGACTGTCAATGTCATTCACAGGATCTACGCATTTCTTGGCAATGCAAGCTTGGAGTGCCTCCAAGTTACCACTGGCAGCATACTCAAAAGCTTGTTCTTGCTCTGTTGCGATTTCTTTTGGCGGTTCTTGTTGTTTTTGCTCCACTGCAATGGTCGCATTGGTTTGTTGCTCGTCGCTGTTGTTCGTTTGCGTCAGTAGTTCAGCGAGAGTTGCCGGTTCCTGGTACAGAATGAGAGCTCGTACCACTCGCGTTTGAGCAGCAAATGCCGTAGCACTTGCGTGGTGGACGCCGTGTTGCTGCTGCTGGTGCCACCACAATCCCTTCTCGCCGCCCTTGGGCCAGTGACTGCACGAAGGGCATGGTCGTCGACCCGCATCGCGCAATGCCAGAGCTCGTTCAGGTGATACCAATAATAAAAATCCAGATTGAGGAGCCACCCGGCAGTCCCATCCCCGTGGCAACCGATCGTCCAAGAGCGGTAGTAGGAGCGTCGACCACTCGCAGGCACTCTTGACGGTTCGTTGAACTCCCAAATCCGATGTGAGAATGAGAGACCAAGTAGCAACAGTGCTAGATGATGTCGTGTTGGACAATTTATCGGTATCAACATCGGATAGTATTTGCTGTTTTTCGTCTCGGCTTAATTTTTTACGCTTTCGATCTCGCATCGTTTGCTTTTTGACATCTTTAGAAAATTGACTGCGAAACCGATTAAAGAAGGAAGTTATACATCGGACTTCATAATCCCAAGGCTTTCCCCGAGTGGCGTCTGCAGTGGTGATGCTGCTGCTGCTGCTGCTGCTGTTGCTGCATGTAGCATGAATGGAATCCTGACATGATAGTTCCAGTATTCTTTTCCACTGCACGAAAGTTACTCTTCGCTGCATATTATTCGAGACATCTTCATCACTGTCAAAGCTACTGCTGCTTCTGGATGGTTCTTCGTAGGGAACGTCTCCTCCACACAACAGAACCACACATTCCCTGATGATTTTGTTTACAAGCTCTTCGTTCGATACTTTTGCTCTCTTTACATCTGGTTCCTCCATGATTATTATTATTATTATTTCTTTTCATCTTCCTCTGTATCCTTAAAACCTAGACTAGACTACTCTAGCTAGAGTAGTAGAGTAGTCTAGAGTAGTCTGCTGCGAAGGACGATGAAGGAAGATGGATGGTGTTGGTTCTTGAGTTTGAATGCGAATGAAGGAAGTAACGTGCGTCCATCAGTAGGTTTGCAAATGGAAGTAGCGTGCGTCCGACTGTCTATCTACGATCACTGAGAAAATTAGCCTAAGTACCAAACTCGGCCTGTCGCTGATCCTCAGCTTCTCACATTTAAGTGGCCCATCGTCGCCAGAATCGCAATATTTTATCTACTAGTAGTAGACTAGCATTTTGGGGGAAGAGAAAATAGTGTTCTTGAAACAAGTATTTACCTCTCCCACCGATTAACGTACACGGAGTGTTTAGACGAGAAGAAAAGGAAAGGCTTTTAATTCAGCTCCAACAGAATCCCGAAAGGGCTTTGGGTATGTTTGAAGGAGAAAGCTTTCTATCGTAGTCTGAGACAAGTGACAATAGACTGTCCCATTTGATTTCAGAAGCCATCCTGTGTCGTTTTACCACCTACGCATCCAGCAATGAAGAGTGTTAAGAAGGGTCGCTCTCCGCAGATCCAACAAACAGTAGATCCAATACAGACGATTTTACCTCCTAGACCTGGTAGGATTAGGAGTAGCCAAAGGCAACAGGGACATATTGTGACCTTGAATGTCTTGCCTTTGTCTCCTCCACCTACCAAGGTTGCCCCAATATTAAAAGCACCGCCCAAGGACAAGAAGGCTCCAGGCTTGGCGGTTCATATTCCGGAACCACTGGGTCGGGAATCCTCAATAGAGTCTGCACAACGACAGTCGCTTCAACAATTGCAGAAACTGCGGCTGGAGTTGTTGGGGGAGAGAGAACAGCAACAAAAGCTACAGCAAGAGCAACTAGTGAAGCAGCAACAACAGCAACAACAAAAACTACAACCAGTTAAATTAGAAAAGGAACAAAGTAGACTCCGACGCGTACCAGTCTTGAAGGGTGTAATACAAAGCGGAGATGATGCACCTAGAGATCAACCCGCAACAGAAACAGCGTCAGCAGCCTCCGCATATTATTCGGCACTCAGATCGCCCATATCTTGTTTAAGCGGGAATCAAATAATGAAATACGTCAATGACGAAGACGACAATTCAATACTAGAAAATCACAAATCAAAAGAATGCACTGACTACCAAATTGCCGCACCAGAACTGAAGATAACATCTTCTATACGCCAAGTGTCAGAGCTGACCAAAGATTCCCAACCGGGCCGAATCATCACAAAATCAAGAACGCGATTATTATCTACTCCTGTTCAGGATTTTGACATTCAAAAGTCTCTTGAGCGACAGCTGGCGGGTTTGCCAGGATCGATGCCACCAGGATCTGCGGGAAAAGATGAACACTCGTACATCATCTCCAGTGGTACCAAGTCACTCGAGTCCAAACCCACCGAGTTCAAATCAAAGGCAAGTTCGCAACGAGGACAACTGGAATCAGTCGTCTCGATAGTCCCTTGCGATTCGTATACCCGGAACACTTCCATGACCAAAAATGGAGAGTCTGTATTCGAAATTCGGTCCCCCCAGCCCATTGCTAGTGTCAGGACAAAGTCCAAGCAACGAAGGTTGAAGAGGCCTCCAAAGGAAGAACGAGCTGAAGTTGTCAAGATAGACAATGGGCTAAATGTAATGACTCCAAACCATCTGAAATTACAAATGCAGGATTTTAAAAAGGCCAATGATAGCGATTCCAAGGAATCTCGAAAGCAAATTGCTCAGGTATTCGAAGCAAAGGATTTGCAGTCGATGATGGCACAACCAAATCGAAAGTCAAAACCATCGCTTGGTTCAAAATTGAAGCACATGCTACACAGTCCAAAACCGATCCCTGGTACTGTCAGCACTTCTAGCAGCAAAGGCAACAAAGTGGAGGGGATTCACAGGGCCAAAGTGAGAGATACTGATGACGAATGGTACAAACAAACCATGGAGCAAGAAAATTACAAGATTACCAAAGTTTTGGGAAACAACGGTAAACAGACAATCACGGATGCGCCCTCTGGGAACTCTGGGAAAGAGCAGGGCAGACATTCCGACAAGACGATGCAGATTGTCATGGCGACAGAAGGTGATAACCCCATTTTGATGCTTCCAGGTGCACTGGCTCCAGGACTAGCTGAAAATAAAAATTGCCGGCAGCAGCAACGAGAGCGTTTCCTTCCACTCGATAGGGAAGAGCTAAATGAAAAGGGTGATAGTGATACTCTCAGGAAGCGAACCGAAAATACTGCCGCTATAATGGACGAACTGGGTCTACAACCTTTGACTCCTCGCCAAGATTCCTTTTGCCTGAGCGGAAGTCCTTCGTTGGCGACACTCAATGATTATCAGATAAACCGTGTCATCAATGCACTATATCGACAAAAAGCGGCTGAAAACCGGGATGAAAACATGGCAGAGGAAGCGGAGAAAAAACCTTCTCAAGAAGCAATTAACAATGCCAGGATTGGAATTCTTAATGCGCTCAAGAAGAAAATTTTGTTCGAGCTCAGGAATCAAAAGCAGCGTGAAGAAGAAGCCCTGGCAAGGGGCGATCCCATTGATGAAGACGAGAAGAAAAGAGTTCTCGACGAAGTGCGTCGGTTGCATGCGCGTCGGGAACAAGTGCTACATATCAGCGAGGCTGATATTCAAAAGGCTTTCAACCGCCACTTGGTCAATGCAAGCGATAAAGCCGACCAGAAGAGCTCCAAGGAAAATTACGACGATGAGGACAGCGATAGTGGCGTGACAAGTCTTGGACTCGTAAGAAAAAATGTAACATTTGCCAACTTTGCTGCAGACGATGAGTTATCGGAAGTAGCACAACCACCATTTCCTCAGTTTGGACTCATGTCTTGGGCACAGTGTGGAATCAATCCATCAGTGGCTCGGACTGATACCTTCAAGTACCAGAAGAAAGAATCTGAAAATCTGAATAAATACTCTTCAATGCATGCTGTTATTGGAGCTACGGCTCTCAAGACGATTGATAGTGCGACTAGAGACGGCTTTGTCAAGGCGAAAGCAAGCGTACAACAATGCACGAAGCCGAAAAACGAAGATTACTTTTCAGACGATTCGTCTATTTATAGCGCAAATAAGCAGCGTAAACCAAAACCAAGATCACCAAAACCGGCAAAGAAGAGTGATGGTAAGGAGAAGAAAGGCAAGCTTGTGGCTGTCCTGTCAGACTCTGGATCTTTGAAGTCTGAAGACAGCTTTGACAGTCTTGATAGTGTCTCCACCGGCACTTCATTTTGCTCGCGAGATTCTGACAGCGAAGACTCATACGAGGGCGTTCGCCGTACCAGGCGATCTTCTGTTTCACCAAGAAAGTCTCGCCTGCCCTCTCGCACCAGCAGGCGAGGAGGTGGACGCTCAGACCAACGAGGATACCGTCGGTATAATTCTTCTCAGTACAGTGTAGCTGGAACAAAGTACACAGACTATGATGACGCTGACTTTGGCTGTACTGCCGATTTCTGGGAGCCTGCAGCCTTTAAATAGTTTTTGTAATAAAAGACGTTCACTTCTGCACAATTCCGTAGAGTACAGAATAGATACTCCGAAATATAATTTTCTCGGCGTCTCCTCTTCACCTTGTTTGCATTCGAGCATCCAAACTTGCTTGTCCCAAAGTCATTGTAACTGTTGATTCCCCCCCCATCGTTGTTCCGCCGGCAGTTGCAGCTGCCGTGGTCATGCCGTAATCGACATAGTCTGGTCGTTCGCAGGCGCGGTATTCCTCCATCAGGTCCACGACCGTCTCTCGAGCATGATCAAATTCGTCCAGAGAATCGTGAAACATGGGCTCACGTCGGTAATTATCCAAAAATGCATTTCGGGATTTGATGCGATCGTACTGGTTCAAAAGCCGATCCATCAATTCAGCCATGCTGGTATGATTGGCCAACATTAATCCGCTGACTTTGTGCGGGCTTTCTAAATACGGCGATTTGCGTGCCAGAGCTACCTGGATGCTGGCAGGACCCCAGGGAATAAATTGCAGGAGCTGCCGTTCCCTTATACGCTGCAGTGCCTTGTGGATTTGTGTAGGATCCGTATCTCCCTGGAGAATGTTGAGAATCGAAATGTAACATCCACTTTTCGTATTGGCGGACACCATAATATTTTTTGGTTGTGTCAAACGACGCATCACGTCGAGCACAGTTGTTTTGGTACGTCCTTGTACTTCAGAATGTTGTTGGCGCCTCTGGGCTGTCGCTGAATTGTTGTTATCGTTGTCGTTGTCGTCGGTAGACGGAATAGCATTGCTTTCGCTCGTTCCTCCTCCATAATACCCTTCGCCAAAAGGTGAGACCATGTTGGTTCCGGCATGATTAAGACTGAGAGGCGTATATCCCGTCATCAGAAAGTGGCACCGTGGTGTCGGAATCAAGCTTGCTAACAAACCGATCCAATCATTGTTCATGTATCCAGGATACCGCAGAGTGGTGGTGGAAGCCGCCATGATGGTGGCCACTAGCGAGTTCAAATGATCTACCGATGGATTTTCAATTCTCAATCGATCAACTGCAATGCGATTTAGTGCTGCATTGTCGAGCACTACCACGGCATCGGCATTTAAAATCAATCGCTTCATGCTCAGCAAACTGTTGTAGGGTTGCACAACAACGTCGCTTTGATCGGACCAGCTGGGAAAGACGCTGTAGGTCTGTACCAATTTTTTAGGATAATGATCGTTCAATCGTTCCAGCAGATACGATCCCATACCACTGCCTGTACCTCCGGCAATGCTGTGACAGAGCACGAACCCCTCGAGGCTGTCCGAGTTGTCCGATTCTCGATCCATCATATCCAGGACAACTTCGTGGTGTTCTTCGCCTTGGCGAAAGCCCGAGGCCCAATTATTTCCGGCGCCACCTCCATCTTGTGCGATGAACAAGTTTTCGGGATTAAAGAGCGTCTGGTAGGGTCCATGGTGCGCCAGTTTGTTCACAACGCGAGGTTCCAGATCAATGAGCAAGGCCCGGGGAATGTAGTGATCGTCATCGGATTGGTAAAAGAAAACATCCTTGCGATCATCCAGCGGGATACCATCGGGAGGATCACGGAGCGTACCATCAGGTGTGATGCCATGTTCTAAACATAATTGCTTCCAGAATTCACCACCAATCTGATTGCCGCATTGGCCCACTTGGAGGGTTATGATTTCGCGTGGCATGTTCTACTGTTAATACTTGGTTGGGATATCTCTGTTATCTATTTCCTTTAGCAAAAATGAAGGCGAGTTGATTTTTATGTAGCCTGGATTGAGTTTTCTACTCTTTCTTGTTTTACTGTCTTATCTACTTAATCTGGGAGCCTAATTATTGTTATTATTATTCATTGTTTGTGTTAGATGCCTTGACTTTTGAGCATGTGTGGATGCAACTCGGTTGTTTTAGATACTGCATAATAAAACTACATCAGTACGATATCTGAAGTTGGTGCTGCCAATGACGACAGTTTTGCTGGAATACGCACACTTCTTCCAATTTCTTGGACAACAACTCAATACTCGAGTATGTTTTAGAAGTTGACCTATTTTACTGAACTTGTGAGCGACCGGGAAGTGAGACCGAAGAAGTGAGACGTTCTAACCAGCTACTCGAGTAGTAGTCTACTTCGTACCGTCTCCGCACCTCCAGCTAATTGTCGTCGTACTCGAAAAGGTACCACTACTACACACTAGAAACCACTGACTGCTGCAAGACAGATGGGAACATCTCCCGTTTAGACATTTTCATCGCAACCTATGTCAATGGCAACACTGCCTGGTCTGCCCCTTTGAACAATGGCAAAACACGAATTATCAGATATATTGTCCAGTATCATACTTTCAGCCAGTACTAGTACTTGTAGTATAAATAATTCTAAATTATTTCTCATCCTCACTAGACATATACACTTCATCCTTTTCACCAATGTCCAGTCCAACATGTGCTGTTTCCTTCGCGTGAATTACCAACGATCAGGTTCCGACGGTTTTGAAGTCCTTTTCACAATAACCCTCACACTTTGTCCTCTTCAAACGAAGGGAAAAGTGCAACGTTTATATTGCTCGACTTTCTATTTATCTCAGCTCTCATCACCTTTCTTCCAGTCATAAAAATTACGAATCCAATACAACTGCGAGTCAAATGAGATTAAGCTCCCGTAAACACATGTGACCTTTCATTTCTCATCCCATTTCTCTCATTCAATATTGTAAAGTAGCACTGTAAAGGTCACCTCTCAGTACCGACCAACTATTATTATTTGTTCCAACTTTATAATTTTGATTTTGGGTGGAAATTGAAATTGTCGGCTATTCTGGAAGCTATCCAGGAAGTCTATAGTAAAACAGTACAATACAGCACAAAGCATGACGATACGAAGATATGAATAAGACAAGTTAAACTAAGCAGATAAAACAACAAGATAAGAAGTTAAGCCAACAGATATAATCCGCAGATAGGAATAATACATTAATATGAAGTTAAGAAGATAATAAGACAGCGGCGGGGAAATTGATCGGCAGCATGAGGAACACGAAGCCTGTAGACTTCAGTACGATTTCTACAGAGTGTTTTTTCAGTAATGCGGTAAGCCCGACCACAACCAACTCAGACGATGATGCCAAGAAGACACTGACAAGAAGCATAGCACAACAAGGATAACATAGTAGACGATGACAACGGCAAGAAGCAAGAAGACACAACAAGACGAAGAAGCAGGATGACGAAGGACACAGCAAGCAAGGATGAATGAGCAATAAGGCAAACAAGAGGATGCACGAGGAGCAAGATGCAGGACAAGGACAAGAACCTAGACGATGATAACAAAAAGACGACACAAGAAGAAGAAGCAGGATGAATGACAGAGGATGAATGAGCAATGGGATAGAGAGTAACAGCAGCAAGATAAGGAAGAAGCGCCCAAGGCACTGTTGGATTCCTACCTCCAACCTCCAGCTTCCACCAACAGTGCTCATAGGACAAAACAAGCAGAGCAGGAAAGGCACCCAACAATGGAAATACAGGAGAACGCACAGGAAGAAGAAGTATGATAACAAATGAATAATAAATAAGAAGAGTCCCAGGCAGCAATGTTGGACCTACCCTCCAACCTCCAGCCTCCACCAGCAATGATCTTGGGACAATGAACAGACAGAATGGCAGTAGGCGTTGTCATACAGGGAGATGAATGGAATATGATAACGAATGGAAGCTGATGTTGAGATTGCCTGAAGGACTGGATGGTATGAATGAATGACTGCAACCTCTACATGCTGCTTTGTGCAAATGCCAACAGGGGTGTTCCCCACCATGGGGGCATGCAGAGGGCCGTGATTGCAGTTGGCCATTCACACAGATCCTACCCTTTCACTTTCTTAACAGGATGGGTGCAGAAGCACAGGAATGCGTGGTAGGATTTTTCCCCCTGGGTTTTGCCTAACACATTGGATTGGATGGAGAACTGGGTGCGTGTCACCCAATAGATATACTAGCTGATCCTCTCCTTGGAAATCAGGGAGGTGGTCCGGTTGTGATCAACATTGTTGCTCCACTGCGGGTGCCCTTGGTTGCCCTCAAGTAACCATGGCGCCCCGCTGGTGGGGGGCCAGTGTTGTGATCCCCGTTAATTAGACATTCTATTTTTTTTTTACTACTACTACTACTACTACTGGGTCGATTCCCGCCCATGACTTATGAGGACCACAGTGCTATTATGCTGGTGGTCTGGGGTTCGATTCCTAGTAGTAGTAGTACTGCTTTCAACACATTTCAACACGTGTCAATAAATTTCAACACATTTCAACACATTTCAACAAATTTCAACA
>Ga0210036_1002521_pt1 | contig 19347 bp, 9 predicted proteins | sample CryGeymeta201515_FD_185469 | JGI IMG/M metagenome (GOLD analysis project Ga0210036, IMG submission 185469) | Groundwater microbial communities from Crystal Geyser aquifers in Utah, USA - Crystal Geyser metaG 2015-15 (SPAdes) (version 2) | ecosystem: Environmental > Aquatic > Deep subsurface >...
TTCCGAATATAAGCATAAAATACATCCCGTGATTTTTCAATATCCCTGAATTGGTGATCACTAAATCGTCAAACAAGCCCGGGATATGGATATCCCGGAAAATTGGATACACAGCCCCGGGATTTTTTCATATCCCGGGAATGGTGATAACAGGTGATGTCGTTGCTCATCATCACATGAATCGTACTGGGAATGACTTTTTCTGTCCGGGTGGGAAAAATTGTTTGCTCAACGTTCGCAGTCTCATTTTTTCAGAGCTGTGAAAAAATAATAATGAAATCTTCACAAGATACAGAGAAAATGATAAAATCATAATAACAGTATGAGTTATGATAGAGCTCTGTAACTTGCAGAACGGTGGGTTGGGTCGAAGAAGCGACAAGAAGCAGTCACTGTTCTTGAATATACGACAACTGAGGAAACCTGTTGAGTACGATCCTGGAAAATTCTACTTTGAACAGCAAGAGGCCGATGAAAGAATCGTTCCTGTAGCAACACTTCGGTGTCGACGGTCGTTTATCATAGTCTCCATGTTATTTATCTGTCGATTGGCAGTGCTCGACGAGTGGAATCTCCTTCCTACTGGACTTTTGATGCTGTATGCTGGGATACATATAACTATGGAAGAATTCGCCAAAGAGGCACAGTGGCAACGAGAACAAGCAGAGCTGCTACAGGAGCGAATTCGGGCAACACTCTTTGAATATCATGTCCTACGAGGAGAACCTAGGGTAAAGATTATTGAACGCCCGGAAGGTGATGGTAGCAGCACCATTTATGCTATATGACAACAACTGAAACGGGTAACATAAAGCTAATTGTAGTATGATTTATGGACTTATTTTGTTACTACTGTAGTTCCTAGCAAAGGACTCGATGTTTTTTCAATATTCCACTATTTTCTTCATTGTCTGTCTATCACGGTTTGCTATCAACTCGATGCTTTCATCGACTCATGTAAGCTGAAACAATTGCTGAATTGTTCGAACTACTTGAAATGAGCAAACAAGACCATCAGGTATCGCGTGCCCTCGACAATGTCTGTCCCACCATGCACCAAGGTTCCTGGGTGCAAGAGAAACTCGCCATGGTTGAGACGAATGACCTTGTTGAGATCCGGAAAATACGTTCCACCGCCGACGTAAGTGTGACCGCGTGACATCATCAAGTTTGCCGTCACGTCGCATCGATCGTGGTGTAGCTGGACACCACGGTGGTCTTTGTTGTACTTTAGCACGTGCGGCTGCTTCCTGTCAACCTTGACAGTGCTGGTATGAAACAACTCACAAATGCATCTACTTTGATACTGCAAGAGTGGCATAGCAAATTCCATCATTCCTGGGACGTCGACCAATGCAAGATCTTGTCGTGTGAGCGAATACAGGTCTGTACACCATCCATTGGGACGATTCGTCGCGTAGGCTTCACAGCCAACAATGATCTCGTCGAGAAGCTTGACGAGATTAGCAGGAAGCCGGAGCTTGTAGACTCGCATGGACGGATCACCAATAGCCTCTGGAGCACAGTGATACCCGGGAAGGACGGAGGGCTCCACAGGGACTGTCATTGCATTGTTTGTATGAACACGCGACGGGCGACTCCAGAAGTCGCGGTAGTGATACGTTGATGCCCGTAGCATCTCTCGTTGTTTTTGAAGTTCTTGCTGCTGGTAAAGATCCGGATACTTTCGATTGGCGACAAATGGTGCAAAATGGATGAATAGATCTTTGTTGGGTTTCGCCGTCACACGATGTATCTTGGGTGGCACCAAAAACCGAAATTGAGCCTGGCTTGGAGGTGTCCTAGGAGGAGGCACAGGAGATACTGGAACCATCCCACGTGGGCACATACTTTGCTTGGAGGGGCAAGTGCGATCGCTCTCAAGCGCAGTTTTCATTGGAAGAGAAGGGGCGGGTGGAAGGATGCCGGTGCGAGAGTCTCCCGGTGTGGAACGAGATTTATTGTAAACATCTAAAGTATAATTCATCGGTACACCATTTAAAGCTAAATCAGACCAATCCAAATTGCATTCGCTCGCATCCATGTACTCGACTTTGACCTTTACCACCTTGCTGTTTCCCGCAATATCCAGCTCCTCCCATTTCATCGGCATGTTTGTATTGATGTGTGCATTTCGAGTTTGGAGGGTGTCATCACGATATGGAGTATGTCGAGGCTTGGAGCAACGTAGCATGCTGGCTCTATATTTGTAGGTAAGGATACAAGCGAAAGCGAAAGCGGGATGAAGAGAAACTTGTGAGCTTTGTTTTGTTGCTTAGATGATTTGTTGCTTAGATCAATGGACTCGTTCAGCAAGCAAGTGCAAATGCTTCGGCAGTCTCCCACTAGACTGGTAGAAACTTTTTATGCTCAATTTAATCAGACGGGAAACAGTTCGATTTAAAACATCTTTGTAGGTTTAGATTTTCTTTGCAAGCGGAGTTGTGTGAGCATCGTGTGCGTGAAAATCTGAAATAGTAGATCGAAAGGCGTCGCCACGCTGCAGTAACATAGCCGATCTTGCCATATTAAGGTTTCGCGAAGGCACTTGCAAACGGCCAGAGAGGTGCGACATAAATCCAGCAACGCCATTCACGGTGCAAAGGCCTAGTAGTAGACTAGTAGGAATTGATTGTCAACAAGTACGATTCCAATGCTACCCAAAATTTCAAGCGGGAGCACGTGAGTACCGCGGGTCTTAGATTGGATTTGCCTCCAACCAAATAATGAGCTTTTCTTGGAAAGAACACCCGGGACTTTCTTCTAACGAAGAACCGTTCTTTTGAAAGCAGACAACATCCTTGTGAAAAACTCTTCGAACCCAACATGATTTTGAAGGGTTTTAAAGAGCTCATTCTGAAAGTGTTGGGGTGCTCTTTGGCAAAACGACCCGCCCGTCTGTATCACGTAGCAAATATACCATCTAATTTCCAGTACATGCTGTTACAATGGTCTTATCGCAGTGGTGAGTATAAAAATTAAGCTTTCCATATGCCGGGGAAACAGCTTCCAGAAAACTTATAGGTAACATGATGTGATATCGGCTTTGTCAAGCTAGCCGTGTGGACCACAGCCTGCCATTTACACCTTTTCCAAGGTATCCCCGATGACGGCACCGAATGCCGTGTTTACCTGCAAGAAGCTCAATGCATAGGTACCCTCTGCGTCAATAATTTTCACAGCTCTTCTTTTTGCTGGGTTTTGCTATTATCTTTGACAGCAGCATCGGCGACCACGCCCTCCCGTTCCTCTCTCTCCAAGAGTCGATCGTAATGTTCGTTCCACAATATTTGTGGTATCTGATACCGCGCATGACCTTCAGTTCCAGGTTGCATGGGTCCAAAATAGGCATGCCAATTGGGATTCTTGTGTTGTTTGGCCAATTTGTGCGACATCCAGGGTTTAGTTTCGGGACTTCCAGCAAAATCGTAGACTTTGGCTTGGCCGGTAGACCAATCAATCAAGCCTGTTTGCGGATTGGTCGGACGTACTGTTTCAGTTTGTGCTACCAAAGTAAATCGTGGTAATGGTTTCCAGTGGTTAATGACTTGATTCAACAGTGTGATTTCTCCTTCAGCCAGAAACTGTTGCCCCGCCACTTGATGAAAATATTGGTGGATATGAGGCAGTGGTTTGATCACCATGAAAGCAGAATAGAAGTTATCGCATTGAGGAGGATCGCTCGTCCAACATTCAGGAACGGCATGTGCTGCAAAGGAATAAGTGGGAATGCCCTTGGCGGCATCTTCTGGGTCGGCGTCTAGGTAATCGAAAACGAAATCGAAATTTGCCAAGGCAAAACTGTCGGCATCCATGTAAGCCACTACGTCGTATTCGTCTAGAGTCCAGACGGCAAATTTACTGCATGTTCCCCAATAACGCTCCAACCCCACCATTTTGGGATTAGCGGCAATGGCTTGTTTGTGCAGTTCCGATATTTGACAAGCTGTATAGGTACCATCCTTTTTGGAGAGCTGCTTGGTATTCCAATACTGACTCAAATAGGCAATATCCTCAGCACTTAAATCGGAGCGAGGATCATCTTCGTGGCCTACCCAAAGCAGAACTCGATCTCCTTTTGCGTTCACTTGATTCAAAGATTCAGCCAATACCAACACTCCAGGGATGTAGGATTTGGTAGTGAGCAGAGTAACTATGGCCACCTTTTTCTCGTTTGATCTTGGCGAGGTAGATACATCGTCTTTATTACCCTGATTCGTCTCAGATGCAAAGGCAAAAGCAATACAAGTAGTTATCACGAGCAGCAGTACTGACAGCCTCATCTTTTGATATCCTCTTCTGTCGAATATGCATACTAGCTTTGAAATCCTTGTTAACGGGGATGTCCATCGTGCGTTGTTGTTAGATGTTTTGGTTTCGGTTGTCCTCGTCTTAAGATAGGGTTTACGTTAGCTTCATGAAAACCCTAAAAACCTTAATCTCATTTAGCAACTTAATGAAAACCAAATAAATAAATAAATTGAGAAAAAACTAGTGTTATTGAAGGCTGCAAAACTACATAGTGTTATAGGCTCTAGCAAAGACAGATGTTGGATTTGGCTAATCCAAGCAAACCTGGGAATTGCTTTTAAGCTAAGTCTGCTGTGTAATTAAGGTTTATTACTAGGTCATTACAATACTTAATTTTGCAGATGCCAACCTCACCAAGACAATCAAGCGGGTCGTCACCAACACCAACACTGGATTTGTGAACAATGCTACTTATTACGATTTGCAATGAAACATGCAATATGTTTCTTGCTATTTCAATAAGGACGTGGCATCTGGTGGATACGTTTGTGGCTTCCTGATTTCATGCACACCCTACGTTTCTCTTCCAATCTTTGGAATTGTGCTCTCCTACGAAAATTTGCTGAATGCATTGGAACCTATTGAAGGTAGCAATTTCACCATAATCAGGCTATCCGCTACCACTATTGAACATCCTTTCTGTTTGGTAATGGCAACAGCGTCTGCTGCGGGCTTCTTGTAAAGCTTTCCTGACGAAGAAGGTTTCGTTTAGAAACGCGAAGAAGGAACACTATCATTGAGATCTCTTTGATTGTACTGCCTTTGTAGATATTCGTGACCCTCAAGTGCAACAATCCTGTACAATTTGCCGCATCATTTCGTGATTGCTGGAAAAGAAGGTGGAACATGTGGGTAAGATAATGTTTTCCAATACTTTCATAGAAGCTTCCGGATGGATATTCAAAAAAAGTCGTAGCTTGATTGATTTGTAGAGCAATTCAACGTGGCGCAACACCAAACAATCCTTGCGAATGACTGTCGCTGTTGCTGCGCTGTCCACTATTGTTGTCATGGTACTGTTGCTTGAGCTGTTGTTTCCTTTTCGCGCTCGATACGCTCCCCTTAATAACTCCTCCGTCACTTGAAAAGCTTGTGCTGCCACTTCATACTGCTGTTGCGGATTGTCGCCAGATTCTCCCAGTAAATCCAATAAGGCTTGCAAGAGGCGTTCTCCGGCTTCCTGGAAGTACCATGACTCTGGGGTTACCTGTTTCTTGGTGGATTGATAGACCCGTTCCCAGGCGCTAATGTTGTTCTTCCTGTTGTTGTTACCATTATGTTCATCATTGTCAAGGGAATGCAAATTCTTATCCAATTGGTCGAGAATTCGATCCGTGTTCAAGAGTGGACCCGCCGAACAAGTATCACACCGGCCCACCTCATCGCCATCGTTACCATCAAATACGATACGACCCTTGCAATTGTTGTTGCGACACTTGTAGGCAATCACAAAGGCACTATTGGTTTTGTAATCTTGACAATAATCGCAATGGCACTGAAATCCGTAGTCGGTATTCAATCGTTGTTGTCGTAAGTGAGTTGGCATACTCGGATCGATATAGCTTAACGTTAATTCCTGAGAGGGCTTAATGTGATCTACACAAACGGTCAATCGTAAGGAAGGAAACTGTCCGGCAATTCCATAATCAAAGGTTTGTAGCAAATTGGGACGACAATCGTGATTGATCCAGTGAGGAGCAGGTCGTAAAGATTGTGGCAGTGTTGTAGGACTCTTGTTGGCGTCATCGTGGTGGTCGTCATCGTACAGAGTTTGCGCAGCAATGTACAATCCAAACCCCAGTACTACAGATTCTCCGGTACAGATACTGAATGCATTCAATTTGATCTGTTGTAACAGTGCTTCCACATCTTGCAATTGCCACAATTTGACATTGGATGATGGATTCGCTTGCATCAGGGCCCATGTGGTGGCACACACGGCTTGTTGATGTGCCCTTTCTTCTTGTTGTTGTTGTTGTTGATTATTATCGTGATGATTGTCGGTTTTAGTACTAGACGAAGATATCAATCGTTCGGATTGCAACATGCTCAATTCGTGTCGCAATCGACCACCACTCACATCCCGTTCGACTGCCTGAATAAGTCGAAATAATAAAATGGCCGTAGATAACAGTACGGGTGGTTGGAACAGTTTGGGATGGTACTGCAAGGCAGTTATGGCTTGACATTCGGCCGGTAGAAACGATGCCGACTGTCGTCGACACATGTCGGAACAAATACGTGTCGGATAATACTGTTCGAATGACGTTTGTTTTTGTAGTGGTTGTTGTTGATCTGTCAGGACTTCTTTAAAACAAACCACACACCGGTAGGGACGATGACATTCCAACAAGACGGGTGCGACGAAAGGTGTCCAATTGTTTTTGTTCCTATTGTTGTTTGTACTGTTGGGTCCGATGACTGTTCCATATTTCAGCGTTTCCAATGCCATCATGGCTCGTCCCTTATCGGTATTTGTTTCTTGTACTTCAAATAATAATAACGTCGACGGGGGTTGTAGTATAGATTGTTGTTGGGATGACAACTGTGTCTTCGTGCTTGCTGCTGCTGCTGCTGCTGCCAGTCGTTTGCATTCTTGTTTGTGTTGTTTGTAATGCTCTTGTTGACATTTTCGATCATGATACCAAGCACTACGACACATCGAACACCGTTTCAATGGTCGAGTCGACGAGTACGGACCTGTTCCACAATTATCACAATTTCGCTGTACGACTAGTCCTTCTTGTTGTTGCATAGTAGGTGGTCGTGTCAACGATGCATTGGACAAGGATGCCTGCTTTTCGTGACTCGACTCCATTGAGACTTCATCCCGCACCTCTTGTTGTTTATCATTCCTAGAGTCGGCAACTTCTTCTATTTGTACCATGTCTAAAAGGTATGACTATTTACATTGTCTGTAGCATCTATCGTACAGTATCGTTGTGGACCCGAAACCCGAAACTGAATGAAGGAAATTTTGTTGAAACTGATTTTTCAAGCTCAGAACCTGTTGGATCTTGTCCGCGAATGAAGATGAGGAAAACCGAAACTATGCGAACTCGTACTCTTGCTTGTTGATAAAGTCTACTACTTCTAGTACTGTAGTTAGTAGTAGACTAGTATTACAAGACTACTACGTAGACCTACTTGCAGCAACCAAAGCTACAATATTATTATATTTCTACGAAAACGGGTGAACTGAAGCACTTTTTTGTTGATTCCATTGCAGCATGAGCACGAGATGAGAGCATCAACCCAGAGATACCCAAAAGAAGGCATTCCTTTCATTTTAACCTTCACAGCGACTGCCATGATGATAGTTCTCGCAGCAACGACTGTTCGAGCCTTCCAAAAAATAATAGGCAGTTCACGTGGAAGATGTTCCAGTAGTACTAGCTGTAGGAGAATACAATATCAAGCTCAAGGTTTCTCATCATCTGTTCCATTGAAGTATGATTATTTTTGTCGACGTAACCAAGACCTCGCAACGTACCGACTTTTTTCTTCCACTTCTGGAACTCCACAAGGCAACTCCAAAAGCACAATTACAACTACTACAACTAGTACTACGATTCGACAAGCCTACAGTACAGCCCTCCGAAAGCTGCAGCAACAGGGTATTTCTGAACCAGAATGGTCCACCGTGCACTTATTGGCAACTGCTATCGATTTACCATGGTCGAGTGGCTTTTCTCAACTCTTGCGTGCCATGGAACAACAACGACAACAAACACACAACGTATTACCTACTGCTAGTACGACTATCACGAACAAGAACAACACTCAAGAGGATGGTACTGTATTGCTGTTGTTAGACCAGGTTCTAACGCAATCACAATACGATACCTTTCAAGGAATGATCGCCCGTCGATTACAATCAGAACCATTGCAATACATACTGGGGAAATGGGATGTTTGGGAGTATGATCAATGGATTATTCGACCTCCACTCCTCTGTCCTCGTCCCGAAACGGAAGAATTGATTGACTTGGTGCTAGATGATTATAAGAACAACCACAACAATTGGAAGAACCAAAATGATGATGATGATGATGATGATGATGGCATTATTCAGATTTTGGATGTAGGATGTGGGACAGGAATTATTGGCATTGCTCTGGCGGACAAGATACCAAAGTCTCTTGTTACTGCCATTGACATTGAACCTATCGCAATTGAAACATCCATGGAAAATGCGCAACGCATTTTTGTGGAAAAAATGCACAACAACAAAAACAACAACAACAATTACGTGGCCCAGTTGTGTCGTGCTCAAGATTATAAAACTGACTCTATTGATATTTTGGTCAGCAATCCACCATACATTCCTCGAAGGGATATGGCCACGCTAGAAGCCGATGTGATTCGGTACGAAAGTGCTGTCGCTCTTTGTGGTGACATTGAAGAAAGCAAAACTCGTAGTAGCACTGACGATGAAGGTGATGGCATGGACGTGATTCGAATCATTGTAGAAAAGTGGGCACAAGAATGGAGCATCAATCGTCAAAACAGCAGCGTGTGCTGGATGGAAGTTGATCCCAGTCAACCAGAATTACTCGAGGCTTGGTTGTTAGATCCGAAACAACAGGAACGTTTGGGTGGCGTTTATCTAAATGCTACCCATCAAGACATGTCGGGGAGAGACAGATTTGTTAAACTAGCATTTAGATAATAATTTACGACGAGAAACTCAATCATGGTGTAGCATTACATACACATATACAGTACTAGTAGTTCCTATTTCTGGACTTATTGTGAAACAAAAAATAGCTTCAGGAGGGTAACTATCGTTTATCATCATATCACCATTATGATCGTTCCATCTTTTGAGATTCTTCAACTTGATTGAGAATCATTCCAGCCACAGTGTCTCCATGGCCTTGTTCCAGAATCAAAACGATCTTGCCATCCTTCTCGAACCGAGACTCGACTTCGACCAAGTCTTTTCCTCGGGCATTGCAAAACGTGTACTGAAAACACGGTGCCGGGATACCCATCACATCCACATCGTCTACTTTGCTGAGATCGATGTTGTTACTGACATAACGAGCTCCGAAACAACACAATCGTACAGGACCACAGCGAACGGGACGGACTCGTTTCACTTTTAGATGATTCCTCGTCAACGTGTAGGTGCTTGGATCGACGGGAAACATACCACACATTGTGAAAACCATTTCGTCGTAATCGGAAAAGAAAATACGTTCCTGTCCCTCCCACAACGATTCAATGCGTTTGTTGAACCGGGATTTACGAGACATATCCTTCAGGTAGTGCTTGAACATTAATCGATCTCCGACTACATCGATTCCCATCTCCTTCAGGTCACTATCTGTCAGAAGAGGAGCTACTTGACCAGTGATTTTGTGCCGCTTGAGAGTTTCCTCGTAAGCACCCAGTCCATTCTTTCGAAAAAATAGCCCTACTTGTTCTTCGTTCCATTGATGAAAATTCGATATGGATTCCTCGTTGCCATGTTTCATGGAACGAAAATTGGTGGTCGGTGCAGATGGCATTTCCATCCTAGTTTAAGTTCTTCGTAGGTCTTTATTTGTTGAAAGAGTACAGTAGACGCCGTGTGGTTTCTTAAACTAAGCAGCGTACTATTAGTTCTGCTTCGTTTACTTTGATGTCAACTGCAACTGCAGATGTTTTGGTCGTTGGATTGTGTTCCTACAACAACAACAACAACATGTTCTACTAGCTACTAATAGGTACCAGTACTACTAGTCTAGTCGAGTGTTCTTTGCTCAGCCATCAAGTTCTCTACTAGAGTACCGTACTTTTTTGAATTCAATTTTTGTTCAAAACAATGACACTCATGAATGAGAAGTTGAGTCTTGAGTGATTCATCATCAGCCGAATTACCAGGGCCCCTACTGTGACTGAACGAAGTGATAGCTACTACCGTACCAGTCTACTCGTAACTAGACTAGTAGACTAGTAGAGTGTGGGAGAGTTCGGCAACCAGCGCTCAAGTCAATGCTGAGACTGCAGACACACTACTAGATAGAGTTTTAAGTTAGATATTCAATTTTTTTTTAGACTGCAGATGCCCTGGTACACGAAAAGGAACCGAAAGACTTTCTGGCAGGAACAGGTACACTTTCTGCTGATGTGCTCTGTAGAAGGCCAAGCTTCGAGCAGTGAAAGCCCTTTTCGGCTAGCCAGAATACGATGTGCTGAGTATTTGACGAATCTCAATCGTTTTTAGTAGGATATGCCGTACCATACTCGAGTAGTCTACTGTATTGTGTTTTTTTTTTCTACCATTAGGCTACTATTAATGGTAGTCTAGTAGAGTACTAGACTAGCTACTAGTAGATCTACTAGTAGTAAAAAAATGTCCTGGAACAGTAAACATACATTGCCCGGGTGATAACTCAGTTAATCCCTCCACTGTCGTACGGTCGTACGAGCAATCGAAATTGGCCCGCATGTTGTTTTAGCTTCAACCAATCAAAAGTGAATATCCTTTTTCCAGAGAACACCGCCAACTGTTGAAGTGCGGATCTCTCGACCTTTCGATAAGATTCCTCTACTAGCTAGCTACTAGTAGAGTAGGTTGCAGGATGAAACATAAATATCATAATAATAATCTACTGAACATAAATAATAATCGATACAAACTCGCCATGAAACTCTCCCTCTCCCTCCCTGTTCTCTTGGCCGCCTCGGCTGTTCAAGGTTTTGCCCCCGCTATTGTTCCACAACAACGATGCACCGCAACCACTACCACACTCTTTGCCCGACCCGATGCCTCCGAGGCCATCAAGAAAGCTATGGTAACTTCCAAGAAGTTCGGTCCTACCTCGTCGGAAGCTCGCTTGGCTTGGGAAGCCGTGGAAGAAATGGATGGTTCTAGTAACAGGTGCGGGCGTATGAAGCATTGTTTTTTGTTGTTGTCTGGATACATGCCATTGAGAGCAATTGAAATTATTCGGAAAAGGAAAGGAAAAATTGAATTGAATCGAATTGCTCGAATCTGTTTACACTCACCTTGGTTTTCTTCGTTTCTTCCTATTAAAAAAAAACACCACCAATCCACCACACAATCTCAACTGCGATCAATTATTTTTGATGTGTGTATCAAAATTAAACAAACCCTACCACGAACTCTCTCGCAACACAGTGCTGCCACTGGTGGATCTCTAGCCGACGAATGTGAATTGACGGATGGAGAAGTGTCCAAGGCGTGCATGGAGTACGACAAAAACCTCGAAGAGCTGCAAAAAATGTTGAAGGAAAATGCTCCCTTTATCCAAAAAATGAAGTCCATTGCATCGGATTTGGAAAATATCAAAATGACCACAGCTCCTGCTGTGCAGGCCAAGGATTCTCCCGAACTCCGCGCGGCCGTTGCCGAGGCCAAGAAGGCCACCGATGAATTTGGTCCCACTTCCTCCGAAGCTCGTTTGGCTTGGGAATCCGTGGAGGAAATTGCGTCTGCAGGAAACGCAGGAGCCTTGGGCGGAAAGCTATCTACCGAAGAATGTCTGGTAGAAACTGCCGAAGCCTGCGAAGCTCTGGAAAAATTGGAAAAAGCCTTGGAACTTTAAAGAGAAAAAAAAGGACTTGCTGTTGCTACAATATACATGCTACTTTTTTGGCAATCCGACGATTACTGAAGCGCGCAAGACAAGACATAAGCAAGCCATAAACATCTTTGCTGAGTTTTAAAAGAAATGTAAAAAAGACGCATAGTTTTGAAAAGCGCAATCAGTATTGGTGTGCTTGTAGCTATAAATTTGATACGAGTATATCATAACAAAATATAATCCTAAACTTGACGTTATCAATTTTCAGCGTTGCACGCATTGTAGGCCTTGCGGGCCACACATCCAAGCAACAACAAAAACGTGCTTGCTGGTGATTTTATTCATGATAAAAGCATGTTCAATAATATTGGGTCCAGCGAGACAAATTTGCAAGACGAACGATCAGCTCTCAAGCTGCGTGCACGGAGAGAATTGCAGCCTGCCAACCAGACCACTACTACTGCTTACTACCCCTAAATAACATTATGATACTGTATTGTGACTACTAATACTAGACTACCAGTAGTACTACTACTACAGTCAGAGTACAAGAAGTAGTCTCCTAATGAGTACTCCAGAGTACCTAGCTAGTACTAGTGGCTAGTTGTAGCAGTGTGGGCCATTCCTGAAATTGACTAATACCAAATTCATTGAGCCAAACCACCATTGTGCGAAAAAAAAATTAAAAGAAAATTTGGCTTGTGGAGCCAAATCCAACACAGCCCATTTGTCAAAGGTGCTTTTGGCCTTGTTCGTTATTACCCCTAATTTATTTTCTAAAAATATTCTAATTATATTTATTTATACGAAAAAAAGTAGGAAAATATGTTATTTGTTGAGTATTCACCACCAAATTACCACTTTGTAAAGAGAATATTCCCTTAATTAATTTAAATGGCTTTCTGGCACCTAATTCAATTTTGGGAGCCTGCAAGACCAGCCGGCAAAGCTGAATTGAGGGTGGTTTGGCTTAACGAATTAGGTATTAGTCAATTTCAGGAATGGCCCAAAGTATGAACAAGAAGTATGAAAAGGACCTTGCATATTTTTTCGATAAAATAAATTTGCACGCCGGCCACAATTGCCTCAGATATAATGAAAGAATTCATCGCATGGCGAAATATCAAAATGATGCAGCTCACAAAAGTGTTCATATTTTGGATTTTTGCCACCTCTTTATTATTTCAGCGAAGGCCCAGGTTTGCATCACCATCACCGATATTAGCTGCCCACACAAGATACTTAGGGAAATTATATACACATACGGAGTATCAATGACTTGAGCATAAATTGTCGAATGAGGCCAAGAGGATCACATTTATTTATAATTTGTGAACAATTGTGTGTGGTGTGCGGATCCGATCTACGTTTTTTTCAATATTCACTACATCCATTCACAGTTAACCCTGCAAATGAAAGTCGTTCTTCTTATATTGTTGAATATTTTCTTTCTTGATATTGCGGCAGCAGAAGGCGCAGTTCGAGGAAATAAGAACAATCAGCAGGATCTCTCCGAGGATTCCGCCGGTGCTCCATTAACACTGGACTCTGCTAAGGCTACAAGTAGTATTGAACAATGGTTCTCGTCGATCTTGCAAAGAAGACGAGCTACACAGGCATTACGAAAAAATCACCATCATGACAGCGATCGAAGACTATCATTCTTTGGAGGATACTTTAAGGACAAGTTTGGGAATCTCGTTAATGGGGATGCAACAGAAGGAGAAGTGGACCAAAACCCCGTTCCAAATACTGCTTCTCCTTTGGCGAATCCAACAACAAATTTCCCTTCTCTTAGCCCTAGTACCCATCCAAGCAACCGTCTAGGAAGCACTGCCCCATCATCATTAAAAACGGAGGACGTAGATCGACCAACGGTTACGCCCAGCAGTATTTCAACTCAAAGTTACAGCATATCTTCAAGTATCTCGCCAAGCACAGACGCTTCTTCAGATACACCGCCCCACATTTCAAGTACCAATCCTACAGGAGTGTCCAGTACTGAGCCCAGTGACGCTCTTTTAGACGCGCCATCTCAAACTCCAACTGTAGCTCCCACAGCTGCGCGCACCACCAATCAGCAACCTACTTACCGCGTATCGCCCAGCTCAAGTCCATCTCTAAGCCAGAAACCAACTGACAATCCATCGCTGACGCCCAACCTGAGACCAAGCAGCTATTCCTATGTAAGACCATCATCCGTCCCCAGCGTGAATCCAAGTAACAGTCCCTCTGAAAAACCAAGCGCAAGTCCATCAGCAGCTCCAAGCAATAGCCCATCGACTAATCCCAGTGCCGGCCCATCGGACAAACCTTCTCAGATACCAACCACTGCCCCAACTACATTGACTGTAACAGGAATGCCATCCGACAACACATCTGAATTGCCAATTGGGGGCTTCACATCAAACCCAAGTGGTCTTCCAACACAAGTCTCATCAAATAATCCGTCTGCTGTACCAACTGAGGGCACTACAACCAGCCCAAGTAGTACCACAACCATGACCGAATCATCTGTTGCACCTACTTATGACCTCACAGCAAACCCAACTGAGGCCCTAACAGTGTTTCTATCAGAAGACTTTTCTGGTCATCCATCAAATGTGCCAATTGTGGGCTACACAATAAACCCAAGTGGTAATCCAGCAATGGATAAAGAAAGTATCCCATCTGACAACCCTTCTGCTGTGCCAACTGAGAATTCTACAACAAGCCCTAGTAGCAGCCCAACAGAGTCTAAAACAAGATCCCCTTCTGATTATCCATTTGCTGTGCCAACTCAGAAGCAATCCATAATCCCCAGTGATTTACATTCTGATAGCCCTTCTGAAGTCCCAACAGTGATCCCCAGTGCAGAGCCAACACTTGTTCAATCAGGAATGCCATCCAACAATCCATCTGAAGTAGCAATCAATGACCCTTTTACAAGCCCTGGTAGCATTTCAACAGTGACTCCAGCAGGACCCTCTTTGTATTACCCATCTGTTGTACCAACCCAAAAGCCATCAATGAGTCCTTCTCTTATGCCTTCTGATATGCCTTCTGATCCCCCTTCTGAAGTTCCAACAGTGGTGCCCAGTGTGGAGCCAACACAGGTCCAATCAGGCATACCATCATACAATCCATCTGCTGTGCCAACTACACAGAGCCCAAATGGAAATCCAACAATGACCCAATTAGGAGCTCCCTCTGATGACCCCTCTACTGTGACAACTAATTACCCTACAACCAGCCCTACTAGTACCCCAACAGTGACCCAATTAGGAGCTCCCTCTGATGACCCCTCTACTGTGTCAACTAATTACCCTACAACCAGCCCTACTAGTACCCCAACAGTGATTCGATCAGGACCCCCTTCAGATTTACCATCTACAGTTCCAACTACAGTCCCTAGTACTACTCCAACAGTGTCTCGATCAGGAGCTCCATCTGACTACCCATCTGGTGTACCAACTGAGAACCCTACCACAAGCCCTAGTAGTATCCCAACAATGATGCAATCAGGAGCTTTATCTGACTACCCATCTGGTGTACCATCTGAGAACCCTATAGCAGGCCCAAGTAGTGCTCCAACGGTGACTCAGTCAGGAGCTCCATCTGATTTCCCCTCTACAGTACCAACTGAGAACCCTACCACAAGCCCTAGTAGTAATCCAACAATGATGCAATCAGGAGCTCCATCTGACTACCCATCTGGTGTACCAACTGAGAACCCTACAGCAAGCCCAAGTAGTACCCCGACAGTACCTCAGTCAGGAGCTCCATCTGACTACCCATCTGGTGTACCAACTGAGAACCCTACCACAAGCCCTAGTAGTAATCCAACAATGATGCAATCAGGAGCTCCATCTGACTACCCATCTGGTGTACCATCTGAGAACCCTACAGCAGGCCCAAGTAGTACTCCAACGGTGACTCAGTCAGGAGCTCCATCTGATTTCCCCTCTACAGTACCAACTGAGAACCCTACCACAAGCCCTAGTAGTATCCCAACAATGATGCAATCAGGAGCTCCATCTGACTACCCATCTGGTGTACCAACTGCAAACCCTACAGCAGGCCCAAGTAGTACCCCAACAGTATCTCAGTCAGGAGCTCCATCTGATTTCCCCCCTACAGTACCAACTGAGAACCCTACCACAAGCCCTAGTAGTAATCCAACAATGATGCAATCAGGAGCTCCATCTGATTACCCATCTGGTGTACCAACTGCAAACCCTACAGCAGGCCCAAGTAGTACCCCAACAGTATCTCAGTCAGGAGCTCCATCTGACTACCCATCTGGTGTACCATCTGAGAACCCTACAGCAAGCCCAAGTAGTACCCCAACAGTGACTCAGTCAGGAGCTCCGTCTGATTACCCATCTGCTGTACCAACTGGGAACCCTACCACAAGCCCTAGCAGTATCCCAACAATGATGCAATCAGGAGCTCCATCTGACTACCCATCTGGTGTACCAACTGAGAAACCTACAGCAGGCCCAAGTAGTACCCCAACAGTGACCCAGTCAGTAGCTCCATCTGATTTCCCCTCTACAGTACCAACTATGGCCCCTACAAAAGGCCCTAGTAGTATCCCAACAATGATACAATCAGGAGCTCCATCTGACTACCCTTCTGATGTACCAACTGAGAACCCGACCACAAGCCCTAGTAGTACTCCAACAGTGTCTCAGTCAGAAGCTCCATCTGATTACCCATCTGGTGTACCATCTGAGAACCCTACAGCAGGCCCCAGTAGTATCCCAACAGTGACTCTATCAGGAGCTCCATCTGACTACCCATCTGGTGTACCATCTGAGAACCCTACAGCAGGCCCAAGTAGTACTCCAACGGTGACTCAGTCAGGAGCTCCATCTCACTACCCCTCTGCTGTACCAACTGAGAACCCTACAGCAAGCCCCAGCAGTATCCCAACAGCAACTCTATCAGGAGCTCCATCTGACTACCCATCTGGTGTACCAACTGGGAACCCAACCACAAGCCCTAGTAGTACTCCAACAGTGTCTCAATCAGGAGCTCCATCTGATTACCCATCTAGTGTACCAACTAGAGCCCCAACAATGGGTCCTAGTAGTGTCCCAACATTGACTCTATCAGGAGCTCCATCTGGTGTACCAACTAGGGTCCCTACAACAGGCCCCAGTAGCATTCCAACAATGATGGAATCAGGAGCTCCATCTGACTATGCCTCTGTTGTTCCAACTAGTGCCCCTACAACAGGCCCCAGTAGTATCCCAACAGTGATGCAATCAGGAGCTCCATCTTACTACCCCTCTGCTTTACCAACTAGCCCCCCTACAGCAGGCCCCAGTGGTACCCCATCAGTGACTCAATCAGGAGCTCCATCTGTCTACCCTTCTGCTGTACCAACCAAGGACCCAACAAAGAGCCCAAGCGCTACTCCAACAGTGATGCAATCAGGAGCTCCATCTGACTATGCCTCTGCTGTACCAACTGAGAACCCTACAGCTGGCCCCAGTAGTACTCCAACAGCAACTCAATCAGTAGCTGCATCTGATTATCCCTCTGCTGTACCAACTAAGGACCTAGCAGTCCCTAGTACTTTCCCAACAGTGATGCAATCAGGAGCTCCATCTGATTACCCCTATACTGTGCCAACTGAGAACCCTACAGCAGGCCTTAGTAGTACTCCAACAGTGACTCAATCAGGAGCTCCATCTGATTTCTCCTCTACTGTACCAACCAAAGAACCTACAGTAAGTCCTAGTATTACCATTTCAGTGACTCAATCAGCAGCAGCATTTGAGTACCCCTTGGCTGTGCCAACTGAGAACCCTACAACAGGCATTAGTACTACTCCAACAGCAATTCAATTGGGAGCTCCATCTGAAAATGTCTCTGTTTTACCAAGTCAGAAGCCATCAATGAGTGCTGTTGCTGTGCCTTCTGAGAGTTCTTCTGGAGTTTCAACAGTGATGCCCAGTGGTGCACCAACACTGCTTCACTCAGGTACCCTGTCTTTCTAATACTAGTGCTGGACTCAGCGCCTCACTCTCAGTTACAACCAGTGCTAATCCCCATGCAAGACCAAGTGCACCCTTTGCTGCTCTTCCAATTGTCAGCCTCACTGGTGCCACAAAGTGCTTCCTGTACAACCAATTCCTTCACTACTTGACCAGGCAAAGGCTCATTCGGCTTACCAATGAGTCTATTTTCTGATTCTTCGTCCATTGTGCCTTTCACTACTTGATCGAGTCTAAGTCATGCGAGCCATGCACGTGCATTTCATTTAAGCCAAACACAATCATTGTTATTCAACATCAAACATGCAATACTGGCAGGACGCACGGACTCCATTTGCACAAAACAAAAATCTAAACCCTCTATAGAATTGAATAATACCATGTAGTACTAGTTTTGAACTTTTATGCCGCTGATATCCCTTCAGGTCTTAAGTGTCGATCGTCGGTACTTTTCCTTGGAGTAATTTTGTGTTAGCGTTTCCATTATGTGTCTCACATTTACAGAATCCTTGCATACGACACTGCTGGAGGCGTTTCTTGTTAGCATTTCATTTGTATGCGTCATCGCATAAATATGTTGAAATCATCATCGTCAACGTCTACGTTTTTATTCCGAGCGTAGCGTAGCCATTTGATTGAAGCTCTTACGGTATGGATCGCGTCCGCGCATGACGTCAAGTCCAGTGGCCTTAGTTGCAGTCAGTTGCGACTCATATTTTTTGATTGTAGCCTTTTCTTCCCCGCTGAGAACACTTAGTTTATAAATATCCTTGACAGATTTGTAGGGTCCTGTGAACAAAGGTTGTTTCAAGCAGAGAACAGGTTATAGATATTTACGAAAATCGAGTTAAGCAAATCAATGGTGTACAGTGTACATACCGTTACTGGCAATCTTTCCTCCGATACTAGGATACATGCCCGGCAAAATCATGTAGTCTGCAACCGGCGCATTATTAATGTCGAGTTTGTCAGTGACCGCGCGTTGCTCTTTGACAATTTCATTATCTGCAGGGATATTGTTCAAAGCAGACGCTGGCCCGGATGCGAAAAAAATCCCGGCTGCCATGGCAGCTCCGTTGGCCAAAGCGACACGACGATCCAGCTCGGCAGACAGCGTCACATCGCCGCGTCGCTGCACGGGATTAGGAGCAAAGGCGCAAGAGACGGCTGCAATTGTGGCAAGAAGAAATGTACGCATGCTGTTTGTTTTTAATGTTTGATTGAACGATTAATTTCTTTGTATGCGAAGCCGATGAAAATCAGTTGACACCCAGATTCTGAAGTACTAGTAGGCTAATAGAATAGTACTACTAATAAAAGATTTGCGGCTTGACGTATCTTTCCGCCTGGAAAAATTAATTCGAAGAAGCTGCGAAAGTGGATTTATTACCACCATTTCCGAGATTTTTCTGTCTCGAGTTTTGGATAATGGAAACTCGAGAATATTTTCATTACATTTCTCTAAGTATTTCAGCGGTTAAATATTAACGGTGGTCTGTGCTAGTTACCAA
>Ga0210036_1002524_pt1 | contig 19343 bp, 13 predicted proteins | sample CryGeymeta201515_FD_185469 | JGI IMG/M metagenome (GOLD analysis project Ga0210036, IMG submission 185469) | Groundwater microbial communities from Crystal Geyser aquifers in Utah, USA - Crystal Geyser metaG 2015-15 (SPAdes) (version 2) | ecosystem: Environmental > Aquatic > Deep subsurface >...
TTCCATTGCTTATCACTATGTCAGAGAAAGAGCTGCATCAGGAAGTATTTTAGTAAGGCATGAAAGAACTGATTCCAATATTGCTGATATTCTCACAAAGATCCAACCTCATTCTGTGGGGGAAAGATTGTTAAGACTTTTTATGCACTAACACAGACAGGCATATCCCACTGTTGGGCTTCTCTATGGTGAGGAGCTGAGTGAGCCTCCTATGAAGTGACTTTGCTTGCATAGGTACAACATTGAATGGCTGAGTTTTCCTTTATCCTGTTACCTGAAGGTTGGTTTTCTCAGGACCAGATTTGATTTATTGCTGGGCTACAAAGTGATGTGATCCCTATCTCCAAGACTTGGACGATATATGAATCAAGGGGACCAAATTAAGCCCAGGTGGACTGTCATAGGACTCAGGAGTTAGGTCTTACTCTATTAGGTCGTGTGCCTATGCCTGCTTCCTATACACACACTCCACTAGTCTTGTTTACTCTAGTCATAATATCTAATATTTATCTAATAGTCTCCACACTAGCTTTTTACGTTACAGCCGACTTTATTTTGTCACCAACCAGCCCGCGGACGCATGCACTACCACCTAGAGACTAGCTAGCTACTAGCGTCGGCCAAGGTATCCACTGCTACTACTAGATAGCAAGTAGACTAGACTACTACTAGACTAGGGGTCTACTCTCTGAAAGACAAAAGGATTGCTATCAAAGTGGAGGTCAGAATTGAAAGAACGCAGATTTGATCTAATTCTCTCTACTCCTTGCTCATAACCCGTTTAACCGTCATAACAACAACAACGACAAACAAAGAAGCAATTATTTCATCGTACTCTAGTTGTATTATTTGGTATTTATTCTTAGAAGCCCAAAAAGTACATCAACACGGAAAGATACAGAGATTTTTCTAGTCATGACGCCATCAGTAGCTAGTAGTGAGGATATGAGGGGAATACATGCAGAGACTGATAAAAAAGCAGCAGACGTCGAAGCAGGCCAAACAGCTTCGGACAACACGACACTTACAGAATCTGAATCTGAGAGTGGTAAACCCAATACTGCTGCTGCTAGTGCTAGAGCTTCTACTTTTACAGCAACCACAGCAGCCAAGGCTAATAAAAAGGCAAAAAAACAAAAAAAACAGCCACAGCAGCAGCAGTCCTTGTCCAACAATCCCAATCACAGCGGTACCACCACTGTTTTGAACACCTCTACGACAGCAGTATCGTCAGCAGCAGCAGCACATTCGCCAGCTCCCGCCCAAGACGTTCACCCCTACGCCCGAGGAGCTGTAATTGAAGTGTTGTATATTCCAGTTCAAGCACTGGGCAAGACAGCAGCATCCATTCAAGCAGCGACATCGGCGGATCCATGGTACTGGAGTGAAGATTCGTCCTTGTGTTCCACCACCAGCAACAGCAGCAGCAGCGGCGACGAGTTTGGTATTGATGACAATGACCAAGACAGAAAGAGTCGCAAAAGAAAAAGCGTGGAAGAAGAAAATAGCATGGCAATGGTAGATGCCACACCTCAAAAGGACAAAACCCAATCTCAAGCACAATCCAACAGCAATACTCCCACCGATAAATCCACCAAATCTGACAAGGACCATCACCACCACCATCATCACCACCATCAAAATGCTGCTTCCGTTCGTCTCTGCGATATTATTGATCGTGCTCCCGTCGTAAGGGAAGATGGAACTACTCCTACTAATGATGCAGGACAACCGCAGGCTTGGAGGTATTATGTTCATTACAAGGATTTCAATCGTCGCATGGACGAGTGGATTGGTATGGATCGAATTGTTTCACCTCCTAGTGTCGGCAATGCCAAGGCCCGGGCCCTGAAAAGAGAAGAAGAAAAGCAGAAAAAATTGCAAAAGAAACTGGAGGAAAAACAACGTGCCGAACAACTAAGAAAGGAACAACAAATGGTAGCCGATTTGGATATTACGGCACCGCGATCGAGTCGACGAAGATCTACAGTACAGACGACAAGTGGAAGCGCCGGTGGTGGTGGTGGAGTAGCTGGTGTTGCTGATTCGAGTATGAGCCCAATGGCTGCGCAAAAGCGACAAAGGCGCAAGAGTCTCAATGACGACGATGCAGCAACCGTCGTGACGGGAAATCAAGACGAAACGTTCGATGAGAAGCCTCCTGCGGCCATTAAGGAAATTATTACATTGCCCACAAATGGCTCTACCATGGCCACAACTGTAGTTGGTGGTCACGTTGTTGCCACTGTCGCAGCTCAGGAAATTGATGAGCACGAAGGTTTGGATGAGGCATCGCTGCGAGAGCATGAAGAAATCACCAAGGTCAAAAACGTCAGTTTTATTGAGTTAGGGCGCCATCAGGTACGCCACTGTCGAGACTACGATTTGTTTGGTTGCGTCAATGTTTTTTTTGTCTTCTTTTGCGATCTTGATACGCTTACAATTCTGTAACACCTCTCTCAATTTAAAAAAAAAATGTGCCTGCAAAAAACTTAGATGGAAACATGGTACTTCAGCCCCATTCCCAAGGAACTTTTGTCAGCGCGTGGCTTTATTGAAGTACTGTACATTTGTGAATTCACCTTTCGCATGTTTGCCCGCAAGGTTGAATTGCAACGATTCCAGCAAAGATCGTTAAAACCACAAGATCGTCATCCTCCTGGCAACGAAATTTACCGCAAAGACAATCTATCGAGTACGTATAGTTTTTGGGGTGTGTGAATCGTCTCTCTATACTTTAGAGTCTATATTCTCAATATGCTTCTCTTTCGTCGTTGGACAATCCCACTGGTAGTGTTTGAAGTGGATGGCCTGACTGAACGGATTTACTGTCAGAACCTCAGCTATATTGCCAAATTATTTCTGGATCACAAGACGCTTTACTTTGATGTCGATCCCTTTTTATTTTATGTCCTTTGTGAGGTTGATGATCGTGGTTATCATCCAGTTGGCTATTATAGCAAGGAAAAATATAGTGACGTGGGCTACAATCTTGCCTGTATCCTCACCTTTCCAGCACACCAACGAAAAGGATACGGCCGATTCTTGATTTCCTTTTCGTACGAGCTGAGCAAGAAGCAAGAGAAAGTGGGCGGGCCAGAGCGGCCCGTGAGCGATTTGGGCCAAAAAGCTTACAAACCCTATTGGAATGCCACAGTCGTGGATTTTTTAAGATCTTGTGCGGAAGAAAGAGATGAAAATGGCAATATCAAGTTTTCTGCACTGAGTATCATGGATATAAGTAAGCGGACAAGCGTAATGGCGGAAGATATTGTCTTTGCTTTGAATCAACTTGGAATATTGAAGATCATCAATGGTGTCTACTTTATTGCCGCCGAGAAACAATTGCTGGAAAGGCTTGCCAAGAAGTGGCCAGTCAAGGAGCCTCGTGTCGATCCCAGTCGGCTACACTGGACTCCCTTCTTGACAGATATCAAGCGTGATAAATTTAGCATTCACAGCAAGAAACCAAACGTAGACGGTATCGCCACAGCAATAGACCTGGATGCTTCTCCTGCCGTTCACGAGCAGTCTAGTAAAGCACACTAATACATGAATAACAACTTGTTGAAGGGCGCAAATCTGCTCCTAGCTATTATATCGGAGTAGTCGACAAAATTCTCACAAATACAAACAATGTTGTGATGTCCTCAGCTATGACTGAAGTTGTCATAGGCGCGAATTCTAAACTGTACTAGAGCACTTAATTCGCCATAGATGGCTCACGACGACTGCGGCGAGTTTCCTTCTCTGGTCCTTCCTCGCCGTGACCAGCGGACGAAGACGACGGCCGATCCCGTGAGGATCGAGCTCGATCGTCTCGAGATTTGGTTCTATTGGGTGTCTTGCGACGCGAAGCAGAATTTCCGTTATTCCTCGATCGTTCTTTGCTCCTATGAAGTGATTCCTCACTAAAAGCTGCAACACCTGCTAAGGTTTTAGCCCGAGCCGTAGACGAGGAACGCTTGCTAGTACTGGAAATCCTCTCTTCTCTGATTTTTGCTCTGTTTGAAGTGCTCGAAGAGTGCTTTGAACTTCGATTGCTTTGCGCATCATCCGTTTGATCCCGATTCGACGGTTTGCGGCTGCTAGTTCTATTCGACGAACCATCCTGTGGTACCTGTTTCCTGTTGCCAGAGGAAGATCTAGATGATGCGTCCTTCCTTTTCCGAAGAGAGCTATTGGATTGCTTTCGGGTGAGATTACTTGCTCCATCGTCAGGCTTTTCTGTAGGGGGTTCCGCAAGGAGTATTTCCTCTGACACGCCGCCACTTTTACTATGGCTTCGATACAAAGTGTCGGGCAGAGAATCAACACTCTTCACGTTCACGGGCAGATAAGACAAAGAGGGCTGTGAATCTTGGCATATTTCTTTGGGCGATAGCCCAGGAATAACGAGCTTCCAATCGGGGCTGCTGGTGAGGTCCCGCGAGCTCGATGGTCTCCAGTCTGAAAGCGACTTATCAAGTGGAGAAGCCTGCAAAGCACTATTTGACATCTGAAAGGAGAGAGACCGAACGAGCTGCAATCGTTTGGAGATCACTGCCGTACCCCCAAATTCCGGCGGACTTTCGCCTTCGTTTTGCGAGCCACTACTATTTCGTTGCGCTGCAATAGTGTCGCCATTCCAAACAGAGTGCTGGGGAGTCGTCAGCAAAGCCTTGGTATCATTCTTGGCATTGGCTGAAGGGGTTTCTGGCTCAATCTGCTCCACTTCGGGCTCATTTCGTTTCTGTTTCACATTCGTTTTTGATGCAATGCTACATTCGCCATCTGATGCAATACCCAGCTTAGCGTCGTTGACATTGTCTGTGACGTTAACTTCCTCGTCGCTGTCTAGCTCATCGTCACTCTCGAGATCGACACTGCTATGATCGCTAATAGAAAGGTCCGAATGATCGTCATTATCGCCTTCCATATTTGTTTTTCCAGCAATAACTTCAGGAGACACAACTGATGGTGGAGGAATCATTATTTTCCGTTCTGGATCGCTTTGCAAGTATGTACGAGCTGTAGCACTAGCATTATCGAACTCCATACCAAATTCGCTGTCAATGTCAGAGTCCATTTCATCCTCACTGTCCAGATCAACTTCGCTACCACTCATGCTTACGTCGATTACCTCGCTTTCTTCACTGATAGAGTCGTCCTCGTCACCATTGCTGTCTCTCGATTGAGCTACTAAATGGGTTAAGAGCTTTGGCGACTCTCTATCTTGAGTTGGAGACTCTACCATGTCAACCGAAATGGGCGAGACTCTAGCAGCAGCAGCAGCAGCAACAACAGTTGCTGCTGCTACAGCAGGGGTCACACCCTTTGCTATTGCCGCCCTTTTTGCTTCTTGTTGCTTTTGCAGTGTCACTCTGTAGTCTTCCTTGCCAGGACGACCACCCGAATGGACCGCCCCGAGTACTTTGTTTTGTGTGTCTTGTTGTGTTCGAGCAGCCATCGTAGCGCTTTTTGACAGGGCGAGAGCTTGCTGGAACTTGAGCATAGCGGTGCTCACTTTGGCCGAGGACTTTAATCGTCTGGCCGAGACTGTCTCTTTCTTCGACTTGGAATCTTCGCCGGGATCCTCCGACGCGGATCTTCCTTGTCTCTCTGCCTTTTCTTTCGCTAACTTCCGGCCAACACTGGTCAAGGCCTTCATGAGCATATCATCCGGCGTCTCATTCTTTTTGTTGCCTTCAGACTCCATGCTGCCATCACTGTCTCTACTACTGCTACTCTTTCGTTGCATATCAGTGCCAGCTTCTCGTCGATGACGACTGCCCTTTTGGCGGCGACTATGATTGCTGCCGGGAGCTCGTTTGTCCCGACTGCTACTGCTTGCCCCAGTTTCGCCATTGCGGACACTTTCTTTGATTTTGTTTATATTATTTTCTGTCTGATATTTCTCACCAATTGTTGTTGCTTGTTTGGATTTCGCCAACACCATGCGAAACTTGGACAAAGCGGAAGCTACCTTGACCGAGGATCTTAAAGTACCCAGCGTGTCGTCCTTGTTAAAAGCGGTTGTTCTATGTGTAGCCGAGTCCAGAGTGGAATCGTCCTTTTTGTCAACATTGCCGTCAACTTTTGATCGAGATTTTGACCTTTGTCTTTTTGATCTCGTAGCATCTATCTTATCGGAAGTCACCTCGCTCGTTGCGGCATCTGTGAGCGCTGCATTCTTCTCGGTCCGTTTTGAGCTATTTCCGCCATCACCACTTTCGGTTGCTGTAGTCTTCTCTTCACTTTTCTTCGCTGTTGCATCGCCACTGGAAGCCGAAAGTAGATTGGAGGCCAATTTTTGGCGCCGCTGCTTGGATTCCGTCGTGGTGGTACTACTACCGCGACCGTTGCTGCTACTAGTGCTGGCTTTGTGAGAGTTGGTTGATCTGTGAGAATGAGTGGTTTTATCCAATTGATGATCTGCAGAAGACGACAATTTTCCACTCCATCGGCTTCTTCTTGATGATGATTTGGCACGTGTATCTGTCTCTGAGGAAATTATATCGGGAGCATTATCGTCGGCAGAGGCAGGTGTTTCCGTGGACGACTTTCTCGAAGATAACCCGCTCTTGGTTCTTGATGGGTTCGACTTGTGACGGTGTCTGACTTCTTCTTCTTCTTTGCGCCCGAGAATCTCCCTCGATGGAGACTTGGATGTTCTGCTTCGACGAGGCTCGCTCCCTCTAACTACTGTCTGCCGCTTATGATTGCTCGAAGGTGCAGATCGCGCCGAAGAAGAAACTCCCGAGATGGACCTGGTGGTGTTCGAGGACACAGCAATTCCTTCGTCTCCGCTTACTTCGCCTATGTGCTGCTCGTCCATTAATTTATTAATACCGTTACCATTGCTGTTGCTGCCAATTCTATTGATCTGATCCATTTCATTGTGTTGTATCATCGCTGGTTGCTGTTCATCTTCAATGGCTCCCTTAGCGACGACAAGCATCATGGCCTCGATATGTTATCGACGAGACTCCCTCCAAGCTGTTGCCTGCCAGATTTTGTCAAGTCTGCTAGTTTCTTTGTCTTGATCAGCCAGTCTACTCAATGCTGGGGTGCTTCATTTAACTTACTATTATGATGTTGACTTTTTTGGTGCTGGAGATACAAAAAAGTTTCGGCGGCTTCTGTTCTCTTGTCCTTGATAAAATAATAATATGGTACTCCGTAATAGTCGAAGAGTCATTAAGATAAATCGATAGTGGCACTTTACTCTGAAATGTGTCGCAGAGTGACTTAGATCAATTAAATCGGCGTGAACCGTCTTAAACAGACAACGAATCAGAATATGTTGCTTGTGAGGCTTCATCCCAACAAACACCACCATAGTACCAACACTCGGTAGTAATAGTACTACTATCAGCTAGCTAATACTACTAATGGCTGTGTACTAGTCTACGGTCGTAGAGTAGGCGACTTTATTATTTAATGCCTTTTTTTCTAAAGCTAGTACTACTACTGTAGTACTGGTAGGAGTACTAGCTAGACTAGAGTCTACCTACCAGGTAGCTAGTGTAGTACTAGTTCGGTAGCTACCGGTAAACGGGTTGGTGGGATGCTAGCCAGTTCCTTCTACCGTACTCCTACAGTACCTGGTACTATTATTTTAGCTCAGCATGAGACCCGGGATTGATTATGAAGTTGTTGTGACAATTTCTTTTATATGAATTTCACGACGCGGAAAGAAACAAAAAGGCAGCCTAGCCTATACATTTTATTTTTTCACTGCGTCTTGCTCAAAGAATATATCTACGTTTCTACATCATTCCGTCTTGCATGAAGATTCAACGATGATGAGCCTCACTCAACTACATTCGTCAATCCGTCAATCTATAAACGTCGTTGCGCCAAAATTCGCCGGATCTTGTTTGATAGCCTTCAGCGCAATTTTAGCACGCTTTACAAGTAGCAGGGCAATTCTCTTCAATGACAAGAAAGCGACAGTAATAATAAGGAGAATTTGCTGAAAAGAAGTCGCAGGATACGATCACCCCATTGGAGAAACGAAACCGAACAGCAGCATTGTCTTCACTGCATCAGACATTGATGATATTAATTGATTGGATTAAATGAAGTTGCGGTAAGTAATAGTAGAGACAGATTATCTATAAGAGCAAAACCGCAACACAGGCAAACTTACCACACAGCAGCATTTGGGGCGGCGCTCGGCACAGAGCTTGGAGAGACACTCGGTTTGACACTCGGCATGATAGAAATATCTTGATTATCGCATACTTCACAGATCTCGCACCCTGCTCGAGGTCCTGGACCACAGCGGTCCCTCCCAACAAAATCGCCCACTTGCACGTCCGTACAGCACATAAGCACGTCAGGTTGAGTGTTTCCAGAGTCTTTAGTTGGACTAGAAGAACCGGCGCCAGTTGGGTTTTGCATAGTAGGCACCCCAGTTGGATTGGCTGTACGTGTTGGAACCTTTGTTGTAGGAGACACACTGGGGTGGCCACTTGCAACAGATGGTGCATCTGTGGTTGGCTGTTGAGTGGTAGGGACAATAGTTGGATTGACAGTGGGATATCCAGTTGGAGAAGACGTAGCAATGTCAGTTGGCTCCTGAGTGGTAGGGACCTCAGTTGGATATGCTGTAGGGGGGTGATTGGCTGGATGGCTAGTGGGACTGCCGGTAGGGTCAGCAGTAGGGCCAGCTGTGGGAGCTGCTGTTGGGTAACCAGTTGGATCTCTAGTTGGACCAGAAGTAGGGTAAAAAGTTGGAATCTTTGTTGTAGGAGACACACTGGGGTGGCCACTTGCAACAGATGGTGCATTTGTGGTTGGCTGTTGAGTGGTAGGGACAATAGTTGGATTGACAGTGGGATATCCAGTTGGAGAAGCAGTAGCAATGTCAGTAGGTTCTTGTGTGGTAGGGACCTCAGTTGGATACACTGTAGGGGGTTGAGTGGCTGGGTGGTTAGTGGGACTACCGGTAGGGTCAGCAGTAGGGTCGACTGTGGGAGCTGCTGTTGGGTAACCAGTTGGATCTCTAGTTGGACCAGAAGTAGGGTAAAAAGTTGGAATCTTTGTTGTAGGAGACACACTGGGTTGGCCACTTGCAACAGATGGTGCATCTGTGGTTGGCTGTTGAGTGGTAGGGACAATAGTTGGATTGACAGTGGGATATCCAGTTGGAGAAGCAGTAGCAATGGCAGTAGGTTCTTGCGTGGTAGGGACCTCAGTTGGATACACTGTAGGGGGTTGAGTGGCTGGGTGGTTAGTGGGACTACCGGTAGGGTCAGCAGTAGGGTCGACTGTGGGAGCTGCTGTTGGGTAACCAGTTGGATCTCTAGTTGGACCAGAAGTAGGGTAAAGTGTTGGAATCTTTGTTGTAGGAGACACACTGGGGTGATCACTTGCAACAGAGGGCGCATCTGTGGTTGGGCTCAGAGTCTGAGGATTAGTTGGAATGAGTGTTGGTGTAACTGTGGGACTTCCAGTAGGACTTCCTGTAGGACTTTGTGTTGAGGGGGCTGTCGGATTTCCAGTTGGGAAGGCTGTGGGTTTTCTAGATGGGCCTCCAGTTGGGCTTTCAAAAGGAGCTTTTGAGGGAGCGCCGCTGGGAGATCCAGTCACGGGGGAGGCACTGGGCTGCTTACTAGCCGCACTTGGAATATTGGTAATTGGGTTTCCTGATGGGCTTCCAGTGGGGCTTTTTGAAAGAGAGTCAGTTGGGGTCTCTGTCGGCAGTCCAGTTGGGACAATAGTTGCTTTCGATGGTGATCCAGTTGGTCCTGGCGAGGGACCAGAAGTAGGGTCTGAACTAGGACCTAAAGTAGGACTCGAAGAAAGCCCATGCGTTGGAATATAAGTAGGATTACCAGAGGGAATCATCGTTGGATCAACACTGGGGTCAGACGAAGGTTTTTGTGTTGGAGTGGGACTAGGAGGAACATCAAGACAGGTGACACCGCCGGCATAACCATTCATCTGTTGAAGAGACGCTGGACTGAAGGATAGGCATTTTTGGCAAATCGTTGGTCGCATGATATATTCATCGTTTCCCCCGTCGTGTTCTGCACCAGTATTGTGACCCAACTCACTAAATAAATAATCAAAAAGAAAATGAATGAATATGTGAGTTGTGCAAGCATGCAGCATCAGCTTTCTACAGTCAATCGACGACTAGGCAACGGTGACGAAACCTACTGAGCGACCAAAACGTTGCGTAAAATGCCGTTGTTCGTATACCCTACTCTATCCACGCCGAACCCAAAGTTCCGGCAGAGTGACCGGAGATAAGCACATCCAATGATATTATTCGAACTCGGAAATTGGAAGTTATGGAAGAGATGCATCGCGTCGCGTCTAACATATTCTCGGTTGTTGAACCAGTAATTCGCTGTTTTGGAAAGTGCATTACATGCTCCTGGATTGTTCGCGTCGATCGATGCTCCCGAAGCCAAAAGAAGCTCCCGATAAGGATCAATAGAAGGAATACAATATCCCTCCAAATGGGAGATTTGAACCTTAGTACATAATCCGATTTGCTGGTATTTCATGCTGACATCGTTGATGATAGTTTGAATCGCGTTGTTGGTTGCCTCTTCTGGATTACTTGCCGTCGAGAACTTGGCACAAAATGTACTATCATAGGCAATGGCCAATTCAATCACTCGGGTCGAAGTAGTACAAGGCTCATCCTGCAATCCTCGGGACGACATAGTTGTAGAGTTCGACCTGTAATTCATTCTCACATTGGAAGAGACCAAGCCAGTGTCGGATAGAAGCCGTCCTTGAGGGTCGTCCTCGTGGATCACATGAGCTACTTCAAATTGAGCCAATTTTTCATTGTCAATGTCGCTCTGTAAACGCCGATAGAGGAAGGGTAAGCGGCAGGACAAGCGTGTAGGATGGGCCAAGAAAAGAAAAGAGACAATGACGGAAAACGTACTTGCTTGACTGTGACAAAGGTACTCGAACCAGGCCGAGAAGGAATAAGAGACACAGGGGCACCAGAGACAGGATCGAGCATGTGAGCTCGTTCTAAGCGGTTTTCGCTATTCGTCGTGACAATCATGGTGGGATCTTGCTTGAACTGAAAGACAGAAACACGAGGAAGAGATGACATCTTTCGGCCGTTCAACCAATATTCGGCGGCCTCTGAAAATACGTTCATGGGCTCGAGGTTTTCGCTAGCAAAGGAATACGTCTTGGAGCCTACGTCAAAAGTATCGGCGATCACTTCTTGAACATGGCCGACAAAGTTGTCCTTGCACAGGGCATCCTCCTTGAAATCCTCCATGAAGTAAGGCCATTCGGAAATGGTAAGATCACGTCCGCCTTCATCGTTCAACTTGCCAATCGAGTCCGACAAGAACGAAGGCCACTTGAGGAGATCGCGGCCTCCACGAAGGCTTAAAGGAGAGCAGAGGACAGATCAGATCGCGAGAGTAAGAAGAAATGGGCCGTTGCCAATCCAGATCAACCAACGGTAAAACTTACCCGGAACTACGAGCAGAGGATTCGTTAAAGCCAGTAGGGTCGAAGCCCATGATGGGAGTCATAACCAGCAAGACGATGAAACAGATTTTGAACATGTTGCGACTAATTTTCTTTCTCGAAGAGAATATGAAAGCGAGTTTAAATTTGAGAAAAGGTGAAATTAAGTTGTTGAAACTCGATTTGTGTGCTGTTTGCCGTTTGAGAGGGAAAGAAATGAGGGGAAAAATAAATTTGTGGTTCACGCGGTTCACCCAGTTCACCCGAGAGAAGGACCCAAGCCTTGGACCCCTGTACAATGACACTGCAGTTTGTTATGGCAATTATCTTATCAGTCTTTGTGCCAAGATAGTTATTTAGATTTGTTGGTCATGTGCTTCCGCCGTTGTTTCAGTATAGCTGCAGGTAGTAGCAGCTGCCAGATTTGGGGTTTCCTGAGTCATGCGTCCAAACACACTTGGAACAAAGGAAGCGGTCAACAAATTAGCGGTAATCACTTGCATGATTGTACATGCGATACCAGGGTTCGAACTAGGATACAACGCAGCTACTCTAGGGCAGGGCAGGCACATGAAACAGGCGGTAACTTCGCACATAGCTCCAGTAAATGACCATCATATCTACTGTAGTCTTAATCGGCGCGCTTGCCTACCCTCTACATATGTCACGTCGGTGGCAATATTCCAACCGTAGGCCGTGACAGTCTCGAGAAAATTCGGAACATGCTTGGCAGCTTCGTCATAGGATTCCTTCAACGATACAAATCCACCCTGACCAAAGCGTGTTTCCCCCGTGCTTCGATGTTGCTTTAGCACATAGGCATGATGCATGCCCTTGACCACGTCTTCGCCAGTTGCGGGTGCGAGAAAGATCAAATGAATTTTCTCGTCTACTACGTTGAGAAGATATTCCTCGTTCTGTAAAAGTTCACAAATGCTTTCAAAGTCTTGGACAGAGCCGAATGCGTCCTGTAGCGAACTTCCAATGAATAACCACTGATACGATGGATCGGGATGAACGAATAAAGGGAAATAGTGTTCCCGCCTGGCGACTTGCGACGGTCCCAGCACAGTTTGTTTCTCACTTTGGATATACTCCGTTAGCAATAGGTGAAGACGATGGCGATTGAAACGCTGCAGAGGCACTGCTTTCAGACTGATATAGTTGCAGCTCTGGTGAATCACACTCAAAGTACAAAACCCAACAATAAAGTTGGAAGCATCGTGGTGCAATGCAGTCGAGAGTCCGATTCCAACGGCTGTTCCTAGCAATCCAGCTGCCATGCTCTGCGATGCTGACTTTGCCGTTACATCGGCGAGATTTCCATGAAGAGCCAGGGACTGGTGAATGGCAGCTCGGCTGGCGCCAGCAGTCAAAAAGCCAATGTTTTTGCCAATGTTGGCAATGCAGGCAACGGGTAATACCCACGACGACCAGAACAGGGGAGAAATGATTTCTAAAAAGCTGGCTCCGTCCAATGATAATGCCGCCAGCATTCGCCATCTCTTGGGATCCGAATCCAATCGCTTCGCTTCTCCCATTCGACTGGCAAAAATGACACCACCTAATTGTCCAATTCCGTCCTTGAGAACCCAGTTCATGGCTCCCGCCATGATGCCTGCTTGTCCTGACGCGGATGCAGACTGTCCTACGACACCGACCGCCAACAGTAAGGTTTGGGTAGACAAGACCATGGCGGCACTACCAGCAACCGAAGCAGAAAACGACAACAAAGAGAAACGTGCATATCCATTTGCGACACTGTCGGGATATTGGGCGGGTAAAAAGTGCTTCACAACATTGTCAAAAAGAAACTGCTGAATCGTTTGCAAATTCGTGATTCTGCTCTTGGTGTTGTTGTTGTTGCTATTGCTGCCAGTGTTGTTCTCCAGTAAAGATGATAGTAGATTCGGATAGCAGTATGGCTTAATCTTTGTCAATTTCCAATCTTGAGAATCTTGCTGTGGAGTATAAATGGTAGCTTCGTGATTGGCTTTGACTGTGTTCAGCTCGTCCTTGGCGTCTGCTGCTGCATCATCATCTAGTTCATGCAATCCACCAGCATAACATTTGCCATCACTGGCACGAAATTCCAGGACAGATTGTGGTCGGTTCCGACGTTGCTTTGAAGATGGTGGTGGTAGTTGACTGGACAAATGTCGAAGTCCTAGAAAGCTGTCGGAATGATGGTGAGATACTGTTCTCACTATTCTCGGTCTCAGCCTGCCATAACAGGGAAAAGATCTCGAAAAGCTGCTATTGCTTTTGCTGTTGCTGCTACTTATCCTGCTGATACTGCTTATCCTATTTGCGGTTCTAGAAAGTCTTCGAAAATTGGAATTGAATAGCATAATCGTATCTGAGAGAGGCCTGCTTTTGTTTTGGCTAGAGATTTTAGACTGGTGTTCTTCTGAGTACTGGTGAGATATCGTATGCCAACTTCCCAAAGATAATTATTATTATTATCATTATTTTTATTTTTCACTCAGCCAACGATTAAATGCGCGTCTAAAAATAAAATGAGTGGACAACCTTGAAAACCGCATCTCTCAACCAATGGCCTAACGTTCTTAATATTACTACCCTACTAGTACCAGCCAGTACTAGTAGTAGAGGAGTCTACTACTAGTAGTAGTAGTAGTAGCAACTAGATTACCAAAGACATGGGCATAGCCCCGGAGCTCTGGTCATTAGACTAGTAGCTAGTAGCTGCTACTACTACTACTACTAGCTAGTCTAGTAGTAGTAGTGGTAGAGAGACTAGTACCTAGTAGGCTACTGCAGCTAGAATTGAATCCGCAGGGAGGAGGAAGCCTTAAATGCTAATGCAGGTTTTGTGCAGCTTTTACTGTAATAATAAATAGGCTTTATTAATAGCCTAAAATGAATTGAATATTAAAATATGTTTCTTACGTCATGCAGTAATTGTACCTGGTATTATTATTGAAATGTACCAGGTAAAAATCTCTCGACAACCACACAATCAATCGTTGATGTCTTAGCGGTTTTCAATTCTTATAGACCTTCCAATGAAAAGTTGCCGAAATATCCAGTTACAGTAGACTGGTCTACAGTACCAGGTAGCCGCTGTAATAATATTTTCATGATACTGTACCTCCTCCTCAATATTGCAGTACAGTACTTTTTTCCGAACGCAACAGAATTTTTATGGCGAACCAAGCAGCAGTGCCACTATTGCATTACGAACTGCAACGCGAGATTAAGGAGAGAATCTGTTGCGGCTACTGTTGCTCCTCCCTACCAAAAGACAAGATTAACAAAGATACACTGGGCAGAGAGGGGATAATAATAATAATATTATAATAAACGACTAACAAAAGCCTTTGAGATTCAATGCCTTAAATCGGTGGATATCAGTGACAGTAAAAAACAGTATTGTCATCCGACCATTTGCAACGGTGCTGGTTTGTGATTCCCTCTGGTTTCACGGTCCCACCCTTTCCCCTCGCCCTCCCTCTTTCTGAAGAACAAGCTCCCTTCGCTTCCTGTCGATTAATTTGTGCAACATGCCGCCACAAGTGGCACGTCGAAATACTACTATCATGTCGACAACATCCAGAAATAAAGACACTCCTGCTGCGGTGCCCTCTTCTTCCTCCTCGGCAGTGCCGGCGACGGCTGTCACCGTTACTACTGCCGCCGAAGAAGAAGAAAAATTGGGAGCTCATGGTGCCAAAGTCAAACACAAGCGTCGATTCTGTCGCATTGAAGGATGCGAACGAATTGTGAAATCACAAGGTTTGTGTCAACGACATGGCGCCAAACCACGATTGTGCAAGGTCGTCAACTGTGGAAAGCAAGCTCAAGGCAATTTTGATGGTGCGTACTTTTTGAATGCTGCCTTGTTTTTTATTTCTTCTGCCTAGTACTGTGCGCATGTTTGGTGCCTTTTGTCCATGCTCCGTGTAAACCCTGGTCTTCTTGCGTGTTTTGAAATCAGTGAGAGATTTGCAGGCTGCTTCTAGTTATCTAATCAGACTATTTTCTATCTTTCGTGTCCCTCCGATTAATTCGCACCAACCTGCATCCACGTAACCTACCAATCCACGCATTCAATGCACCAACCGAAAAATACAATTACAAACCATACTACAGGAATGTGCAAATCACATTTTAAAGAACACAAACGAAAAACTACACCTATTCCAGCTCCGAATGCCCTACCTACCACTCCCCCAGATCCAGAAGGCTCCTCGGTTTATGATTCTATATTACCGTCTTCCGTCAACTTTATTCCTCAGTCACTGACACTCGAACAAAAAGACCGACAAAAGCAGCAAGAAAATGACGCAAAAACAAAAGAGAATTCTGAAATCGACGTCACCACGACCAAAATGCCCTTGGTGGCTCATTTGGCAGAAGGGTTTTTCGGAGGGAAACCGCCCGCGTGGCATCGCAACGAAGAGCGACGTGCTCGTGGTTTGATACCCATACACAATCCGGCGACACAATTGGAAGGATGGGAACGTGAGTTAGTTTGGATGGAAATTTTAATGCTCACTGGAGTCCCAGAAGTTAGCTTCCGACATTTGGCCCGTGCCTGGGGTCGCGACAAGGGATTTCACATGGTCTTGGCCCAATTTATCTGTGAACGACACGGAGACGTGCAACGTAAAAAGCGTAAACGCGACGAAGAATACAAAGATGCCGAAGAAGCCATTCGAGATCCTGTGCGTGAACCGCGCAAGGCCGTCGGGCTACCGATGCAAGCCCGTCGCCGCCATCCCTCTCCTTCCATTCCGGCGGCGGCGGCGGCGCAACACTTGGGTATGTCAGAGGAGCAGTTTCGGGCGGCCATGTTAACACCGGAAACGAAAGAGCAAGTGATTACAATGCTGCGTCGTCGCAGCAGTGACAATAGCAACAAGCAAGGACAGGACCCGTCCGATAGCAATGACCCACTCACCAATTTAATCGAAAATGCCGATGCTTGGGAGGAGGCCATGTATGGAGATGTCAATTACAATGAAGAATTGGCTGTGGACTTGTTTAATATCGACAACGAAGACGCCCAACGATTGAGGCAGATGTTTTCGAGGGCTGCCGCGGACGATGATTCTAGTGCAGCGTATTCTCGATCGGTCGCGTCAAATTCAGCAGCTTCCGGGAAACATGTACAACCGTCACAACAGCAACAACATCCATTTGCACGTCTGCAGAATCGTAATGTGAATGATTGCAGCAATATGATTTCTCAACACGAGATCCCCAATACTGTGGCAGTCAACCAAGCTCCCGATACGGAAAGCGATTCTTTAGGCCCTGCTTTTCCCCAAGGTGCTTTCCCTATTGAGGGCGGTGGCCAAGCTCAGCAACAAAATGCGCAGCAAATTCATTCAGGTCAAGTGGGATACGAACAGCCACATCATGACTATCAACAACCCCAGGTACAACAGCCGCAATACAAAACACAACAAGAGCAGTATTCGCACCAAGCCGATCATTCACAACCATCGCCAATGGTCCAACATCAACACCAGCAAATAAACGTCCAGCAGCAGAGAGATGTTCCAGCGCACACAATTCAAATGCAGTCTGCTCAGCAGCAGCAGCCACCTCTGTCTGTGCACAGTGGTGCGTCATTTCAGGGTCCCTATAATTCCTTGGGAAATCTGCGCAACCAAGGTCTGCACCAGCGTAATCACAGTATCCAGGATTTCCAGTTGCATGGATTGCCCCAAGGCATGCACTCTCGTCAGAGTAGCCGGCAGGGATTCCTAGTTCAGGGACAACAGTACGTTCAGAGCGTAGCGATTGACGGACAACCGATTCAACAGCAGCGACAACACGATCAATCGATGCAACCACCTCTGCGATTGCATGAACAAGTTGGTAATCTAAGGCAGTACCAGCCATATGAGCAACAGCACCACTCTTCCAACCAGCCTCCGATTCAACAGATTCAATCGCTTCAGATTCCCGCTGAAATGCATGAATACGACCACCATCAGGAGCATGCGCAGGCCGAAGAAGACGACCATCTGGATCCTGAAAATGACACGGATAGACACGATCACGGCGAGGAAATTGTTCACGAGGAACATGATGACCACCAAGCGCAAGATAATGTACCCCAAAACCAGCAGGTTCGCCACCAGCCACAATGTCACAGTATGGCAGGGCAACCAGCTTTCCATGCGCAGGCTCAAAATGGTGTTGGACAGCAGCAGCCAGTCTATTATTCACATCCTGGGCCCCCGCAGGAGCCCGTTAGTTTGCACCCTGGAGCCGCATTGCAAGACCGACAAAGTGCGCAGCAGCCGTACAGCGTGTATACAGAAAATGGCCCAATTGCTACTAGCAATCAGTATCAGCATCCACCACCGGAACAGTTCGGAAATCCTTCTCACGATTCTCAGCAGCAACGGCAACAGGTTCCCCCAGCACAGCAGTACATTCAACAAGCAACAACTCAACCCTCGTATCACTCGCCGGCTGCACCTCAAGAGGAAGCAACCCAACAGGACTACAGTGAATACGCTAACGACGAAGGAGAAGCTTTGTTTGAGCTCCCATACACAAACGCAGCGAATTTTGATCATACTACTAACGCAGTTCAACAACAACAGCCTCAGTCTATTGACCAGGAAGTTCCTTCGCAGCATCATCATCAGCAGCTAGCGTATCACCAGGATTCATCGCAGCAAGGAGATCAGGTTTACCAAAACCCGTCTCAGCAGCCACAATCATTCCAGGATTCGTCTCAGCAAGGAGAGCAGGGTTACCAAGCCTCATCTCAGCAACCACAATCATTTCACGACTCGTCGCAACAAGGACAGCAGCCTTACCAAGACCCTTCTCGGCAGCCACAATCATTCGTCGACTCGCCACAACAAGGACAGGAGACTTACCAAGGCTCGTCACAACATCATCAGCAAATAGTATATGCTCAAGATATGATTCACGAGCAGCAGCAACAACAACAAGGTCACCATGAGCAGCCTCTATCCCGGCACCATGACTTTCATTCCGAACAACAGCCGCAGATTCAAGAGCAGCAGCAGGAACAAGATTATGCACAGCCACAAGATCCGAATCCTATTCAATACGCCCAAGATCAGCAGCAGCAGCGACCCAATGTCGACCAGTTGCAGTACCATGACGACGATGATGGCATGCAGTAAATCAATTATTCGGATCGATCTGTAGCGCTTGACTTAGAGTAATGACATTTGCTCGCCTGCGTTTTGAGGAATTCATCAGAAGAGATCACTATTTAAATTTTAAATAATGATCCATGTATTATTATTTATTCTATTTTATTCTCCCCCTTTCTATTGGAAATATTGTGGCAGCTGCTGTTGTCACATATGTCATGCTCTAGTTATTTTTTTCGGAAGCTGTCGCCGATAAAACCAAACCGCCTACTTACAGTGCCTAATATTTTCTGTTCTTCGTCAAACTAGCTAAATACCAGTACCCTGGTACTAGACTACTTTTAGAGTAGTATGAAACATATTGTTCGTCGCAATATGTCTTTTTTCGGAATCATGAAAAAGAGGCCGCAGCACAAGCTTTTGAGCTTTTCGTTCCTCCGCTCGTTGTAATCCAGAGAAATACTACTTCTAGTACTAGCTACTCTAGTAGTAGCTACCACTGCTGCTACTACTACGAGTGCTACTAAACCAAATACTAGACTAGACTAGACTAGACTAGACTTGACTACTAGATAGGTCTAGCTAGTTCGCCAAAGTTTTTGTTGCATTGGTCAGAGCCAGCCGAAGGGAACGTGAGACAAGGAGACCCGAAGCCGACGTCACCGGAATGACCCGAAATGCCCCATCCCGTCTCCCACTCAGAAACAGGAACACATCGGGAGAAATCGGATACGACTATTCCCACTTCGGGGAAGAAGATCCACACGCCAGGCTGCCGAA
>Ga0210036_1002525_pt1 | contig 19316 bp, 14 predicted proteins | sample CryGeymeta201515_FD_185469 | JGI IMG/M metagenome (GOLD analysis project Ga0210036, IMG submission 185469) | Groundwater microbial communities from Crystal Geyser aquifers in Utah, USA - Crystal Geyser metaG 2015-15 (SPAdes) (version 2) | ecosystem: Environmental > Aquatic > Deep subsurface >...
GAAAAACTTGCTTATTAAGTTGAAACGAGCCAAGGCTAAGGCTAACGCCAACAGCAGAGCCAACAGCCAGCAGGTGTGTGTCGACGTAGTCACAGACTACGCCGAGCGCGGGGCCATAAGCCAACCTCATGGGACAAATAACAAATAGTCAGCAGTTTACAGTAGGTTCAGGGGATTATGGGTTAATGTGTTGTCATAGTTGTCTTCCTTAAAGCTAAAAACTTGCTTATTAAGTTGAAACGAGCCAAGGCTAAGGCTAACGCCAACAGCAGAGCCAACAGCCAGCAGGTGTGTGTCGACGTAGTCACAGACTACGCCGAGCGCGGGGGATTATGGGTTAGTTGTCTGTCTTAAAACTAAAAACTTGCTTATTAAGTTGAAACGAGCCAAGGCTAAGGCTAACGCCAACAGCAGCTCTATGGGTTCATTATGTTACGATGTTGATGATGCGTTTGGGTACGATGATGACTTTTTTGATGGGTTTGCCGGCTATCCATTTGGATGATTCTTCGTGGGCAAGCACCTGGGTTTCGATGGTTTTGGTGTCCATATCGATGGGCAGTTCGAGTTCGAAGCGTTTTTTGCCGTTGAAGGAGACGGGATAAACAAAGTTGTTCTCGATCAGGTATTGCTCGTCCCATTGTGGATAGGGCTGGCTGGTAACGCTTTGGTTGTGGCCAAGTTGTTGCCAGAGTTCTTCGGCCAGGTGGGGTGCATAAGGTGAGATGAGGATCACGAGCGGTTCGAGGATCTGGCGTTTGTTGCAGTGGAGGTCGGCCAGCTCGTTGGCGCAAATCATAAAGGCAGATACGGCGGTGTTGAAGGAGAAGCGTTCGATATCCTCTTCCACTTTGCGGATGGTTTTGTGCAGGACTTTGAGCTCGGCATTATTGGCGTTTTCTTCGGAGATGCTGAACTGTTGCTGCTCATCATGAAACAGCCTCCAAAACTTTCGGATGAAGCGAAAAACGCCTTCGATGCCCTGTGTGTCCCAGGGTTTGGATTGTTCGAGTGGTCCGAGGAACATCTCATACATGCGCAGGGTGTCGGCGCCATAGCGTTCGATCAGCTCGTCGGGATTTTGGACGTTGTATTTTGATTTCGACATCTTTTCCACTTCCCAGCCGCAATGGTATTTGTCGTCTTCGAGCATAAATACGGCATCGGCCAGGTGTGGCTGCCATTTTTTAAAGGCTTCGATGTCGAGGATGTCGTTGTGCACAAGGCTGATGTCAACATGGATGGGATCAGTAAACTGTTCGCGGCCTTCAATATTTTTGGAGGCAAAAACAGGGATAGCCTTCAGTTCGGGTTTGTCTTCAAAATCAGGCACTTCCTCCCCCCGAATGGCAGCAGCAATTTTGTTGAAGACATTTTCTTTTTCGAGTAACATATCCCGAATAGGGATGAGGAGGATTTTAAAGCCTTTTTCTTTGGCATAATCCGCATAGGGGTGTACCACTTTTTCGAGGCTGCGCACCCTGCGTACTTCGATGATGAGTTTGGCCTCGGGGCTAAAGAAGTCGAACTTGCGGTGGCCATCACGGAAATCGCGCTCAAACTCCACGCCCATGCCATTGTTTTGGAGTTTTTGCCAGAGGTAATATTCAGCCATTTTCTCAGTGTTCACCCGATAAACCAGGCTGGAACGGCCTTGTATCATGCCCTGGTTGATCATTTTTTTGAAGGGTTCGTCCTTGAGGGTGAGGCCCAGGTCGTAGAGGAACATATTCCAGAAGCGGGCATAGATAAGGTGTCCGGTGGCATGTTCGGCTCCGCCCAGATAGAGGTCGACTTGCTGCCAGTAGTGATTGGCTTCTTTGCTGAAATATTCATCAGGATTTTTTGGATCCATATAGCGCAGGTAATATCCGCTGGAGCCGGCGAATCCGGGCATGGTATTGGTTTCGAGGGGATAGCCTTCCGGCGTTTGCCAGTCAGTGGCACGTGCCAATGGCGGTTCGCCTGATTCGGTGGGCAGGTAGGCGTCCACGGCAGGCAGTTCGAGTGGCAGCTGTTCTTCGCTGAGGGCATACGGCATGCCGTTTTTGTAGTAGATTGGGAAAGGCTCGCCCCAGTAGCGTTGCCGGCTGAAGATGGCATCGCGTAGGCGGTAGTTGGTTTTTCCGGTTCCAATGCCTTGCTTTTCCGCTTGCTGAATAACTTTGAGGATGGCTTCTTTAACCTGAAGCCCATCGATAAAACCAGAGTTGATCAGTATGCCTTCTTTGGCATCGTATGATGCTTCCCAGAGGCTGGGATCGGTAGTTGTTTCGTTGGCTTGCTTCACCACCTGAACGACAGGTAGTGCGTAGTGGCGGGCAAAGGCAAAGTCGCGGCTGTCGTGCGCCGGCACAGCCATGATGGCGCCTGTTCCGTAGCCCATCAGCACATAGTCGGCAATCCAGATGGGGATAGGTTGGTTGTTGAAAGGATTGCGTGCATAAGCACCTGTGAACTGGCCGCTTACTTTTTTCACTTCGGCCATGCGTTCGCGTTCGGAGCGGTTTTTGGTTTTCTGGATGTAGCTTTCCACAGCAGCTTTTTGATCGGGGGTTGTGATTTTCATCACCAGTTCGTGTTCGGGAGCCAGCACCATAAAGGTAGCACCGAAGATGGTGTCGGGGCGTGTTGTAAACACCTCAATCTGCTGATCGCTGTCCTGCACCGCGAATTGGAGCGCGCCACCCACAGATTTACCGATCCAGTTGCGTTGAATGTCTTTGATGGAGTCGCTCCATTCGAGGCTGTCGAGGCCTTTGAGCAGCCTGTCGGCATAGGCGGTGATACGGAGCAGCCATTGCTTCATGGATTTGCGTTCGACGGGATGCCCACCCCTAACGGACAGGCCTTCGCTCACCTCGTCGTTGGCCAGCACAGTGCCCAGGGCCGGGCACCAGTTTACCATGGTATCGGCAAGGTAGGCCAGCCGGTAATGTATCAGCAGCTGTTGTTGTTCGTTTTCGCTGAAGGCATTCCATTGTGCTGCTGTGAAGGCTTTGTGCTCGCTGCAGGCTGCTTCGATGTCCTGACTGCCATGTTTTTTGAAAGTATCGATCAGGGTGGTGATGGGTTCGGCTTTGTCTGTTTGTTTGTTGTACCACGAATTGAAGAGCTGGATAAAAGTCCATTGAGTCCATTTGTAGTATGCCGGATCGCTGGTACGCACCTCACGATCCCAGTCGTAGCAGAAGCCTATTTTGTCGAGCTGTTCGCGGTAGCGTGCGATATTTTTTTCGGTGGTAATGGCAGGATGTGTGCCGGTTTGGATGGCGTATTGCTCGGCAGGCAGTCCATAAGCATCGTAACCCATAGGATGCAGCACGTTGAATCCTTTGTGGCGTTTGTAGCGGGCAAAGATATCGGAGGCGATATAGCCCAGCGGATGGCCCACATGCAGACCAGCCCCAGAGGGATAGGGAAACATATCGAGCACATAATATTTGGGTCTGCTGTGGTCGATGGTCGTTTTGTAGCTTTTGTGGCTGCGCCAGAAGTCCTGCCATTTTTTTTCAACTGCATTAAAATTGTAGTCCATGGGTTAATATGCTGATTTGTAGTTTATATGCTAAATATTATTGATCTTGTTCCAGTTTGTCAAACGAAAGATCCATAAGCGGAAACTTTTCCCATCCGATATAGTCGAAGTGCCACCATTCGTGCGGATAAACGCTAAAGCCGAATTGCTGCATGGTGGTGATGAGGAGGTTACGGTTTTGGATTACCGCTTCCGGGAGATCGGGATAATCGGGAGCAGCTTTTTCGGTAAAGTCGTCGAAAGGGGTAGGCATCGGAAGTTCTTCGCCGGTTTTAAGATCGACCAGGGTGATATCAACAGCGGCACCTCTGTTGTGACGAGAGCCGTGCCAGGGGGCAGCCACGAAGTTGGTATCGGGATATACTTCATAAAAACGCAAGGTGGCGGCATAGGGTCGGTAGGCATCGAAGACTTTGATGGTCAGCCCTTTGCTGTTGAAGGCCTTTTGTGCTTTGGCGAGGGCTTCGGCCACGGGTTTGCGTGCCCAGGCAGCAGCTTTGGGATAGATGATTTCGCCGGTGAAGTTGTTGTGTGTGGCATAGCGGATGTCGAGCATGATACCGGGGATTGCCGTTTCGAGGTTTATCATCTGCATATCAGGATCGTTGTTCACACTGCTGTGATAGTTGTTTTGATCGCTGATCAGCTGCAGCTTGTAGGGGTTGCTGCTTTGCGACTGGGCAAGCAGAAAGTCAGGCAGTAGGAGTAAAAACAGCAGGATGTTTTTCATCGTGATTAGGTTACTGATTTCAGGCTGCGAAGTTAGGAAAATTTTGGGTCGGAAGGTCGGAAGGTCGAAGGTCTGAAGGTCTGAAAGTCGAAGGTCTGAAGGTCGAAGGTCTGAAAGTCGAAGGTCTGAAAGTCGAAGGTCTGAAGGTCGAAGGTCTGAAAGTCGAAGGTCTGAAAGTCGAAGGTCTGAAAGTCGAAGGTCTGAAAGTCGAAGGTCTGAAAGTCGAAGGTCTGAAGGTCGAAGGTCTGAAAGTCGAAGGTCTGAAGGTCGAAGGTCGACATCTCGACTATCGCTCGATGACCTAAGGTCTTGCGAGTTATGAGCATGGGTTTTAAGGATGGTGAAAGCGAGAAAAAGAATCGGATGCTTAAGTTAAACGAGCCAAAAGCTAAAAGCCAACAGCCAAAAGCTATTTTTACCAGTTGACTTCGATGATTTGGAAGTTTTTGGCCTGGTAGGCTTCGATTACTGTATTACGGGCCGTTTGGGCTTCCTGGAGGGTGTGATAGCCGTTGGTGATGATGTTGCCCTGATCAATCACTCCCCAACGGGGATAGGTTTGGCGGATGAGTGGGTTGAAGATATCTTCCATTTCGTAGGCTGCTTTGGGTTTTTTGATGGGACTGATGAAGGCAAAATAGCCTTTGGTGCCGGTTCCCAGCAGATCGCTGTAGGTTGAGGAATAGACGAAATAGTAAATGGGCACACGGCGTTCGGGCACCACGGTTTGGTTGTTCCAGATGTCTTCGGCGGGTTCTTCGGCATCTGCTGTGGCAGCGGATTGGGAGGTTTGCAGAATGCCGTCGTTTCGGTAGATACGGGTATGAAAGCTAAAATCGGTGGCCATGCCAGAGATCAGGATATCCCTATCGCCATCCAGATCGTAATCGCCCCATTGGCCATCGCTCATATAGAGCGGTATAAGGCCGGCTTCTATGTCAGTGAAGCCCTGATGGCGGTCGTTGCGATACACTTTTGAAGCAGCGCCTGAGCTTGTTTCACCACTGATTACCAAGTCCATATCCCCATCGCCGTCCATATCGGCCCAGTCGGCAAAGCCAGCACGAATGGCGATAAAAGGTGCAAGCACCGGAGCAAAGCCTTGACGCCTATCGTTGCGATACAGGCGCGAAACGAGTTGACCATTGTTTAGCTCGCCCATAAGCAGGATATCAGGATCGCCATCGTTGTCGGCATCAGCCGCAGCAATGGAGCTGTTTTTAAGTGGGATAAAACCAGCAGCTTCGCGGATAAATCCTTCATTAGTATTGCGGTAGAGCAGACTTGTGGCTTGTCCGTTTTCGTCAATCCCGGTGATAATCAGATCGGGGCGGCCATCGATGTTGACGTCAGCCCAACAGGCATCGCCACGGCGAAGGTTTGTAATGCCGGTTTCGATAAGTTTGAATCCGTTGGTTCTGTCGTTGCGGTAGAGTAAAGTTTTGGGGCCATTGCTGCTTTCTCCGGTGATCAGTATATCGGTATCGCCATCGCCATCGTAATCGGCGAGGGCCACAGCGCCGTCACGAAGGCCTTCGAAAGCTTGATTGCTGGTGGTAAAGCCTCCTGAGCTGTTGCCAACAAAGATTTTTGCCATGCGTTTGCCATCTGAAAGTTCGCCCATCGCAAAGAGGTCGTCGATGCCATCCAGGTTGAAGTCGGCCAGGTCGAAATCGCCCCGATAGAAAGCCGGGATGTTGTGGCCAATAGCTGTGAATTTGTCGTTGCGCTGGTTGCGGTAAAGGTAGGTTTGCAGCTTCCTGTTGTTGCCATTAAAGAATTCACCTGCGGCCATCACATCGGGATCGCCATCACGGTCGGGGTTGATCCATTTGCTGCTGCTTTCGGCCACTCCTGTGAGGCCAGCGCGGATATCGGTAAAAGTTTGTGCTTGCAAGATGATGTTGACGAACAGCATGATAATTAGGCTGATAGTTGTGATGAGGCTGCGCATAGCTTGGGTTTTTAAAATGAATTGGTGCTCACAATGCTGAATGACTGATGTGCAATATTAATCAGATTGGCAGTGATATGCAAGAAAAATTGAAGGTCTGAAAGTCGGAAGGTCTGAAGGTCGAAGGTCTGAAAGTCTGAAGGTCCGAAAGTCTGAAGGTCGGAAAGTCTGAAGGTCGGAAAGTCGAAGGTCGGAAAGTCTGAAGGTCTGAAAGTCGAAGGTCGGAAAGTCTGAAGGTCCGAAAGTCGAAGGTCGGAAAGTCTGAAGGTCGGAAAGTCTGAAGGTCGGAAAGTCTGAAGGTCGGAAAGTCTGAAGGTCGGAAAGTCTGAAGGTCGGAAAGTCGAAGGTCTGAATGTCTTGTCATGAAATATGTCTTGTCCTGAAATAGGTTTACAGAAAAAGTAAACTTAAAACAGGATTATGAAAAGGTCAATTCGCTCGGTAGCATCGTAAAGTGTTGGCTTTTTAGTAAAAATTTGCCAATGGCTAAATGCCAGAAGCTAATAGCCCTCTATTGCTGCTTCTTAAATATAATCACTTAACTGGCCGCTTGTTTTTGCGCGAACGCCTTTGGGTGTGTCGTGGAGCACACAGGCTTCGTGATAAAGGTCGTGTTCGAGGAATAAGATGTAATCATTAGCCAGGGCTTTGGCGTAGAAGCGTTCTTTGTCTTTGAGTGTTTCGAGGGGTTTGGTGTCGTAGGCCATGATCCAGGGCATGGGGATATGTGCTGCCGAAGGCATGAGATCAGCCATGAAGACTACCGTTTTGCCCTTGTATCGGATGTGTGGAATCACCTGACCCTCGGTGTGGCCGTTGTACAGTTTAAAGGTGATATTGGGGATGTATTCACCTTCTTCCTCAATCAGTTTAAGTCGTCCGCTTTCCTCGATCGGAAGGATATTTTCCTTGAGGTAGGAGGCTTCTTCGCGGCGGTTGGGGTTGGTAGCCCAGTCGAATTGCTGTCGGCTGGTCCAGTAGGTTGCATTGGGAAAAGCCAGTTCGAAGCCTGTTTTGTCGCTGTTCCAGTTAACGCTTCCACCGCAATGGTCGAAATGCATATGGGTGATTACCATATCAGTGATATCTTCCGGATTGCAGCCGGCAGCTTTGAGGGATCTTTCGAGTGTGGCATCGCCATTGAGGTGGTAATGCTTGAGCCATTTTTCGTCTTGTTTGTTGCCGATGCCGTTGTCGATCAGGATGCGGCGGTCGCCATCCACCACCAGCAGGCAGCGCATGGCCCAGTTGCAGAGGTTGTTTTCGTCGCAGGGATAAACTTTTTGCCAGAGTACTTTTGGCACAACGCCAAACATGGCGCCGCCGTCGAGTTTAAGGTTTCCGGTTTCGATAGGAATGAGTTGCATGGTTATATTGTGTTTTAAGTTTTACTTTTTGAGGGACAAAGTTAAGGGAAAAAGAGCCAAGGAAGAAGAGCCAAGGAAAAAGTAAAAAGAGCCAAGTGATGAAAAAATGAAAAGTGAAGAATGAAAAATGAAGAATGGGATGCTTTTTATAAAAATTTGAGTTTTTTTGATTGTTGATGCGAGCTAATAGCTAAAGGCTAACTGCTAAGAGTTTAGGAAGAAGAGCCAAGTAAAAGCTACTGTTTTGCGAAACAAAGAATAAAGTGATTTTAATCTCAAAAATTGAAAATAAGCTGAATTGTTTAAAACAGCTTGTTAGGATTGATGGTCAGAAATTCTTGCCAGGGTATGCCACTTTTGCCAACAAGAAGTAATTTATCAGGCTTGAATTGTTTATTGAATGCGCTCATGCCCGTGGTGAGCGATTCTGATCCGGTTTTTACTTCTATTGCGATGATTTGACCAGCTTTTTCCAAAACAAAATCAATCTCATCGTTACGATGACGCCAATAATAAATTTTGAAACTGGCTGTTTGGGCCTCATTAATCAAATGGGCACCAATGGCAGATTCGATGAATCGACCCCATTGTGCAGGTTTTTTAAGTATTGCAGTGAGATTTTCCGGACGCAAAGCACTGATAAAGGCATTGTTATACACCTGAAATTTTGGACTGGAGGCTCTTTTCCGAATGATATCAGCTGCATATTTTTCTATTCCCGCAAGTAATCCAGCAGTATTGAGTAGTGACAAATAATGTGATAAAGTTGTTGAATTGCCTGCATCTTGCAGTTGACCGAGTATTTTTGTGAAGGATAAAATCTGACCGGAATAAGAGCAGCCCATTTCAAATAATCTTTTCATGAGGGCTGGTTTATCTACCCTTGTAAGCATAAGAATATCTTTAGAGATACTTGTTTCGATGATACTGTTCAGGATATATTCTTTCCAGCGTTTTTCGTCTGTTATCAAAGGAGCAGCCCCCGGATATCCACCAAACCAAACATATTGCATACTGTTAAAGGCAAAAGCTTTTTCCATTTCATTGAATGACCAGTGACCGATGTAACTCGATTCGAAACGTCCGGCTAAGGATTCGGTAAGGCCTTGTTGCATGAGCAAACGCGAAGAACCAGCAAGGATAACTTTAAGGTTTTGTTGCGACCTGGTATCTTCATCCCAAAGCTTTTTAATTGTTTCACTCCAGTTGTTTATTTTTTGAATCTCATCAATTACGAGGATCATTTCTTTATCAGGGGAATTATTTGCCTGCAATCGGGCTGCTTCCCAAATCTGCTCTATCCAGATGGAGGAAGAAGCTGGCACTGCATCAGCAGTTTCGTATCTGTGATTGCTTTTCAAGTGTTCTAACAGTTGCAAAATCAATGTGGTTTTTCCTGTTTGCCGGGGACCGACAAGTACTTGAATAAAACGTCTGGGTTCAGTTAACCTTGCCTCTAATTCGTTGAATAGTGGTCTTTTATACATCCTTATACAATTTACTCATTAAGTTGCGTAAAATTACTCAAAATATTGATTGGAGTGGAAGGAGACAGGTGGGAAGATACAAGAGCTAAGGAAGAAGTAAAAAGAGCCAAGTTGTGAAAAATGAAAAATGGGATGCTTTTTATAAAAAGTTGAGTTTTTTTGATTGCTGATACGAGCTAATAGCTAAAGGCTAACTGCCAAGAGCCAATGAAAAAGAGCCAAATTGAAGGAGTGTGAGTTGTGAGCAAGAGTATTGAGCAAGAGTATTGAGGAGAGGTATTCCTGAAAATGAACGTTTTGTTTTATGTTAAAACGAGCCAACGGCTAAGGGCTAATTGCTACAAGCTCTGGTTAATAAATGTTTGTCTAAAATGTCCGATTTCTGCGTTATGCTTGTTTTGAAAACAGTCATTTACAAAAGTAAACTCCTTGATTTTCAAAACTTCGCAAGCCCTGCCTGACGGCGAGGCAGGCTTGAACTCTAACATAATAGTCCAAACACTTGACTTTATGGACAGACACTAAATATAGGATGTTTACGCACAGGTTAATGCAAAATTATTTCAGGATGTCTTCCAGGGATAATCCTTTGTATTGGTGGGAATAACCGGGATATTTTAAGATGATGTTTTCAGCTTTTTTCTTCAGCATGGAGAGGGATATCCGCTTTTTGTTTCGTTTTACTTCATAAAAAACCAGCTGTTTTTCCATCTCATTTTCAGCAATGATATCAATTTCGTTCAATCCTTTTTTGTCCCAAAAATTGTTGATTTCCGAAAACTGCTTTGACTCAATTAATTCTTGCCTGAAGTATTTTTCGAGCATGATACCGCTATATGTTTCATAGTCGCGCTCAACGATGTTACGAACATAATCAAAATTACCAATTTCGATGGCACTGCGGTATTTGTAAATGAACCTGAACCAGAAATTAAGATAATTGTCTTCAATACGGTATTTCACCTTTTTGCCTGAGGCTTTAGCACCGAAAGGTCTTATTTTTTTTATTAAGCCGAACTCATTTTCCAACTTATCAAGATAACCGCCAATACCTATGTTAAGAATGGATTCAATTTCGCTTCGTGATGTTTTGGATGATGCGATGAGTGAAAGTATGGAAAAATAATTTCCGTAATTTTTACCGAATTCGTCAACCAGCACTGCTTTACCTTCGTTGAGAAAGACAGAATGCTCCATAAAAATCTGGTCAAGCATCTGCTCCTTTGTAAATGCGCCTGCTTTAACGAATAGCTCTACATATTTTGCCACGCCACCTGTAAAAGTATAAAAAGCCAACATATCTTCAGGAGTATAATGCGGGTGATGATCTGCCATTATTGCTTTGATTGTTTGATTATCAAAAGGTTTAAGATGTAAACTTGCGGTTGCTCTTCCAAAAAGAGGTTCTTTAGAATGCTGAAATATTTTTGTCATCAGCGAATAGATCGAACCGCAGAGGATCAGGTTTATTTTGCTTTCTGTCTTTTTGCTGTCCCAAACATGCTGCATTTCGCTGTAGATGGAAGCGTTAATATTAGCGAATTCCTGAAACTCATCCATGATGAGCGTAAAGTGTTGACGTTGTGAAATGTCCATCAGCAGCGAAAACACTTGCTTGAACTGGTTGATCTGTCCGTAAATTGTAGTTCCAAGCTTTTGGTTTATTTCAAGTAAAAATTCTTCGCAGAGCAATGCTTCGTTTTTCTTTTCGATGAAAAAATAGAGCGTATTGCTTGGTTTGAAAGCTTTGCGCAGCAATTCGGTTTTGCCAACGCGACGCCTGCCAACAACAAAAGTCATCTCGGCGGATTGTTCGGAGCGTTGTTTAATTGTTTTTAGTAAACCGATTTCCGATTCTCTATTGTAGAACTTTTCCATACCCTCAAAATTTTCAGTAAAGGTATGCATTTCTTTTGGATTGTAATAGCCGTTACTGTAATTAGGGTTACGATCATTTATCCAACGGCCAAAGGCTAAGTGCCAACAACAAACAGTTGGCAAAAATACCAAGTGTAATTCTTTTTTCAAATTAGTTATGAAATTGAGGTTATGGATTGAGGTGTAAAATGATTTATTTTCGCGACATAAATATGTTTGATGCGGATTTTACTGATTGATAATTTTGATTCGTTTACTTATAACCTGGTGCAATTGCTGCGTGAAAGCGGCGTGAAACATGAGCTGCAGATCGTAAAAAACACGATTGAGTTGTCGGCTTTGCCAGCTGAGGTCGACAAAGTTTTGATCTCGCCCGGGCCTGGCATCCCCGAAGAATCGGGAAATTTGATGGCTTTGATAGCATATTATGCCGAACGTATGCCTGTTTTGGGAATTTGTCTGGGGCATCAGGCACTGTCCATGCACTTTGGCGCAAAGATGAAACAATTGCCCCACAGCTTTCACGGTGCAGATCATGTGTTGCATCAAACTTTGTTATCCGGAAGGCTTTTCGAGGGTGTTCCACAACATTTTATCGCCGGACGCTATCATTCCTGGATTGTGGATCATGAAACGCTTCCGGAAGCGCTGCTGCCGACTGCCTATGACGAATCGGGTCGCTTGATGGCATTCAGGCATGCACATTTGCCGGTAGCTGCTTTGCAGTTTCATCCGGAGTCGTATATGACACCTGACGGGCAACGGATGATGAGGAATTGGATGATGTTTTAGGGAAGGTCGAAGGTCGGAAAGTCGAAGGTCTGAAAGTCGAATGTCTGAAAGTCGAAGGTCGGAAAGTCGAATGTCGGAAAGTCGAAGGTCTGAAAGTCGAAGGTCTGAAAGTCGAAGGTCGGAAAGTCGAAGGTCGGAAAGTCGAATGTCGGAAAGTCGAAGGTCTGAAAGTCGAAAGATTTGACAGTTTGAGGATTCGAGGATTTGAAGATTGAGTCCACAATGATAAGTATCCCGCAGATTACGCCGATATTCGCAGATTAATAAACAACTGGTAATGAGCAATACTGATCTACACTAATCCTCGTAATCTGCGGAAAATCTTTAAAGATAGCTTTCTCGGAGGGGATTCAGGATCACATTTTTTTTTCGTTTATTGGATTTTATAGTCATGTGCGTTGGGAAGCCCCTTCCAGGGGTTTGGGGTGCTGAGGGGTTGAAGTTAAAAGAGCCAAGTAAAAAGTTAAAAGAGCTAAGTAAAAAGTAAAAAGAGCCAAGTAAAAAGTTAAAAGAGCCAAGTAAAAAGCGATGCCCTGAGCCTGCCGAAGGGAAAAAAGAGCCAAGTAAAAAGTAAAAAGAGCCAAGTAGCATAAAGTATTTTCAGGGCGCTGTTTATTTGCAGAAGATTTTTTTTGATTGCTGATACAAGCAAATAGCTAAAAGCTTATAGCCAAAGGCTAAAAGCTAATAGCCTTAAGGTTTAATGGCAATCATTTCTATTTCAACAAGTACGTTGAGTGGTAAAGTTTTTACGGCAAAAGCTGCTCTTGCAGGAGGGTTTTCCTGGAAGCGGCTGCCGTAAACAGCGTTCATGGCGGCAAAATTGGCCATATCGCTGAGCAGGCAGGTGGACTTTACTACGTGGCTGAAGTCGCAGCCGGCAGCACTAAGAATGGCTTCGAGGTTTTTCATCACCTGTTCGGTTTGTGCGGTGATGTCGCCTTCAATTACTTTTCCGATAGCTGGATCGATAGGAATTTGGCCGGAGATAAAAACCATGCCATTGGCTTCGATGGCCTGACTGTAAGGGCCAATTGCACCCGGAGCATTTGTTGTACTGATTACTTTTTTCATGGATTATTGTGTTTAAATTAAATTTTTTAAGGCTTTTTTACGGATGATCAACTTCACTGCTTTGGGCACAATTTCGAAGTCGAGGGGTGAATTACCGAGTGATTCGCCGTCTGTTTCCAAAAATATGGAATGCGGGGGCAAGGAGGTGATGGTAATCAGCTTTCCGGTGAATACTGAGACTTCTGGCAGGTTGATAAAGCTCCCGTCATACAGGTTTTTGATGTTTTTTACTACCCTAAACTTGGATGTTTTTCGTATTACGGTCATGTCAAAAAGCCCATCATCGGGAATGGCATTGGGCAGCTGCATCATGCCGCCACCATTGTATTTGCAGATGCCGATACTCAGGCTGAAAACCTTATCGTTGAGCACTTCTTTATCGTCCACTTTGATATGCAGGTGGGTGTTTTCGTATTGAAACAAACCAGTCACCAGGTTGTAGAGGTAAGCCAGTGTTCCGCCTTTTCCGCGGGCTTTCATCAGGTTGGTTTTTTTTGCAACCAGGGCATCGTAGCCCATGCCGGCCATATTGATAAAGTAGCGGCTTTTGTCTGCGCTGTCGTAGCGGTATTTCACTTTGCCCACATCCTGCAAAAAAGTGCGTTCGTTTTTGAGGATGTGGATTGCTTTTTTATATTTTCTCGGAAAATCGTACATCCTGCCCCAGTCGTTGCCAGTGCCTATCGTAATCATTCCGAGCATGATATCAGTGGTAGGGAAACGATCCTGTTGAAAAATGCCGTTAACCACTTCGTTGAGGGTTCCGTCGCCGCCCACGGCTATAATTTTTTGAAAGCCATGCTGTTGTACTAAATCTTTTGCAAGACTGATTGCATGAAAAGGATGTGTGGTAAGGTGCGCTTCAAAATCGAAGCCTTCGCTGATGAGCAGCTGTTCTATTTTTGGCCAGTCCTTTCCTGCCAGACCAATACCAGCAGTGGGATTTACGATCACGAGCCATGAATTATTAAGGTTGCTCATATGCTTCTGTTTTGATTTGAAGGTCGGAGTAATTTTTGCTTAAAAGCTCAAAGATCGTAACAAAATATAAAACCACACAAGGTAAAGCTTTGAGGGCGTATGGTTTTATCCAGGTTTCGCGTAATATCCCCGGAAACAAATCGGTTGCAGAGAGACCTGTAAGTAGAAACACAAAAGCTAATAAACTAATCCTGAATATATTTTGATTATGACTGACGAACCATAAGTAGGCGCCGGCCATCGCAATGACGTAAGACGGCGATTCGGCTTTATGATTGAAAATTACTACCCAGTTGAGCAGCATGGCGAAATATGCCAGACGCCAGTAATAATTTTTGTAGGCTTTTAGCCGAAATAAAGGCAGGATCATCGTAATAAAACCTATAAGTAAAAACAAGCCATTGGGCAGTTGAGTTCCAAAAACAGTGTTAATGAGTGATCGAAAAGAATAATTCAGTTCGTGCGGTTTATCCTGGACGAGCAGTTCGAACCAATTGCGGTAGTGCAGCCATAATTGTTCCGGGCCAGTAAGGATGATAGGAATAAAAACGAAAAGCAAGGCAAAAAAAGCCGCTGCTAAAAGTAGTTTGCGAGAGCCTTCGTAGCTTGGTGCCATTAGGATTATCACAGCTGAAAACAATTTGATGATAAAACCTAAAGCTATTGCGATTGAAGCAGTGAGCTGTTTTTTATTTTCGAGCGAAGCGAAACCAATCATCATCAGGCCCAGCATCAGTCCGTTGCTCTGCGCATTTTGTACCGAAGTGATCATTTCGATCAGTATAAAATAACCGAAAGCAGTTTGATGTTTTTCCTTTAGGGGCAGCATTTTTATCGCTGACAGGGGCAGCAAGGCATTGAGCAGATTCCACAAAAACACACCCGGAATACGGGGCAGCCACCAAAAAGGAGCCATCAATAAGGCAAAGGCAGGGCTGTATTTATACAGATCAAAATATTGATCAGGATAGGCCAGGTAAAGGTTTTTGCCCTGAAGCAGGTGAATAAAACTATAGCGAAAAATATCGTAGTTATTAAAGGAAGTTTCGCTGATCAGCAGGCGGTGCAGGGTCACTATTAAAAACACCAGTAAATAAACGGCAACCAAGCCTTTGAAACTTCCTGAAAATTTGATGAGCTTTTTCATGGTTGCCTGTTCAGCTGGTTAAGTCTGCGGTATTTCCACCAGGTTTCGATAGCACTGATTTTACAGATTATAAAACCATTGTAACCATCCAAAAAACCCATTTTGATGAAATAATTCCGGATGAATTTTGCCGCAGTTTTTAGGGCTGCATGAGGCAGGGAAGAGCTTTTGTTTTTTTGTTTTAAGGCATCTGCAGCGATATCAGCAAAATGACGCGCCTGGCGGTAATGTTCGTCGGTGCTGTAATAGGAGTAATGCAGGATATTGCCCGAAAGCTGTTTGGCTGGTAGTTGCTGATGAAACTCAAATTTGTCGTGCGGATTTTGTCCTCCCCACTTGCCCAGGCGTTTATCAAAAAGGCGCAGCTTGCGATCGGGATACCAGCCACAATGGCGAATCCATTGTCCGCAATAATTAGTGAGCCGATTCATGGTGTAAGCCTTTGCAGGAAAGCCTTTTTCCTTTTCAGTTGTGATTGCTGTTTTCAGTTCATCCGAAAGGGCCTCATCAGCATCAAGCGAGAGCACCATGGTGTGAGCGCAGTGATCAAGCGCCACATTTTTTTGCTCGATATAGCCTCCAAAAGCATGTGTGCTGAAACGTGCATCAAACTCCCGGCAGATGGCTTCGGTTTGGTCGTTCGAAAAGGAATCCACCACCACAATTTCATCGGCTATTTCGGCGACAGATTCCAGGCAACGGCGGATGTTTTTTTCCTCGTTGAGCGTGATGATGGAAACCGAGAGCTTTTCCATGAGGTAATTTGTGCTTTAGTTGAGCAGTAATTTATTGCTGAACTGATGATGCATTCCATCGAGACGAATCATCAGCAAGTTTGATTTTTCGGTGATGCCCAACTGACTTCTGTTGAGCCTGATGGAATGATTTCCGGCTTGCAGCGGATAATTTTTTCTGCTAAGCAGTTTCCCATTTTGATCGCTGATATGCAACTCAAGTAGGTCCGGTTGATTGAGCGTGAATTGCAAACTAAAATACTCCTTAGCAGGGTTGGGGCTAATCAGCAGAGGCCATTTGGTTTTTAGCTCGTCAAGCTTTGTAATCACAATTTCGACCTGATTGGAAGCAGCCGACTCATAGCTGTCGCGGAAGGCTTTAGCATAATAGGTGTTGATCAATTCCGGGTTTTCGTCCGTAAAACTTAGTTCATCACTGTTTGTTTCACCAATCAGGCTTTCGTTGCGATAAATTTTGAAGCCATCGAAATTGAATCGGGAAGCCTTAGCCGGGAAGTTTGTTTTGATTTTTTGCGGATCACCATAATTAGATGGCACTGATTCAGTAAGTTTTTGAAGTGCTTTGCCTTCGCCTCCGTTTGTAACAACCATAGCATGAATATTCCAATTGATATCCCAACCAAAGTTATCAGACATGCTCACCCAATCAGCGCCATAAAGCAACATATCGCCTTTGAAAGGAATGGCCGGGCCGTTATCTGTTCCGGCTGGATAGCCGCCTCCGGTATTGTTTACGCGATAACCAATCCAAAGCTCTTGTCCGGCATCTATCTGAACGGGATTTTCCAGCTCAATTTCGTTCCATTCGCCAGCGATGGGATTTGTTACCGGCTGATCGATCAGCAGGTTACCGGCAAAGGTCTGGCTTCCTCCTTGCCACACCCTGATGCTAAATTCGGCATCAACGGCGGCAAAAAAGGCAGCTACACGCGAAACGAACTGTCCGTCATAGGCTTGCAGATCAGCTGGGGTGAAGCGGATAGCAGCATCAAAGGCGGAGATATTTTCACCTCCAACGGCATCGGTATTTGTGCCGTTGTCCCAATGAATCCATTCGCCCTGGCTGGCCGGAGCATCCCAGCTGAGTTCCACTGTTGCTCCTGATTCCTGGCCACTGAGGTTGAGGGGAGGAAAAAGCAGTGCTTCGAGCGGGATAGTGATATCGGTGTCGGATGTAAGTTCCAGGCCGTTTTCGTAATAACTGATAAAGTCCTGTGCATGAGCCTGTAAGTTATAGGTACCAGGCATGAGTTCCATGCTAAAACTGCCATTTTCATCAGTAATATATTCGATGCCATTCAGCACTAAAGTTGCATTTGACAAGCCGTTTTCTTGAAGATCAGTGATTTGTCCGCTCAGCATGATATTTTCTTCGAGCAGGTTAAAGGCCCGTACGCCATAAATCTCATAAATGAAAGTGCCATCGAGCGGTCTGAAATAGCTCATAAAGAGTTTATCAGTTCCCAGATCATGATATCCCATCACTTGAGGCCAGGAAGCATCCTCTGTATTTTGTGAGAAGGGAAGCATATCCGACCAGTTTTGTCCGTTATCGACAGAATATTTCAGGTAAGCTTTATCGTTTCCGCTGTAGCTGCCATCGCTCCACACAGTGTAAATGCGGCGTTGAGCCGGACTATCGCCTGTAACCCACAGAAATGGCCGTTCCGAAGGACCGCTGTTGTTGGAAAGGTTGAATGGTGTTTGCCAGGTATCGCCCAGATCATCGGAGCGGAAGAGGATGATATCTGTTTGCAGCTCGTCAATTTTCGAAGAGGAAAGGGTGTAGATGCTGTTGTCGATCACTTTGGTTTGCAAACGAGCATTGTAAGCCTGGTTATTGCTGAGGTTTTGTGCACTACTCCAGTTTTGGCCGAAGTCGGTTGACTTGCTAAAAAACAGATCGAGGTCGTCGTAATCGGGGCCTGTTTGGTCGTTCCAGAGGGTAAAAATCATATCACCTTGAATTGCGACGTTACACCAGCGAGCGCCCGAAGTGGTATTGGACACATTAACAGGTGCCGACCAATTTTGTCCGGCATCGGTAGAGGTCATCACAAATACCTGTGAGTCATAGTTGATATCGCGATCTTCATAGGCCAAAACCAAGGTGTCGCCCGCTAGGGCAATTTGTGGTATCTGTGCGCCACGAATGGCATTGGTAATTTGTATTTCGCCGCCAAAGCTCTGTCCGTCATTGGTGGATTTGAGCATGAAGATTTCGCTGTTGTTGGTTGTATTTCGGTAATAAAATATAAAGACATTACCATTTCCGGCAGCAATCACCGGGTAATTAGCTCCATAGTCCAAACCGGAATACAAGGTAAGTTTTCCTCCCCAGCTTACGCCTGCGTTAGTACTTTTACGGAACATCAAATCGCCCCATTGATCCCAAACGATGTAATAATTTTCACCTTGATTAGTCATAGCGTGATCGCGTGAAGGGCCATATTCATCTGAAATATTTACAGGATCTTCAAATTGCACCTGTCCACGCAGCGTAACGCTAAAAAGCAGGATAATCAGTAATTGTCCGAAAGTTTTCATTTGTTTGTTTGTGGTTTCATTTACGCTTTTATTCCAAGAGGCAAATGTAAGGATTTAGATCAAAGTATTGTGAGTATTGAACCGCTGGCAAGTGGTCTGAAATAAGCTGGTGTTGATGCGTTGCAGATTAGCAATAAACAAAAAAGGCAGGAAACGCCAAGGAATCCTGCCTTTTAGAGAAAAAATTATTTTGTTCTATCTTTTGATGCTTACAAACACAAGTGGCATGCGGTCGTAGTTGCGAAAAAGCACGTTGCTCATGATATACAGTGTGTTGAAGGGGATGTCGTTGATGGCTTCTTCTTCAGGAAGTTCAAATTTAACTTTCATGGCAGAATCGCAGCGGTATTGCGCAACCACTTCTTCGGTGTCGAAAGGGATATCGGCAATGTAGGCCTCATCTTGCAAAGCAATAATTGAATCAAGGTTCTGATCATTTTGGATACTATCGAAGATAGCTTTGGTGTTGAAAGGAATATCGTCGATGTATTGTTCATTTTGCAAATTGATACTTGTTGCGAAGCTATTCATGCTTGTGATTAAGATCAGGCTTAAGGTGATAATGATGTTTAAAGTTTTCATGGCGTTTTATTTTTTATGTTCGTTATTTACTGTTTCTGATATCACCATAACGAATGTCGTGCCGAAGTTTATAAAAAACTATAATACAGATAAATACGATATTATTCTTAAAAATATGGCTTGTTGTTTTTTGTGTTAAAAGCGAACGGTTTTGTGCGGAAGCGAACGGTTTATGGGTTTAAGAACTGTTGATTTGTTCTTTGTTGATGGGTTTAAGGGTTTACGAGGTTACGTTGATTCTCGATTTCCATTGGAAACGAGATAATCATTAGTTGTGTCTTGCTTAAAACTAAAAACGTATTCATTAAGTTGAAACGAGCCAAAGCCAACAGCGATGGATTCGATCGACGTAGTCACAGACTACGCCGAGCGCCGTTCACGAGATTATGGGTTGTCATAGTTGTCTTTGAAAACTAAAAACGTATTTATTAAGTTGAAACGAGCCAAGGCCAAAGCCAACGCCAACAGCAGGTTTATAGGTTTA
>Ga0210036_1002526_pt1 | contig 19304 bp, 15 predicted proteins | sample CryGeymeta201515_FD_185469 | JGI IMG/M metagenome (GOLD analysis project Ga0210036, IMG submission 185469) | Groundwater microbial communities from Crystal Geyser aquifers in Utah, USA - Crystal Geyser metaG 2015-15 (SPAdes) (version 2) | ecosystem: Environmental > Aquatic > Deep subsurface >...
GTAGTAGTAGTAGTAGTAGTAGTAGTAGTAGTAGTAGTAGTAGTAGTAGTAGTAGTAGTAGTAGTAGTAGTAGTACTAGTACTAGTACTAGTACTAGTACTAGTACTAGTACTAGTAGTACTAGTAGTAGTAGTAGTAGTAGTAGTAGTAGTAGTAGTAGTAGTAGTAGTACTAGTAGTACTAGTACTAGTAGTACTACTAGTAGTAGGGGTTTACTACTACTGTAGCCAGAGCATCCTTGTTATCTTCAGAGACACATCTCGCACCCTAAACAGGCCACCAGGATTTGATCGGTCTGTTTTCGCCCGTTTGTATTTTTCTGTCTGTGTGGCTCTGGAGCTCAATCGATAATACGAGGAAACAAACAAACAAACAAACGAACAACAAGCTCCAACAGCTGTAGTAGAACACAATTTGTGAAAAATCGTCTTTCGGTACGTTTCCACCATGACAGCTGCATTTCTGGACCCACGTTGTTGTTCAAACGTATAATGATACCCAAGTAAAGTAGTATGTTGCTGGGCATGAGGACTATGTCTTGTTAGGATAAAAGGACAAAATATCTAACTTGCCTACCGGTTACCGTTGTACTAAAAACGAAAACACACCTTACTTACACATCTTGTCGTTGTTGTCCCTTCGCCCCAACTTGTGCAGACCATCTTTCACTATTATACTTTTAATATAGCCCAGGCTTCGGTTAAATCGTTGGTTAGCAAAGACTATCAGCGCCCGAAGTTCTCATACAATCTACAATACTTTTTATAATTCTACAAAACTCCCTCCACCATGCCTCTCTCTGCAGCACGCAAGGCCGAGTACTTCGAGAAAATGAAGGAACTCATGAGCACCTACCAGAAGGCTTTCGTTGTCGGAATTGACAATGTTGGTTCCAGTCAGATTCAGGATACTCGTAGGGCCCTCCGTGGCAAGGCTGAAATCTTGATGGGAAAGAACACCATGATGCGCAAGATTATTGCCGATTACGTCGAGGAAAATCCTGGATCGCCTGTCGAAAAGCTTTCCGATGCCTGCCGTGGAAATATTGGTTTTGTTTTCACCAATGGAGATCTCGGTGAAATCCGCCAGGTCTTGGAATCCAACACCCGCCCAGCTCCTGCCAAGGTCGGTGCCATTGCTCCTTGCAAAGTCGTCGTCGCCAAGGGAGGAACCGGATGTGATCCCGGTCAGACAGCCTTTTTCCAAACCCTTCAAATTGCCACTAAGATTTCTCGTGGTCAAATTGAAATGGTTAACGATACCGACTTGATTCAAGAGGGGGAACGTGTTGGAGCTTCTCAGGCTGCTCTTTTGCAAAAGCTTGGAATTGAACCATTTACTTACGGTCTGGTCTTGAAGGCCGTCTACGACGGTGGGTCTCTCTTTGATGCCAAGGTTTTGGACATTACCGACGAAGTTTTGGCTGCCAAATTCTGCGAAGCACTGAACATAATTGCTTCTCTTTCGTTGGCAATGGCAATTCCCACCGAGGCATCTGTTCCCCACTCCTTTGTCAACGCCTTCAAGGCAGTCTTGGCCATTACCATTAACTTGGAGAATTATTCCTTTGACAAGGCTGACGAGGTCAAGGAGTACTTGAAGGATCCTAGTAAGTTCGCTGGCTCTGGTGGAGGCGGCGGAGGAGGGGGCGGCGGCGGCGCTGGTGGAGAAGCTGCTGCTGCCGTTAAAGAAGAAGAGGAGGAAGAAGAAGCTCCTATTGGGGGTGGCGATATGTTCGGAGGAGATGGTGGTGGTGGTGGTGGCGATTACTAAGCTCGCTGCGGCTCGTCTGCTCTTTTTTCTAAAGGAAATGTAATCTTTAATCGATTCATTTATGGATACAATCATTTTTTTGAACATGCCGAGCATTTTTTTTTTCTAAGTAGCCTTTGACCAGTAAGATTCTCTTCCATCAAAAAATACAGCGAAACAATGCAGCAACGCTAAGCACTACTCCCGCATTCTCTTTAGTTCCCCATTCCAATTCATTCTTAAAAGGGGTAACCATTATTTTGAATCTTTGCTTAGAGCGTTCCTTCTTTCTTCAATGCCCTACTGGTGCTGACAATGATGAGCTTGACACTGTTCTTCTGCGTCGATTCAGCAAACTGTTCGCTCGAGTCAATCTCCTCAAATTTATCAGCATTGCTGCATCCGGAAGCTGCAACAATCCCGGGGTTGTAAAAATCAAACTATTTCTTTTCCTCGTTGCTCGTACGTAGCCTTCAACATTTCGCCTAGTCTCTGTATTCTGTCGCTAACTCCCAAACCAGGGCAATCCTTATTGACGACGAGCCGGCTCAAGCACTAATGCGATCTTTCTTTACCTTCCTCTGGTCAGCATTTACGGTTGTCATCACCTTGTTCGGCAATTTCTTGTCAGCTGGCGACAAAGACGCACCCCAGTTTTCTATTTTAAACGACGCATTCTCGCAATCAGCGTGTTGTACATGATTGCGTTCACGTAGGAATCGATCTCGACGAGCTGAGGACGAGCTTGTGGAGGCGAGCCAGAATCTGCTTGCTTAGAGGATCATGATTCAAGAGCAAATCCAAAAAATTTGGAAAATGACTAGAACTTGTGCGGACAGTATATTTTGAAGGCTGCTCTCCCTCAAGTGCTTCTTCAATTGCTCGGTGTTTATACTTTTTATTCGCGGATAGTCCACGCCGACGAACGAAAGTGACGCCTAGTAGTAATGTAATAACATGCAACACATAATCATCCGGAAAGAAATTTGCATCGCATCGCATCCCATCAAGCTTATGAGCTCCGATATTAAAAAAGTGAAGCTCTTTTCATCCCGCAAGTGCCCTCTTTAAGTGCTCATTGATTGTACCCTTGTGTACACGCATACTACCTCCATGCAAGTAAACGGTAACATACGACGAATAATTTTTAAAAACAATTTTATGGCAAATATCTACTGTTATGACATCTAGGTTTCAGTTATGGATACCTCATGCCAACGTAAACAATAAGAAAGTTCAGCTTAGATCTTTTCCTTTTTCCCTTTTTTTGTCCGCGCTCTGACTTTGGGATCAAGTTCCGCTTTGCGGAGTCGAACACTCAGTGGCGTAACTTCAATGATTTCGTCCTGAGCCATGTACCCAATAAGTTCCTCAACATTCATGCGCTTTGGAGGTGGCATGGTGAGTTTTTCGTCCTTTGCTTGTGTTCTCATGTTCGATAGTTCTTTGGCTTTGGTGGGATTCACATCCATGTCAACGTCGCGACTCTTGGCGCTCTCTCCAATCACCATACCAGGATAAACACTTTCACCTGGTTCAATGAAGAGAGTTCCACGCTGTGCCAAGTTTGCTAGGGCAAATGTTGTCGCCTTGCCCTGGGCACTACTCACAATCTTCGATCGAGCCGAATCCAGTCCCAATGGACCAGCATACGGCCGGTCCTCGAGGAAGCAGTGATTTACCACGGCAGTTCCTTTTGTGGCTGAAGCAATTTCGCTGCTAAAGCCCAGCAGCCCTCGAGATGGTGCTTCAAACAGCAATCGCGTTTTGCCGTCAGAATTTTCTGTCATTTCCATCAGGATTCCCTTTCGGTTACCCGTCAAAGAACTCACAACAGTACCTGAATAATCAGAGTCTACATCCACAATGACCTCTTCAAACGGCTCCAACTTTTTGTTGGTTACTGGGCACATTTTGGTCAGAATACGAGGAGGAGAAATCATCAACTCAAATCCTTCTCGTCTCATTTGTTCCGCCAAAATTCCAAGCTGCAATTCTCCTCTGGCCAGAACCACAGTTTTTTCCGAGTCTGTGTCACTCAATTCGGTGGATAAAGTAACGTTATTATCTGTTTCTTGGTACAGACGCTCTCGTACTTTGGAAGACGTCACAATCGTTCCTTCTGTTCCGGAGAGTGGGCCAGTATTGGCTCCGAATTCCATGGACAAAGTAGGAGGAGCCAGTGGTGGCGTCAGAATGGCCTCGTCAATGGGAGCATCTACTGTTGTCAGAGTGTCTCCAACCGCCATGTGGTCTGGTACACCTACAATGGTTACAATATCTCCTGCAAAGGCACGACCTTCTTCCAATGGAGTTCTAGAAATTCCTCGATTGACAAAAATACCACCCAGAGTTGTCTCCTCGGCCCTGGCTTCGCCACCATCGCGAGGCAAGACCTTGACTTTGTCATTTAGTCCAATAGATCCACTGACGATGCGCCCAGTGCAGGTGCGGCCCATGTAGGTATCCCTTCCCACAGTCACCGCTGCCAGGGCAAAGGGTTGCTCGTCGGTCGGGTATTGTCGAATAGCCGGCTCTGGAACGTGATTAAGAATTGCGTTCAATAACACTTGCATACCAGTCTCGTCATTGGGTTCCATCTTTCCATTTGCAATTTTGTAGGCAGTTTCCAAATTATCAGTCATCCATCCGTCTCTCGCACTTCCGTACAAGGTAGGATAGTCCATTTGATCATCACAGGCACCTAGGGCGTCAAACAAATCCAGCAAATCACTCTCGGTCTCTCCAGATTCCAATTTAGCAACGGCATTAGGTCGATCTACTTTATTCAATACGACCAAAGGACGCAATCCCAAGGCCAAGGATCGACTGAGAACATACTTTGTTTGGGTCATTGGGCCTTCAGCGGCGTCCACCAACAAGCAAACACCATCCACCATGCTCAAGATGCGGTCTACTTCTCCTGCAAAATCGGAGTGACCAGGTGTATCCACGGCATTAATGATAATACCAGCATCACCATTTGAACCATTACTATTACTGGCACTGGGATTATAATGCATGCGAGTGACTTTGGACGTAATGGTAATACCGCGTTCCATCTCCAATTCACCAGAATCCATCAAGCGATTCAATTCTCCCAGATCACTGGAGGTAGCACGTAGAAGTTTGTCGACCAAGGTTGTTTTTCCGTGATCGACGTGGGCAATAATGGCTACGTTGCGCACACCAGCCCGACGGACTGTGGTAAAAGTACTACTACTACTGCTACTACTACTGGAACCATTTTCCTGCTCGCTGTCGCTATCGGCACTGGCAGATGTGCTCGAAAAATTTCTGGCACCAACATTAAGTTGCTCAGAGCAACTGTGGACCAAAGCAGCAATGCCCTGAAATGAAATGGCAGATTGCGCACTGCGAATGCCCTGGTAGCCAACGAAATCATTGGCAGACGATACTGGATACGAAGCAGTAGTACCTGCCGATGCAAGCCATGAATCTGTTATTCTACTTGCTGCCAAGGGCCTTCGGCGCAGGAGCTGCATAGAAGATCGAATCATGATTGTTGCAATTTATAAACAATGTACTGCTGCAGCTTTCTTCCTGCTTGAAATAGTACGGATTCGGAAAAATAATAATACTGTAGTAATTGGGCTTTTTGTGTTCATTATGATGAAACATGAAAGGTTTGTGATGAAAAAAATTCACGAAGAAAAACCACCTCGTCACCATTCGAGAGAGGAAGGAAGAGCAGCTGTGATCCACCTTGGCATCGAATGTATGCTACTTGTTCGAATCGATGGAATTTGCTGTTTTGGTGCTTTATTACAAAACGCCCAACTAGGTCTAAAAGTACTTGCTACCTGGTACTTTAAAGAAGCTAAAACCTAAAACCATCTAACATCTAACAATCTAACCTACTTACTAAGAGGTACGCAATTCTCGAATTCTGCCATGTCTATTAATACAGAATTGTTAGCCAATGGAGTTCTATTTACCAAAAACCTTGTCTGTGTTGAGCTCTATGGTTCCGTTGCTCGCTATTAAATAAGGAGATAGATCCTTTGATATCTTGCTCTTGATGTCCTCGTTCTGATCAGAGGCATCAATCTCAAGATTGTGCTTGGTACCGTCAGGAAACTCAATTCTTATTTTTATACTCTTTGGGATCAACGTCAGAGTTGACCCGCCTTGAATGCCGTGGTCGACAGCCGTCGTTTCATCGCCCCTGAGCTCTTCGTCGTTCATGGCCAGAATCTGTTGACCCGGAGACAGTCCAGTCTCTGCCTCTATCTTCTTTTTAATTGTACCAAGCGTATCGGTAAGTGCGACCATGATTTGTACATCGTTGCCGTCTTTGGTCTTGACGTTAACGGGTACTCTTGAAGCTTCCACTTTAATGACGTCACCATTTTTGATACCAACGTCCTTTAGTTGCTTTCCCTGCGGCAACTCTTTCCCATTGAATTTCAGTATCTGTTGCGCAGCAGCCATGCCTGTCTGACCTTGAATCTTGGTCTTGACTATTTCTGCTATGTCCGATGGAGAAACATCAACTTTGTGCTTCTTACCATCGGGCATTTCCGCAGTAATGGACATGGAATCTGGTTCCATGTAAAGGGCTGAAGCGGGTTTGATACCAGCACCTTTCACCTTTTCGTGATCTTTACTCAGTTCTTTCATGTTTTCGTTCATAAACAATTTCTGGTTTGCAGCTGGAATACCTGATTCGGGTTCCACCATACGTTTTATATCACCGAGGTCATTATCGGGATCTACCAGAAGCTTGATCTCTTTGCCATCGTGTGTATTAACTGTTATAGGTATCTTCCGAGTTTCGACAGTCGTTATTGCACCGTCCTTCACTCCTACTTTGGCGAGCGTCGACTTGTTGTCGCTCAGTTCCTTGCCGTTCAATTTGATGACTTGCTTGTTGAATTCTATACCAATATCTTGTGCTATGATATTTTTGAAGTCTTCTACCGTGTCGGAAGGCTCCACCACTATTCTGATCGTTTTGGTGCCCTCTAGAGTCTCCACAATCAGCTCAATATTCATGGATTCCTCGTCACTGGATTCTTCTTCCTCGGGAGCTGCAGCAAATTGCGAACACTTCTTCATGATTTCGTACAGATTAAGATCAGCCATAATATCACAAAATTTCTGGAATCTGTTTCCATAAAATGCAAACAGATCGTGGAGCTGACGATCGGCAACGTTACCTAGCTGGCGGCCAATTTCTTCAATGGCATCCTCAATTTGACTCATAGTAAAATATTGATGAAACCCGTGCCGGATAAGCACGGCGCCTAAGTGATACTTAGTGAACCCCATTCGTTTTTCGTCTCTGTCTGTAGAGGGGATCAGCTCCTCTAATTTCTGGACGGTTGTGGTCAAGTTGTTACCGAGCTCACTGAGCGCTAACGATGCTTTGACAGTTTTCTTTTCGTTGCTCAGTTCGCCCTTTTCAATGTGATTCGTCACCTTGGTAGCACATTTTATGGTCGCTTTCAAGACAAACGCGAAAGCATGACATATTTTTTCGGCTGGGTCGATTCCATTTTCGTAGACAAGCGTAGACAGGCGGCTGACAAAGTTGGACTTCCAACGATCAAAGGTCTTGTACTTGTTGACTTTGTCCAATCGTTTCAGTAAACCTACCAGTTCTGGGTCAGATTTTATAGGATTGCTATCTCCGTGATTTCTTCTACTGCTACTATCCATCGTTCGTGGTTAGGTTTGGTTGCATAAGATAATATTAGCCGACTTGTATTGAAGACTCGGCACTCGGCACATTTTTGAAAAAAAGAAAGGTCATCATTATTTTTTAGAAGTATTTATATTTATGTCAACACTAAAATTACGGTGATGATGACCAATAAATCGTTCCCTAACTTTGCTGACCGATTGCTGACCTATTTGTTAGGGTTAGTATTAATGGTGTTGTTGTCGCCTCCATCATCAGAGTGCCACGGGCGCTTTTAGCACTATTAACTAGACTAATACTTGGAGTACTACTCCACTACTAGCTACGAGGAGGAGGAGGAGGAGGAGCCGATACTGTAGCCTATCTAGCTAGCTAGCTTGGTCTCTTTGTTATAATTCTAGTACTTAAATACATAATACTGTACAGCAGAGACTACCACCTTTTCCGTACTAGGCTTTGCGGCAGTCTTCCTTCTTTAAACCCCTTGGTAGACATTAGGCCATCCAGTACCAGCCGCCAGTTGGCCTGCATCCACCACCACCATGCGAGAAGACCACCAGCAGCAGCCAGCCAGTTAGCTAGGTAGCTTGACACTACTCAATGAAAGAACCCAGCAAGGCATACGTGCCAATGAGAGCTGGTGGGCATCAGCTACCCTGCGCTAGCTAGCCTCAAGAAAGAGCTCGGCTAAAGAACCATGGTCTGTAGCAATGGAAACTCGCAATACAATTAATGGCTGGTAGTGGTAATTGCTCCCGGACCGCCAGTTCAGAATTTTCTCTATTTTTTACCGATGGCTTTGACCCCGGTGCAGAAGTACTGGTACTGTAGCTACGTTGCTTATCGGGAAGAATTAGAGTAATAGTCTAGCAAGACGGAATAGTCTAGGACGTTAAGAGAGAACTCATAATAATAATTACGAAAATCATGCAGTCTCCAATGATAGATGATGAAAAATTGGTGGAGATTGTTAAAACCGCAGAGTAGAAGCACGCGCCAGCTTGCTATTATCTGGTACTAGATCCACGTAACAATACAACTAGAGTACTACCTGGAACCAGGTACGGAGTAGTAGTAGCACGTAGTACCTGGTACTGCTACCTACCATAGGAGTAGTAGTAGAACTGGTATCTTCTTCCTGGTACCAGTACCAGTACCTCCTGGTAGAAGATCCGAATTTCGAAGGCTGTGACTTTTTTCGAAAGTCCGAATGGGACAAAGGGCAATTGGGACGACTTCTTTTTTGATCGACGTACCTAAGTACGTTGTGACTTTTAGCATTCCTACATCTGCTTCTTATAATCTTCAAGTATCCTATCATTTAACTTGTTCAATCGGAAAGACAGCAAAATCAGATTAGTTGTAGTGCGTGGCACCAAAATTGAGCAAAATTGTGCCACCTCAGTTTGCCAAAATGATTATTACTTGATGTCTTCCACATGCGTGAATTGTTACGGCATGACACAACCTTGATCAAGCACTCTCCCAATCACTTACCTGGTAATAATTATTACTCTACTATTCTCCAACAACTGAGTACTAGTAGTCTAGTACCTCTAGCACTGTATCATCATTAAAGTAACATCACCAACAATACAATAATAACTACTAGCATAACAAGTAGTAGTGATAACAGCCTCCTTTTACTTCCTTCTTCCTCCTTCACAAAATGTTTTCTGAATCAAATCCTTCTTCCCGCATTCCGCTCGGCCTCCAAGCTGTCTTCCTAGCTTCCAACCGCGGAAAAGATGTCACCAAACCTCCTCCCGAAAAAGCTGCCAACAAAACCTTTACGCGTAACTGGATGTTCCAGGGTCTTGGTCGGGGTACCAGGACTCGTCGAACCAAGGGCAGTCGCAATAAATCTGAACGGGGTCTCACGAAACTTGCGCAGTTTGGTCGCAGCAGTACAAGCAAGAGCGATGCCTCTAACACCAGCATAGGTAGCATGAACAACGAAGAACCCGTGGCAAAGGTTCACTCCAAGCCCATCACTACCTTTGTCCAGAAACCAAATCCCAAACCCAAGGTACGTTAGGCTGTTACAGAGCTCTTCTGGCAATGAACACTTGCTATTTCGATACGTTTATCTCACATCTCAATTTCACCTGGTGACCGTTCTCTCCCTTTCTACAGACCACGAACGGGCGACCTCCTATGAGTCCCCAGGCCTACTTGGATGTTATGATTCATGCTCGCGGGTATTCCACTCGCCGGTACCGTACCTTGCAGACTGGATACTATTGCAAGCCCACGAAATACCAGCAAGCGAGTTATCACGTCAACATCGTCAAACACGTTCGTAACCATCGGGTTGAAGAATTCAGATCCATTTTGTCATCGGGAATCTCTCCCAATCCTTGCAACGCCTACGGTGAATCGCTCTTGCACATGGTTTGTCGCCGTGGAGATGCTGACCTACTTGAAATCATGCTGGAAAACGGCAGCAGCGTGCAAGTCGCCGATGATTATGGACGAACTCCACTGCACGATGCATGCTGGGCCGCAACTCCTTCCTTTGACACTGTCGAACAAATTGCTAGTCGTGACATTACCTTGTTTCACATGACGGACAGTCGAGGCGCTGTTCCCCTCTCCTATGTTCGACGGGAACACTGGTCCGAATGGATCGACTTTCTTGAACGGAAGAAGGATACTTGGTGGCCTCCCATAACAGGAGAGGATGAACCATCTGAGTTGGTCGATGTAGCCCCCAACGAGAGACCCATTCCGGAACCAGCCAACGCCTTAACCATTGAGCTTGCAGGCATGGTTGCCTCTGGTGTCATGTCTCCATCAGAAGCCAGGTATCTTCAAGACCAGGACATGGAAGATATGGATGCTACTAGTAGCGATGAAGAAAGCGACGACGATTCGAGCGAAGACGATAGCGACGACGACGATGAAAGCAGTAGTGTAGACGAGGAGGAAGAGTTTGAGGCCCTTGGAATGACCAGGGCCGACATGGATGACATTTTGAAGCGCATGAAATACTCCAATGCCCAGCAAGTCCAGTAGACGTTCTACTTGACCACAGATTTTTGATGCCACGCCTGCTTGCATTCATCCACTGCTATGAAGAAAGTCATGTAAATTTAAAATGCTTTCCGTATCTTTATACTGTATTACTCTTGTACAGCCCGCAAAATCAGTGCATGGGCATCGCTTGATCGTTCAAGAACTCATTGGACAGAGATTAAGTACTGCAGTAGGGGGAGTAATCGAAGAGGAGAAGGGGGGCAAACATTTTGCAGATAAATCCACATTGCCGTAAGCTAGTAAAGCTGTAAAACGTTCTCCCAACATTATCCATGGCGCATGCAATGGATATATCTCCATGAGGCAACGGTAGACCTTGGTCCTTAAAAAATAGAACAAACTGCAAATACTCCACTATTTTAAGTAGAAAGCAGAGTTGGAGGCGCGCTCGCTGAAGGAATTTCCAGCTGCTACTACTAGTAGTAGGTTGAAGAGCTCTTCACTCCTGCAAACACGGAATTCAGAAAAAGAACGGCCTTGCAATATACTGCGAAGCCAACGAACTCCTGAAGCTGCATCTTGGCGAATACTTGTGTTATATCAGGCGTAACCAGTCCCGAGGCTTTCTAGATGTGTTTCGACTTACACTGAATTGTCTTCAAAAATACTCTACTACAATAATATGAAATAAATAAATGCACTGACACGTCTGGGCCTTGCACTGAACTCTGCCATTTCAGTCTCACAATCACAACAACCGCAATCTCCTAGTCATAAAATAGTTCCAACTCTAGCCGTTTTTTTCAACTATGCTTGCTTGATAGTCAAAGGATAGAAGTATCACGACTCTTGTTTGGCTTCACCATCCGACGGTTGTGAACCTTCCTGGGAACTTTCACCGCCAGCCTCTTCTTTATTTAGCTCATCGGCGGCCGCTGCGGCATCCTCTTCTTCCTGTTGCTTCGTAATTTGTGCTGCATACTGATCACTGACCTTACACTGAACTCCCACAAAATTGGTGACTGTACCGGAAGCATCACGGAGAGCAGCAATGAAGAACTGATTCCAAAAGGTAGTTCCATCCACACGGTAGTTCAACAGGCACACAGACATATCATTGCCCTGTTCAATGGCATTGCGAATGTGCTCCACTGCCTTGGGATCGGTCTCCGGGCCCTGCAAGAAACGGCAGTTACGTCCCAAAATTTGATCCAAAGTATATCCAGTGAGGTTGAGGAAACCTTGGCTTGCATAGACAATTGGATTGTCTGGCAAAGAAGGGTCCGTCACAACAAAATTCTGTTGTGCTGTTTGTAATGCCTTGATGAATGAAAAGTCAGGATCATCCAAAACCTTGTTGGCCATACCAGAACTACCAGCCAGCAATCCATCTTGAGCGGCATCGCTCTGTACGTACTCCTTGATCACCTTGCCGCCATTCTCAGCACCAAGACGACTCGTGATGGAGTTCTTTAGTTTCTCGTTTTCTTCCTTGAGAAGAGATACGGATTGTTGAAGAGATTCCAACAAGAACTTTTTACGGATGCGAGAGCGCTTGGCGTGTTCACGGTTACGTTCTCTGTCAAACAAGTGAAGAGACGAGAGGAGAATAGAATTGTTAGACATGTTCTTCCATCGCGATACACACAAAGAAGACAAGCATACACGACTGCACAGCAGCACACGTCCTTAACACACCTACGATCCGATTTTTGCTGGTCGCTCATCCTCCGATCACTGCGAGAGCTTCTCTTGCGCTTGGGTGCAGCGAACTGCAAATGATGGCGTTCCTGAGGTGCCTTCTTAAATGGCACTGTCTGCACGGCTGAAACTGACTGGTTGGGTCCTGCGCCCATGACCAAGGCTGGCTTGGAGGCATCGTGCAGGTTCGTGGATTGCAGGCCTCCTCCTTGTGGCACGGGCATGTAATGGCCCTGATTATCCGCTTTAGCTGCTACGATGTTCACGTTTTGACCTTCGCCCGATAGCAGGATAGTGCCAGGAGCCCCGCCAGGTGCCTGTCCTTGCTCTCCGAGAAAGACGGTTTCACCGTCAGGAGTAAACATGACATCTCCGAAAATATCATCTAGATTTAGAGTTGAGGGAATGCCTCGTTGAGCGACGGCAGCAGCTGTTTGGGCCGACATCTGCGGAGCCGAAGCTCCAGCTTTCGTGTAGATTGGCATAGACATGACGAATTCGCGTCTTTCGTTTGTGGATAGTAGTGACAGAATCTATCGTTGGGAAGTTCTTTTTCTCTCCTTCCTTCCCTCCTTCTGTTCTAATAAGGGAATCTGGTATAGACTTGATGTGAGTTAAGTTACTACTCCTAGTAACTTCTTAATAACTCGTACTCGAGAGCTAGCTAGTTTGCTAATTGCTGGCCTGTCGCTTCGCTTCGCGTCGATCCAATAAAGTAGAGCAGTTTTTTTTATTAATAACAACCATGAGAATTATTGCCGTCGCGGCGCTATGGTGCGGATGACCTCCCTTGGTGTTTGGTTGACACTTCTTCTGCACTTCTCTTCGTTTGAAGCAAAAGATACAACCTCAGCAATCTATCACACAACAAGTTGCATATATTGAAGCGAATATTTCAAGAAGAAGAGTGATGAGGAGTACAATTGGGAATGCATTTGAGTCACTCCGTCTGCATCATCTTTAAGACTGACAGTAGCCTTGCCCCTACTGTGAGACCTGGAAAGGAAGAGGGAGGCAAAGAAAGGGAAAAAAAATCATATAAGATCATACACGGGCGAGAATACGAAATCCTCCTTTTATCAAACAAGGTATCATCTTCCAAGGAATCAGTAGTCTAGTGTATCACAATTCTTTGTCGACGACGAGAGTTAAAACATATTTATAATCCAACGATGAGCATCAACATTCCAGATGAGATCATACCAGGAAGGTTCCTTGTTCAAGGAACAAGACCTGCTTCCGTGTCTCCTCCTGCTGCTGCTGCTGCTTCTGCTTCGCCCCTACTGATATCGGAAACGAGTCTCTCGTTCTGGGGTGGCATTGATCCATTAACTGGTATCGTGGTAGATACCTCTCATCCTTTGTGTGGGATATGTGTGACAGACACCATATTGTGTCTTCCTTCTGGACGAGGATCTTGTACGGCATCGCAAGTGTTGCTGGAACTGATTCTCAATAACAAGGCTCCAACGGCTTTTTGTTTTCGAGATGTGGACGGACTGGCATGTGTCGGTGCTATTGTTGCAGACGAAGTCTTTTCTTTCAAAAATGATGTATGCATTCCCGATATGATTCATATTGGTAGTGAAGCCTACGAGAACCTTTTAAAGGTGAAAAGCCGTTGTAATTACGGGTGCATCTTGTCGAATGGTGACTTTTTGATTGGATCATCAACAACCAGAGTCACGACAAAATTGCAATCTATGGAACATAAAAATATTGACAGTACACAGGTACCCCGGCCATTTACAGATGCTGAACAGAACATGATTGACAATGCGACTACAGAAGCTCAGCGAATGGCATACCGTGTGCTTTTTCGGTATGCTCACCTTGGTTTAACGGAGACATCAGCACCCCCTACCTATCTGGACATTACCCAGGCTCATATCGATGGATGTACCTATATTGGACCAGGTGGTCTGGAGTTTACAGAACGACTCGTTCAAGCTCAAGGAAAAGTCAGAGTGTCAACCACGCTCAATTCTGTCTCGGCCGATCGCCGTCATCACCAAACACTAGGAGTTCCAGCAGAATATGCGGCCAATTCGGTTGCATTGGGCGATGCTTACCTGGCACTGGGATGTCAACCATCGTTCACCTGTGCTCCGTATTTGCTCACGACCGAACCCGCGTTCGGAGATCAAATCGCTTGGGGCGAGTCGAACGCCGTTGTTTATGCCAACAGTGTGCTGGGAGCACACACTGAAAAATATGCCGATTATTTGGATATTTGTTGTGCCTTGACGGGAAAAGTCCCTGCTGTTGGTGTGCACTTGACCAAGAACCGGCAGCCTCAAGTTATCTTGGACGCCACAGACATGTTGGACGAACTCTTGGATGCTATGGCAGATGGTGACAGTGCTATTAATTTGGAAATGTTATTTCCAACCCTTGGTCACGTCTGCGGAACGTTGAGCGATGGCAAAGTACCAGTTTTGATTGGATTCGACAAGAATGATAAGTGGGCGTCAATCATCACTAGGGATCATCTGAAAGCCTTTTGTGCTGCCTTTGGCACAACAGGAACTTCTCCTCTCGTTCATATTCAAGGAGTGACACCGGAGACAAAACTTAACCCGAACTTGACCACCCAAGCCATGCAAAACTGTCCATCCAAACAAGTGACATGGTCACACTGTGAGGACACCTTTGCTTTCTTGAATCAGACTGACACTAGCAATGGCGAGAATATCACGACTGGCATCGATCTGGTAGCACTGGGAAATCCTCATTTAAGTGTCGAGGAGTGTGGCAACTTGGTATCGCTTATTCAGGGCATGTCGTGCTCAGTCCCCTCCTCTCCGCCCAAGAAACATCCAAATGTCCGTATCATGGCTTGTTTATCCAGAGAAATACATGCTCAAGCTGATCAACTGGGGTATATTCAGTATCTTGAGGACTTTGGAGTCGAGTTTATCAATGACACGTGTTGGTGTATGCTTCTCGATCCACCTGTTATTCCTCCCAATCCAGATGCAACAGTGTTGACCAACAGTGGAAAGTATGCCCACTATGGACCAGGTCTGACCAATCGGAACTTCCGGTACGGAAGCACAATTGCTTGTGTCCAAGCTTCTATGACGGGAGAATACGCTACAACATCATCGATCGCTTCTTCGACAGCTTTGCCCAGTTGGTTAGCGGTGCCTTCGAAGCAACCTCAAAGCCGTAGCTACACGACATTCGTGGAGCCCAGCAAAGACATGGTATATCTTTTGAGTTCGGCGCCACAATCACGATGGATGGATTCAGCTGGCAAATCGCTATGGGTGAAGCGATCTATTGGTAGATACGCACTCGAGATGGTCAAGAGGGCTGCAAAGAGATGATAGTCATTCGAGGAAGAAACTGTGGTAAAGTATTAGATTTTTGCGTAAAATAAAAATAGCATTTGTGGATTGGTGAGACGTGGGGATGCAAAGCCTAGGATTGTTGCTCTCTATTGGCATGCTGCATGCCTGAAATTCTGGCTTGCTCGCAAATCGGACCATCTATTTCATAAGTTCGGCAGTAGTAGCTAGTAGTCTACTGTGGGTACTCAAAAAAGGTATTTTGCTGAATACGACTTCTACTAGCTAGCAGACTAGCTACACTACTATTCTATTGTTATTAGCAGTAGACTCCTGCTATTACTACTAAGCTAGTAGTAGTAGCCTTTCGCGCTAGCTCCTCCTCCTCCGATTAGCTACTACTACCGTAAAGAAGTAGTATTAGAATCAGTCTTGAGAACGGAAAATCCAAATCCTTAACCTCACTCAGAAGGAGATATCTTTTTGGATCTTTCAACTTGGCTCAGCTGCACATCAACACTTGGAGATTCTGTCAGTCGAGAACAAGTAGTCAACTTCAAGAGCAGTAGTCATTCCTTTTTACAATCTTATAAAGTTAACGCTAAGGAACGATGTCATCGGTGAGCTATGAAGTGTACATTTTTCGTAGTTGACAATTTGTAATTTGAAACTTCAAGTTGTGACGCTTGCTGGATGGCATGCCCTGAAGAAAACGAGGTGCATGTCGTGTGGGCGTCTATTCTCACAGTCACTGGATCCTCTATGTGTTTTTGCTGCCGCAGATAATTCGTCGCTTGGGAACTGGCGCCAACCCTAACATGGCGTCGGCGGTTGTTCATAAAGGTATCTTGACTACGATGGGAGTCATCGATGGAAGTGCTCTCAAGGCTGACTCGACTTCATTGGAACAACAAACACAAAACATTCTAACACACATTGACAGTCTCTTAAAGGAAGGTGGAAGCGATAAGACTAAAGTTTTGACTGCCAATATTTGGCTCAAGGACGTCGGGCGAGACTTTGCGTCCTTTAATACGGAATGGCAAAAATGGATTGATCCTGATCATAAACCCATTCGAGCCTGCGTCGAAGCCAATTTAGCCTTTCCACAATTGCTGGTCGAAATTCAGGTTACTGCTGCTGTGGATGAATAGTTGCGATGCTTGAATTGGTAGTAATAGCTGACATTAGAGCAGCGCATCTTCTCTTTTTTTTTATTATCTCTGCTAGAAGTTTACATATTCAAAAGTTGGGACCCATCAAAAGCTTGCTTTCCTTGTGTATTTAGAAATTGGTAATTTTGGAGATCAGTCTGAAAGGAGCCAACAGCTATTTGTAACGCCATAGCTCACATTTGCAATGGGAGAAAAGTGGCGAAATAGCTGGGGTGGTAGACTGCGCATCGTGCCCACATATACTCTCATCTCCACAGACCAGCAGAGTGCAATAAGAAGTGATGTAAGCACTCTGTATGCCTACGTTGTATGTCCATTTTTTAAGGGGGAATGATAAGAATAAAAAACTATTTAAAAAAAAATGGAATGTCTAATTTACGGGGATCACAACTATGGCGCCCGCAGGGCACCAAGGTTCGGGGTGCCAATGGTAAAAACTATTAGCTTTATAGCGCTGCGCAAAATATTGAAGGAACAAATTATCTAAATTTTTGAAGTTTCTCAGGCGGTGCTTCCTCTGCTATTCCGAATTCATTCGTATCACTCCGTGTTTCTACTGATTCCTTCAAGTATCCCTCCCCTTGTGATTGCTCCAACCTACTGTTGTCGTCATCGTTTTCATTGACAGCAGAAATTGAAGTAGAGTTGCTACCTTGTCCTGTACTATCATGACTGGAACTGGCCACTAGTAAAGCAACTCCTGCACCAAGAGCCGCTGCTACTGCCACTCCAATGTCTGCTTCAACATTGATCAGTTCACCAATAGCTGCACCAATAGCACCTTCGTCCGCAGCCGATGCCAGCAGACCTGCTGCAAAGCCACCCGTGACCAACTTGGCATCCCCGGACACATTTCTGGCAGTTTCTATCATTTTCTCGGGCAAAAATGTTTTCTCGACATCCTCGAAGGTAACATAGTCAGTGATTTGATTGGCTGCCCCCGCGTCGACTTGGGTTACCGTGATGATTTCTTCGCCAGTCGCCGGCTCTCGAACAGTTTCATAAGCGACAGTTTGGGTTGCCGGTGGTGTTTGACTTCCAATTGACGAGAGAATTACGGTCCAAACCAAGCTGGCCGTCGAAAGGAAAGGGATTTGGAATTCTTCTGGAATTACCAAAAACTTTAATGGTAAAAGGAAGGCAAGATGTGAGCGATACTGGTGGAGAGAACTAAACGTCCAATACCTGATTTTACGGCAGCTGACGTACTTGAAGAAATTGCACGGGCAGCCAAAACGCCCAGTTCCGTTGCAGCAACGGAAGGTACAGTGATTGTGCTCGAGCTATAGACTGGTTGATATCCAAGCCTGCCAAGGCACCCGTCAACGAAAAAAACAAGGGCATGTACACAAAGGGAATGGCCGCAAATTGATTCACCGCGAGTTTGCTGGCTGCCAGCATAATATCTGACGGCGGATTTTCCAGTGCTGCCAAAATATCGAAATACCGCCACCACTGATCTTTGTCGAACAACAGATCGATAGGATAATCTACTTGCTGGGGACCCCACAGTCCCAGTATATCACCCCAGTCGGCAATGTTGTTCGTCATGTACGTGAACCAAAAGTGTTGGAAAGCCCCTGTATAAAGAGCTCCAAATCCTGAAAAACATAGCCCACGTTTCCAATCATATTCTTCGCTTTCCGATCGAAATTGGGCAATTGCATCACCGGCACAGGCAAGGATGGCTGCTGTGATACTCTTGGTGGCAATGGGATATTGTCGGAGCAAATTCCCGTAGGCATCTAGCACATTGGTGCCAACTTGCTGTGCTAATAAAATGGCGTCGGTTTGAAGGCCCAAGTGGAGTCGGGAGTGTGCTCTCGAAAAGATTGTAGGAATTGCGTTTGTTGGCAGCGTTGACTTGAATCTAGATATCCGTTGCTGAGCTGGTTGTGTAGATAATGAGGGCGTCGAACGAACTTTGCTGGTCGATGTAAAGGATGATGTCACATCCAGGAATAATACCAAGGGAAGGAGGAGGAAATTATTTTTTGTTATTTTCATCATAACTCGAATGTTAACAGACTAGCATTGGTTTTTGTCGGCATTTAGTGAGAGGAATTATTCTATTCTCCTCCTGTCTTTCCTGGACATTCTGTTGACCATTCAGAATTGCAGGATTAAGTCAGGCTCATGGCTCATCATCATTCGAGTAAAATGAGTTGATTTTTTTACGATTAAATCATCCGAGGGTCGAAGAAGAAGATGTACACACGGATGAGTGTCATTCCCAAACCTCAAGACGCACACTCAATTGTGATGGGAAGAAGATGATGTGTTGTCACCAATCGAGGGATATCCCTACCCCGGGAATTGCAAAATTACCCCGGGATAGGGAAAAACACATTCCCGGGGTTGTTTTTGGAAGTAGCATTTGTTGGGCTTAAGTAATATGAACCGTTATTTTTAACAGCATATGATCTAATTACTATCTCAGTGCGATTTTATTAAATAATGGCCCATTGGCTGCCAATAAAAATAAAATGGTCAAGCCCTTTTAAGCTAGCATTTAACAGGTAGCTGCTGAACCCCTTTAATTTAATTCATTATTCGAATAATATTCGTTTGTGCATTAAAATAAAATGGTCAAGCCCTTTTAAGCTAGCATTTAACAGGTAGCTGCTCAACCACTTTAATTTAATTCATTATTCGAATAATATTCGTTTGTGCATTAAAATAAAATGGCCCAGCCCTTTTAAGCTAGCATTTAACAGGTAGCTGCTGAACCCCTTT
>Ga0210036_1002527_pt1 | contig 19304 bp, 22 predicted proteins | sample CryGeymeta201515_FD_185469 | JGI IMG/M metagenome (GOLD analysis project Ga0210036, IMG submission 185469) | Groundwater microbial communities from Crystal Geyser aquifers in Utah, USA - Crystal Geyser metaG 2015-15 (SPAdes) (version 2) | ecosystem: Environmental > Aquatic > Deep subsurface >...
AACGCAACTTGCTAGATTACCTGACCGAAGCCTGCGAGGCTGCCAACTATGGACGAGCAGCGCCTTCACTTATGCCTGCCCTGTTCACCCTAACGGAGTAGTACGCTTTAACCCCGTGAACGATTACAAACAACGCTCGAAGGTTCAGTCATCTTGCCTCTCCGCTTTCATGTTTGTTGTCCAATTTGCCGTCTCCTCGCAACTCACTTCTCACGATCCTTCGATTCAACCTCGCAGGCGCACTTTCCCAACCTCAACAATCGCAAGGTGGCGCGCCAAGTTTTCTCCTACTTCCTGCGCAGCGCGTAAAACTTCCCGATTGAACACGTCAATTGGTTCGCTATCGGGAATGCGGACAACCAGAATGCCATGATTTTCAGAGGGCGGGAAATTCAGGATGTTGGAGAAGCCCATGTCGCAGGTGATGATCAACCTGTTTTCCCGCTGGGCATACTCGAAAATAACCGAGTCGCTTTTGCCGCGCAGGCCGACGTCACGCACATCCATAGCGTCAAAGCCCGCGTCACGAAGAACGCGGGCGGTGGAACGGGGAACATCTTCCTCGGTGATGAAGCGTAAACTCATGCCGTCACCCAAATCTGTTCTTCGGCAAGTCGGCGGGCGGCATAGTTGAGGGCGTTATAAACGTCCCTCTCGGTAATGCCATATTCCTCAGCCACTTCCTGGACGCCCATCCCCGAAGCAACGCGCGCCACAACCGTATCCACTGGGACACGCGTGCCTTTGATCACGGGCTTGCCAAAACGAACAGAAGGGTCAACTGTGATTCCTAAAGTAAGGTCTGTCATTTTTACCTCTTGCAAACATCATACTTCCGAGGAGGGGGAATGTCAACTCACGCATGGGACGCGGAAAACGCGGATTACGCGGATGAACGCAGAGAAAAACTTAAACACAAAGGCCACGAAGTTTGCACAAAGGAAGAAAAGATATTTCGACTTCGTGCGTTTTTCCTTCGTTGCCTTCGCGAAGCACCCTGCGGGTTGTACTCTTTGTGTTTAAAAAATCCGCGTTCATCCGTGTCAATCCGCGAAATCCGCGTCCCAAATCTATTCCTCATCATCCTCATCCTTAACCAGCGGCAAATCAATCCTCGGCGGACTCGGCACCGACGGCGGCAACAAATACCAATCCAGGAACCGTTCCAGGCGCGTGGTGGCGTCGAGGACCGTGGCGTGTTTTTGGAAGCCGTGCGACTCGCCCGCGTAGGTCTTGTACTCGAAGGTCTTGTTGTGACGGCGCAGGGCTTCGGCCAGTTCCTCCGACGATTGCGGCGCGACCACTTCGTCCTCGAGTCCGTGCAACAGCAACAGCGGCGACTTGATGTTCGCCACCTGATGGATCGAAGAGCCGTCAATGAAGACCTCCCAATTGTCCGACGGATGTCCGATCTGCATTTCGGTGTAGAGGCGCGTGTTGCGGTCACACTGCGCCCACGAACTGACCAGCGACGCGTCGCCATATTGACTCACGCCGCACGCAAAACGAAACTCGGGATCGCGCGCCAGACTCGCCACCGTCAGATAGCCGCCGTAACTCGCGCCATAAATGCCGAGGCGCGCGGGGTCAATCTTGGGCAGGTCGGCGAGAAACTTCGCGGCGCTCAGGCAATCCTGCGCATCGCCAATGCCCCAGTTGTTGTAGTTGGCATGTTCGAACGCCAGCCCATATCCCGTCGAGCCGCGATAGTTCGGGCACAACACGGTGTAACCCTTCGCGGCCAAATACTGAATCAAAATTTCCCACGTGTACCCAAACTGCTCGGTCGGACCTCCGTGCGGATGCACCAGCGCCGCGCCGTTGGGATTTTTCGGCTTGTAAAGAATGCCCGCGATTTCGAGTCCATCCGCGCTTTTGTAAATCGCCTCCTCGGGCATGACCATCGGCAGAGTCGCGAGCGCGGGCGGATTCGAAAACGTCAATTGTTTGACGCGCCCCGTGGACACGTCAATGCGATGGATGTCGGGCGGGACGAGCGGATCTTCAACCTCGACGTAGATGTGCGCGCCGTCTGGACTCCACTGCGGACGCGAATAGACTCCGCGCCCGACTTTAACTTCCTCGGTCTTTCCTGACGTGAGGCTGGTCGCGGCCAAATCGAGCCTGCCGCGTCGGTTGACGATGACCGCCAGCCGCGTCCCATCGGGCGACCACGAAAACTCCTCCACGTTCGTGCCCAAGTCCGTCACCTGACGCATGTCCGTTCCATCTGGGCGGATGACCCACACCTGGTTGTAGTCTGTGCGTTGCGAGAGGAACGCGATCCACTTGCCATCGGGCGACCAGCGCGGGAACCAGTCCTTCATCTTCGGCGCGCCGACCAGGACGCGCGTCGCGCCCGTGGCGAGGTCAACCAGCCGAATGTCGCGGCGGTTGCGGTCATCGTCAGGCCAGTGGACGTACGCGACCATCTTCCCGTCGGGTGAGGGACGCGGGTCGGCGTCCTCGCCATTGTCCCGTGTCAAGGCGCGCACGTAGGTCCCCTCGCGGTCGGTCAGCGCGAGGTGCGGAATCTCGTCGGGACGAATCGTGATGACCAGTTGGTTGCTGTCGGGAAGCCAGGCGGGGGAGGCGGAGGCGTCGAGCGGCAGGGGCAACCGCGCGGGGATGCCGCCGCGCGAGTCCGCGATGTGGACGTGTCCCTTCATGCGGAAGGCCAGCCACTTGCCGTCGGGCGACCATTGCGGGGCGCGATCCCACCAATAGGGAGCGCTGACGCGCGTGAACGAAATGCGACTCGGCCATCCGCCCTTCGCGGGCATGACGTACACATCGGCCTGCTCTTCGCGGTTCCAGATGAAAGCGATCCGCTCGCCATCGGGCGAGAGACGGTGCTGGTAGACGCGGTTGACCGAGTTGATGAGCGGCAGACTCCAGCCCTCAGGCGGAGTCAGGTCGGGACGCTCCACCGACGGCCAGCCGTTTCGTTCGTATTTTTCCGTGACGGGTACGCGCATGGGCACCTCCTTTTGTGCTGTTGCGGGGGATGTGCCTTAAGGATAACTTGGATTGGGGAGAGGGGGAAGGGGGGAATGAACTACAGGAATTCAAGACACAGCTTGCAAGATAGCCATCCCTAAAGACAGATCGGATTCAGCATTCTTGTTTTTCTCACGATTTTGCTTGGAAACTATGTTCTATTGACATTTCATAGCATTGGATTATAATGTCTGAAATTGTGAAATTTTCTCAAAATTCAAACAAATAATTCCAAAGGCTTCTTATGTTAATCGAATTCAGTGTCGGCAACTTTCGCTCATTCAAGGATCGGGTGACATTAAGTTTTGTTGCAGCAAATACTAGCGCTCGAGATCCTAAAACCAATAAAAATAATACTATTATTGTAAATGACAAGCTGACCTTGCTGACAAGTTTGGCTGTTTATGGGGCAAATGCGAGTGGAAAGAGCAATATAGTGATGGCTTTGAATTTCATGCGCCGTCTTGTATTGTCATCTGCAAAGGAGTCTCAATCTGGAGAACCGCTGGCTGTTGAGCCATTCCGTTTGAGTACTGAAACTGAAAATCAACCTTCCTTTTTTGAAATCGTCTTCTTGCTAAATGATACCCAATATCGATATGGATTTGAAGTTAACCGTAATCGAGTGGTATCAGAATGGCTATTTTCCGTTCCCAGTTTAAAAGAAGCTACGCTATTTGTTCGGGAAGAAAATAAAATCGAACCATCTGCACGATTCTTTAGAGAAGGCAAAGGATTGGATGAAAAGACGCGCCCCAATGCTCTTTTTCTGTCGGTTGTTTCACAATTTAATGGAGAGATTTCTCAATCAATCCTAAAATGGTTTCGCAGAATGGGGGTGGTTTCTGGTTTGGATGATATGTTGTATCGTGCTTTTACCATTCGTCAGGTTATTGAAGGAAAGCATAAAAATGAAATAATCCAATTAGTTAAGAATTTGGATTTAGGTATAAGTGATATTGAAGGAATCAAATTGGACAAAACCCAAGTTGCCTTACCTCCAAATATGCCTGAAGAACTAAGAGCTGTATTAGTTAATAACTTGGGAGATCAAGATTGGCTGACAGTTCAAACGAAACATCCTAAATTAGACGCAAAGGGCTTGCAGGTTGATTTGGTCTTATTTGATATGGATCAGAACGAGTCCCATGGTACCCAAAAAGCATTTTATCTTGCAGGTCCAATTATTGATGCGCTTTCCCAAGGTAAAGTGCTAATAATCGATGAAATCGAAGCCAGACTACATCCACTCTTAACCCGAGAGCTAATTGGACTATTTAATTCATTAGAAACGAACCCCCAACGCGCCCAATTAATTTTTACAACTCATGACACCAACTTGCTATCGAATAAAATGTTTAGACGTGATCAGATTTGGTTTCTTGAGAAGGATAACTTTAACGCAAGTCATTTATATTCTCTTGCTGAGATAAAAATAGAGAGTGGTAAGGTTCGTAACGATGCGGCTTTTGAGGATGACTACTTAAAAGGCCGTTATGGCGCGATTCCTTTTCTCGGAGGAATAAAAAAGATTGTGCTAGAGGGGGAAAAGAACGATGAAGAAAACTAAGTCTTTTTTGCGTCCAAAATCTAGAAGTTACATGCAGAGGCGAGTTGATGAGGTGCCAATTCGTCAAAGATTTCTGATTGTTTGCGAAGGCGGAAAAACCGAACCAAATTACTTTCGTAAATTCCGTGTGCCTCAATTGGTTGCTCAAGTAGAAGGACTTGGAATGAACACCATTGGATTAGTTCAAAGAGCATTGGAATTAAGAGAGCAAGATGAGTATGATCAAGTATGGTGTGTATTCGATAAAGACGATTTTCCTGATAGGAATTTCAACGCCGCAATAACTCTTGCCAGAAGAAATGGGGTGAAAGTTGCTTATTCAAATCAATCGTTTGAACTTTGGTATGTGTTGCATTTTTACTATATGGATAATGCTCTTCCCAGAGCGGATTACATGAGAATGTTGAGCAAAGAGCTAAAACATGATTACGAGAAAAATAGCGCGACTATCTATGAAGAGTTGCGTCAGCGCCAAGACACAGCGATAAGAAATGCAGAGAGATTGCTTAACCAATATCATCCTATCAGGCCATCACGAGATGATCCTTCAACAACAGTTTATAAACTGGTGCAACAATTGCTGGAACATTCCAATCCATTCGGAACGAGAAAATAACCGCACTGCGTGGGGAATAGTTTTACTTCCAAAATCCGCTCTCCCAATTCCTGCTAACGCTTTTGACAAAATCTTTGTAATCCAAGTCAACCTGCCGAAGGTGGACTTGGAGTCCCGCGCGGGGAAGTCCGTGAGAGAGGTTGGTCTCACTTACGCGGGATGGAATATCGCGCCACAAATTCCTTTGGAGTAAGAATGGGAATGTCCCGATAGACTTTCAAATCCAGCAAATGCGGGTCGCCTGAGACAACGCAAGCCGCATTTTCTTCCAACGCGCACGCCAGCACAAAATCATCGTCACGATCTGGACTGATGGCGTTTGCTTCGGGAATTCCAGACGCCAGAACAGCAAATGCGCGCAGAAAGTCAAGCAAGGATTCGGCTTCCTCAGCGGCTTTGGGATACTTGCGGGCAATATGTCGGCGCGAGATTACTTCGCTGAATTCTTCGAGCAGGTGAACAGATGTGACCAGTTTTATCTCTTCGCGACGAGCCGCGTCCAAAATGGAGGCGGAATATCCCGAGGCAATAACCCCGCTAACCAAAACGTTCGTGTCAAGAACGACTTTTCGCATGGCGCGCCTTGCGTACCTGCCGCGTGGCTTTTACCGCGTCTTTCATGACTTCATCTTCGCTGATATGGGAATACGCTTTGCGAATGGCATTGACAGAAGAAGTAAATTGCCGCGCGATGGCAGAACGGTCAAGGTCTTTGTCCAGCAGACGCCAGAGCGCGATTTTTTCCTGCGAGGGAAGGCGACGCAGAGCTTGTTTGATTTGGTCTAGGGATAAATCAACACTGACGGTGTTCACATAAATCTCCTGTTCAGCGTCCTTATTTTACCCCGAATTTCCATGCCAACCCGCACGCGACGCGGTGTGGTCAGACCTGCCGAAGGTGGACTTGGAGTCCCGCGCGGGGAAGTCCGTGGGAGAGGCGACTTTCGAGGAGACCTGCCGAAGGTGTCTCATCCGCGCCGTGGTTAATCGAGTCGGTTGCGGGGACGTGGGTCACGATGATCGGACTTTCGCGGAGACCAGGAGGAGACCTGCCGGAGGCGTCTCATCCGCGTCATGGCCAATTGTGGCGGTGGCGGGGCAATAGCCGCGACCCCTGCCAATCGCCGAAGTTCATTCCGCCATCAGTTTTTTCAATGATTGGAGCAGTTCTGGAACGCTTTCCGTCGCGACAACCCATATGCGGCTGATCAGCGATTCCCCATATTCATGGGCAACAACATTTCTCATCCCGATAAAGAGCGTCCATGGAATATCGGCGCGTTTGTGTCGTAGTTGAGGAGAGACGTGATTAGCCGCTTCGCCAATGACAAGCAGCTGACGCTCCACCGCGTAGCGCAACTTCTTGTCCTTCTCGAATTTGGCAAACTTGACGCCGCGCATGAATCCAATAATTTCTTTCGCGGCATTTTCCATGTCCCACAGGTAGGATAATTCCCGTTCATCCAGCGGCATAAACCACCTGTGCGGTTCGCAGAATATTACGCCTTCGATACGGGTTGCGAAGTCCCTCTTTTTCAACCAGGTCTACAGGGCGTTTGAACATTTTCTCGAGTTCGATCTGCATTTGGACTATTTCCAGCAGACCAATATGCGCCTTGGGGTCAATGCTCACCAGCACGTCAATGTCGCTGTCGGGACGGAAGTCTTCGCGCAGAACCGACCCGAACAAGGCAAACTCGTTAATGCTCCAGCGTTTGCAGAATTCGGTGATTCGTTTGCGGGGGATGGAGAATTTTCTTCTCATGGTTTGAATTATAACACGCCACGTATTTGCTCGCGAAACCCTGCCGAAGGCGGAGTTGGAGTCCCGCGCGGGGAAGTCCGTGGGGGCAGGCTTGCAAAAATGAAGAAACTACCCCTAAAGGTACGGTTGCCAATACCGTCTTTGCACAATATAATCTACATCATGCAGGAGGATGTCCCTGGACACACATCGCATCACCCAGCCATTGGATGACGGGAACGACCCGGCGCCGCGCCGACAGTTGCAGGCTGGCACGACACTTGCGCAACGCTACCTGATCCAGGAAGTGATCGGGGTGGGCGGCATGGGCTCGGTTTACCGCGCCCGCGACCTGCATTTCCCCAACGTGGTCAAACTGGTGGCGGCCAAGGAAATGATCAACCTCGCGCCCGACCCGCTCGTCCGCCAGACGATCGTCAAGAATTTCGAACGCGAGGCCAACCTGCTGGCCACGCTCAACCATCCCTCCATCCCGCGCATTTACGATTATTTTTCGCAGGACGACCGTTCCTACCTCGTGCTGGAATTCATTCACGGCAAAGACCTGGAAGCCATCATCGCAGAGGCGGACGGTTTCCTGCCCGAAGAGCAGGCGCTCACCTGGGGCATCGAATTATGCGACGTGCTGGCCTACTTGCATGCCCACAAACCCGATCCGATCATCTTCCGCGACATGAAGCCCTCCAACGTGATGATCAATCACAATGGCGATGTGATCCTGGTGGACTTCGGCATCGCCAAGACCTTCCAGACCGGCATCAAAGGGACGATGATCGGCACCGAGGGCTATTCCCCGCCCGAACAATATCGCGGCGAAGCCACCCCGCTGGCGGATATCTACGCCCTGGGCGCCACCCTGCACCACGCGTTGACGCGCCGCGACCCGCGCCTGGAACCGCCCTTCTCGTTCGACGAACGCCCCGTCCGCAAGATGAATCCCGCCATCTCCCCCGACCTGGAAGCGGTCATCGCCACCGCGTTGCAATACAACGCCCAGGATCGCTTCCCCTCCGCGGCGGATATGAAAGAGGCCCTGCTGAACGCCGGGCGCAAGACCGGCATGCTTTCTCACATGCCCACCAGCGGCCTGCAAGCCAGCGGGGTCAAACCGTTGTGGACCTTCCCCTGCGAAGACGAGATCCGCGGCACACCCGCCATCCACCAGGGGACGCTCTTCATCGGTTCGTACGACAACAACCTGTATGCCTTGAACGCGGCCGACGGCAAATTTCAATGGAAATACCCCACCGACGGCGGGATCGTCTCGCGGCCGGGTGTCTACGAAGGCAATGTCTATTTTGGCTCGGAGGACAAGCGCCTGCACGTGGTGGGAGCGCGCTCGGGCAAAGTAGCCTGGACGTACTACACCGACGGCCCCATCCGCTCCTCGCCGCGCATCGCCGAGGGACACGTCTTTATCGGCTCGGACGATCACTACCTGCACGCCGTCAACCTGAACACCGGCCGCGCCGCCTGGAAATTCGAGACCGCCTCCCCCGTCCGCTCGACGCCGTTCGTCGCCAACGAACTCGTCTACGTGGGAAACGAGAGCGGAGATTTCTACGCGGTGGATTTTCGCGGCGAGTTGAAATGGCGCTTCCAGGCCAAGCGCGCCATTACCTCCTCCCCCATTGTAGGCGGGCAAGCCGTTTATTTCTGCTCGATGGACAGCACCCTGTATGCGCTCGATGGGCGGAATGGCTGGCTGCTCTGGCGCTACCGGCTGGGGAAAGGCTCCATCGTCTCCCCCGCGATGGCCGAGAACATCGTCTTTGCCGGCGCGGTGGACGGGTTCATCTACGCCATCGAAACCCAGAGCGCCCGCGAACTCTGGCGTTTCCGCACTGAACACCAGGTCAGCGGATCGCCGGTGGTGTACAAGGATTCGGTCTATTGCGGCTCGGCGGATGGGCAAATCTATTGTCTCGAATATCGCACCGGGCGCCTGCGCTGGAAATTCGCCACCCAAGGTCCCATCACCGGCACGCCGCTCGTCTACGACGATATTGTTTACGTCGGTTCCACCGACCACCAAGTGTACGCATTGCTTGCTTGAGAAGGAGTCCACTGTGCGTAATTATTTCCGCAAGTTGTTCCAAAAGCCCGCCGCCCCTCGCCAGGATAGCGCCACCACCGCGCCGTTAAGCGAGCTGCAACTCCAATCCATCACCAGCAATGCCAATGCCCGTTTCGACACCCAGCAACTCATCGCGGCCTGCGGGCAATCCATGGGCAAACAGCGCGACCTGAACGAGGACAGCGTGCTGGCCATCACCTCCACGCTGGCAGGCAACAGCGGCAACACGCCCTTTGGCCTGTACATCGTGGCCGACGGCATGGGCGGCCACCAGTTTGGCGAAGTGGCCAGCAACGCCGCCATCCGCACCGTGGCGGGAATGATCATGCGAAAATTCCATCCCTACCTGTTCAACCTGAAAGCCGAGCTGCCGGACGAATCGCTCCAGGAGATCATGCAGTCGGCTGTGACCGAAGCCCAAAAGGTGATCCAGCGCGAGGCGCCCGGCAGCGGCACCACCCTGACCGCCGCGCTGATCCTCGGGCAGCAGGTGACCATCGCCCACGTGGGCGACAGCCGCGCCTACATGGTCTACCCGGACGGGCGACTCGAGGCGGTCACGCGCGACCATTCGCTGGTCAAACGCCTCGAGGAACTCGGCCACATCAGCCCGGAAGAAGCCGCGAACTATCCGCACCGCAACGTCCTGTACCGCGCCCTCGGCCAGGGCGAACTGCTCGAACCCGATATTTTCACGATCCCGTTCCCAACCGCCGGACTGCTCATGCTGTGCAGCGACGGGTTGTGGGGCGTGATTTCAGAACAGAACCTGCTGCAGGCAGTGCGCGAGGCTCCCAACCTGCAACGCGCCTGCCAAAACCTGGTCTCGGCGGCCAACGCCGCCGGCGGCCCGGATAATATCAGCGTCGTCCTGGTCCAACTGGCAGGACAATAATCAATGACGATCCCGCCGAACTATTACACCCTTTTAGGCATTCTTAAGGATGCCTCACCAGAGGAGATCAAGCGCGCCTATATTGAATCCGCGCAACGCCTGCATCCCGACAAGAACCAGGCGCCCGGCGAAACGGAAATCTTCCTGGAGGTCCAGCAGGCGTACGAGACGCTATCCAACCCCAAGCGGCGCAAGGCTTACGACGCAACGCTCCCGAAAGAGGAGACGGATTCCAATCCCATCTTCCATGAAGTTTTATACAGCCGCCCTCAACTGGTCAGGATGGATGAACCACAGTTGGTCTACGTATTGTTGAACCTGCGGGCGCACCATCAAAATGAGCCGTTCCCCATCCCGCCGCTAAATGTTTGTTTGGTACTGGACCGCTCCACATCCATGAAAGATGCGAAGATGGACCTGCTCAAGGCGGCCGCCATCCAATTCATGCGCGGCCTGCGCCCGGAAGATATCTTCAGCGTGGTCGCCTTCAGCGACCGGGCGGAGGTCATCATCCCCGCCGCGTACCAGGCCGACCGCCAGAAACTGGAGTCGCGCATCCGCGACATCCAGGCCTCCGGCGCGACGGAATTGTTCCAGGGGCTGGAATGTGGAATGAACGAAATGCGCCGCGGCCTGGACGCGCGGCGGGTTAACCAGTTGATCCTGCTTACCGACGGCCACACTTACGGGGATGAAGAGGCCTGCATTAAACTCGCGACAAAAGCCGCGCAGGAGGGGATTGGCATCAGCGTGATGGGCATCGGCACGGACTGGAACGATACCTTCCTGGACCAGGTGGCGAGCCGCACCGGAAACACCAGCCGCTACATCGCCCGCCCGCAGGAAATCCAAAAACTGCTGGCTGAAAAATTCCGCAACCTGACGCGCGTCCTGGTCGAGGAAGTGACGCTGGAAAGCAAACTGCAGGACGGCATCAGCCTGAACTACGCCTTCCGCCTGCAGCCGGAAACCGGCCCGGTGTCGTTCGGCGAAATGACGCGCCTGGGTTCCGTCCTGCGGGATACAGACCTCAGCATCCTGTTCGAATTCCTGGTGCAACCCCCGGCGCTCAAGCCACAGGGAACGCATTTGCTCGACGGGAATCTCAAAATCGTCATGGCCGCGCGTCCGACGCCCCTGCCTCCCATCCGCATCCGCTTGGAACGCGAAGTGGCCGACGAACCCGCCCCGGTCTCGCCGCCTTCCGCCATCCTGCAGGCGCTTTCGCGGCTGACGCTCTATCGCATGCAGGAACGGGCGCGCGCCGAATCCCAGAATGGCGAGTTGGCACAGGCCACGCGCTCGCTCAAAAACCTGGCCGCCCACCTGCTGGAGCAGGGACACCGCGACCTGGCAAACACGGTCCTGCTGGAAGCCGAAAACATCCAGCGAAAACGCGCTTTTTCGCTCACCGGCGAGAAAGAGATTAAATATGCAACCCGCGCGTTGCTGATGCAAGAGGGAGAAAGTTCGACATGATCACCTGTAAAAATTGCCTGCATAAGAATTCGCCCGGCGCCATCTTTTGTTCGGATTGTGGCGCGCAATTATCCGACATGGATCTCTCGACCCAATCCATCCGCACCGACAAAGTCATCGCCCCTGTCGGCGGGGATACCAACATCCCGTCCGCGCCCAAACCCATCACCGATCATGGCTGGGGTTCCCTGCACCTGATGGAAAGCGGCCAGATCCTGCCGCTGGCCGAACGCGACGAGTTCACCCTCGGACGCGTGAGCGAAGGCCAGCCGGCCGTCCCGGACCTGGACCTGTCGCCGTACATGGCCTACGCGGGAGGCGTCTCGCGCATGCACGCCCTGCTCAAACGGGACGGCAAACGCGTCATTCTCATGGATCTCGGGTCCGCCAACGGCACCTACGTGAACGGCAAACGCCTGACGGCCAACGTCGAGCGGTTGCTCAACCACGGCGATGTGGTGGCGCTTGGAAAATTCAAATTCCAGGTATTGATCCGATAACAACGAAAGGGACAACATGTCACATACCGTTCTCCTCCATCTCTCCGGTGAAGAACCGGTTGCGGGCGAAGTGGACGAACTCCCCAAGTCCGCCGACACGGTCATTACCGTCACCAATCCGCGCCGCCGCGACGGAAAAGACCTGCATTACATTGACTCGCGCGCCGTCAAGATCATCTGGCCGCTGGACAAGATCAGTTTCATCGAGATCCTGAGCGGCGAAGAATCCGAACAGGTCATCAGTTTCGTGAGAGAGTAACTCCATGCCCGAAGAATTCGATCGAAGAAAGATCCTGGTCGTGGACGACGAGGAGCGCATGGTGCGCTTCATCCGCATGAACCTGGAGCATGACGGCTTCCTGGTCTCCGAGGCTTTCAACGGAAAGCAGGCTATCAGCAAAATGCGCGATTTCACGCCCGACCTGATCCTGCTGGACGTGATGATGCCCGACGTGGACGGCTTCGACGTGCTGGAAACCATCCGCGAGGTCAGCAACGTGCCGGTCATCATGCTGACCGCCAAAGGCGAGGAAGATGACCGCGTGCGCGGCCTCGAGTTGGGCGCGGACGATTACGTCACCAAGCCGTTCAGCCCGCGCGAACTGACCAGCCGCGTAAAAGCCGTCCTGCGCCGCACGGAGGGCGCCACCGGTTCGATGCACGGACTGATCGAGGTGGATGAACGTCTCAAGATTGACTTTGACCGCCGCGAGATCTGGCTGGAAGGCAAGCTCGTCAAACTGCGTCCCACCGAATACCGCCTGCTCTTTCACCTGGTCCAGAACGCGGGCTGGGTGGTTTCACACGATCAATTGCTACAAAAAGTCTGGGGCTACGAGTACCGCGACGAGCCGCATTACGTCCGTCTCTACATCAACTACCTGCGCCAGAAACTGGAAAAGGAACCTGCCAACCCCAAGTATATTCTCACGGAGCGGGGAGTGGGATATCGGTTTGTGGATTTTAGGAGGGGGAAGTAGACAGGTACACAAGTACACAAGTACACAGGTAAACACGGCCTCGCGCCGATAAAATAAAAATTCTCTGACGAAAATTTTACGAACGGCTTGCGTTTTTTAAACGCAGGCCGTTTAAATTAAGGGCGTAAATCCAACATCCAATAGCACAAGAAAGGAGTCTGCTATGTCCAACTTAATCCGTTTTGAACCGATGCGCGAGATGATCACCCTGCGTGAAGCGATGGACCGCCTGTTCAACGACGCGTTCACCCCGTCGCTCGGCACGGCCGGCGGCTGGCAGGTTCCCGCCGTGGACCTGTACCAGACCGACAACGAGGTGGTCGTGAAGGCCGCCCTGCCCGGCCTGAAAGCCGACGCTGTTCAAATCTCCATCACTGGCGACATGTTGTCGCTCAAGGGCGAGTACAAACAGGAGGAAGAGAAAAAGGAGAAAGCCTACCACCTGCGCGAACAACGCTACGGCGCTTTCGAGCGCAGTTTCGCCCTGCCGACCGCGGTGGTCTCGGACAAGGCCAAAGCCGAGTTCGAGAACGGCGTGCTGACCACCACCCTGCCGAAGGCGGAGGAAGTCAAGCCGAAGATGATCACGGTCAAGGCGAAGTAGACAAGCACACATGTACACAGGTAGACGTGGCCTCCGAGTGGTTGCTCGGAGGCCGTGTTGATTGCAAGGCGGCGACCCTCCCTCCGCCGCCCGATTATTTGACTATCAGACTAACCGACTATCCGACTAAATCACACCCAACTTCTTCCCCACCATCTTGAACGCATCCAACCCCTTATCCAAATCCTCCAGCGAATGCGCGGCGGAACGTGGCTTCATTACGCAACCTTCCGATGACCGCTACAAATCCTGCAAGCGCAGTTCGGACCGGTAAAGTGCCTGACACCGACAACGATCCCGTCTTTTCTATCCGCCCTTTGGAAGATCATGTCGAATAATTCCTCCTCGCCGTTTTCGAGGTACCGACGCAAGGCGTAGGCGCACACGTCCGCAATCTGAATCATACTGGTCAACTGGCTGTCTACAAACAGGGGAGTTTCGATAATGTTATTGATGCGTGTCCACAATGTCCCTTTTTGATGGAATTGCTTCATCAACTCGGTATGTTTTTTTGCTACCGTTCTGTCAACGACAATTAGATTTACCCATGGCGACAATTAGAAATACCCATTTGGATGGCACACCGGGAGGGTGTGCTGGCCTCGGCGTGACCTTCCTCGCCGCCTGCTGATCGAAAAATACGAAGACGAGCATGCGCCAGAGATTACGGGAATCTAAACGAACGTCCCTGAAGCCAGAAACATCAGGGACGTTTGATTCGGAAAGATCATGCGCGGAAATGTCCGCGCTTGGTTTATAATCGCGGCATGAAGGAATACCAACCCAGGGTGCGCGCCCTGAAACTCGCTCGAAAAGTACGCGAACGCTTGACAGAGGAATTAAAGCAACCCGTCAAGGTTATCATGTTCGGTTCGCAGGCGCGGGGCGACGCGAAAAGCGATTCAGACATTGACCTGCTGGTGTTCCTGCCTTCGCTGGATAGTTCCATGATCTACCTCGCGTCCGATGTCGCCTGGGAAGTGGGACTGGACGCGGGCAAAGTCATTTCCGTCGTTCCTGCAGAAAAGAACGAATGGAGGCGTCTCTCGGCTTCGCCGTTTTACCGCGCAGTCAAGCAGGAGGGGATCGTGGTATGAGCGAGAAGCCTTACGACAAGAAGGCACTGATCCAATACCGCATGGACCGCGCCCATGAGTCATTGAATGACGCGTGATTAATGCTGGCGCAAAAGGGCAGTTATGCAAGTACGGTCAACCGCGCGTATTACGCCATGTTTTACGCGGCGCTGGCATTGCTCATTACGATTGACAGGGGCTCATCCAAACATCAGGGCGTTATCGCGCTTTTCGATGAAAACTTTATCAAGCAGAATATCCTTCCCAAAGAGTTGGGGAAACTGTTCCATCGTGCGTTTGATATGCGCCAGTCTGGGGACTATCGGGATATGCTGGTGGTCACGGAAGAGCAAGCCATTGACGCGGTGAACTCGGCTGTGAAATTCATAACTGCCATCGAAGAAAAATTATCGGAAGAGAAGAAATGACGCTGGCAGAGAGACCTGACATGTCTCCGCGAGAGTCCGATTAATCGAAACCCATATCCACGCGCGCGACTCGATTAACCACGGCGCGGATGAGACATGTCAGGTCTTTACCAGAAAACCAGATTCGGAGGGTTCCCATGTCCAAAAACATTTCCCGCCGCGACTTCCTCAAACTGACCCTCACCTCCCTCACCGCGGCCTTCCTCGCCGCCTGCGGACGCGCCCTCGGCATCCCCGCGACCCCTGCCCCCACCCTCGCGCCGACATCCACGGACACCCCCGCGCCGACCGCGACCAACACCCTTTTATTTCATCAAAGTGAGTATAATTTGAGTGACTTTAGAGAACCTACAACTTTTTCTTCACACAGCCCATTCCAAAAATCGAGGGAACCATGAACGAAACTGACAAAGTGGATTTCATTCTTGAGGTCGGCATGACCGACGCGACAGATGAAGAACGGGACCAGATGGCTCGTCAATTGCTTTCTGAATTGAACGATCTGGATGTCGAATCGGCGGAACTGGAAAAAGGAGGGACCCCGCAACCGGGCACAAAAGGCGATCCGATTACCACGGGATCAATCGCCCTCGCCGTTTTACCCGCGCTACTCCCCAAAATTGTTGAGACCATTCAAGGGTGGTTGTTGCGAGGCAGTAATCACACCGTGAAATTCAAAAGCAAAGTCAGCGGCCAGACCATTGATTTCGAGGGCTCGTCGGAAGATTTGCAGAAAATTCTCGCCACGCTCTCGAAAGTCAAAAAGAAAAAATGAGCGGTAAGTACGCCCTCATCATTGGTAACACAGAATACACCGATCCTGGATTAGCGCAATTGACCGCGCCCGGTAAGGATGCAGAAGATTTTGCGCGCGTGCTCAAGGATCCTGAGATTGGAGCGTTTGATAGTGTCAATATTCTGCTAAACCAATCATCATCGGCTGTTAGCGAAGCCATGGATGAGTTTTTCGATCAGAAAAAACCGGATGATTTGCTGGTTTTATATTTCTCAGGGCATGGCGTGCGCGATGAACTTGGGGCGCTGTATTTGGCTGTCAAGAATACCATCCGCACACGGCTACGATCAACGGCTATCAAATCGGACTATATCCGCGAAGCCATGGATCAAAGCCGCTCGAAGCGGCAGGTGCTGATTCTGGACTGTTGCAACAGCGGCGCATTCGCGCGAGGAACAAAGGCCGCGACAGGCGCAAGTATCGGAACCGCATCCGCCTTTGAAAGTGGTTATGGCCGCATCATTCTGACAGCCAGTGACTCAACTCAATTCGCCTGGGAAGGTGATAAGGTCATTGGCAAAACAGACAATTCGCTATTTACTCACTATCTGGTGGAAGGTTTGGAAGGCGAAGCCGATCTGGACAGCGATGGGCGTATCACAGTTGATGAATTGTACGATTATGCCTACGAGAAGGTAAGGCTTGCCACCCCAAAACAAACCCCATCGAAATTTTCAAGCAAACAACAAGGTGAAATTGTTTTGCGACAAAACATGCGCATCGAGAATATCAAGCCTATTCCTTTGCCCGATGAATTAATTGATGAAATTGAAGACACTCGCCCCTATGTGCGTGAGGCGGCAGTACAAAAATTGGAAAAGATCCTCAAGGGTAAAAATATTGGATTAGCGCGTTCGGCCCGCGAAGCAATGGAGAAAATTGCCACAGATGACAACACGACCCGCCGTGTAGCACAAGTGGCAACGCAGGTGTTGGAGTCTATTCGCCAGAAGGAACAAAAGGCGGAGGAAGAACGAAAAGCGAGGGAGGAAGCAGAACGCCTGGCGATGTTGAAAGCGGAAGAGGAACGCCTGGCACGTGAAAAGGCTGAAGCCGAACGCAAAGCAAAGGAAGAAGCGCAGCGTCTCGCCGCGCAAAAAGCGGAAGAGGAACGTCTGGCACGCGAAAAGGCCGTGGCTGAACGAAAAGCAAAAGAAGAAGCAGAGCGTCTCGCCGCGCGGAAAGCGAAAGAGCAACGCATTGCCGCTGAAAAAGCCGAGACCGAATGTTTCGCCACGCAAAAAGCGGAAGAGGAGCGCATTGCACTGGCAAAGGCGGGTGCCGAACGCAAAGCAAAAGAAGAAGCCGAACTTCTGGCCGCGCAGAAAGCGGAAGAACAGCGCATTGCCGCTGAAAAGGCCGAAGCCGAACAAAAGGCAAAGGAAGAAAATGTGGGGGCGAAGAAATTCAAAATAACTATACCATCGCGAGCAAGGAATACTTTGGGAAAAAGTCTTGCAGCCCCCATCGGAATCTTGTTAGTGGTGATGGTCTCTTGCCTCGGAATCCTTTTTTGCCTTTATCTGAATGGGGGTCGTCCGCTAGCGCCGTTGGCTCAGTTGCCACAACCGACCCAGCCGCAACCAACGCCGCAACCAACGCCGCAACCAACGCCGCAACCAACGCCGCAACCGACAGTGCAACAATCACAGCCGACAGTGCAACTGATCCTTCCGGGAAAGAACCCAGCGATTTCGCTCAATAATGCAACTCCTGATACGGTTTACAGAGTCGCTTTTTCACCGGACGGAAAATCGTTGGCTTCTGATGGTGATGGCCTTCTAATTTGGAACGTGAGTGACGGAACCTTCACTAATAGAAGAGCGGAGAATTGCCTTTTCGCTTTAGCCTTTTCACCTAACGGTAAATTGCTAGCGACCCACTCGGGCGGGAACGAGATTGAAGTGATGGATACCGTCAACGACGGTACAGCCCCAATAATTCTTAAGGGCCATACTGAATTGATTTTTGATGTTGCTTTCTCGCCGGATGGACAAACCCTTGCTTCGGCATCTTGGGATAAAACTGTCCGATTGTGGCGCGTTAGCGACGGTTCTCTTTTGCGAACTCTTGAAGGACATATTGACAATGTAAACAGCGTTGCCTTTTCTTCTGATGGGCAATTGCTGGCATCTGGTTCCGGTGACAATACAATCCGCATTTGGCAGGTAAGTGATGGCACGCTTATTAATATCATAACAACTACTTTCTCGGTGCAGAGTGTTGCCATTTCACGCGTTGAGCCAATCTTGGTATCAGGAGGTGGGGATGGAACAACACTGTGGAATCTTAACGATGGCACAAAGATCAAGACACTCGATACCGGTTATTCACTTAGCGTAGCCTTTTCCCCCGATGGCCAGAAACTTGCCTCTGGTACAATTGATAATAAAGTTTTGGTATGGCAAATTAGCGATAGCACTCTGCTCAACACACTCGAAGGACATACAAATACAGTTTATAGTGTTACATTCTCGCCAGACGGCACTCTCTTGGCATCTGGCTCAAATGATGGGACGATCCGGTTGTGGAATGTTGTTTCTTCAATACCAACTTCCAGCCCAATACCAACAATTACTGCCATACCAACAGTATTAACTTCTCAGCCATTCAATGTTTTCCAAATCGTTCGATATTCCCAGCAGGATCCCCAGTGGAAGAATATCCAGTACGGTAGTGGTCCGAATACCATCGGTAATATTGGTTCTCCGTTGACTAGCCTTGCGATGTATGTTAGCGGCTGGGGTTTTACCGAAACACCTGAGACCCTCAATACGAAACTCACGGATGTGGGTGTAGACGGCTTTATCGATTCATCCATTGTCTGGAGTGCAATTACAAAAATTTACCCAAATATCGTTTCAACGGGCATCACCGTAAGCACCGACAGTGATGCGCCCTTGGGCGAGATAGATGCTTCCATTTCCGCCGGTCAACCTGTACTGGTAGAAGTAGATTCTTCGCCAGACGCAGGACTGCAAGCTCATTGGGTAGTGCTCTACGCAAAACAAGGTAGCGACTATCTAATTCTTGATCCTTGGCCATATCCACCTGACACACAAGATGTCACCTTAATGTCGCGTTACAGTCAGGGAAATCCAATCCAGCGTGCCATTAAGGCTGTGGCTTGGTTTCAATATTTCCAGCCATAGTATTTAAAAAACTTAGCGTTTTTCTATTTCTCTGATTATGATATCTTCGCGTCGGGTTTCTTCTTGACTGTCGCTTTGGTTTTGTCATTCCTTTTTTGTGCAGCTGATTTAGTGGCTTTCTTCGCGATAGCTTCCTTGACAGCAGTTTTCGCACTTGAGGATTCTTTCTTTACAACGACGGGCTTCTTTTCTTTTTCTTCCTTCTTTACCACTTTCTTGCGCGGCTTCTTGACTTTCACTTCTTCCGCGACAACTTCCTCTTTCTTCGCACCAAACATTTCATCAAATTTCCCCTGCATGGACGAAATCCCCGCCCCGTTCAAATTACCATTTACCAATCCCCAATTACTCCCCTCCACAAACCTG
>Ga0210036_1002529_pt1 | contig 19300 bp, 21 predicted proteins | sample CryGeymeta201515_FD_185469 | JGI IMG/M metagenome (GOLD analysis project Ga0210036, IMG submission 185469) | Groundwater microbial communities from Crystal Geyser aquifers in Utah, USA - Crystal Geyser metaG 2015-15 (SPAdes) (version 2) | ecosystem: Environmental > Aquatic > Deep subsurface >...
AGATCAGCCTTTGCGCGGCCTGGTAGCCGGTCATCTGGCTGTGCGCCGGCACCCGGCCCCAGGTCCGGTACGCCGAGTTGACGTACCAGGATGTGAGCAGCATGATCAGGAAGGCCGGAGCCATGTAGAGCAAGTAAGTCGGGTCGAAGAAGAACATAAACCACCTCCTGCAAGTTCACCAGTCAGGAACCCGTTTTCTCAGAGAAAACGGGTTCCTCTATTTTTTGTTACGGATTCAGCAGCAATTGCACCGCTGCATCCAATTGCGGGTCGAGGCCAGCGGTGATATCCTCGTCGGTCAGCTTGACGACCACGTCCGGCGTCAGGCCGATCTTGTCAATGGTGCGCCCGTTGGGAGTCAGCCACCTGGCGATGGTCACGAGAACCGCACCCTGATTATTGGAAAGAGGTACCCAATTTTGCTCCGAGCCTTTGCCATAAGTGGTCACGCCCACCAGCTTGCCGCGACTGTAATCCTGGATGGCGCCAGCGACGATTTCAGACGCCGAGGCCGAGCCTTCGTTGACCAGCACGACCAATGGGATCTCCGTCGCCAGGCCTCCCGAAAGCGCATTGGTGGGCGTGCGGGTGCCATCGCCGTGTTGTTCGTACATGATGACGCCTTTGCCTATGAACTCGGATGCAACCTGAATGGCGGTGGGTACGACTCCGCCGGGATTGTTGCGCAAGTCGAGGATCAAGCCGGTCGGCTGTTGCGCCATCAGATCTTTGAGCACCTGGTGAAAATCGGTCGCTGATTTATCGCCAAAGACCGAGAGCTTGACGTAGGCGATGCCATTATCCAGCATCTTGCTTTCCACGCTGGGGATGACGATATGGGCGCGGACGATATCGAATTCCAGCGGCTGGTCAACGCCCTCACGGAGAATGGTCAGATGTACGGTCGAGCCTGCCGGGCCTAACACTTTTTGCCGCGCCAGCTCAGGGTTCACGCCGGTCATATCCTGGCCGTCAATGGCGATGATCTGGTCGCCGGGTTTCAAATCAGCCTTTTCGGCAGGAGAACCTGCAATCGGGCTGACAACCGTCAGGTAGTCTTTGGTGGTATCCACGTAGGCGCCGATGCCCTCATATTCGCCGGATATAGAGGTTTCAGCTTCCTTGTATTCCTGTGGATCCATGTAGGCGGAATGGGCGTCGCCCAGGGCGGCCATCATGCCGCGGATGGCGCCGCGCATCAGCGCCGTATCGTCCAGCGGTTGATCAACATATCTCTGGTGGACGATGTTCCAGGCTTCCCAGAACGGCTGGAAGGTCGTTTGCAAGCTTTCGTCCCCGCTCGGCGCGGTAGTGACCTGTGGCGCCAGCGCCGGGATGACCATATTGGCAGGCAGCAAGCGCGCGGTGACAAACCCTCCGCCGAACGAGCCGACGACCAGCACGCCGGCGACGAACAGAACCAAGATTACACGTAGGACTTTGTTTCCCATATCTGATATTCTCCTTAGCGAATAACGGAATGCAGACTTCAGTCTGCCCTGCATTGCGGACTAAAGTCCGCGTTCCGGAAGGTTTTCGGATAGGCACTTATGGTAGCTCTGGGAGAGAGGCTATCACGCCGTGATTAAAGCAAGATGAAATTGTAGCCGCCTTGCGTAAAAAGAACGTAAGAGTTTTTATCGCCCATCCAGGATCTTTGGCAGATCCACCAAACGGGCCAGCCGGGCATCTGCATCCTCGCCAGAACCGTTCTCTCCCAAGAGTATGCTGAAAAAGCCCATTTCGCGCGCCGCACGCGTCGTGTGGGGCAGATCATCAATGACGACGCACTGGCCGGGGTCGCTTTCCGCGGCGAATTCCAGGGCGATCTCGAAAGCCTGGCGCATGGGCTTGCAGTAAGGCTCGACGACGTGCACATCCAGGATGGCGTTGAAGCAGCCGTCCAGGCCCAGGGCGTGGATGACGCGATAAGCGTGGGCCGCGTCGGCGTTGGTGAAGATGAGCTTTTGGGCCGCCAAAGCCTCCAGCATGGCGCGCAGCTCCGGGTCCGGTTGCAGGTAGTCGGCTAAGGGAAGATCGTGGACGAAGGCCAGGTAGTCTTCCTCGCTGACATAATGATTGGCCTGCAAGCCGCGCAGGGTCGTCCCGTACTCACGGAAGTACCTGTCCCGCAGGATTTCGATCTGCTCCGGCGTGAGGCCCAGCCGTTCCCCCATGTACAGGTTGATGCGCTCTTTGATGGCCGGCCACAATCCGCAGGAGGCCGGGTAGAGCGTCTCATCCAAATCGAAGAAGATGGTGGAAAAAGGCATGGGGCTATTATATCGGAAATAGAGAGTCGAGAATAGAGAATAGAGAATAGAGAGTAGAGAATGGAGATTGGGATTTGTGAGCGGGTTTCCTAATCTCGAATCTCGATTTATAATGAGGCCATGCCTATTCGACTTCTGCCGCCTGAGGTTGCCTCCCAGATCGCCGCTGGCGAGGTGGTGGAACGTCCCGCCTCGGTGGTCAAGGAGCTGCTCGAAAACGCCCTGGACGCTGGCGCGAAATCCGTCTCCGTGACGATCAGCGGGGCGGGCCGGACCCTGATCCAGGTCGCCGATGACGGCTGCGGCATCCCGGCTGACGAGCTGCCGCTGGCCGTCACCCGCCACGCGACCTCGAAGCTGGCGCGCGCCGAGGAACTGTTCGCCATCTCCACGCTGGGCTTCCGCGGCGAGGCGCTGGCCTCCATCGGCTCGGTCGCGCGTCTGAGCATCACTTCGCGCACGGCGGACTCTGCCGCTGGCGCGCGGTTGCACATGGAGGGTGGAGCGACCGGGCGTGTAGAGATCGTTGGCGCGCCGGTGGGGACATTGGTGCAGGTGGAAGAACTGTTTTACAACGTCCCGGCGCGGCTCAAGTTCCTCAAGCAGGATACGACCGAGCGGCGCGCCATTGACGCCCTGCTGGCGCGTTACGCCCTGGCTTATCCGCATGTGCGCATCAAGCTCACGGAGGGGAAGACATCCAGCCTGCAGACCGGCGGCGACGGCGATGCGCGCGCCATCCTGGCTGCGCTCTATGGGGTGGAGGTTGGCAAGCAGATGCTCGCAGTGCTGGCCGAAGAGACAGGTATGAAATTGACCGGTTTCATCAGCCCAACCTCCCTGACGCGTTCCAATCGCCGCGAGATCACATTCTTCATCAATGGACGCTGGGTACAAAACATCCCCCTGTCCGCCGCACTGCTGCAGGCCTATCACACCCTGCTGATGGTCGGACGCTACCCGCTGGCGGTATTGTTCCTGGAGGTCGAGCCGGCCGAAGTGGATGTCAACGTCCACCCGGCCAAGGCCGAGGTGCGCTTCCGGGAGCAGGATCGCGTCTTCAGCTTCGTGCAGCGCGCCGTGCGCCGCGCCCTGCTGGCCTATGCGCCCGTACCGCAGGTCGCGCCCACTTTGTGGGGTACTCCAGCCAGGCAGGTTGACCCGGCATGGTCATTCGCCAGTGAACAGTTATCAGTGAACAGTGATCAGTCTCTCCTCGGCGATGAGTCGTCCCAAGTCACCCCTGCTCCCCTGCCCCCAGGCCCCCCTGCTCCCCTGCTCCCCAGCTCCCCTGTTCCCCTGCTTCGCCTCATCGGCCAGATCGGCGCCACCTACCTGGTTGCCGAAGGCCCGGATGGCCTGTACCTGATTGACCAGCACGCCGCACACGAACGGGTGCTGTTCGAGAAGCTGATGGCGCAACATAGCCAAAAGAAAGTTCCATCCCAGGCTTTGCTGACTCCGGCGGTCATCCATTTGCCCTCCCAATCTGGTGATCTGCTGATCCCCAATCTGCCCATCCTCCAGCACTTCGGCTTCGAGGTCGAGCCTTTCGGCCCCAACACCTTCCAGGTGCGCGCCGTGCCGGTTCTGTTTGCCGCCAGTGACCCGTCCGCCGCGCTGCGCGCCGTAGTGGAAGATTTCGAAGAGGACGAGACTCCCTTGCAGGCCGAAGTGGAAGCCCGCATGGCCGGACGCGTCTGCAAGCGGCTGGCGGTCAAGGCCGGACAGGTGCTCTCACCCGAAGAGCAGCGCGCCCTGCTCTCGGACCTGGAAACCTGCGCCTCGCCGCGCACCTGTCCGCACGGCCGGCCGACGATGATCCACCTCTCGGTGGATATGCTGGAGCGGCAATTCGGGAGGAAGGGCGCGAGGTAACTGTTTATGCAAGCTCTCTGGCTCGAAAATGGACAACTATCTTTGCGTGAAGTCCCCATCCCGGCGCCGCCGCTTGGCGAGGCGCTCATCCGCGTCCGCTTATCGGGCATCTGCGGCACTGACCTGGAACTGGTGCGCGGCTATTACCCTTTCACCGGCATCCCCGGCCATGAGTTCGTTGGCGAGGTGGTCGAGTCACCAGATTCATCCTGGATTGGCAAACGCGTCGTCGGCGAGATCAACGTTGCCTGCGGGGAGTGCGAACAATGCAAAAACGGACGCCCGACGCACTGCGAGAAGCGCACAGTGTTGGGTATCATGGGCCGCCACGGCGCACACGCCGGGTATACATCCCTGCCGCTGGCGAACCTGCACATTGTCCCCGATTCTGTTCCGGATGAGGCGGCCGTCTTCACCGAGCCACTGGCCGCTGCGCTGGAAATCCAGGAGCAGGTTCACATCCAACCGACGGATCGCGTTCTGCTGATCGGCGCCGGGCGGCTGGGACAACTGATCGCCCAAACCCTGGCCCTGACCGGCTGCGATCTGCGCGTGGTGGCGCGCCATCCGCATCAACAGGCGCTGCTGGCAGCGCGGCGCATCGGCGTGATCGCTGAAGATGAAATCCGGCCGCGGCGCTGGGACGTGGTGGTCGAGGCGACCGGCTGCGGGTCCGGTTTTGACCTGGGGCGGCGGGCGCTGCGTCCGCGCGGTACGCTGGTGCTCAAGTCCACGTACAAAGGGGAGATGAGCGTCAACGGATCGTCTATAGTGGTGGACGAGATCACCATCCTCGGTTCGCGCTGCGGCCCCTTCGCCCCGGCTTTACGTCTGCTGGCAGCTCGCGCCGTAGACCCCAGCGTGCTGATCGCGGCGCGCTATCCGCTGGCGAAGGTTTTGCAGGCCTTCGAAGAGGCCCAAAAAACGGGAATGTTGAAGGTGCTGGTGGAGATGTAACCGCTGCAGCATCATAATTCGTTGCTGCAAGCCTAGAAGATTATGCTATACTCAATCCCGCGATGAAGATTTACCTCGACACCTGTTGTCTCAATCGCCCCTTCGATGACCAGAATCAGCCCCGTATACGGTTAGAATCCGAAGCGGTAACGCTGATCCTGGAAAAGACCCACCAACGCGAATGGGAGTGGGTCGGCAGCGAGATTTTGTTTTATGAACTCGAACAAATTAGTGATGTCGAGCGCAAGGAACGAACAGTCCTTTTGGCAAGACAATGCCATCGGGTCATCGAGACGACCGGTCAAATTTTGGATCGAGCAGAGGAATTGGAAACATCCGGCTTTGACAGTTATGATGCGCTCCATCTTGCCTCAGCCGAGCAAGCAAAAGTAGAGGTATTCCTCACAACCGACGACCATTTACAGAAACTGGCAAACCGAGAGAAGAAACGATTTCTCTTTGCTGTAATCAATCCGGTACAATGGCTGGAAGAGGTTTGAAATGACAACCGAAAGCCTGACTCTCTATCAAATTCGTGTTATTGGCTTCGAGGTCCTGCTTCGTGAACTTGGACCTGCAGGCGCAATTCGCTTTATTCAGCAGTATGAAACCGGGCACGGCGACTATACACGCGACCGCAAGAAACACCTGCCCCGGCAATCCGTCCGAGAAATTGGCGAGCGGATAAGGAAGGAAAGTCAAGCGAAAGAAAAGTGACTCCAAGCCTTGTCCACAGACGAGGCTTTTCATTGTGAGAAGAGGCAAAATGGACTTAAATCTGAAAGACAAACGCGCCCTGGTCACCGGCGCATCGCGCGGACTGGGGTACGCTGTTGCTCTCGGCCTGGCGCGTGAGGGCTGCCGCGTGGCGATCAACAGCCGCGACGAGGCGAAGGTGAAAGCCGCGGCGGAGAAAGTACACAGGGAAACAGGTACACAAGTTGTAGGGCTGGCAGGCGATGTCAGTTTACCGGATGTGCCTGAAAAACTGATTCAACAAACCATGCAGGCCTTTGGCGGGCTCGACATCCTCATCACCAACGCGGGCGGGCCGCCGGCCGGGGCGTTCGAGTCCTTCGACGAGGCTGCCTGGCAGAAGGCGATTGACCTTTCGCTGATGAGCCACGTCCGTCTCATCCGCGCCGCGCTGCCGGATTTGCGCAAATCGTCCGCCGCCAGCGTGCTGACCATGACCTCGTACTCGGTCAAGCAGCCCCTCCCCAACCTGGTGCTCTCCAACAGCATCCGCGCCGCCACCGTCGGCCTGACCAAGACCCTGGCGCTGGAACTCGGCCGGGACGGCATCCGCTTCAACTCCATCCTGCCGGCCTGGACGGAAACCGAGCGCGTCTACGAATTGATGTCCTTCCGCGCCAAGCAGAACGGCACGACGGTCGAGGAAGAGATCGCCAAACAGTCCAAAGACAGTCCCCTGGGGCGCATGGGCAGGCCGGAGGAGTTCGCCAATGCGGCCATGTTCCTCGTCTCGCCCGCGGCGAGTTACATCACCGGCGTCATGCTGACCGTGGATGGGGGAATGTACAAAGGAACGCTATAGCCTTGACTTGTATACGTCAATGGCGTATACTCTAGCAAAGGTTTGGGCGCATGATCATCATTGAAACAAGCATTTTCACACGCCGGATTCAGGCCTTGCTGAGTGATGAAGAATATCGCCTTCTGCAACGAACTCTGGTGCTTCGCCCGGACGCGGGTGACCTTATTCCCGGAAGTGGAGGCCTGCGTAAAATCCGTTGGTCGGCCAAAGGACACGGGAAACGTGGCGGCGTGCGCGTGATCTATTTTTGGGCTGTCTCCCAAGAACGAATCCTGATGCTCTTGATTTACGCTAAAAACGAACAAGATGACCTGACCCCTGATCAACTGAAGGTGTTGAACCGGATTGTGGAGGAAGAATACCCATGAAAGACGAACTTTTCAACGAGCTCGTTACCAGTGTCCGAGAAGGAGGCGCCATCCTGCGCGGTGAGCGTTCGCCCTCACGCGCATTTCCAATGGATAAGATTGATATCAAGCAAATCCGGGAAGGGTATGCGCTTTCTCAAAGCCAGTTTGCCTCCTTGCTGGGAATCAGTGTTAGTACACTGCAAAATTGGGAGCAAGGACGCCGTTCTCCAGAAGGGCCGGCGCGGGTGTTATTACAAGTCGCGGCGAAACATCCCAATGCGGTTTGGGATGTTGTTCGACCGGCTTTAAAACGGCAAGCGGGATAGACGCAAGAAACGCCGAAATGAACAGAGATTCTTTCTCATGCCCGACCCTCGCATCACCAAGCTTGCTAAAGTCATGGTGCATTACTCGCTGGCGCTCAAACCCGGCCAGCAGTGCCTGCTTCGCACCCACCCGCTGGCCGAAGAACTGACCCTGGCCGTCTACGAAGAAGCCGTCAAGGCCGGGGCGTTCGTCACCATCATGAACAGCACCCCAGGCGCGGACGAGATCTTCTTCAAGCACGCCTCGGATGCGCAACTGGACTACGTTTCCCCCATCCGCAAGTTGATCGCCGAGAGCTTCGATGCCAGCCTGGTTATCTGGTCGGAGCACAACACCCGTTCGCTCTCCGGCATTGACGGGAGGCGCATGGCGCGCGCCGCCAAGGCTGGCGCGCCCATCAGCAAGATCTTCCTCGAGCGCGCCGCGAAAAAAGAGCTGCGCTGGTGCCTCACCGTCTATCCCACCCATGCCATGGCCCAGGAAGCGGATATGAGCTTGAGCGACTATCGCGAGTTCGTCTTCGGAGCGATGATGCTCAACGAAGACGATCCGGCGGCCTATTGGAAAAAGATCGGCCAGGAACAGCAGAAATGGGTGGACTGGCTCAAAGGCCGCGACAAGGTCGCCCTCAAAGGCTCGAACGTGGACCTGAGCCTGTCCATCAAAGAGCGCGTCTTCATCCCCTGCGACGGGCAGCTCAACTTCCCGGATGGCGAGATCTTCACCGGGCCGGTCGAGGACTCGGTCAACGGCTGGATCCGCTTCAAGTACCCGGCCATCGAGTACGGGCAGGAAGTCACCGACATCCAGTTGTGGTTCGAGAAGGGCAAAGTGGTCAAGGAAACCGCCACCAAGAACCAGGAACTGCTGACCGCTCAACTCAACACCGACGCCGGGTCACGCACGCTGGGCGAGTTCGGCATCGGCGTCAACTATGGCATCACCCGCTTCACCAAGAACATGCTCTTCGACGAGAAGATGGGCGGCACCATCCACCTGGCCGTCGGCTCGGGCTACCCGGAATCCGGCAGCAAGAACGACTCCGGTATCCACTGGGATATGCTGTGCGATATGAACGACGCCGAGATCACGGTGGACGGCGAACTTTTCTACAAGAACGGGAAGGCGGTGGTTTAACGTTTCAACGTTCTTCAAACGACGGGCAGGCTTGTGTATCTCTGCAAGCAGCAATTACACATGTTCTTGCGTAAGCCGTTCCATCACCCACATTCGAATCAGTGTCTGATACCCAACGCCTTTTCGTTGAGCAACGGCTCTTAATTCCCTGAGTGTATTCGGGTCAAATCGAATAGCTATCTGGGTTTTTCGAGGGCGGGCATCGGTGAAAGTCATATCCACCGGCTGAGTATCTTGCAAAAATTCTGTAGCGTCATGCGTTGCCCAGAATTCAGCTTCTTCCTGTTCATTAGCGAATTTTGGAATCTTAGCCACATTACACCTCACTTATGCTGATAATAACGGCGTTCTGCTTCGGTCATATCTCGCGCTGTGATGACTTTGATGGAATGCTCTGCCCAGGCGAAACCGATGAAAAGATATCGCCCGCTATTGGAGCGACCGAACAATTGGTATTTCTCTGACGCACTCCGGCGCACCTTATAAGGCGGGTTGAAGAAAGCTTCCTCGACTTCTTCGGGGGTCAAGCCATGCTTCTCCTCGATTTTCTCTACAACCCAATCCAGCCATAAAAAGCTTTCGATGCGTCGGTTCATCACGGCTCCGCGATATTATTTACATATACATTGTATATTGGCGTAAGACGGTTGTCAAGTATCAGATACGAAACTTACAGGCAGGTAGGAAACCTGCGCCACCCTTGAACGCAGGGCGGCTTTCATAGTGGCGTCGGGTTTGGAAACCCGACCTACATAACAAAAACTATCGTGAAGAGTGTGCGTATATTAATCAAAATCCCATGTTCGTGAGAGGAGAATGTCTATGAAACGCACATCCAAAGTATTGACAGGGCTGGCCCTGATTGCCCTGCTCACGCTCACCATCGCCACGCCAGCGCGCGCCTTCGACGCGCGCACTGGCGAGGACGTGGTCATCGCCGCGGGCGAGGTCATCGAAGACGATCTTTACGTTTCGGCGGCCACGTTCACCCTGGACGGCACGGTGAAAGGCGACCTGGCTGTCGCCGCCCAGACGATCACCATCAACGGCACGATCGAAGGCGACCTGATGGCCGCCGGGCAGGCTGTCATCATCAACGGCGCGGTGATGGACGATGTCCGCATCGCGGGCGCGACGCTTTTCGTTGGGGAAGGAGCCAGCATCGGCGATGACCTGTTCGGCGCAAGCTACAGCCTGGAGACCCGCGGCGGCAGCCAGGTTGGAGGCAGTCTGGGCTTCGCCGGAGGCCAGGCCTTGCTGGCCGGCGACGTGGCTCATAACGTCTTTGCCGCTACCGGCGGCCTGGAATTGCGCGGGAAAGTCGGCGGCAACGTGAAAGCCGAGGTCGGCGAGGCTCGAGCGGCTGGCGGCCCTCCGCCCTCGATGTTCATGCCCCCAACCGGCGTGACCATGCCGACTGTGAATTCCGGCCTGACCATAGACCCGGCAGCCAAGATCGGCGGGAATCTGGAATATACCCAAACCAAGGATCTGTCCATCCCCGGCGGTGTGGTGGCGGGTAACGTCACGCGCCTCGAGCCCACGTTGAGCGCGGAAGAAGTCGCCGCGACCCAATCGCTTACGCCGCTGCAAAAGGTGCTCGACTGGTGCCTCAACCTGGTCCGCACCATCCTGACCCTGTTCCTGCTCGGTCTCTTGCTCGTCTGGTTGTTCCCCAGGTTCGTCAAGAAGGCTGGCGAGAAGCTGCAAGCCAAACCCTGGCACAGCCTGGGCTGGGGCGTGGTCAGTTACGCCGCCCTGTTCTTCGCCATCCTGGTGGTCTTCATCGCCATGATCTTGTTGGCCATGCTCTTCGGCTTCCTGACCCTGGGCAAGCTGACCGGCCTCTCGGTCTGGCTGGGCTTGATAACCATCGTTTTGCTGATCTTTGCCTTCATATTGGCTGCCGGCTTCGTGGTCAAGATCGTTGCCAGCGACCTGATCGGCAAACTTATCCTGAACGCTGCCAGGCCGGGACTTGGCGAGCACAAAATCTGGCCTCTGCTGGTCGGCGTGGCGATCATCGCCATCCTGATCAGCCTGCCCTTCGTCGGCTGGCTGTTCAAGGCATTGACGATCTTCTTCGGCCTGGGCGCCTTGTGGCTGCTGGGCCGTGAAGCGCTGGCGAAGAGCCAGTAATCAGTGAGCAGTAATCAGTGATCAGTAGCACCAGACTTCCGAAGTTTTAGAGACTTCGGAAGTCTGATTTAGTCAGGCATTCGAATCGCGGGTATAATTTTCACAGAAGCAGAGAGGAGTATTAGCAATGAGCAAAGTCAAATTCTGGCTCATTGGGAATCGGCGTGGTGTACCGCCATATGTGGGGCGGATTGGCAATCCGCCTTACACTGAACACCAGATATACTGGTCTACCACGGCAAATCCCAGAGAGCCCAAATCTTTGCCATGTCGCGATATGTGGATGCTGCGCTGAAAAAAGCCGAAGATGTCCAAACTGTCGCCGCATAAATCAGAAGAAGTTATTCGCAAATTGCGCGCCATTCTGCGCCAGGTTGGGATCACGCCTGAGGAATGGAATAAGTTGTAATCTCGAAAAAAATTCATCCATGCTCTCCCCCTCTGAGATCGAAGCCCGCCTCGAACACATTCTCCTCAAGGTACAGAAACCCGGCCGCTACGTAGGCGGTGAGTTGAACGCGGTGGTCAAAGACTGGTCACAAATCGAGACCAAAGTCGCTCTAATCTTCCCCGATATTTACGACATCGGTGTCTCCAATATGGGGCTGAAGATCCTCTATGACCAGATCAATCAACGCGCGGATGCGCTGGCCGAGCGCGCCTACGCCCCCTGGCTTGACATGGAAGAGGCCCTGCGCACCAACCACATCCCGCTCTATTCGCTCGAAACGTACCACCCGTTGGCTGGTTTCGACATCCTGGGCTTTTCCCTGCCCTACGAGACGCTCTACACCAACGCCCTCAACATCCTCGACCTGGCCGGCATCCCGCTGCGATCCGCCGACCGCGACGAGAGCCATCCGCTGGTCATCGCGGGTGGACATGCCTGCTACAACCCGGAGCCGATGCACGCGTTCATGGATGCGTTTGTCATCGGAGAAGGGGAAGAAGTGATCCACGAGATTATTGACGCCATCCAGCGGGTCAAAAGTCAAACGTCAAATGTCAGTGGCGACGTTCGACCTTCGACTTTTGACAGAGAGAGACTGCTTCGAGAATTAGCGAAAGTCCCCGGCGTGTACGTACCGCGTTTCTACCGAACCCATTATCTGGATGACGGCACGATTGCATCGGTCGAACCGCTCGTCCCCGAAGCGCCGCAGATCATTGTCAAGCGCATCGTCGCCAGGCTGCCGCCTCCGCCGATCCGATTCATCGTCCCGAACATCGAAATCGTCCACAACCGCGTCTCGGTGGAGATCATGCGCGGCTGCACGCGCGGGTGTAGATTCTGCCAGGCGGGCATGATCACGCGCCCGGTCCGCGAAAGATCCGTGCAGGAGGTAGTCGCGGCGGCAGAAGCCGCCATCCAGTCCACCGGCTTCGAGGAGCTGGCGCTGATGTCCCTGTCATCCTCTGACTATACCCACATCGTTGAATTGGTGGAGGCCGTCAGCCAGAACTTCAAAGGCCGCAAATTGACGGTCTCGCTGCCCTCGCTGCGCATCGAAAGCGTTTCGGCGGCGCTGATGGAACGGCTGAAGGATCGCCGTTCGAGCGGCTTCACGCTGGCTCCTGAAGCTGCCACTGAGCGCATGAGACGCATCATCAACAAGTTTATTCCCGACGAGCAGATCCTGGAGACGGCGCGCGAAATCTACCGGCGCGGCTGGACGACCATCAAGCTGTATTTCATGATCGGGCATCCCTCCGAAACGCTGGAAGACGTGTCCGCCATTGCGAAGCTGTGCAAAGCCGTGCTGGCCGAAGGGCGCAAAACGCTGGGCGGACGGGCCAAAGTCCACGCCGGGGTCAGCACCTTCGTCCCCAAGCCACACACGCCCTTCCAGTGGGTTTCTTGCGATACCATCGAGCAGATCGAAGCCAAGCAGAGCCTGCTCAAGCGTGAGTTGCGCGACAAGAACATCAAACTGACCTGGACCGCGCCCGAAGATACCATGCAAGAAGCCTGGCTCAGCCGCGGCGACCGGCGCATGGCGGAGGTGATCCACACCGCCTGGAAGAACGGAGCCAGGTTCGACGCCTGGCAGGATCAGCGCCGTTACCCGCTCTGGCAGGAAGCTTTCGCCGCCAACGGCCTCGACCCGGCCTTCTACACCCACCGTCCGCGCCGCGTGGACGAGGTCTTCCCATGGGATCACATCTCGTCCGGCGTGCGCAAGAAATACCTGTTCGACGATTTCCGTCGCAGCCTGGAGGGTGAAATCCGCGCCGACTGCCGCGAGCGTTGCTTCGCCTGCGGCATCCTGCCGCGTTTCGCCTCAATGCGGCGTGAGAATCCGGGTGATAGCTGGAAGTGCCCGGAGGTGAAGTCACCAGTCGTTAGTCAACAGTCGTTAGTCTCCTGACGACTAATGACTGACGACTGACGACTAATCACTAACCATGAGACTGCGCATCACTTTCTCGAAGACCGGCGCGCTGCGCTACACGGGCCACCTCGATTTGCATAAAATCTGGGAACGCACCGCCCGCCGCGCCGCGCTTCCGCTGGCCTACAGTCAGGGCTTCCACCCGCAGCCCAAGATCCAACTGGCGGCTGCCCTGCCGCTCGGTTTTTCGGGTCGCGCCGAGCTGGTGGATATTTGGCTGAACGTGGAGTCCGCAGACTCAAGTCTGCGAGAATCCGAAGTCGGCCTGTCCTGGCCGGCAGGCCAGGGGAGACTTCGGACTCCGGACATTCAGATTGCGCTTCAACAAGCTGCACCGCCCGGATTGGGTATTATAGAAGTCGAAGAAGTGGACGCACGCGCCCCGGCCTTGCAGACGCAGGTCGTCTCGGCTGAGTACGAGGTGACTTTGCTCGATCCAGCCGACGGGTCCGGCCTGACCCGCCGCCTGTCCGCCGTTATGGAGGCCGAGTCCCTGCCGCGTCAACGGCGCGGCAAGGCCTATGATTTAAGGCCGCTCATCGAACTCCTTCACCTTCTCCCCTGCCCCCCCGTAGGGCATTCGTTGTCACCTGCCCCCCTGCCCCCCTGCTCCCCTGCGCCTCTGCTCCTCATGCGCCTGGCCGCCCGCGAGGGCGCGACTGGTCGCCCCGAAGAGGTGTTAGATACATTGGGGATCGCCTTCGAAAATACACGTATCGAACGCGCCCGGCTTATTCTCAAATCCGAGTTAGAATAGCTTATTGATCGAGGAGAATGACCATGGGAATGTTGGCCTCACTATTCTTTGGCTTTGTCCCGGCGCTGTTCTTTGCCTATATCTTATATTGGCTCGACCGTTACGAGAAGGAGCCGAAAATCCTGCTTGGCGGGGTCTTCCTGTGGGGGGCGATCGTCGCGGCAGGCAGCGCGTTCATCATCAACACCTTTCTCGACATCGGCGTTTACCTCTTTACCCAATCCGATTGGGTCACGGAGCTGGCTGGCGGCTCAATCATCGCGCCGTTCGTGGAAGAGACCTTGAAAGGGCTGGCCATCTTCATCGTCTTCCTGCTCTTCCGCAAGGAATTCGACTCGATCATGGACGGTATCGTTTACGCCGGTGTTGCCGCGCTGGGCTTCGCAGCCATCGAAAACGCTTATTACATCTACAACTACGGATTCAAAGAGACCGGTTGGCAGGGGTTATGGTTTCTGGCTTTCGTTCGCATCATTTTGGTCGGCTGGCAGCACCCCTTCTACACTGCCTTTACCGGCATCGGGCTGGCCGCCTCGCGCCTGAGCCGCAATCTCTTCGGCAAGCTTATCTTCCCGCTGCTCGGCATAGGCATAGCGATGTTCACCCATGCCTTCCACAATACCATGGCAACCTTCTTGAGCGGATTGGAAGGGTTGGCCATCGGCACATTCGTGGACTGGACCGGCTGGTTCTTCATGTTCCTGTTCATCATCTGGGCGACCTGGCGCGAACAGTTGTATCTCAAGAAGTCCCTGATCGAAGAAGTCAAGTCAGGCGTCATCACGCCGGCCCACTATCGCACGGCCGCGTCCGCCTGGCTGCAATCCTTCGCCCGTCTGGCAGCCATCTTCACCGGACGCTTCGCGTACACCGCCCGCTTCTATCAACTATGCGGTGAATTGGCCCATAAGAAGCGGCAGTACACTACCTTGGGTGATGAAAGTGGAAACGCGGCCACGATACAGAGGCTGCGCGCCGAGTTAGCCCGCCTGACGCCGCATGTACAAGTTTGATAGTTTGGTTAGTTGGGTAGTTTTGTAGTTGGGTGGTTGGGTGGCTCGGTAGTTAGACGGTTCGGCTTTTGAGAGTGTACTGACGATGACCATCACAACCGTCCCACTCCCCAAACTACACAACCTGTCAACTGCGCAACTATCCAAACTACTCAACTACTCAACTATCCAACTAATAAGTGGTAAAATCTCCTCGCCCGCCCCTGTAGCTCAGCGGATAGAGCGTCGGCCTCCGGAGCCGAATGCGGCAGTTCGAATCTGCCCAGGGGTACCTCCCCCCAAACGTTTACTAACTTGAAAATGGAGTGCGACGACTCCAGTCGTCGCGGGCAAAGTCTGGAGACTTTGCACTCCGTTTTTATCCGTCCTAGAGGGGCAGGTGGATGACAATGGTCGTCCCCTCCCCAGGCTTGCTCTCCGCCCAAATGCGACCGTTGTGCTTCTCGACGATGGCGCGGGCGATGGCAAGTCCCAACCCTGAGCCGCTTTCATCGCGCTGGCGGGATGGATCCGAGCGATAGAAACGGTCAAAGATACGATCCAACTCGTTCTCCGCAACGCCAGGGCCGCTATCCTGGACTCTGATCTCCAGCTTCTCATCCACAACTTGGGCGGAAAGCGAAATCCGTCCGCCTTCAGGCGTGTAGTGCAGGGCGTTGTCCACCAGGTTGTTCAATACCTGCATCATCCGGCCCGGGTCCACGACGATCTCGGGAAGATTGGGGGCGACCTGTAAGCCGAGAGAGATATTCTTCTGCACCGAGCGATGGGCGTGAGCTTCCTGCACATCTTCGAGCAATGTCCCCGGAGCCACGGGCTGACACTCGATGGGAAGTTCGTCTGCATCCGCTCGTGAGAGGGTGCGCAAATCTTCCACCAGTTGTTCCAGCCGGCTGGCTTCATCGCGGACAATCTCGAATGTTTCCAGGGATGGTGTCAGAACGCCATCATGCACCGCTTCTGCATGGCCGAGGATGACGCTGATCGGCGTGCGCAATTCGTGGGCGATGTCGGCGGTCATCTGACGGCGCAGGTTTAGCGACTGAGCCAGTTTCGCATTCATCTGATTGAAAGAAGCTGCCAGTTCGCCCAATTCGTCGCGTGAGCGAACAGGCACTTCCTGCGCCAGATCGCCTGTGGAAACAGCCCGCGTTGCCGCAGTCAATTCACGGATCGGGCGCGTCAGCGTGCGGGAAAGCAGGAAAGCCAGGAGCAGGGCCAGTGCAATGACGCCAACAGCGCTCAGAAAATAAATCTGCTTGACACGGTCGAGGAAGGCGGTCTCAGCGGGGTTCACCGGAATGGTCGGCTGCCGGGTCACCATGCTCCCGACGATCTCTCCATTTACTTCTATCGGTATTCCATTCTCGATATCCGATTGCGGCAATAGATCACCGATATGGTCTCCCGGCCCTGCAAGCACGACATGGTTGCTGTTGTCCACCAGCGTAAAAAACCGCTTGCCTCCTTCAATGCCGCGCGGGAAAGGCGGCCCTTCCGGAACCAGCAGTGCATTTTCAACGCCATCCCAGCTCCCGTTTGCGCTATAGTAATCTGCCAGTGTAGAGATGATATTATTCCGGTTCTGGTCGAACAGATAACTCCTGAATTCCCTTTCTGTCATCCAGCGGGCAGAGAGCACGATCAGCACAACACTGAACAGGCTGATTACCAGGAACGCAAGCAACAATTTGACCGTGATCGAGCGCATGAGATCATTCCCTGGCGAAGCGATAGCCCACCCCATAGACCGTTTCGATATAACGCAGCGAGCGGGGTAAAGGCTCGATCTTCGCACGCAGGTTCTTGATATGCAGATCAATTGTGCGCTCGTAGCCCTCGAAGCGCACACCCTGGATATTATCGAGCAGATCAAGACGCGAAAATACGCGTCCCGGTGCAGACATCAATGCAGCCAACAATTCGAATTCCGAGGGGGTTAGGTCCACGAACCTGTCCGCAACGCGGACCGTGTGGTTGTTACGGTCCAGGTGGATATCAGCCACGTGCAAGACCATCGCTGCTGGTGTTTTCATGCCGCCACGACGCAACACAGCTTTCACACGCGCCATCAATTCACGCGGACGAAAAGGCTTGGTCACGTAATCATCAGCCCCTAATTCAAGCCCGATCACTTTTTCGTCGTCTTCTACGCGAGCAGTCAACAGGATGATGGGCGTATCGCTTTCAGCCCGATAGACGCGCATGAATTCGTACCCGTCCATTTCGGGCATCATGATGTCGAGGATGATCAAGTCCGGGTTTTCACGCCGGGCGACAGCGAGGGCTTCCACCCCATTCGGAGCCGTGACGACGCGATAACCGTTCTGGGTCAAATATGTTTCGACCAGAGAAACCAGCCGTATTTCATCGTCAACAACCAGGACGGTTTTGATCACAACATCCTCGCTGAGGTTAGGTAAGAGAAGTATACCAATCTAATTGTTTGGTGCGGGATGATCTCCCGCACCAAATTATTTGGATTCAAGCAACTCAATCAGCGCATCGAACAAAGCCGGTGGAATGCGGTTGGTGTTCATTGCCCGTTGTGAGCGGCTTGCCTGCGCGGTCGCCATCTGTTGCGGGTCGAACCCTTGACCACCGCCAGGAACGCCGCCCGCTCCCGGATAGCCGCCAGCCCCACCACTCGGCCCGCCGCCGGGATAGCCGCCCTGCCTCTCACCCTGACCCCCACCGGCACCCGGAACAAAGCCCTCGCCGGGATTACCCTGACCGGATGAAGCCTGAGGCGTCCCGCTTGCGTTGGGACGGCTGGTGACCAAGCCTAACTCCTGCATGAGGGAAAACTCATCCTGCTGGGTCAGCTTCATATCGGTAATCGCCTGGACCTGTTGCGGGGTCATCGTTTCCTGAATTTGCGCGACAACCGCGTCTATCTCCGCCTGCGCGGCCGTGTCGCTCCTCGTCAGTTCATTGTATGCCTGCCAGAGAGGCAGCAACTCAGACGCCTGCTGCGCATCAACGGCCAAATCCGTTCCTTCCAGCTTGAGTGTGCCGAAAAGAAGTTGTGTCGGGAGCGACAGCTCCCCTGCATTATCCGCTGACGAAGTCCCATAAGATGCGGCTGTATCCGTAGCGCTTGCTCCGCCGCACGCGGCCAGTGTAAGCGCCAGGACAAGTAGCAGGCTGGAAAATATGGATTTTTTCATAGTTGTACTTTCTTTTGCAACAATTCGATCAGCGCGTTCAGCAAGGGGATCGGGCTGTTCGAGCCGCCAGATTGCCCTCCGGCCTGTGCGGTTGCCATCTGTTGGGGGTCGAACCCTGGATCGCCGCCCTGGACGACAACAACTCCCGGAGAGCCGCCGCCTCCACCATCAGGAGGCCCGCCCGCTGCCCCCGCATCGAAACCACCAGCAGGGAAACCACTCTGGCTCGAACCCGTCGAACTGCTGGCGCTGGAATCGTTGGCAGAGACTCTCGCCTCACTCATCACTGACATGACATCTTGTTGAGTCAGCTTCATTGCTGTGATCGCATCCATTTGCTGCGAGGTCATGGTCGCTTCGATCTGATTGACGACCGCCGCGATTTCTTCGGATGCCGCCGTGTCGCTTGTCTCCAGGGACTGCAATACCTGCCAGAGCGGCAGCAATTGCGCGGCCTGCTCCGAATTCACCGCCAGATCAGTGTCCTCCAGCTTGAATGTGCCGATGAGGAGTTCCATTTCTTCCGACAAGGCGGTCGAATTGTCCGCTGCGCTGCCTGTGTCGCCGGTCGAATCACTCGTTGTGCTGCCCGAGCTGCTGGTTCCTCCACATGCCACCAGCGCGAGCAACAGGGTAAGCGCCGTGAAGATAAATATTACTTTGTTCATTTCGATCTCCTTTCTACATTTCATTCGTGTCGTAACGCATCAATTGGGTCGAGCTGGGCAGCGCGGTTGGCGGGATAGAAGCCGAAGAAAGCGCCAACGGCGGCGGCCGAGCTGAATGCCAGCAGGATCGAGCTGGGGACGACAACCGTGCGCATATCGCTGGCCGCGCCGAACACCCACGCCCCGCCGACGCCGACCACAACGCCAATGAGACCGCCCAACAAGCTCATCAGCAGCGCCTCGGTCAGGAACTGCCAGCGGACATCACCCGGCGTTGCCCCGACCGATTGCCGGACGCCAATCTCCCTCGTCCGTTCGGTCACGCTGACCAGCATGATGTTCATGATGCCGATGCCGCCCACGATCAACGATACGCCCGCCACCCAGGCCAGCAGCGACCGGAAAGCGGCCGTGGTCGATTCCTGTGTGTCAATGATATCTTGTTGAGTGGTAATGGTGAAATCGGCCGAATCCAGCGAAACGTTGTGGCGCTTGGCAAGCAAAAGCTGGATTTGCAGGATCACATTATCCATGTTGGCCGAATCGGCGATTTGCACGTAGATCATACGGACACGGTCACCCGTAATCCTGGCAAATGGGGTTCGGGTAAATTTCTGCAGCACAACCGAAAGGGGTGTGTACAGGCGGGCATCGTAATCAACTTCTCCAACAGTGCCTCT
>Ga0210036_1002532_pt1 | contig 19296 bp, 14 predicted proteins | sample CryGeymeta201515_FD_185469 | JGI IMG/M metagenome (GOLD analysis project Ga0210036, IMG submission 185469) | Groundwater microbial communities from Crystal Geyser aquifers in Utah, USA - Crystal Geyser metaG 2015-15 (SPAdes) (version 2) | ecosystem: Environmental > Aquatic > Deep subsurface >...
ACATAGTGATTACTAGTAGTTAACATGGTAAAAACTATTCAAGTTTTACTGCATAAGTACTAGTGAAAATTTAGAATCCCTTAAATGGTAACAGTCAGCCAACGTTAACAGTCAGCCTTACTCTAGTGCCTTAGGTATTGTTAGTAGTAGTAAGTCAACTACTCCTACTACTAGCAGCGAGTAGGAGTAGAGTACTAGTACACCAGCGCGCCCACCATGGTAGCTGGCTACAGTAAAATTCCACGATGCGTGATGCAACAGAGAGGATGAGAAATAAGTCCTTTTCCTAATAAACGCTGAGAAGAACGTTTCAATACTGTACTAAAAGAGGAGAGGAGACGGTAATTTGAAGGAAGACAAGACAACGTTGAAGGAAATTAACGTGGCCGTGTTTGTCACCTTTTGTCTGACAGAGTGAGCCTTACTTTATTTAGCTGCATGTACGAACGTACGCGTAGGTATTACTGCAAGTAGACCCGGCTTTTCTCTCGTTGTTCTTGTTCCCATCACTGCTGTCAATCTTTATTTTGATACAAATGGCCGCTGTCGAATCTCTCGTCGATGTTGCACCGATGGGAAATACGGAACAGTCGTATCCTACGAAACTCGATTCCACCAACAGTGATGGTGTTGTTGAACAAGTAGTAGTGGCAGCGGCCGACGAAGTAGTGATGGTAGAAGCAACAACTGTCACAAAAGAGAGTCAGAACAAAGGCCAACCTATCGTTGATTCTACCACCAGTACAATCGAAGCAGAAACAGCAACAACAGCAACAACAACACCAGAGATCCCGACAATGGAATCACCACAACCAACAGATATGGAAGTATTAGAATCGGTACCAGCGCAAGACAACAATGATCCGTCGAAACAATCACGAAACCAAAATGCGCCTTTTCATAATTTGATGCTTCCGGTTTCAGAACAACCCAAGCAACAGACCACTATCAATCCTGTGGATCTCTTGGTGGATCGAACGTTGAGACGTGATTATCTTTCTCGGCGATATCGTGCCTTTGCTGCTTTGAATCATCATCATGATCATCATTATTCTCAGAGCAAAACGGATGCTGTACCAACACCGCTGCCAACATCTTTTACGATAAATTTTTCGGAAACACCCCTTTGGTGTGGTGCATCTTCCTTAGAACGAGCCTTGGTAGAGTGCTGCGAATTACCTCCAGTATTATTGCCGTCGTCAGAGGACGAAGCAGCAGCAGAAGGAGGAGGAAGAAGAAGAAGAAATAATAATAATGTTGGTGGAAATGATCCATTCTCTACGTATAGTAGTACAGTCACAGTGGAACAGGATCTCGGAGGATCGTTAGCAAAAGGATTCGAAGTAAAATTTGTTGGGTTGCTTTGCAAGTATTGTCACTCGTTTGGTTCAAGGGTATTAGCGCTTGCAATTCTAGAACGCAGTCTCCAACAGGACAAAAAGGACGCTTTAGAACCACCACCATCACAACCAGCAGTAGACGACGACGACGATGGCAAGGACAAAATTGATGTTGGAAGTGAAACATCTGAAGATATAAGCGACAATGATCTAGGAGATCAAGAAGACTCTGAACAGGAAGCAACAGCTTCAGAGGAAGAAGACGATGATGATGATGATGATGATGATGATGAATATGATCCCAACGAAAAGGTTATTGTTGGAAAACGAGGAAGACCACGGAAGCAAGGCCGAGGCCGACCGCGAAAGCGAGTCAACTCGTCCCTATTGCAGAACGAGCCTGAAAGGACACCATCACGTAGGGCAACTCGCACGAGAACAGCTACCAGTAAAAAGACAGAAACGGCGGTGAACGTGGAAGCCAAACCAACAAACGCTAAGACAACTAGCAAACCCATTATGAAAAAGAAAAAGAAAGAAGAATCAACATTGAAAGAAGATAATAGCATTGGTAGTGATGACGAAAATAATCAACCGGACCGATTGACAGCATTTTTCTTGGCGGGTGGACTCAAGCTTCTCCGAAGTTGGCTCGTAGATGCCATGGCTAAAGTTCCTGTTTCGTCCTCAAAAGAGAAAGAAGAACCGTCGGATAATGACAGGGTCACTGCTGCCTACGAAAAATTCAAACCATCCGAATACGGACCAATGTTATTACCGCTCTTGGAGCTGCTCAGCGAAATACCGTTCGACAAAGGACTTATCATGGAATCCAAAATAAACAAACAGATTCGTAAATTGAGTAAACAAGTGGATGGACTGGTACAAGCATTTCAAAGGCAGCACCAGGGAAAAGATGCGGCGGCGTTGCTGGAAACCTTTGTCGATCCAGGAGGCAGTATTGGTGGGTGCGTAGTGATCCGCGTCCAGAAAGTCTTAAATACGCTCAAGGAAACATGGGAAAATCACGTCAAGGAATTATCAGAGCAACGGGAAGCAAAAAATGTTGCCCTTGTAGATCCATACGAATCGATCAAAAAGCAACTCAGAGAAAAATTGGGGGTCCTGAAAAACCTGGAAGCAGGAAAGATTGAAACGCCACATTGGGTGGTCAAATGTGAAGAGATGTCCCTGGAACGACAAAAGAAACGCCCTCGTAGGACACAAGTTGTGGCTCGTTCAAGACCAGTGCCACCGGCTGCAGCAGCAGCAGCAACAACATCGAAAAAAGAAGGCAAAGATGTCTTAGCGCCGAAACAGCGAGAAGCAGAACGCATCGCTTTGCAAGACAAATTAAAGGCGGCACAGGAAGAACGCAAAGCACATCTCGAGCTACTCAAAAACTTAAATAAGAAACGAATTTCAGAGTCACAAGTGCAAGCCAGCAGCCAAATCAGCAATAAAGCAGCCGCCGCCGCCGCCGCTCCTCTTGTTACTGCTACTACTACTGCTGCTACTGCTGCTGTGAAGCGAAAAGTGAACGGAAAATCTGTTCGGTGGAAGGATGGTCTTTCCGATGACAAGATACGCAACCGTGAAATTTTGGAGATCGTGTACGTGATAAAAACAGAGAATTCCAATTCCAAGAGCAGTGGTGCAGATGGGGATGAAAAAGCCCACAAAAAGAAGAAAGAGCCAGAGGAACCAGAAGGCGCGGCACTCAAGAGACATAGCGGCGAGGATTACGGCTTGTCGGAAATGTTTGACTGTGATGAAACACTCCTCCTCTAAATTTATGAATTATGTAGCAAGAATGTTTGACTTGTGATGAAACTCTGCTGCTCTAAATTTATAAATTATGTAACAGTCCAATTATTTCCAAAAAAGTAACGCTTGCACAACCCAATCATTAGGCCGAAAGGTTATTATAACCCAACCAGTCTGCAAAAAACTAATCGTAGTAGGACAGGCTGTCAAAAAGAAAAACGCCAAATTTGGCAGGGGTGGACAGTGCGAGAAAAATTACAAAGTTGTAGATTTCAAAAATTCCAGTTGCGCTACCAAGGAAAATTAAAGTATAAAAACTGTTTATTTTTCATATTCCATCTTTTATCCAATTTGTTGTCCCTAGAGCTAGTAGTAGCACTAGTAATAAAAACACAAGTACTGTAGAGAGTGAACAATCACAACCTCTTCGATTACTGTACAGCACTTGATTGCATGTTTGTGCCTTTGCAGCCTTGCTAAGATAATTTCAACAGGTTTTCTTTGGCAAATATAAGAGAAGGGACGCGGCACTTTTGGACAAAAATAAATAGTTAGGATACGACAGACAGCAGCATGCGGTTTGATCTAGACGGCCTTGATGTTTTCTTCCCGTATGACAGGATCTACCTGGAACAGCATCAGTACATGCGATCACTGAAGCAGTCACTAGATGCTGGTGGCCATTGCCTGCTGGAAATGCCAACAGGAACCGGAAAGACCGTTTGTCTGCTGTCACTAATCACGTCTTATCAATATTCTAATCCGTCGGCTGGAAAGCTGGTATACTGTACTCGTACTGTGCCGGAAATGAACCACGTAATGGAAGAATTGGCGACTGTTTTAGCCTACAGATCGAAAGAATTGGCTCGATTGGAAAGCAACGAAACACGGACTCAGCAAGCAGCAGGTGAGGAGAATATTGAAGATGTAGCTGGAACTCAACAGCAACAGCAGCAGCATCAACCTGCAGCAGAGGAATCCCAAGAGGGTTCTGGCGGATCCGAATCTCCTCGTAAAAAGCCCCGAAAAATCGTTCAGCGAAGAGGGCCGCGAGCTCACATGGGACCCATCCGTTCGAATGGTGGAGCCGGCGGAAGTGGCGTCCTGGCATTGTGTCTGTCTAGTCGCAGAAATATGTGCGTTCATGAGCGTGTCATGGCCGAAAGTGATCGCGAAGCAGTGGACGCGGCCTGTCGAAGTTTGACAGCGTCTTGGGTCATCGAGGAGGCTCGCAAAAATCCGGGGTCTATGGAAACTTGCTCCTACTACGAAAATTATCAAGCAGCTGGTGAAGCCATGACAATGCCAAGGTATGTTGCAACGATGAGTTCTGACGACTAACCTTGCTATTATTCTTGTGATGCTGTACTCATTAATCCATATTATTGTCTTGCACAGTGGCGTTTATGATTTACAAGAACTGAAGGAATGGGGAAAAGGTCGTGGGTGGTGTCCCTACTACCTAACCCGACAAGCTATCAATCACGCCAATATTTTGGTGTTCAATTATCAGTACATGCTAGATCCCAAAGTTGCCAAGATGGTCAGCAAAGAGCTAGAATCAGAATCGATCGTTGTGTTCGACGAAGCCCATAACATTGACAGCGTTTGCATCGAAGCTCTTTCCGTCACCATTAACGATCGAGGATTAGAGCAGGCCACGAGATCCTTAGGCAGATTGTCATCCGAGGTTTCCAGGATCAAGGCCACAGACAGTCAACGATTGCAGCAAGAGTATCAGAATTTGGTGAATGGATTAATTGAACAAGGTGTGCTAGATGCCCCCGCCAATGATGCAGGTTTAGCAAGTGTAAGTAGAAAACAAAATTGGTCGTTGCTTTGTATATCGACTGGCTGAGCGAGGAGGATGCTATCTTTTACGCCATCTCTTACCAAGTCCTTTTCGGGGTTAATGAAAATTGCAGAATGCACTCAGCCCAGATGTGCTCAATGAATCTGTTCCCGGTAATATTCGCCGAGCAGAACATTTCATCAGTTTTATGAAAAAAGTGGTAGAACATTTGAAAGCTCGATTGCGTGCTGTGTCAGGTCCCAATGGAGGGGTACAAAGTGAAACTCCTCTCGCATTTCTTCACAGACTAACCCACGGAACTGCCTTGGAAGCGAAGCCCCTGAAGTTTGCCTATTCGCGTTTGTCGTCACTGTTGAGGACGTTGGAAGTATCAAATCTGGACGATTTCAATTCTCTCACTGATGTCGCTGATTTTGCAACCCTCCTGGCAACATACTCCGAGGGTGTGGCGAAGTTTGCTGTCATCATGGAGCCCAATGGTTCATCTATTCCAGGTGCCGTCGACCCTGTCATCCAACTGGCGTGTTTGGACGCTTCCTTGGCGATTGCTCCGCTTTTCAAGCGATTTGGAAGTGTTATCATTACGTCGGGTACTCTTTCGCCCATAGACTTGTATCCAAAGCTGTTGCAATTTGAGCCCTGCGTCTCTGAGTCACTCAGCATGAGTACCTTCCGACCATGCATTCGACCATTGATGATTACACGAGGCTCCGATCAGATACCAGTATCTACAAAATTCGATGATCGCGGAGATATGGGAGTTGTGAGGTAAGACTTGGTTTTGTATTGATTTGCGTGATATTGCAGTCTTTTTTATTGTGACCAGGCCGCGTCGCGGTGTCTAAACTTATACCATTATACGTCACATCAGAAATTATGGAGCTATGCTAGTCGAACTGTGCAGCTGCATTCCTGATGGAGTTGTTGCTTTCTTCACGTCATATTCCTACATGGAGTCTCTGGTCAGTGAATGGGACGCGATTGGTATACTGAGGGAGCTAACCAAGTCCAAGCTCGTCTTTATTGAAACTAAAGACGTAGTTGAGACTACTCTGGCTCTTGACAATTATCGACGAGCCTGTGACTGTGGTAGAGGCGCTGTGTTTCTTTCCGTTGCACGCGGAAAGGTTTCTGAAGGAATCAACTTTGACCGACACTATGGACGAGCTGTGATCATGTTTGGAGTGCCGTTCCAGTACACTTTAAGCCATGTTTTGCGCGCTAGGTTGGAGTACTTACAAACGCACTATCAAATCCGCGAGCAGGATTTCTTGAATTTCGATGCCATTCGTCAGGTCGCTCAGTGTGTTGGTCGTGTTATCCGTAGCAAAACGGACTACGGGTTGATGGTCTTTGCTGACAGTCGATACACCCGGCATGACAAGCGATCCAAACTACCCAAATGGATTTTACAATTTTTGAACGATGGCTATCTGAATTTGAGTACTGATATGGCACTTCAGCACGTAAGGCATTTTCTCCGTTTGATGGGGCAACCAATCGACCAGGAAGCACTGCAAAGTGTACTCTTGACACTGGAGGAAGTAGAGCGCATGAACCCACCCTCTGAAACCAACACAACAGCAGGAGAAGGAGGCGCAATGATTGTCGACAACAGCAGTTCCAACAATGCGTAAGCGAATTAATCTAGAATATATTATTAATGTCGAGGCTCCATGGACTGTTATTACTCGCTTCAAAGCCTACGTGTTAGTCTTTTTCGCCCATTCTTTCAATGCAGTGGAACACTCCAGTACATTGCTCTGCAGAGCCTCCATGAGCTCTCGATTGATATCAACTAGTAAGTGCAAGGGAACATCTTCGGCTTCCGTAACATTGCTGTAAGTAATTCTTTGGTGTTCATATTGAAATGGTCCTGTCCCGCAGTGATCCATTGCTGGACGAAAAACGTTAGTTTCCAGCAAATCTAGGAAGGCAATCCACAAAAGGTGACGGCTAAAGCGTTGTTGATTGGATCGAAAATTCTGATATTCTTGTAGCATGCGCCCCAGTGTCAAAGGCGGCGGACTGGTCGTCTCTCCATTCCACTGTGCATCTCGGGTTAAAATGCGCCGAGCCGCCAATACCAGGGCCACCTGAGGCCCCGATAGATCCAGCAAGGCTTGAATGCGGGGATCGACAGCTAAGTAGGTCCGCTTGTTGGAACCTGTACTGGCGCCCGACATGAGTACGAAACTCGAACTACTCTTGCGCTTATCATGATCATTATTGGCTTGATCTTTGCTGTTGTATGTAATGTTGTTACTGATAGAGGCACCTTGCGCTACCAATGCGTCCATCAAATGACCAGCCTCAAAGACTGGAGGCTTCTCCAAATTCATGTTTGCGAGCTGCTGTTCTTGTTTCAGGGCCTTGCGTCGTTGTCGTCGTCGATATTGCATCCATTCTCCTCGATAAAGAGAAAGGGCAAAGGTGAAGATTCGACTGAACCAACGAATATTGCGTCCCAACCGATATTCTCGCTCTAAGGTTTCCCAAACTCTTCGTTGGATTGAGTTATTGGGATTACTGTCGTGTTCGTCTTGATCAATAGGAGGTGGTGTCAATATCTTGGCAATTTGACTGTGCAGTGAAATCAATGGATCGTTGGTTGTTGTCGTTGTGGGTGTGTCGTCGTCGTCGTTGCCTCTGTCATTGGATAATGATTGTTGTGATGATGGTGGTGGTGGTGGTCGGACGCGAGACAAAAGTACAGATGTCAAGGAGGAAACGGATGAGCAAGGACCGATAAATATTTCTTTCGAGGTCCCTTCCATGCGACTTTTGATTCGTTTTTCTAATTTGGCACGCAGAGCCAAATGCTGGGTCAAGCCAATCAGACAAATATTCGATCCCTGGGTAGCGACTCGATCTAACAAATGATACAACAGTAGTTGACGATCCCTTCCACCGACCGTTTCCATAATTTGACTTTTTCCCATTCCATTGTTGTTGGACGTACCCGTCGCATCCGATGCAGCCGAACCACCCAAAAAGGCATCCACTTCGTCCAGGACAATGAGGATCGGAATTTGATCGACCCGTGCCAATTTGAGTGTTTCTCCCAGCAATTGCAAATTGGAATCAAACGTTGACATGCGCAATCGCAACGATCGCTCTTCTTTGCGTCGTTTGATTCGTTTGGCAGCCTGTTCGTCCCACGATAATGATGATGATACCTTGGAGGACGAACCCAGTTGTTGTGAATTTTGCTGCTGCTGGTGGTGCTGCTGGTGGTCTTCCACATCCGCTGATTCTTGCAAGGCTGCTTGTGATAATTGCAACAAAATATCTTTGACTACTAGACTCACATCGTGACCTGGAATAAATATTCCGTGTACCTGAACAACTCGAAACATGGGCAGCCGTGTCTTTATAGTACTGCTGCTGCTGCTGCTGATGCTGTTGTTGTTCTTGGGAGATTCCTCCTTTTTGTCATTGCTTTGTTGCTGTTGTTGTTGTTGTTGTAACGTGTAATTTATTTCATCTCGAAAGGCTTGCAAACAACGCTGTACTAACATAGATTTTCCCATACCCCGGTGTCCCATTAAAAATGCAGCTGCGTTGCTGTCACTGTCTCGTACAACCAAGCAGGGATGCAACAAGCAGTACAGCTGTTCAAATTGAGCTTCCAATCCAACAGGTGCATATCGATGCACAACATCCTTGAGATGATGATTTTCTCCTTCTTGTTGTAGTAGTACACCAACAGTAAAATTAGATGACGAACATTGCTGCTGCTGCTGCTTCTGCTGCTGCTGCTGCTTCCAAAAGGTAGCCGCATCTGGATCCGAAATGCAATCATGATGATCGGAAAAACGATGAATGACTCGTTGGAGACAATCGATGGTATTGTTGGTGTCATCCATTAGTAGTGTGTTGGCAACGGAACTACTACTACACAAGCTGTCACCTCGAGAATCTTCTTCCGTGGCTACCATGGATGAATTTGGTGGCAAACTGGGCGGAGTGAGATATCAACAGGTTCTGTATGTATTATTTTTTATTTGTGCTTGTTGATGTTGAGAGGTGTGTCGAACTCTCGTACTGTTCGTCCTTTTTTTAAAGAGGAAGCAATGACGAAAGATTTTGTAGAGTACGGTACCTGGAAGAGACGGTACTATCTACTTTAGAGTTGTGTGAGAGGCATACTCCAGTTTTCAATTAGGAGAGTTTAGAAAAATATTTAGGAGAGTTTTAGGAGAGTTTAATTAGGAGATTTTCTGAGACATTAGGAGAGTTTTTTTTTTAATATGGAGTTTTTTTTTCTCAATTAGGAGAGTGTTTTTTTGTTAAGCTAGATATTATCTAGAGGAATTAGGAGATTTTATTTTTCATTTAGGAGAGTTTTATTTCAAATTAGGAGAGTTTAGTCAACAGTACTAGGAGCGTTTCACCTTAATTAGGAGAGTTTTAGGAGATTAATGAAAAAGAAATAGGAGATTTCTAAAAGTCTCCTAATTAGGAGATTTTCAATTAAAGCTTCTTACTACCTGTTCTTCCTGGTAGTGATTGTATGGCACGACAGAGTTAGGGTTGCGGAGAAGATGACGAAGATACCAGCACTATAATTCTCTTTTGAACGCTCACATGCCCTTTTTTGTCAGAATTTCAACAGACGTACTACTAGTAGAGGTACTAAGTAGGAGTACGTAGTGTAGTAGTAGTCTAGTTTACTGAATCGTAATTCTTCTTTTTTTCATCGGACATCCGACTAGAAAATTGATAAAGTGGCTTTCATTCTTTCGGCCACATAGTTTGGTGCAGTACCTACACACTACTACTACTGTACTCGACTTACCTTTCCCCTTTTGCCAGTTATACACTGCTGAAAGAGAAAGAGAGAAAAGTGGAGACAATGATTAGAGCTGAGAGAATAAGAAGAAGTAGAAGGAGGGATGATCAAACGACCAGTGTTGCTTGTTGTTTTCGTCACACCACGCCAACGTCACATCCAACGATCGCGATACTTTTTCTCGGTCTTTTGTTGCACTACCACCACCAGCAGCAGCAAGGAACTGTCGATGCTTTTGCAACACCATCAATACAAAAACATTCCAGCCTCAGAAATCGACCGTCATCTTGCGCTCCTTTTTCGCGTTATTATTATTTTACATCTGCGGAACATTTTTTGCTGCAGCAACCAATATCAATAACACCAACACCAATAACTACAACTGCACGATGGGCTTTCTCTGACAATCAAAACAAAAACGAAAAAAATGATGACGAGAGTAATCAGGAAACAACTTGGATTGGTCTTTCAGAACGAACCAAGGGTATTGTTGTCTTATTAACGGTACCCCTCGCTTGGGGAACGTACGGTCCTGTCGTTAAGTACCTGTACGAAATCAAACCGGCTGTACCAGGATTTGTTTTTTCTGCTTGTTATTATTTGGTAGCCTCCTTGACTACGCTAAGTATTGTATCGTTTCAACAAAATCGGAGCAACAATTTTTTTCAAGCAGAAGAAGAAGAAAAGCAAATTGGTACTGATACGATTGATGGCGACGAAACGATGGAGCATCGACCTACATTTCCCATTGCTGGTGGCATCGAGTTGGGATTGTACCTCTTTCTGGGAAACTGCTTGCAAGTGATCGGACTCAAAACAGTATCCTCGGATCGGGCTGGGTTTTTGGTACAACTGACCACCGTTATGGTTCCCGTCACGGAAGCTTTACTAGCTGGCAACTTACTAGCCATTTTACCCCGGACGTGGATCTCGTGCCTCTTGGCTTTTTGTGGGATTTGTGTCATGAATCTGGATGGAATGGATCAAGAGTCTATTGCTTCCATGCTGGATATCTTTAAATCGTTTTCCAAAGGCGATGTACTGATCTTGTCGGCAGCAGTACTATACACGCTGCACGTTGTCCGATTAGGACGATACGCGAAAGAAACCACACCCATGAAATTGGCAGCATCAAAAGCCACAGTGGAAACCATTTTAAGTACCAGTCTAGTCGTGGGATTAATGTCGTTTGCAGGATCAGGAGTGACGGCAGGAGGTGGATTCCTTGCATTTGTTCAAGAGTCAGGAATGGAAATATCCAATTTTTTCTCGTCTATTAGCAAAAGTGTTGCCACAGGAGCCGTGCCTCAATCGGCAATTCTCTCGGCACTTGGTGCCACACTGTGGACAGGACTTGTAACTTGCGCTTACACCATTTTTGCTCAATCCTACGGACAAAAACGTGTGGGTCCATCCGAAGCGAATTTGATCTACTCCGTCCAACCTATTTGCACTGCTCTCTTTGCTTTTCTGCTATTGGGAGAAACCATGGGACCGGCAGGAGTGGTTGGTGGTATCTTTATCGGTGCAGCTGTCTATCTTGTGACTATGACTACAGGAGAGATAAATGACGAACAGGACGATGAGAATGATGAGAATGATAATAAGACCGTCAAATTAAGATCAAACCTTCCAGAAATTTCAAGGCAGACAGATCTGTTACGAAATTCAACCGAAGTTCTTGTGAAGTGATAGCACTACAACAACAATGAATAGATATAATAATATTGTTTTGTATAGTGTATACAGTATACACTATACACGACTTCTAATATAGACTTGAATACTGGATGAAAGACTTTGTGACCAAAATGCTTCAAGCACCAGTAATATTGAATTGGATTGAACATACATCATACATTAACACTGGGGTCTGTTACTCCTTATTTTGAGCATTCCCCTATTCCTTTTCTTCGTGACGCTGCAGCGTACCTTCATCCTCATTGCGATTTCCAAAGACAACCTCGACCAAACAGCAATCTCTGCTAAGTTCATCTCCAGTCACCTTGACCATCAACCAAAAGTATAAGGAAAAAGTGCCCACCCCTCTATTTCTTCATATTGCTCCACATGCTTCCAGGCTTTTGTCCTTTGGAACCTTCAGGGTCGTCTCCGCTTTTGTCTGCAAGATTTTGATTCTTCAGGTAGGCTTGCATTTCTTGTCGAGCCTTTTCGCTCATACCACCAGCTTCGTCCATGCCTCTCATTTGATCACGATCCGCCATGAAAGGAAGATACAGAGTCCCAATACCAGCAACTGCAACGGTACCCGCCACGGCTATTCCGACGACTTTCGATCCTGAACTTCTTCCGGCTCCCATCATCTTGAGAGAGTATTATAATTATTTTGTGTGCTTTACGCGTATTTGTGAATTGGTTAGACAAAAACAAATAAGAGGTTCTTTCTGTCCTTAAATAATGTTCTTTTTGTCTGACAAGTATTGTAGATGCGGAGCGCGTGAAGCTGTGTCTGGCAGAGATGAATAAGATCAATACACCTCTGACCTCTGACACTAGAGACCTACTAGCTAGTAGTACTTAACTCGAGTTTTTGCTTGTTATTTTCTTCTCGGTACTCTAGTAGTCTACTTTATTAGAGTAGTATCATGCGTGATGAGACCTTTACTCTCTCCTTAGTTGCTGTGCTGTTACGATGAGAGAGTGTGCACCCTGATGGAAGATCCCATTTTATTTCTAACCTTACCGTAGAACATAGATCAATACTGTATTAGCTACTCGGGTAGGCTACTAAAAGCTACTAGTCTACTCTACTACCTAGTAGAGAAAGGGGTACAAGAGCATTGTAGCCACTTTAGAATGACGAGGACCAATTCAGCCGGCAATAACAAAACAAACTAAATTATATCAGAAGCATAATTGTCAAAAGAAAGCCATCTCCGTGTGCAATCCTTTCGCTATATATTGTAACCGAAAAAACTTTGTGAGAATTCACAGTTGTATTAAGAATCTCTAAATAAATTTACATGCGATCTCTGCTTTTCTGTTTTTTTTCTTGAAATTGATCTGGGAAGAGATTCTGACAGGCATCAACGCCTTCATACCCACATGGCAGTTGATGCTAAATACAGTAAAATTGAAGTCAAAGACCAAATCCGCGCATCTGTATCCAAGGAAAAAAACATCCATTTTGAGTGAGCCTTTTGAGACTTCAATCTGTCTCAATTTTTCGATTATAGACGTAGATCCAACGATCGAATGCACCAATCCAAAAGAATTCCATGGCAGACGTGGGCACTTTGACTGACGTGAACCAAGCAGCTCCCCCAACATTCTACGAGTATTAGAATAAGGAATTTCAAGTTTGACAGAGAAAAAATATAAATAAGTTTCCATCAAAGAAAAGTAGAATGTCGTTCAAGTAGCTACGAACCACATTCTGGTTTACGGAGCGCACAGATACCATTACTTTTCTTCTTCGACAAATAATGTTAACCTAACAACAAACGAAACGTACCATCATGGAGATTTCGTAGCCAAGACCTGTTGCAAGTTCCGTTGTGACCGCTGCGCCCACACGAGCAATCGTTTTATCTAGCCAGCTTTTGGGTTTGGCTTCGTGGTTTTCGGGCAAGTGATGACCTCTCAAAACTCGACGCAGCTCTTTCTTGGCATCAAACGAATTTTCGGCAGGACACGTCTGAATCGCATACAGGTAGACACACGGAAGCAGTAACAAGGATATCATGAAAAGACTCTGCAAGAGCATCTTGAGAATAGTGGCGACCACCACGGCATAGAGACCATATAGCAGTAATTTTTTGTTGTCTTCCTCAGAAAGAGTGGGAAACAACGGTGCGTCCGGGCTTCTCGAAGAGGCATTGGTGGGAGTAGAACTGTTCAGGCTCTTCTTGTTGGGATCGTAGCTGCTGCAGACAACAATCTGGACCTTGCTTCCTGCTGTTGGCTGACCATCTTTGTCAACAATGACTTGGCCTTGAGCTCTCCCAATGTTCGGTTTGGATAGAATACCCACAACACAGCCAGATGTGGGGTCGTAGTGGAGATCGAGAAAGAAATTGTCGGTTGTAGGAACCCGCCGTCTCAACAACCTTACGGTTCCGCCCTTGATCTCGGCACTCCACGCTCCTAACGGCTTAATTTTGTTAAGGTGCGACAGGGCTTCCTCTGTAGATGCTGAAGACATGTTGAATCTCCTGATGAACCTAAGATGTTTCTTGTTTCGTCAGTGATCAATAGGCAAACTATGCACAGCTGTGATTCGTTATTCGTTCGAATCGTTGTTTTAGGGAGAGAAGCCACAGTTGCGTGACCGGTGGATAGAGCTGGCGTTAAAACTCGTTTATTCAATTCATGACTGCTGAAACGCGAACCCTAATGCCTATATTTGTGGATGTTTTCCTGTTATTTTCGATCGAAGATCAAACAAATCTGAGCTCTTAATAAATACAGTTAATAAATAATGATACAAGAGACAAGAGACTACTAGTAGAGACTAGTGTACACTACACAACCCAGGACATGCCATACCAGGACCGGTAGATGTATTCAAAAACTTTAGCTTCGGAGACGTAGATCCCAACGTCAACAACTAAAAGAAATGAGAGCTAAATGGACAGCATGTGCAGCCCTTCTTTGTTGCCTTTCCATCGGAACGCACGCCCTGATATCCAGTGCGTCGACCGTCGGTCTCAACATACACTGGAATGGAGGTTCCAAGACAACATTTCTACCATCATCTATTCCACCATCATCTATGAGCTACAGCTGCCATATTCAAACACTTTATGCCCAGAAAAGTTCTGACGACTTCGAGGCCACTACCACCAGGAACGATCGTGAACGAGGTATCCTTGTGCTCTTGACGGTACCATTTGCCTGGGGAACATTTGAACCAGTAGTGCGTTCAGTGTACGCCATTGACCCACCGATACCAGGCTTGATTTTTTCTCCTTGTTATTACTTCGTGGCGGCATCAGCCTTATCTTTGCTGTCTTTTGCAACGGCTCTCTCAGAACAAGATAAAAACGATCATCAAGACAATCAAGACAACGTATCTTGGCTCACTGCTTCCTTACCAGTATTGGGTGGCATAGAGCTCGGCTTTTATCTCTTTTTTGGGAATTCTCTCCAAGTTCTGGGTCTCAAAACGCTCAATTCAGATCGCGTAGCATTTTTGATTCAACTGACAACCATATTTGTTCCTCTAGTTCAAGGCCTTGCTGCGGGGAATCTGTTTGCCATTCCAAAAAGGACTTGGATTGCCTGCATCATTGCCTTTTGCGGTGCTGGTGTGATTGGTTTGGATGGAAGTGAGACTGCCCTGCAAGATATTGTTATTACCCAAGACATAAACATGGGAGTGTCCAGCATTGTATCACCACAAAAACTCTTGAGCCAGGGAGATTATCTTGTTGTAGGATCCGCTTTGGCGTACACTTTTCATTGTATTCGTCTGGAGAGATATGCCAAGGAAACAAGAGCAGTAACGCTGGCTGCATGCAAAGCTACAACTGAGACAATATTGAGCTTGTTGTTGGTGCTGGCGCTTTTGAGCTACAACAGTGACGCCGACGGCAGCAATGCAACATCCAACAACTTTCTTAACAGTTTTGCGACAGAAACAGCAACCGAGATTTCATTGTTCTTGAACACGTTCCCTCAAAAGCTTGCAGATGGATCCATTCCAAATTCAGTCCTGCTCCCCGCCTTTGCTGCGGTACTTTGGACAGGACTGGTAACATGTGGCTACACTATTTACGCACAAAGCTATGGGCAAAGCCGGGTCAACTCATCTACAGCTAACTTGATCTACACCTTTCAGCCTGTATGGACCTCCCTGATTGCCTATTTCTTTCTAGGCGAAACGCTCGGACCGAGTGGATTTCTGGGTGGGGCCATGATTGGACTTGCTGTCTACTTGGTCATTTCGTTAGAACAGCAGCCTGAGCCAGAGCAGTAAAGACTACGTTAATACTCAAAGCAACGTTAAGATAGCATGTTGATGCAAACTTAGTGTGCTTATTTTGTAGCAGGGAAGGATCAGTCAATGGTTCCTTCAAGGAACAGCAAAGAAGTGGGTGTGCAATTGTTTTTGGAAATTACAACGAGGAAAGAGACCACATCAATTATTCTTGCCTCAAAGCGACAAGTTGTGACACCGTGCCAAGCCTGCCGTGGATACTTTAGCGCCGAAGACTTAGCTGGAGGGCAGCAAACAACTGTGAAATGAAATCTAGTCATTTTGATGTAGAAACAGTATCATGCAAAGAGCTTGATGAGTTCCGGACGGCTCTTGCGTCAAGTGTAAAAATACAATGGAGTCAATAGGGCTCGACTATGACTATTACTAGCTAGAGTCTAGAGTAGCCTTTTTGAATTCCTCATTTGGGACGAAACAAGAAACTGTACCGTACCACGGACAAATCGAATATTTCGAACGCACACATGCTCTAAAAGGAGAGGTGAGCTTTTGTGCTGCACCAGGTAGGACGCCACCATCAAGTTGATTGTAGTCCAGTGTCCAATTTCCCTTCACCCTTCACCATTGTCTTATTGCGACACAATACGAGGTGCAGTCAAATAAATAACACCACCGCTTGTTGCTGTTGATCCTTTGATTTGCTACGTTACTCGCAGTTTCCGTAGTTGATTTTTCATCAACTGCAAAATCACGAACTTTTTGAAGAATCTATTGGCATCATTAAAAAATAATGACATCATGGCCTGCTTGCTGGTTCATCCTCGGCTCTCTCATTTTAGCTGCAAATAGTTTCTATCTGCCCAACCATATTATGGTACATGAGAGGATACGGAAAGAATCTTTTGAAAATTTTCGTCCGTGTGCGACGCCAACAGATAATGCAGCAGAGATGGCGCCGTCAGTGTCGACAGCAGCAAGGACAAACAAGAAAGTTAAGGGAGTAGTGAAATCGAGAGTGGTGAAATCGACTGGCACAGATAGGCCATCGACGGCTGCCAAGAAGGAAACGAAGACTACAAATGCGAGCAAACGAACGAAAACGACGGTCGTTAGACAAAACGCAAAAAAGGCAACCAAATCTTCTTCTGATACTGCAACTCTAACAACGCCGAAAAAGAAACGGAAGTTGAACAAGGAGCAGCAAATGATGCATTGGAAGAACGCGAGCGATCCTAACATTCTCCATATTGACAAAGGGGCCAGCGATTATAATTCTCGTGCTTCTGTCATTGAAAAGATTCAATGGGTTGTCCGAGGAAACCCATTGCCATTGCGTCGCCACCGAACTTCCCGTGGCTTTGTGTACAATCCATCAGCACCTGCCCAAGCGTCTTTTTTGAATATTACTACACAAATTCTGGAGGAAATTGTACCCTCGCATCTCAAGAATAAAATCGACATCAGCAATACAAGCAACTTGTATCCTCTCTTTCCTGAGAACCAACCGCTTGTTATGGTCGTTCTCTTTCGCCTGAAACGGCCCAACCTCCATTTCGTCGGGAACAAACCGGGCCATGGTCGACTCCGCGATTCAGCACCATCTGCACTGAGTCCTACTCGTACTGATGTGGATAACCTTGCAAAATTTGTCTTGGACTCGCTGAATGGCATCCTGTATGAAGATGACCGACAGATTCATTCCCTGTACGTCACAAAGCTGTTAGACAATGATGGTCTCTGTCAGGGTTCTACTGAGATATCGTGCCGACCACTCTGTGAGACGGATGTTAATACGCTCGTGAATAAAATTGTAAAGCGATAACATTCACAGTCGAGCATTCTAAGCAGGCATGGGCCACAAAACTGCTTTTATTGTTGGGCTACGAAAACGTATTGCGAGTCTGAAGCTGCTGTCATTTTTTGTTCGGCTGTGCGTCTACGGAAAAGGATCCGAACTTGCCACGACTCGGTCTTCCGCTGTCTGACATCTGACATCGACCATCGCTCAGCTTTTACGGAACGAACAAAGCGAAGAAATAAGAATGCAGAGATTCAAAATTCATTCAACGTAATTATAGCTTTCACACCATTAAAAATTTAACCCAGGAATGGATAAGGACAGTTCCACCGATGATGTCAGTAGCGTCGAAGATGCTGATCTGCCGACCCCAGCGGTGCTGATGGAAGAGGAAAGTGGAGGCGATGAAGAAACCGGCGACGCTCCAAGCGTCGACCAGACAACAAACGACGATACGGGTACTGCTTTTTTCCCCGCAGTCAACAACAAAAAGGAAATTTCGAGACTATTGTCATCCTTTCAAGAATCGTTTGCTCGGACTGACAATGCAACTTGCTCCACTACCTCTTCGAAGGATTGGATAGCGCGATGGCGACCTTGGCAGTCTTGGTCCCACTTTCGTTCAAGAAGTACAGCCATTGGGTGCCTCAGCTCCACAGTAGTCCTAGTTGTTCGCCTGTATCTTGACCATCAGCCTTTGGCCTACTTGATTCACTCGATCGTAGTTTTTTTGGACATGGTACTGATTCATTCCTTCACCAACAGTGTGTGGTTAAGTGTATCTGGCGAATTGGTGACGTTTATTTGCTTTTTGGCTTTCCATTTTACCAAGGAAACCGTCTTCGAGCTTCTAGAAACTACAGTCATTGCTGTTTTGTGCTCTTTTCACTTGATCGCAGCCCGAAACAAGCACAAGGATCAACATAAGAAGCTCCAGGAAGATGTCAAACAGTTTCGACACAATTCCATGATGTTGATAAGAAGTATGAGCAGTTGTCGAGAATTGATGCTTCAAGTGGATCCTATATTAGAATTTAACGATGGAAACAACGACAAAGACAGCAAAGTGGGTTGGATGGTCCATTCTTACTTGCAATCAGCCACAAAGGATCGTGTACGAGGCTGCGGCGAAAACTTCTTTGAGCACTTTTTGGATGGTAGTGCTGGCGTCATGTATACATCTTTTTTGGGGCTCATTATCACCGAACTGGTTACATATGGCGACTCAAAGAAATGCTAGCTGGTAACAAAAAATTCGGCTGCCGTGTACTCGGATTGATATTGAGTACAGGAATACTACTAGTAGAAGTAGTGGTAGACTAATAGTCTAATTGTCTCTCGAAAAAATTAAAGCTGTCTGAACATAAGCACGCACACATGCGCCGTCAGACAAGTTCTTGACTGGATTATTGTGGTAACTTTTTCTTTTCTGCAAGGATTAAAAGAAAAATAATACCTACAACAAGCTGGTCAAGCAATTTTATTTTTATTGAGTGCAGTAGACCACCATTAAGCTACATTCCAACGATCTGGTTATCACAAAGACTTAGCCGTCAATCGTTTGATGCGAGAAGTCCAGCATGGACTTGTCCTGTTTGAAGTCATTGACGCGTCGTCCGATTTTCAATCAAAATAATGAACAACACCAATCGCAGCAGCCCCAACTCCAGAGGAGGTTAAACTGCTGGGATTTGATCTTTTATGGAGTCGGATGCAGTGTTGGTGCTGGACTTTACAGTTTGGTTGGGGTTGGAGCTCACACAGCAGGACCGTCTATCTCTCTTTCGTTTGGAGTGGCCGGTATCGCCTGCTGTTTTACCAGCTTATCGTACGCCGAATTTGCATCGCTGCTTCAAAAAGCTGGTTCGGCATACACTTACG
>Ga0210036_1002535_pt1 | contig 19270 bp, 12 predicted proteins | sample CryGeymeta201515_FD_185469 | JGI IMG/M metagenome (GOLD analysis project Ga0210036, IMG submission 185469) | Groundwater microbial communities from Crystal Geyser aquifers in Utah, USA - Crystal Geyser metaG 2015-15 (SPAdes) (version 2) | ecosystem: Environmental > Aquatic > Deep subsurface >...
CTTGGGTCCCTTTTTCTATATAATACTACAGTAAGTAGCTAGTAAAAAAATTCGGCACAGTGGGTAAATACCCCCTGAAAGTGCAGTGGGTAAATACCCCCTGAAAGTGCAGGGGGCAAATACCCCCTGCAAACACACGAATCGCAAACGCAGCCAGATTGGTAGATGAAGTAAGTGGTAATATGTATGAATCGAGGCATGCGTGTATAATATTGATTCAACAGTCGCGAACTGGGTGAGCTGTATGCATTGAAAAATGCAAACACATCAACACCTCAGTCATTTACTATTATACACGTCTTTTTTGCCGAAATGGCTAAACTGGCGTCTTTATTGGCACTGACTTTTCTGCTTATTTCTATGATAACAGAACATCTTATGAGCCAGGCGTTGCGGCCGATGGAACGCGACTAACTGCTTCATGCGGATGGTGAATCCCAGTTGGAGTTACACTTGAATGGAAACGACTAGGAGTGATACGATTAGCAAATTTTGACTGTTTGACTCGCACTGTACTTAAGATGAGAGATTTCGAAGCACTCCACGATCTTGCTGCACGGGTGCATACTTTGTATTCACACATCCCTGCGAACAGCAGTGGCACTAAATCTGGCAATATGGTACAGTACAACGGTCAACCCACCGGCAGCACCTGTGCATGCGCCCACAGTTCAACTGGGATATTTGACATAGGAGTACTTTATAGTCACTGAGGTACACATATACTGGATTTTCAATGCGATAAAACAGTCTTTAGCGTGCAGCATGTAAAGACCCGTCGTTTTCAATACGCTGACATGATGTTTCACGAGTAGCGATGACACACTCGCTGTCACCGACAAGAAGTGGTAATAGGTCTACTGGACAGTGACACTAGCTACTCGGCTACTAGTAGAGTAGTAGGAACTGGCTACGATTCCTACTCCTGCTACTACGAAGTACTCTTACCACTCTGACTACCTGGTAGTAGACGACTGCCTACAGTACTGTAGTTGGTACTAGACCTAGTAGCTACTAGCTACTACTACTAGTAGTAGTAATCGAGTACTAGCTACTCCTAGCTTGGGTGGGAGTATCAGCGGTGAGGATGAATTTTCGAAGCCTCAACTCTAATAGGTATCTCATCAGCAGGTAAAATCTTTTCACGGGATACGAGTACATAATTTATTTACTGCTGTATTATTTATTCGCTCGCTCCTCGTCGAGTAGTCTACTAGTACTACTAGCTACGATAGTACCACTCTTACTGCCTACCAGGTATGGTATCTGGTACCACCAGGTACCTGCGACGTGTCGTATGTTGAATGATTGAGCGAACTTTACGTTGGCAGATGTTCATTTCAGGCTAAAAAGAACTTTTGCGATTTCACTAGCCAGTCTTCCATAATAATATATATTATTATTGTTCCCAGCATCTGCTATTGCGAAGTTATCAACGTTGCTAATTACGTTCATAAGCAAAAGCATAATACGAAGAAGGCTCGGATAACATTTTTCTGTGCTTGGGAAGAATTTTGGTTTTCATCGACCCCGGGCAAGACTGCACACTACACACAACTACTCTAGCTAATAGTAGCTTTTATTACACGAACAGCGATCCTCTCAGTTCATTCTTTGTCATTAGAAATCAATCATGTCAAGTGAACTTGCCACTCAAGTTGGAGCTCTTGTAGGAACGAGTCTGCTTTTGTTTCTGGTCACTATGCCCAAGAAAGAAGACTTCGAGGATTTTGATTTGGAAATCGAGCCCATGAAGAAGTACAGCTCGTATCATCGGCAAGTCTACGAACGGTCCTCCAATTCCAGTGTCAGCAGTTCTTGTTCTTCGGTGACATCGAATTCTCCAAGCTCTTTAACATAGCTGTTAACCAAGGAGCAGGTATGGGAAAGTTCTGCTAGGAGAGTGGACAAAAACAACTGAATGAGTTAATTAGCAGTTTCCGCTGCAATCAAGGATTGGAAGGACGAAGGACATACTATGAACGCCAAGCTACACGCTGGGGTATCATTATTATTATTTTTATAAATTTTTCTTCTTTTGTATATTTTTTGAAGTCATGCTCTTTACTACCTACTACGAGTATTTCCTTCTTTCGGCGGTGATCAATTTCTGCTGTGGAGACCATCAATACCTACCGTGCGCTGAAATCTACTTTCCAGAGACGTCCACTCCAAGTTTCCAATCCGTCTTTCTTCCGTACTCGTAAAGATCTTTGAGCGTCTTGGCAAATGCGCCACTCTTTTTTAGTTCCAAAGCCTTTAGATAAATTTCATAGGCAGCCAGGGCATCTTCAACCGAGTCATGCGTATCTCGTTGCATGTCTCTTCCTAAAATATAGTTGGCCAAAAACCGGAGAGATATGTATCGCATTCGATCTTGATGAAAAATCTCGACAGTATCGATGATTTGCTGGTAAGGAACAACTAGATTAACCATGAGAAAATCTTGCGAAAGGCCGTGCCCTACAAAGATACAGCCACTTCAAAAAAAACAAAAAAAAACAGATGTAAGGTGGATACCGTGCGTAGTTGATGGCACATAGTTGACAGATAATCAATACGCGAAATCAGCGCGAACTCTCCCAACAACGTACCGTTCCATCAAAAAACGTAGCTTCAAATAGGCACTCCTCGTAGAAATCAAATGATGAGGGCTTTGTACAGGATCAAGATCTTTGGCCACAATGCCACTAAAGCGTGTCAAATAATCAACAACACGTTCTTGTGGCAGCACATGGTCGTCGATAATGACCTTTCTGGACTTGCAATCAATTACAGAGATACGAGCCACAGCGTGGCGTACTTCCCTGTTCGTTACCTTTGAGCCCGCCTTTGTCAAGCTTGAATCCTCTTCTTGAACAGAAACAAATTCTGCATCAAAAGCGATGATATCACCCTTTCCAGGAAGAGAGTCGCTGTCAACAGCATATTTCGGCGGCCTTCCGTCGGTGATGGACCGTGTCACCATGACGCTTGGAGGCATTTCGGCTTTCACAGTTGGCAGTTGCTCTGGCTTGTGATCATGTTCTTGGATGGCGCGATAAACCACAAGACATGGCTCTTTAAAGGAAACATGAAACGCTCGAGCATCTTCAATCGCACTCTCCTGTACAGAATGACCGTTGGCAAGAATCCAGGAGCCAGCCGACGAAGACTCACTTTTCTGTAAGTTATTTAGAGCTTCCTTGACCCTCTGAGCTCGCTTCCGATAAACGTCAGGATTCAGAGTCTTTTCGGGTGCAAACATTGCCGACTTTACCCAATCTGTTTCAGCAAGTCGGTCTAATTCCTTCAGCTGCTCGGATAAAAGGAATTGCGTGTACGCATTAGAAACCCTGATGTGCAACACATGATGACCGGAATCGGCCATGTCGGAGTCATCGCGAATGAAAGAGAGCACAGCATCGAGCTGGTATCTGTACTTGTGATTTTTCTGCAAACATCGTTTCTCTTGTACGAGCTTCGATACCGAAGGGGGGATCGGAGAAGAGGTGCTGCATGAGATCCATTTTTCAGGCTGCTCCTGTTGACTTTCTCGCTGGCACTCTCGAACAATTACTCCACCATCCTCACTCAACTCTACCTCTATCATTTCAGGAAGCCAATGGTCTTCCGTGCCAACAGTACTTCGCCAATAGGTTAGACCGTCCTCTTCTTTTCTTCCCGCGCAAGCGCACGATAGGGACAGTGTTCGTGGTAACGAAGTGGCAACCTTGCGTTGGACAATTGTCTCGTGGCTCCCGGACTTTTTGTTGTAAGACCGCAGATTCGTTTTACCACAAAGCGCTTTTTGCAATATTTGAGAAAATCGAACATATCTGTTCGTTTCCTGAAAACCACTATAAGCCAAACTTATAGTGAGAGCTCGCGCAGTCGAATGAGAGGTTGCGCCTGACCCTGACACAAAATCGTTTACCATCAAAAAGTCTGTTCCATGTGTAGAGTCTAACAATTTCGGCTTAGATATCTTGGACAATTCCTTATCGATTTGGTAGAGGAGAAAAAGGTAAAATGCTTCCGGCCTCCGTGGGAGATCTACTGCGGCAGGTGATCCGTCCAGAATTTGAAGCTGCACAGCTTCAGGCACAGATGCCAGGAACGATAAGAAATTCGACGGTACCCAGGCTCGGACCCGTGGACCTGTGTAAGCGAGATGTGTTGGGTGGGAGTAGGCAATACGCGACAGGCTCTCCATTTGATGAAATAGGAAACCTAACTCTGGTATCATACTTCTGTCCCGATTTGATCTTGAGACAATAAGCCGATTATTGTATTGATTCGAGAATATCGTTGACCTCAAATCTGGCGAGAAATACAGGAGAAACAAAACAGAAGAGGCAAAAGCATTCGGCATTGTTGGAGGGTAATCCCAGCCAGGAAATAACCCTGTGCGGTTTAACGCAGCTTGATCAAAGGTGGAACCAGTATTAAATTTGGGGCGGACTGTAAGACGATATCTCGACGGTATGTTTTGATTGCCGTCGAGCTACGAGGGTAAAAGAGCAATATTGTTAGTCGCTGATAGAAAATGTTACTAATGAAAGATATGTAAGGGAACGATGCCGATCACGCACCGTTTCAGCAACATTTTTCGATTTGTCATGAGACATGGGGTTGGTTTTGTTCAGGCCTTCTTCGTAACACAAAGACGCAATTCTCTTGGAATAGATAGCCTTGTTCGGGTTTGGCAATGGTTCTTGCTCTCCGTTGTGCCTAGTTGTAGGATTTCGAAATAAACGCGCCTTGTGAGAATTGTGATTTTGCAAAATATCAATATCCAACGATGAGGTGGGTACAGTCTTGAGGTAGTCTCCTTCCGACGCATCTGCTGCGTTAGCACTCATTAGGGGAGAAATTTTCCGTCTGCTGGGAAGTAGCAACACGTCTGTTGACAAAGGACCAAATGAATTAATGTTTGAAGGGTTTATGGGTGTGAGCTTGGGCTCCCTGGTGAGAATATATTCTGTGAAAATTGATTTCATTCTGTCGCTCATTCCATTTCTCACGTTGGGATTAGCGGATTGCAAAAGGGTTGGGTCTAAAGAGAGTGGTGGCATTGGTGGTGTGTACTCTAGAACCTCCAGTTGCTGTTTCGGTTTTCGCACAGCTGACGACATTGGTGGTGCACTCTTTAGGACCGGAGATCTTCCTGTGGGAACAAATTCTTTTACACCGTTGACTCTGCCGCTGCTAGTAAGTCCGCCGTGCGTCTCGGACATCTTATACTGCAAAACCCGGCATTGAGAGGTACCCAACGCGAGATTATCTTCCGATGTGGCCATAGAACAAATTGATTCACCTCTGTCTAGCAATGGCACCATAAAATTGTCGGGGTTGTCATTTTGAGAAGGATCAAATGGCACAATTATCTGCATGCCGCCCCCAGCTTGTCCACTGGCTACCAAGAGTCGATTGACTGCTGGTTCAACAATAGGTATGAACGAGAGAAAGCGTGGTCCACCATTGAGACCCGAAAAGGAATGAGCTATCCCTCCCCTTCCTGGAATTGGGAGACGTATGAAAAAATAAAATCGCATTGAGGGGAAAAAGGAAATGCAGCGAAGAAAGAAAATCAATCAGCGTGATGCCAACGTGTTTTCTCACCTAGGTATCGAATATCAAAAATGAGAACGTTAGGATCCGGGCAGGCATACAAGCTTGCACTGTCCTTTGGTCTGTATCCGTAGCCAGTAGTTGCAATCAGCATACCATCGTCTGACACAGCAACATCATTCACACTACTTGCATGCCCCCGTATTTTGGCAACCTCGCGCAGGGAGCCATCAAGAAATCGTATCTTTCCGTCGGAGCACCCGGCAACAATAGACCCCCGTGAGTTGCTCGTAGCCAAAGCTGTTATTCCCAATGGAACACCAGGAGACGAAATCTCATAATCTCTGTCATTGAATTTTCGGGAGTTAACTATCTGAAGTCCCTGCCATACATCCATACAATGCAACTGATGCCGTCGATTCTCTCCGTGCATGATTCCACCGACAACAATGTGGGAAGCGGGGGGTACCTGATCACCTTCCTGGCAGCCGTGACTCGAAGGATCGGGGTGCAGCGTTCCGCAAAGCATACCCTCCAGGGGAGAATCGGCCATCTGAAGTCCTCCTTTCGCATGGATTCGAACAGCTGCGGGAGAAACAGATGCGACATGTCCGGAAAGAGGCAGCAATGTATTGACTCCCATGTGGAATGTATTCTTTCCTCCCACAAACGTACCACCAATGATTGCTTTTGACAGATCCATTCCTGGTGTAGAAGAATTTGTTCTTCCATAGACAGGTTTGTAAGCATGTGCAGGAACCTGGGTTGCAGTCCTACTCCTGCTACTGCTGCTGGTGGTGGTGGTGGTGGTGGTTCGTCCCCCTGTTCCAATAGTATTTCTATTTGTCGTCGTAGCAGTGGCAGGAGTGGTATTGTGAGAAAACCCGTACAAGCAAGAGTAGATGCTCATCAAGGCATTGCTGGAGGCCTCTGGATGACCTGCTACAGATGCATACAGCATTCCGTTGACCGTGGGGTGTGTATTGTGGACGGATAACATGGCATGTCGATCATAGTTCGGCTGATGGGGGTCGGTCTTTAATCTTACCGCCGTTGGCCGACCATTGGACATTGTAGTTGATGCGAGATACATGGCATCGTACTTATTGTCAAAAGCAATGGCTGTCACAGGGGCTGTGCCCCATGGAGGCATCACTGGGGAGACAGGATAATAGCATCCAGCTTTTGGGATGGCTTGCATGTCATCATAATGTTGCTCTTGAATTTCTGGCATGACACTCCACTGTTGATAGCCACCCGAATCGGGATGAATATTATGTTGTTGCTGCTGTTGCTCTTGTTGTTCTGTCGGATATCCATTGTACGGGTCATTTGTGCTGTAAGATGGCTGCAAATGATGGTGTTGCTGTGGATATCCGCCGGAGTAGGAAGAACTTGTATACGGATTATTGTGATTAGTACTTGGTGAATATCCTGGTTGTTGTGTACTCGTAGACGAGTCAGGATCAAAGTTCATCATTATTATGGCAACCCAATCAGTCGATGCACTGCACGCAGCCTTTTGGACGTCGTTCAGATTAAACGGAGGAAAATTCGTCCGAGATCAGCCAGCAATTGTACTGTTCAAGCATCATTTGTTATCTAGCATATAATGATGTTTATTCGTCCCGGTCCCCCGCAAAAGTACCCGAAAATGAAATTTGAAAGATTAAGCTGGTCTCCTTTCTTTTGATCGAAATGAAAATCTTGATGGATGTATTGATCTTGTACTACTACTACTAGAGTAATCGATTATAATCTTTCTCGAGTAGACTAACAGCTAGTATTAGTACGGTAGTACAATAAGTAGTATTCTGATAAGTGGAAAATGATTCGACGGAAAACAAGCTAGCAGACAAGAGACTACTCGTATTCAAGATATCTGCACTAAAAAAATAAGCAGTGTGTTAATTTTTATTGTTGTAGTGGTACGGTGCAGCAAGCACTACGAACCAAACCACCCAGGCTTAACTAAATATGTTGGAACGAAAAATTGCTGTAGAGTACTAGACTTCTAGTAGTACTAGCTAACTGGTAGTACTAAGACTAGACTAGTACTACTACTAGCTTAGACTACTCCTACTACTCCTCCTACTAGAGTTATAGTAGTAGTGGTAGTCGACTAGTACTACTAGTAGTAGTACTACTACTACTTGTAGACTACCAGTATACTTACTTCATCAGTAGACTCTGTACTGGTCGTCTACCAGCACCCTCCTGTCTGTCTGTTGCACTGAAACATTCCTAAAACACTTTTTACTAGTCTACTCTAGCTAGACTAGCTAGCTAGAGTAGACTAAGTACTACTACTCTACTAGTAGAGTAGTAGTAGTAGCAGCAGTAGAGTCTGATGGTAGCAGGTAGACTAGTACTACTATTTAGTAGTAGGAGTACATACATTGGGTACTAACTATGTTGTAGTACGTGTACAACTGCGACGCCAGAAGCCAGAAATATACCAACAATACAAGCAACAAAAATGAAAGCTTTTCAAGGATCTGCTCGTCTAGTTTTGTTGGGATTCTTTGGATCTCATATCATCTTTACACTTTGTCTCGATGGCCAAGCGCTAATGCCTGATCTCTATCCTCAAATACTGAGAGATTTGGCAAGGTACGAAGTAGAGACGTTTCATGACACTCTCATGGGAACTGCAGCAAATCTACCTTGGTTCCGATCGATGGTTTGCCTAGAATTCATCTTTCAACTACCATTCTTTTTAGCTGCAATCTACTACATTGGTTATGCAAAGGCTACCAATTATTATCCCGACGGCTTTCGATCAGCTTGCATTGGATACGGAGCACACACATGTACAACGTTGGTGCCCATTTTGAACTTTTTTTGGTCACAAGATTACGACGGGACTACCCAACAATCAATTGCATTGACTGCCCTGTATCTGCCGTACCTCTTGATCCCAGCTTGGTTGTTGTGGACAGCTGCCACGGACAACTCGAACGAACGACTAAAATCGAACTAAGCCTTCTTCTGGTCTTGAAATCTAAAATATAAACCTATGGACATTGGAAATTGGACATTGGTGCACGCCAAACGCCAAATCAATCCGTTTTAAAAAAATTAACGCACTTATAGATTGGTGCACCTGTTTGTGTCTAGCTGATCAACGAGGCGTGTCTGCATTTTGTCGTTCCATTTTGCCGGCCTGGCAAAGAAGCCGGGTGCTTTCTGTTGGAAACCAAGGACCGCTAGACCACGAACGAACGCACTGTTGTCAGGATAAGGACAACAGATGTCAGGTTGGCCGCTGCAACAGCGCAAATCTAACATGGACAAATGACTCTCTTCGACAACAGGCGCATTATCAGTCGACGAGCGAATGCGTGAGTATCCGGCCGGCGACCGAAGCGATTTCAAAATGGCTTGTCCATCTGGTCCAGTTCGTGGGACGTTCTGTTGCTGCTGTTGTGTTCCCCTTCTGTCATAATCTCCGGTTAAAAAGTCGTCGGGCTCTTGCGTAATCTGCAACTGACGACACTCGCGCAGACGAAGCTCCGCTAGTGACTCTCTCCGCCATTCCAGCAACGAACATACTGCACGAACCGTGACTTTGGAGCAGAAACTTAGGTCCAGTGAGTAGAGATGTTGCATACCATTAGCAATCGCATCCACACCGGCATCGGTAATTCTCTTGCAGTAACGCAGGTGCAGATGCACAAGATGCGGAACACTCTGAGCAATCCCAATGGCAAAGTTGTCGGTCAGTTTATGACATTCGGAAACTACCAGACTCCGCTACGTTCGTCGGACAGAGCAGTGCAATGAGAGATATTTTACAGAGATGACACGACACAAGATTAAAAAAATATGCATCACCAAACCAAACAGATAATACCTGCATCCATGCTTACTAGATTTCTCATAATAGTCAATGCCAACGCACTGTCGTCTCCTAACTTCAAGCATCCCCACAAATTCAAAGATACTAACTTGCCGCCCAGAGAGAACCGGTTGTTGAAATCGACAGCCTCTCTTGGATTTCCCAAAATGGCGTTTGACGATGAATCTATCTGTATAGTGTTGTCGTCAAAGCTCAAGTATTTCAGTTTGGTGCACCCCCACAGTGTCAATTGATTCAGCTTTGTGCAGTTGGCTGTGATGGCATCAATGCTCGTATTGGTCAGTCGGAAGTTGTCTCTCATGTAGAGTGCTCGTAAATCGGTCAAGTGTTGTCCAATAGCAACTCCGCTTTCGTCTGTTATTGGGATGTACGATACCTCCAAAACTTTCAGTTTGGTGCATGCCTGGCATACAGCGATCAATCCTGCATCGGAAACTTTGACAAGACCCTTAATGTAGAGAACCTCTAGGGTACTACTCACATGCTGTGCCAGCATTTTAAGCGTTTCGTCCTGCAGTTGAATACACCTGCTGATGTCGAGAACCCTTAATTTTCTCAAGTACGGAAGAGAAGGATGTAGGTCATCGGGGGCAACATCTCGAAAGTCGCTCAATCGGAGGCTTTGGAGACTTGAGTACGAGTGGCTCAGAATACCTCGCAGAAAGGGCCGGGTGAAGGCATGCCAGTAGGTTGGATCAGAGCTATCAATGATTGATGCAATACCCCAATCACGAATGATATTGCGCCATACAAGACAGACCAATCGACATTGCACACGTTCCTTTACTCGTAAAAAGGGAAGAAGCATAGGTAATACCAATTCAAATGTTGCAGATCTCAGTCGGGCGGGTTTGTTTGGGGGAGTCGCTGGCCCTGTAGATAATATTGACAAGTTAGTATTGCTATCAATTTTTGTTGTTGCTGTAGTTGTTTTATCTGTTGCACTTAAAGAATTCCTACCGGTTGCTGCTAGTACGGCAAATTCTGATATCGAGTCACTTCGTCCCATACGCCGTGCTACTTGCAACGTTTGTTCGTCTGAATCTTCCTTGCCGTCATTTTCTAATTCCACTGAAGCTTCCCCGGCGACTGACTCCAACACATTGACATCCGGTGAAGCAGTTGTATTCGCGTTATCAATGTCCTTTCTCTCTTTCTTGGCCAGCATACGTGCTGTGGCTTGCTGCAGCTCTTCGTCGTCCTGATAAAAGGTCACTCGTCTTGTCAATACGACGGCTTCGTATTCTGCGAAACTCACGCGATGAACTTCCTTTTTCGGCAAATGATGGTGAAGCTTGTTGTCATTCTTGCTACTACTGGGCTGGATTATGTAGTGAATGTGCAACTTCTTGGAGCTTCCTGGGCAAGGATCTCCAAAGATCGTGTTCATGCTGTTGCAGCCATCTTTCAAATCACTGATGGGAATCGACGTTCTTTTCATGCCGGCTGCTCCTGAAATGGCCTTCAGACGCAGCAGGTGAGGATCATCGTCGCCCAAACCTTCTTCTTCTTCTTCGTTTCCTTCTTTTGTTGTTTGATCTGTTCTCAGGATGACATCTACATTACCATCACCATTATTCGTCGATGCTGTGGCTTTCAAACAACTCTCCTGTTGTTGCAATACTGCTCGCAAAATGGGGGTGACATCACGAGTGAACGAAGTCATGTGGGCCGAAGCGGTCGGATCGACAGTTTTGGAAGTACCCTCTCGTCCTGTGGCTGTCCCTGACCTTCCTTCCTCGTCTTCTTCGCAGGGACCATAGAAGGCTGAGACGATCTTCAAGACAATTATTTCTTCCTCGTCTGAAGTAGAAGTAGAAGCATCCTTCATTTTAGCATCACTTCCGTTCATCGTTGTTACTGTTGCTGTTACCGTTGCTGCTGTATTAGAGGGAGTCATTCGTGACACTAGCTAGTTGTGCTATTGCGAGTGTGACCATTGCGAATAGGAAGAAAACAATAGTGATCAATATTTAATAGAGTAATAGACTACTACTCGGAGTAGTAGCTACTTAAAGCTCCGTGCACGTGATCTTCCTATAATATAAATTTGTCTGTTTTATTAGTCCTCTACTAGCTACTACAGCTGTAGTAGTCAACTAGCTAGAGTTGCTACTCTAGCTACTAGTACAGTAGTAGTAGGAGCTAAGGAGCTTTCAATTGTTTGTAGACAAATGTGCGACAAAGTACTTTTTGGCTGCAAGTTTCGTGGTAACAGAAATAACGTTAATCAGGCCTCACCAAAAAACCAAAACCTAAAACGAGCACCTGCTTCCGCTGTCCGCTGAACTTTGTATATTACTGCAATTACTGCAAATGGCCACCCACATTAGTATTGTGCCTGACGACAAAACAAGCATACAAAAGCAGCAAGAGCAGAACAACGCGACAGATGGCGAATCCTGCCGTCAGTGAAAGCACGAAAAAAAGGAGCCGCCGCCGCCATCGTCGACGTTCCATCAATTCCAGCAGCAATGCTGCTGCTTCTGCTGTTACAGCAATTACAGCTACGGCTGCCTGCAAATCAAGTCATCCCGTCGTCCATGCTGACGTCGCTCTGTTCTCACAGTCACAATCTCAATCATCTATTTCCGATGGTCATCAGCGGAAGCGTCGTCGACGGGGATCGCGTGAATTGCGCAGCTATAAACGGCAGCAGCAGCAGCAGCAGCAGCAGCAGCAGCAGCTGACCAATCGCATACAAGTTGTAGCAAATCATTCGGAGCAAGCTGCTCCAATCTCCCGCACAAATATTTCATCGAAACCTCGACATCCCTCTGGACAACATACGGCATCTACCTTCGGGCAACAGCAGCAGCAGTCACCGAATACATACAAGAGCGCTAGTGGAATCAACAACATCAACAAACAAAATAACAACAACAACAACAACAACAACAATACCAAATACCATGCTACCAAAAAAGTTACTCACTACGGCGACGGGAACGATGCGGACGACGAGAGTGATGATTCGTTCATTTCGTTTCCTTCCAGTCAACCACCAGAAGATCAACAACAAAAGCAGCAAGAAGACGCAAAAGAAGAGGAGGAGGAGGAAGAAGAAGAAGAAGAGTTGGAAGAGCCCTATTTTCAAAAACTTGATTTTCCGGGAGCCAAAAACGTGATCCACATCTCGGCGACTCGGCGTGGCGCCACCAAAACACAGCAAGAACCATTACGAGCAGGAGACGTCGTTGAATATTATCATCCCATGGCTGTTGCTGGGACTAAACAAGGGTTTGTGTTTGTGTCTGTGTGTGTGGTTGGGTTGGGCGTGCTGTGAGCACATTGGTATAGAAATGTAATACGTGGGTCGTTCCTCACATTTTCATCTTTTTTTACTCCTTTATTTTTTCCTTTCAATACGACAGACACCGTATTACACGAGTCGTGGGCGTGAATCCATCTGGCAATCCCTTTGTGTTGGAACTTGACAATGTACGTTTATGAGCATCATACTGGTCCTTCGTACTAGTATTCACATCATGCATCATCAACTCACAACTACCTCTTTGTGTCGTATTTCTGTCTAATAACGTTGGAAACTTGTAGGGCGAGCTTTTGCCAGGGGATACTCGCATTAAACGGACTCAGATTTATTTGCCAAAAGAAGATACCTTGGTCGACCATGGAGGCGTCTATCGTCAGTTAGAAGATTTTCGCTTGGTTGCAGGTGTCTTGGATTGCAACGTCCCCATCGGCTTTGACCGAAAAGTCTCCCAAATCAAGAACCAATTAAAACATGGTCGCCACGAATTCCAAGCTGGTTTCAAACAAATATATCACCAGCATCAGCAGAGCTCGTCTTCAGATTTCACTAGTAGCGATCATTGTTGGAATAGTGATAGTGATTCCGATAGAAGTGAAGCAGCAAAAAAGACCAGAACGGACAGCCGTGACCACCACCCGCTCGTCAACGGGGCTAGCAAATATCTTTCGACGGTAGGAAAGCGTGATCATACCAGTGATTCAAAGGAAATGGCCGAGGACGACTGTGCTGGATTGTATAAACCTACCCGAACGACTGAAAAGTCTGCTAACATTGCAACGAAGCACTTAAAGAGCGCCTCCAGATTTTCTCTTGACCGTTGTCAGCAATCAAAAATGGAAAAGCCCAAAACAACACCCAGACAGAAAAAAGTAGAGTCTGGACCGGGAGTTCGAATAGCAAACATTGCCCTGGCGCTCTGTTCGTCTGACTCTGAGTCGTCTCATACGGATGATAAATTGAAATCTGCAAACGCAAAAGAAACGATCTCACACCGAAATGTACTACCGCCAATGCCGCCGCCGCCATCACCACCACCATTGCAAGTCGTCGAGAGCAAAAGCGGCCCGCCTTCTTCCCAGGAAGATGTCTTCGACTTTCATTCCCAAGATGATCCAGCTCTTGTAGGGGCGAGATCAGGCCTTTCCAGAACACCTATCCTCGTTAGAGATCATGTCGCCAAGAAGAAGCGGAAATCGGCCACAAGGAGCATGAAGAAAATGAGAAGTAAAAGTATCATAGCCCTGCCGAAACAAAATGTTGCTGCAGAGTCCTCGTCTTTGGTCAGTCGGAGATCCCCTCGATTGCAATCGAATACGACCGCTACTTCTAGCGCTTGCTTGGAACTGTCTCAAAACTCCAACTGCAACTCGGAAGAAGTCGTTGAATCCACTACTGAAACTCCCTCGTCCGCATTCAAAAAAAGACCAGGCGACATTTCGTCTGTGGGGACCGCAAATAGCTCTGATGCGGATACGAATAAAAATGAAAAGGAACACTTCTCGACTTTAGAATTGCAATTTGTGTATACAGAAAACTCTGCCCAAGTGAAGAAGAAACGCAACAAACGTGATACTACTACGAGTCCTCTCAAGGAAGCTTTAGCTGCTGTAAACAAGATGGAAGCAGAAGCGAAGGCAAAACTACACGAATCCTTGTCCTTCTCCCCAAATATTGAATCTGATGACGGTTCGGACTTTTCAAGCGGTAATGGTAGCAGACACAATGACGAGAACCAACAGCCTGTAGCCGCCATAAGTCGTCTCCAACCAAAGAACTCGCCGGCAATTGGACGGCGCGGAGGTGGCAAAAATACGACCAAAACAATTGAGGTGAAGGTAAACGAGCACACCTTGTCTGGAAATGGTTTAAAAAGGGGGATTTCTCCTACGTGCCTCCGTGCAGCCGATGGAAACTCAGACGAACCTAGCATTGAATCCACTGAAGAAACTAAAGAAAGACAATCTAAACAGGGACCGAAAGTTCGAGCCATTCGCTTTCGGAAGACAGCCAATTTTAATAAGTCTGCTACCGTGAAATTTACCCCAGAATTCCCTTTGGTTGAAACAGCGAATGAGGAACAAACTTGTACCGCACGTCCAGAACAAACTTCGCGAAAGCACGAAGATAGCGATGGTGCGGACTGGGGTGCATGGCAAAGACCTTCCCAGAGGGGCGCCGAACAATTGCCCTCAGTCTGTCATACCCAATACCGATGCAAACCTCACGCAGGCTTGAGTAATGACAGCATCTCGAGTAGCACACCTCTTTCGCAAAGTGAAACTGACGAGTCGACAATGCAACTGGGTAAGCCAAGTGAACAACGTAGTCGGTTGTGTAACAACAAGCATATGGTAAATCCTCGCTGCCTCGACGGAAAGGAGCAGAAAGGGTGCCATAACATCAACATCGAAGACTCGGATGATGACAGCTGCGAGGTCGATATCCGTTTTCGGCCAAAAAATGGAACGCCAGCAGCAAGCACTTTTTCCTCTCCAGGTGGCGGAAAGAACACGAAAGCTGCACGATCGCGCAGCAAGAAGCCAATCCGACTTTCTGGACCAGGGGTCTTGAGCTTTACGAAAGTCTCAAGAGGTTGCCGATCTTAGGTTGATAAATATGAGATCTAATCAAAAATTAATTCCCCCAAAACTTGTCTTGTATGTCGTCATTCCTCAAGTGACAGTCGGCGATTCGGCGCATCTTTGAAGCATCTTTGGGGCACTTCGACGAGAGCGAGTTTCCCTGTTGTTGGGAGCCGCTATGGTCGTCATAGCAACTGGCTGCGTGCTAGTGACACTACTACTAGCGGAAGTAGGTTTTCGTCTACCCCCATCCGCTCTCACGTGCTTTGAGGCATTGGAAGCACTCGTTTTCTTTGACAATGCGCTGTTGGATTTAGCTCTCTTATTCGGAGGCTCTTCCTTTCCTGCCTCGCCATTAGAAGCAGCAGATTTCTTTGATCGCTTGTTGTTGGTTTTGCCTCGCTTCTTCAGGGGCTGATCCGGCTCTGCCCCGCCGTTGATAGCACACACATTCTTTGGCTGTTTAAAGTTGGGTTTGATTCTTTTTTCGAAGGGCTGCAACGACTCTGTTTCTTTTGCAGATTCCCTTGCATTGGACCTCGAAGTGGGCCTGGATGTTCTTGTAGCGGCTTGCCTGGCCAGTGCTTCCTGGTAGCGCAAGGCGGCAAGCCTATTTCGTTCCCACTCCTCTTCCTTCTTTTTCTCCCAATACGTGCCGTCTCTAACATCACTAAGGTCCAATTCGAATTGATCTTCGGCAGACAGCCGACTATGTATGTTTTCCATCTCCAACTGTGCACTTGTCGTCGCGTCGTTTCCAAGAACCTGTTCGTCGTCTGAATCAGATTCATTTTCCGTGGGCGACTCTGTAACAGGAACACTCGTGCCTTCATTAGTTCCATTTGACAACGAGCACATCGTATCGTGAAAATTAGGTTTTGTATCTTCCAAGTAACGCCTCAAATTCTCGCCCATGCCATCCGGTATCAAACCAACCTCACCGGCTAAATTTTCAACGGTGGTCGCTTCCCAAGAAAGGTTGAATCGGCTGTTCATGTCATCAAGATCCCAATTATATTCTAAGGCAAGGTTCATTACTGTAGCAATTGCCTGGGAACGCGTCCAACAAAAGCATACTTCGCTCAACAAACGAGCATAGGACGCTGCCAGCTCGTCGCGTTTATCCATGAGACAACGAATCTGCCGTCGAAAGTTTCTGTACGATGGCCCTGTTTGGTACATTGGAGGCGCATTAGCCACTTTCTCGTCGCCACCGCCCTCTTCATCATCAACATCATCGTCTTCCAGAAGCAGGCGGCGTCTTTGGAACTGCTCTTCTTCGTCTTTTAAAGGCGTGAAATTGTCGCTGCTGGGAGAAGATAATGCCACATAAAAACTTGAATTCAAAATATCTTCTTTGTCTTCGATTTTCAAAATGTTGTAAAAGTCCCGCATCCAAGATTCGTCTGGCATTTCCGATAAATTTTTCGCCTGCTCCTCTCGTATGCGTCTACGGGAGTCAATGTCTTCGGGTCGGCCCTTCCACACTTTGTAGTCCTCCAAGAGTTTTGCCCTTTCGTAATCTTGTATCCATCTCCAATTCTTGCAGATCCAATACGTGGATGGGTATTTATCATTGGACAATTCGACCGAGACCCATTCAAGATTACGACTCTTAGCCCAAGCAGTCCACTCTTTTGATGGATCTTTTGGGTTACACATGGTGGTAGGTGGGGGAAGTCTTTGTGGATTGTCGTCTCGTTCGCGAAAAAGAGGCAAACGACGACTGGAGCCGGAGGCGAGACTTGGTGCTTTCAGTGAAAGCGCTAGCATGGAGTCAAGACCGATTGGAAGATCATCAATACCACCTGTGGAGTCCTTGTCGACATTTTTTGCTGCCAATTTGGTGACTGCTTCTTTTTCGCTTTCTTCCTTTACTTGCGCATGTCCGTCATCAGACTCATCCTCGTCACGCAGAGCTGCCATTTTTGCACCTTGCGCCTTTCCGCCATTACCGTTTGCGTTAATTAAATCATCTGTGGCTTTCTGTACAGTCTCGTCAGCCTCTCTTTCGGCGTCTTGAATGATTTTCTTAGCCTGTTTTTCTGCCTCTTGTAGTACGTTGACAGCTCGCTCGTTTGCCTCGCGCCTTATGGCTGCTACCTTTTCTTCTACAGAAAGCAGAACGGTACTGACAATGTGCTTGGCGGATACACCAACTCGACGAGCTGTGAAATTCGCCAAAGAGTGGTAGTTGTTGAACTTCATTGCTACGTCTGACAGGATGGCATTCTTGAGAAAAACACTACCGCCTTTATCCAATGACTGCATCCTCCATTCGGCACCAAGTTGTACCTCTGCCTCCAGTGCGGACAGTCGCTGTCGGAAATTATTTTCTAAAGCGACAGCAACGCCGTTCCTAAATTTGCGGATGCTTTCGCTTCCAATGGAAATAATTTCTCCAGGCTGGTAGCCCGTGGACGGTTTGTGCGTTGATCGCAGCACTTTCACCATTGTTCCTTGCGCAGCTACAATAAAAATGTTGGATATGAAGGAAAAAGTGTTAAAGTACAGCCAGATAGCGAAAACTTCTGGTCGGAGGAGCAATACGGACAAGAAGTAGTAAAGTAGCACCAGCAACGACAACGGAATCAATCCCCACGTTCAATACTATTCGGATTTTGAAAGAAGCATCAAGAAAACTACTTACAGTCATCATCGGTCGTGCTGGTAGTGTCTTTACCTTCCATTGTTTCGTCTAAGGAAGGTTCGGATCTCTAGTAGATATATTGATGTGATAAAGTTGTACGGAGTACTGGTAGAGTATTGTCGATAACCAACATCACTATCAACACTTTTTGTTGTTGTTGTTTACCTCGCGATCACAACAAGTAGTAGTCTAGTAGACTACTAGTAGTGCTTTATTACTAGCTTTTGCTTTCTTGAATACTCTAGAGACTACTACTTCTACGATAGTAGCTACAGTAGACCAGCTAACAATGATGCGAATGTAGACTACAGTGGCCAGAATCCCGATTATTGCAGTACAGTAGTCGACTACCGCACAGTAGTAGCTAAATATGTAGCTTCTCGTGCTAAGATACGCATCGACGAAGACGCACAGACTCCTTTCTCGTCCAGATAGCAGCGGGCAAAGAGTAGGCCTCTACTAGGTCTAGTACCAGGTAGTGTTCCAAGCATGCCATTACTCTATTATCTAATAATTGAATATCAGCACGCTCCAAGCAATGATTCATTTATGTTCTACAGCAGTACCTTCTTTCCGCTTCTTTGTTTGCTAATCAAAATGCTAACGGTAGGTGTTGGGTTCGCTGCTGCTGCCAACTTTCCAGCACTGCATGTGGGGGTGACTGCTTTGGCCTCGTTTCCTGTCGGAAGTTGCCAGTTCAATAATGATGATGATAGAATCTGTAGACGCCGCACACACATGCACACTACCTATATATATCTTTGAATATGGCAGCACATGTGTGACGTAGAATTTACTTGTCAATGTTTGATTGTTTTCACTCCCACTAGTATGGCAAAGGGCAAAGTGAGAACAATACTTTAGCACAGCACAATCAGCCACCACCACTTCGATAGAATTGACGGATCAACGTTTCTGCTCGCAATAATAATAATGGTTCATGGTCAGTTTATGGGGAAGAAGAAATGGTTCGATGTAGGTTTGTTGCAATGATTCAATCTGTCAATGCTTGCCTTTGTACTGTTTGTCTGTTTATCATTATTTTTCCCGCTTAATGAGCGTTGTTCTTTGCTGCTTTGTTTTGTCTTATGCATTTTGCGTTGCGTAACATCAGTGCTTGTGAGATCTATGTCGCTGCCGGTTCTTCCTTAGCTTCGAGTACCTCAACTAACCAAAGATTGCTATGATTACTCTACTACTAGTATTAGGGTACCAGGGGGTAGCTACGTAGTCTACTACAGTATAATATCTTTCTCCTTGCGTAGCAGGCTAGGCTTCATTTGGGGGGTCCTGGGCAACACACTCTCTAATTACTAAGCAGACGTTATTTTCTCTCCTAAGTAAGGGCT
>Ga0210036_1002545_pt1 | contig 19211 bp, 12 predicted proteins | sample CryGeymeta201515_FD_185469 | JGI IMG/M metagenome (GOLD analysis project Ga0210036, IMG submission 185469) | Groundwater microbial communities from Crystal Geyser aquifers in Utah, USA - Crystal Geyser metaG 2015-15 (SPAdes) (version 2) | ecosystem: Environmental > Aquatic > Deep subsurface >...
TACATGGCTGGATAGCTTATAAAGTAAGGATTAAGTGTTTTGGGTTTATTTTAACTGATTTCTAACTGAAATAATTTTTGAAGCGAATTGATGACCTGTCAGCATGCTTTTGATTACGGAGGGAGTACCATACTAGTTCGAGTATGAGTGCGGTAAAGTACATATTACAATGACCTCAGCCCTAAACAATCAATAGCGCCGAAATTTTGATGTCAATAAAAGTACGTATGGAGAAACCTTCACAATTGCTTGGATAAAGAGAACCGAACACTTTCATTCCCATTGAAATTCAGCTCGGCCGCCTCTACAACAGGCAGCGGGAATGCTGTCAAGAGCCATGTCACCTGGACTTCTCACAAATAGATCGAATATTGCATCTATTGCTGTTTCTACGCTGCTGCTAAATAATACATTGACGGGTTCTTTTGCATCAACTGCAATTAGTTGGCGGCTTATTAAGAACCCTGGAGAGACTTCGAAGGGTTCGCTTGCGTGAAAGAGCAAACTCTGTTGCCATAAAATCTTACAACAATCACATCCCAATAAGAAGTAAAAGATTTATTAACAAACAACAATGCCCACGCTCCTTGTACCATTCGGGGGATCTGCCGTTCCTGAAGACAAGCCTGACAAACAAGTTGTCGGCGGAAAAGGTTTGGGCCTGACAGTAATGAGCAAAATTGGAATCACTGTGCCCCCAGGATTTACTTTGACAACTCATGTCTGCAAGCTATACGAAGCTACGGGAGAAATGCCCGACGAGCTGTGGGAAGAAGTCAAGCTTGCAGTGAAGCGTGTCGAGATAGACATGGGCAAGACTTTCGGTGACCGTGAAGCACCTCTTTTATTCTCGTGCCGCAGTGGAGCTGCAATCTCGATGCCAGGTATGGTTGCTATTTACAAACCAGTGACCTGTCGATCATTCCCCTGGTTTCTCTCACAATTTGTTTTGCATTTTATCTTTTTCTTGTCAACAGGAATGATGGACACCGTCCTTGATATCGTAAGTATTCGCTATGCTCAGTTCGTAAATATGACAGATTTGTTTGTCGCCGAAAAAAAAAAAAAACCTCATTGCTATTGAAAATTACCCACCTCGTCCCACAGGGCTTGAACTCCGAGACCGTCCAAGGACTTGCCAAATCCAGCAATGACCCAAGATTTGCCTACGATGCGTATCGACGCCTCTTGGATATGTTCGGAGACGTTGTTCTAGGTATGGAGTTTGTCTGTGCCTTTAAAAATCTACAAAATTATTTTATAAACAAAAAACTGACGACGTATGCACACTCTTTTGGTATTCACAGGCATTCCTCACGAAGCCTTCGATAGGCGCCTCGAGAGACTTAAAAAGGAGACAGGCAAGAAGGACGATACAAGTTTGACGGCTGAAGACCTGCAAAAACTCTGCAATGAGTACAGACAGGTTTATGTGGACAACAATCACGTCTTTCCTGATGATCCCTACGATCAGCTGAAAGCATGCATCAAAGCGGTCTTTGGCTCCTGGAACTCAACACGTGCCATTAGGTACCGTGAAATCAATTCTATCAATCTAATTGGCACCGCGTGTAATATCCAGGCCATGGTCTTTGGCAATCTGGGTATGAATTCTGGCACTGGAGTTGCTTTCTCTCGAGACCCAGGAACCGGAAAGAAAGAACTCAAGGGAGAGTATCTAATTAATGCTCAAGGTGAAGACGTCGTTGCTGGAATCCGTACTCCAGAGCCTATTTCTACGATGGCCCAAAATCTTCCAGATGCCTATGAGCAATTCGTCAAAAACATTGAATTGCTAGAGCACCATTTTAAGGACCTTCAAGATGTAGAGTTCACCGTGGAAAACGGAAAGCTGTGGATGTTGCAGTGTCGCTCTGGAAAACGAACAGGACAGGCCGCTTTTCAGATTGCTCACGACTTGGTAATGGAAGGTATCTGTACTCCACAAGAAGCAATCCTTAAAATTGAGACTGACCATGTCAGACAGATCTTGCATCCAACTTTTTCCAAGGAAGCTCTGGACTCGCCCCTGTACACCGACAATGTTGTTGCCGTTGGTCTCTCTGGTGGTCCAGGTGCCGCCGTAGGCAAGATTGTCTTCACTACCCAGGTTGCCGAAGCCCGTAGCGCGGAAGGGGTGATCTTGGTGCGAAACAATACGAGTCCGGAAGATGTGGGCGGCATGTTTGCATCCAATGGTATCTTGACATCCCGTGGAGGAGTCACCTCGCATGCGGCTGTCGTTGCCAGGGGATTCGGAAAGCCTTGTGTCTGTGGTTGTGATGATTTGGACGTCAACGAGGAAACCTTGACAATGACAGTGAAATCAACTGGCGAAGTATTCAAGGAAGGCGATGCTATTAGCATCAACGGTAGCACGGGAGAAGTCATCCGGGTAGCTATTGAAACAAGTGAACCTTCATTGCATGGTACCTTTGGTACTGTGCTTGGTTGGGCTGATGAGGTAGCCGACAGCTGCAAGGTCATGGCAAATGCCGATTCGGGTCCTGATGCCGCGAAAGCAGCAGAGTTGGGTGCCAAAGGCATTGGACTTTGTCGTACAGAACATATGTTTTTCGCGGCGGAACGTCTTGGCACTGTGCGCCGATGGATTTTGAAAGGAGAAGGGCTTGATATGGTGCGCAGCTTCCAGAGAAAGGACTTCGGTGAAATCTTCACAGCTATGAATGGCAAACCAGTTACAATTCGTCTCCTGGATCCACCACTTCATGAGTTTCTTCCCAGAGTCTCCCAGGTTGATGCAGAGCTGGCCAAGGAATTGGGATACAATGATGTTGGAACACTTGTTGCTGACATTGAAGGAATGCACGAGGAAAATCCTATGCTTGGTCTCAGAGGCTGCCGCCTTGGTATTATCAGGCCCGAACTCACCGTCATGCAGGCAGAGGCTATCATCAGTGCAGCAGCTGATGTGATCGAAGCTGATCCTGTGAACGGCAAGCCTTTTCCCAGAATCATGGTCCCGTTGGTAGGTAGTGTTGCAGAGTTTACCACCCAGGCGCTCGCCATCAAGCGCGCAGCCGAGAAGATCAAAGCAGAAAGGAAGATTGATGTCAAGTACGAGATAGGAACCATGATTGTACGTACAACTACTGAAGAACGGCAGTTTGTGATAAAGTTGAAAAATTCGTTTTCAGATGCATAACTAACCCCCCGCTGTCCTTAAAATTGGCTCAATTGTTTCTGTCTGCAGGAGGTGCCGAGAGCGGCACTGATCTCGGACCAACTGGCAGCTGTGGTGGATCCAGCCGATGATAAAAAGCTTTGTGACTTCTTCTCCTTTGGCACAAACGATTTGACACAGATGACCATGGGTATCAGGTGAGTGAGGTGAAAGGCACTTCGTCATTTCCAAAATAGTTTACATAACTAAGTCGTTTAATGTCTGATGAATTTCTCGAAAATATAATTCTAACCTTGATTTTCCTTGTAAATGACACACCTACCTCTCTACACTCTACATACATAGTCGCGACGATGCTGGTGCGTTTCTTGCCGAGTACAAGCAGCAGGACCTGTTGGAGGACGACCCATTCAAGACAATTGATTTAGATGGAGTGGGTTGGCTCGTCCGTAAATCCTGTGTGGACGGACGAAAGTCCAATCCGGCATTGTCTTTGTCAGTCTGTGGAGAACATGGCGGCGACCCCAAGTCCATTGAGTTCTTTGATATGGTTGGGTTGGATTATGTGTCCTGCTCTCCTTTCCGTGTCCCAGTAGCTAGATTGGCCAGTGGACAAGCAGCAGTTAAGCGGGGCGGTGCCAGCACTATCGTTCGCCGCCGCGGCAGCGGCTAAATAGTTTTATCTGTTCGACCCTGATTTCCAGGTTCTAGCAAAAGTTGAAGTCTGCATGATACACCGCAACGATTGTTAATGCAAATTGCATATTGTTTTTAACAATTTTCGTACTATTACACCACTAGTCTATTAGTACGTGAGGATGTGATCCGGTTGTGATCATAATTGTGATCCCCGTATATTAGATTTTATATTTTTGTTTGTCTAGTCTATATTCTTTCTGAAGAAACGTTGTTGTATTCCGTTTCGGCTGGCTCTCCACGAGTCCATTTACGCAGCCGCCTCGAAGGCCCAGTAGTCTTGACTTAGGAGGAACACAGAAGATTCGGATTCATCAAACACGACTGATAGTCTGAGTCAGCCGAGGGTTCGTATTCCTTGAAAGTCCTGGACGTCCAGAAATTCGAAAACTGATAGTCTAGTCTAGCTATTACTGTAGTACTAGTGAGTACTACTACGCAGGTACTCAACTCGGAGAAGAAAAGATCGCGATGGTGTGATGATTCGCAAGCAAGCTGTCATTTCAGTACTGTATCATAATATGATATCTACTGAAGCAGCTACTCTACACTACAGTAGTACTAGTTAGCAACTCAAACAAGAAAAAAAGCCGAAAAAATAGTTTGTGGGCAACCATATTACGGTATTATTATTTATTAACAACATCTAAAAAATATTTAAATTGTGATTATTAAAATGAAATTATCTCTGGTTACTCTGGCCGTGTGCCTCAGCGTGCCGCAGATTTCTGCCTTAATTCCTCAGTGCCACCAGGTGACCCCTACCAGCCGCTCTTGCCTCCACGCGGGAACAAACTCCCAGCTGGCATCGACAACGCTCTCGTCTCCTTATTTGAAGGATGCTGCCATTGTTGATGTTGCTGATATTCCGACCATTGTTCCATTCGGTGGCACCGCGCGATCCCAGGATAAACCCGATAAACAGATTGTAGGAGGCAAGGGCCTTGGTCTTCAAGAAATGTCCCGTATTGGCGTCGACGTTCCTCCCGGTTTTACCTTGACAACAGCTGTGTGCCGAGACTTTCAAATTGCTGGCGATTTGACTGAGGAAATGTGGCAGGATGTCAAGAAAGCCGTGGAACGTGTCGAAAAAGACATGGGCAAAGGATACGGAAATGCTGAAAATCCATTGTTGTTCAGTTGCAGAAGTGGTGCAGCTGTGTCCATGGTACGAAAATCATTATGACGATGGGTTTGTCTGCTTATTGTTCGCTGGTCCACCTGATTTCTAAATAAAAGATACAATTTCATTTTATTTTTCACAGCCCGGTATGATGGACACCGTATTGAATATAGTAAGTTTGTATACTGGTTAATTTGCACCAAAAGCCAACAAGAACAAAAATCGAAACATACTCACGCACCAATCTCCTATGCCATCGTATTTCCCGTTTCAAAGGGTCTCAATAAGGAAACAGTCGAAGGATTGGCAAAGGCCACAAACAACAAGCGGTTTGCTTTTGATGCTTACCGTCGACTGCTGGATATGTTTGGCGACGTCGTGTTGGGCATTCCGCACGAGGCCTTTGAAAAGAAATTAGAAATGTTGAAAATGAAGCAAGGCGTCCGCGATGACGTCGATTTCACGGCAGAAGATTTAGAGCTTTTGTGCGAAGAGTATAAAAAGGTGTATACGGAACATGATAAGGTCTTTCCGGAAGACCCATACGAACAACTCAGGGCCTGCGTCAAAGCTGTCTTTAGTTCGTGGAATGCCGAACGTGCCATCAAGTACCGAGAAATTAATGGAATTGCAAGCCTGCTCGGGTAAGTAAATTTTTTAACGAAGCGAAAGAAAATAATCTCGCAGAACCTTTGTTGAAGCTAATCCCTTGCGTCGTTTTGTCTCGTACCTGTCCGATGCAGAACTGCATGCAATATTCAAACCATGGTCTTTGGAAACCGTGGGGATACAAGTGGAACTGGTGTGGCGTTCAGCCGTGATCCTGGCACTGGTGTCAGCGTAATGAAGGGTGAGTATCTGATAAATGCGCAAGGAGAAGATGTCGTTGCAGGTATTAGAACCCCCGAACCAATCGCAAGAATGAAAGAGGTCCTTCCTGAAGCGTATGATCAGTTCATTCGCAATGTAGATATCTTGGAGGACCATTTCAAAGATATGCAAGACGTTGAATTCACAGTGGTACGTAATACATTTTACAGCCATGAATGGGGCACTTTAACCTGCTCCAGGATCCACTCTAATGCCTGTTTTCCCGATATTTTTTTCGCAGGAGGACAGCAAACTGTGGATGCTTCAATGCCGTTCTGGTAAGCGAACTGGTCAAGCTGCATTTAAAATTGCTGCTGATTTGGTTGAAGAGGGTTTGTGTACCCCTGAGGAGGCTTTGTTGAAGGTGGAACCAGACCATGTACGTCAAGTCCTGCATCCTACATTTTCGTCCAAGGTATTGGAATCCAAAGAATACAAAGACAATGTAGTAGCTGTAGGATTAGCGGGAGGACCTGGGGCTGCTATTGGGAAGCTCTCGTTCAGCACAGCAGATGCCGAAGCAAGACAATCTGAGGGGGTCATTCTTGTCCGAGAAAATACCTCGCCTGAGGACGTTGGAGGCATGTATGCTGCGCAAGGTATTCTCACGTCTCGAGGAGGTGTTACTTCACACGCCGCAGTGGTTGCTCGTGGATGGGGAAAACCTTGTGTTTGTGGATGCGAAGACATTGAGATTGACGAAAAAGCAAAGACTCTGACAATTAAAAAAACCGGAGAGGTCTTCAAAGAAGGAGATACTATTTCTTTAAATGGAAGTACTGGCGAAGTCTTGAAGGTTGCTATTGACACTAGCGCCCCTGCTCTGGAAGGAGAGTTTGGAACTGTCTTAGGATGGGCTGACGCTGTTGCTGACAAATGTCAAGTCATGGCCAATGCTGATTCTGGACCAGATGCCGCAAAGGCTGCCGAACTCGGAGCTAAGGGCATCGGCCTTTGTCGTACGGAGCACATGTTCTTTTCGCCCCCAGAGCGGCTGCCGGTGGTAAGACGCTGGATCTTGGGCCAGGCCAAAGAGGATCTCGAGAAAGTACAGGAATTTCAGCGATCCGATTTCCGTGAGATCTTTGAAGCGATGGATTCCAAACCCGTTACAATTCGCCTTCTCGACCCCCCTTTGCACGAATTTTTGCCGAGAGTGCAGCAAGTAGATGAGGCCATGGCGACCGAGCTGGGTTACTCTAGCCCTGGTTCTTTAATTAGTGATATTGAAGATATGCACGAGGAGAACCCGATGTTGGGGTTACGTGGCTGCCGACTGGCTATCGTGCGACCTGAAGTAGCCACTATGCAAGCCGAGGCCATTATAAATGCCGCGATAGACGTTATGGAAGCAGACCCAAATGCCAAACCCTTCCCTCGAATCATGGTGCCTCTTGTCGGAAGCATTTCTGAGTTCGAGAATCAAGCGTTAGCCATCAAGAAAGCCGCAGAGAGAATCATTCAGGAGCGCGGTGTTAACGTGAAATATGAAATTGGAACTATGATTGAGATCCCTCGTGCCGCTCTCATCTCCGATCAATTGGCTTCCGTTCTTGACCCCGACACCGGAAAGCCCTTATGCTCGTTCTTTTCGTACGGTACCAATGATTTGACGCAGATGACAATGGTAAGTCAAATTGATAGTTTTGAGTAGGGTGCTCTTGGAACGACAATATGATCTGAAAGTTGCAAAAACCTCACACGCATTCTCTTCGCCATCAGGGAATAAGCCGTGACGACGCTGGATCATTTATTCCTACTTACATGGATCCCGAAGTGGGAATTTATGACGAAGATCCTTTTAAAACGATCGATACCGAGGGTGTTGGCTACCTAGTTCGCCACTCGTCTATCAAGGGTCGTACGGCCAATGCCGCATTGTCTCTTTCAGTATGCGGGGAACATGGAGGTGATCCCAAGTCCATCGAATTCTTTGACAATGTTGGACTTGACTACGTTTCTTGTTCACCATTCCGAGTTCCCATTGCACGTCTTGCTACAGCTCAGGCTGCGATTCGCCGAGCTGCTGAAGGCAAAGAATCAAGTGTCAAGAGAATCTGAATGCAGAGCAACTCAGCTTCTGTGTGATTCGAATCTTTGTTTGCTCTGATTTAAACGAAACTAATGTTCGAAGTTTTAAATACTGTAGTAAGCAATTCGTGTTTTTGCTTGTAGGACAATTCGACTGTAAGAGTATTGCACTCTCAAGTTCAACATATTGCAATAAAATATTTGCACCTAGCTGTCACCTGCAGACTCAAAGGCGTCTAAATAGGTACTCATATTTTCAAGGTGAGGGCTTACGCGAAGATGGGATTCCTGTCGACCAGTTGCAACCCTGGCTTCAGTATGAGCAAGGATCGTCTCGTCAATGCAGTCGGGAACAACGCCATTAAAAGCGCTGCGATCTTCGGGCAGGTTCTCGCTGAAGATTCATGTGGGTAACGACGAAGCAAGGGCGTCAGCGCTCAAAGTATTGTTCCGGCTCAAAGCTTTGTTCCGGAAAGAAAATGATTGATCATTCTAACACTGCTTACCTTGAGAATGCGGCTTGCATAGCTTTGACGAATACCGAAAATTCCGCCGCGAGTTTTGCAAACTTTCCAGCGACCAATTTCGTTTCCGACTTACGCCTTCCCCAGCCAAATGTTTCAAATATTTCTGCACACATACGGAAGACTGCAAAGAGAGGCGCAACACTCGTTGGCAGTAGTCGGCATACAAATGCTACATCTCTTCTCCCATCTAGAAACTTAGATGAAGCCGTGGCTCTCTCGATACAAGCCATTGCTTCCTGCACATGAATAACCGCATGCGTCTCTCGCTCTTCCATCGTATCCTCGGCTTCCCCTAGACCTGTTCCAGAATTGACGACAAGTAAAGCCCGGCCCAGCTCTAGCTGTGCACTCATCAAGTGTGCGAGGACTGGTTCAGAAATCTTTGCACAATAGCCTGCAGCCGATTCTATCGCCAAGAGTAAAACTTTGGAGCACTCACTCAACTCTGCTCCAGGCTTGACGAGCTTTCCTTTCTTGGGACCTTTTGTGTAATGAACACATAATGCTGATCGAATCAATAGATTGTGGGTGTGGCCTCTTCGGATAGAATCGTTGAGGATATCTTCGCGGGTGTCAACTTCTCGACGGTACAATACTTCGTATAACAAAATAGATAAGTCCCTGTTGTCGGATATGCCATCGAAATTTTTCTCAGACAGTGTCCGTTCCAATAGGCTTAAAGCCCCATAGGGATTGCGAACTTCGACAACCATTTCCGTGGCACGGTCAAAGTCGGCCTCTTCGCCGACAATCCCGTGAGCTCTCCCTATTGTTGCATCTTTTACGTCATGAGCAAAAAAAGGCGCAGAATCCATCATGAGTCCGGTTGCTTCCAAAGCAGTGAGACTGTTGGTCATTTTCTCCCGTTGAAAAAACATGAACTCATCAGCTTTGCTCAATATCCCATTGTCCATAGCTCGACCCATAAATTCCCCGGTTTCACGAACAGCACTGGTATGGAGCATGAGCAGCCCTTTCGCTACCTTTAAAATTTCCTGGTAGTATCCGCCACGTTGCAGGACTGGAAGAATAAGGTAGGTACAAGTATCCAATTGTATGTGCTTAATTTGAAGCTCCTGATAGATCGCCCAAGACCTCGACGCTGCGTTCAGCTTCGAGTAAATATCCAAGGCCGCAATCTTGAGGGTAGCATTGCTCGAAGAGGCTTTCATACCAGCCTCAACTAGTACTGCAGCAAGAAAGAAATCGTCCACAGTGGGTTCATTCCGCAAGATTTGCTGAATAGCTAACAAAATGAGGTCATCTCCGGGGAGACACTCCTTCTACGTGTTTGAAAAGCAAGGCACTGTTAGGGAGAAAAACAAAGAATTTGGGGAGCGGCTGTACACATAGACGATAGCTCTACCTGAACTGGCGAATCAATCAAGTGCGTCTTTTTCCAAGTTCGAACCAAATCCTTCCAGTCTGGTAGCCAAGCATCCATCAAGTCGGGCTGCTTGTTCAGGATGACATGCGTCATTTTTACGGAAAAAATGTAAGTGCGATGCTGTCCTCGTAGCTCCTTAGGGTCCTCAGTTACTTTGAGGTCTCTCATTTTTTGTAGCCACTGTATTATTTGTAGCACTTGCTTGTTACTGCAATGCTGTAACGTGGTATAAACATGAGGTTGGAGATCGGTAAAGGCGCAAGAAACTTGTACACTAAAGGCCTCTCCATAGTGCATTATGGCGTTGATAGCATTATCGACTGTTTCGATTGCGACGACTTTGCCATTCGCTCTCTGTTGATTTATTCTTGCAGTCATCAACTCTACAAGCATCAAATGAGGTCCTCGTTTCGGGTATTTGTCGCCTTTCGCATGCTCTAAAATTCGATGGACATACTTTTCGGTCGAGCTGTAACCGCCGTCTTCGTTACCGTGCGCCGCCAAAGAGCACGCCAAGTGCCCTTTCCAGTTCGTATAATTGTCGGGGTAATCATTCAGGAGTTCTTCAAACACAAGTTTTGCTTCTTCATAGCGCTCTAGCTTCTGCAGACACTCTGCCTTCTTCTGTAGGACTTGTTGTTTGGGTGCCAGCGATACACCTGTTTCCTCGCTGGCTTTGAAGACACTACTTTGCAGTAGGTCCAACATCTCTCGCCACTTGTTTTGATACTCGAGTGTTCGCAGATATAAAAAATAGACTTCCCTTTGCGCGCTGGCCAATTCGCCCTCAACAGGAGCCCCGATGCACTTGGACGCCAGGTTTTCAGCCAAACGTGGCAGCAACATCCTTCGTTGCATTTCCTTTTCCTGTTCTTCCTCCTTTCCAAAACTACCGCTTTTCGTTTCCATAAGTTTCAATTGCCAGAGGGCTGTTTGCGCAACCCAGGAGGTAAATATCCGACTGGCAGCACCGGGAGATTGTTGTTGGTGAATCTTTGCCAATTGCAGCGCCAAAACCTGCATATTGGCCAGAATGTCTTTGGCAATGGAATTGCAGTATTGTGGCGTGACTAACACACCGAGACCGTGCAAGTAAGCCTTGCGTAGAAACAACTCTGACCCAACCTTTGACGCTGCCCAGCAGTAGAGTTGGTAGCTGGTCAGAAACAGTTTGAGGTTCTGTAAGGTAATCACTAGTGTTGCCAGCGTTGTCTGCAAAGCGAACAAACAAAAAGCGAAGAGGGAATGGAATAAATAAATGAGCGGAAACAGAAAAGCACATCGACACCAAAAATATCGGAAACCCTTGGCAAACTTACATCGTCTGTGATAGCACTATCCACTGGAGGAAGTTTCTCCCAGTTCTCGTCAATCCTAGGAGGATTCTGAATGTGTTCAGCTAGCGTCCAATGATCTGCTGAAATTGCAGACTCTTTATTTGCTGCCGATATCGGGGCTGCTGCTGGTTTCATTTTCCCTTTCTTTCCTTTTTTGGAGGCAGCCACTGCCCCTGGTTTGGGCCGAGGCGCCGATGCTGCCTCCTGTTGGCGATCATAGGCTTCCTTGGAATATTTACATTCGAGTTGAAGTTCTTGAAAGCCTTCCGTACCTAATATTTGCTGAATTACCAAAATAGCTTTGTATCGTTGCATGGATTTGTTGTAGGCGTGGGCGAGTAGGGCCTGAGCCAGTGTATTGTCCTTGGGCATTGCAAGGCAAAGTTTGATGGCCCGACTGTACTGATTGGCATCCAGCGCCGCGTAAACTGGGTGGATTTTGTTGTTCGAGGACATGGTTTGAATGGCTGAAAAAAATCTGTTTGGATAAAGATGGTTGCCTTGCAGTTAATGTTGGCGATGTACCACTCGAGCAGCAATGGCTAATATCTTGGCGTTTTTTGGAGCTTGAACAGCAAGGAGCGAGTCTAGAGTAGCTACTAGTGGTAGAGAAGTAAGAAAAAAGAAAAAAGATAAGCTTGGCCTCACGTTTTCTATGCAAGTACTCAGTATTGTTTTTACATAAAGAAAGCCGCATAGTGTCTCCAAACTATTATTTGTTGAAGATAGTAGCAGTACTACTAAAACCGACTATAGCTAGTACAGTAGTGGAGTAGCGCTACTTACTACTGTACTAGGTACAGTAGTAAAATAATATTTCCGGAGAAGGTACCTGCTGGGTACCTGGTAATGGATACTTGAAGCGGGTCGACAGACACCTTCACATCGCTTGTACTCGTGTACGAACGCTTTTCGTCGTATTTTTCAAAAATAAAAAAGAGGTGGCGATGGCACCAATACAAAAATTTGATTTGAAATTAAACGGAACTACATGAAGACTGTCCTTCTAAGTTCTGCTCATTATAGAACTAGTCTACGCGTATGCCGTTTACTTTGTTTTGAGCTCAAAGTTCGAATTGTGTAATGGTCGCAATCTTTGTTTTCGCTACGATCAAACCCGAACGGTGCTTCGAAGAGCCACTCGCATTCATTGACGTCATAAGATGACCAGTTTTTCTGCTTTGAACATCATTTCCCCCGAGAAACGCTGAAAAAAGCGGCCAAGGCAAAGCGTTGTAGCTTTGGACTCACAGAATACTAAACGAGCTTTTTATGTAGGCATGGCATTGTGCCGAATTTGGACCTTGAATAGACAACCATGTTTCTGGCAGTACATGGGTCACAGAATCAGTGCTGTTTGTGCTACTGGAAATTCATTGTTAAGATTATTTTTTTACGAGACTTCTGCTGAAGAAAAAATATAGTTGAACATTAAAGAATGCTTTGATAACTCTGGCGGCAAAGAGGCATCACCGTTGGCGAACGGTATCATGCGAAACAAATACAGGTTCTGTCGCCGGGTTAGTGGATGCATCACTGGTGGCTGGCGTCTTACTGTATAATGTATAATAGACGCCCAGTTCATTGCGACAAGGAAATCTTTGCGAGCTAAGCGTTGTCGTAGTTGATTTGCCTTCAGATTACTAGTTCGTTCACGACAAGGACTCCAGTAGACTATTACTAGCTAGTATTAGTGGTATACACGGATTTTTTCAGTATTTCAACTCGGAACTACCTCAATCAAGACAATTCAAGATTCGCTGGACACTGAGTCGTGTACGCCGGCATCAATCGTACTATTCCAATACGGACGAAAGATATGGTACTCTATGCGACGATTGCGCTGGAGATGCGAGGCTGTATCCCAACGCAGCTAGACTACTTTAACTTGGCACTGATCATCTACAAGACCCTCCAAACTACCTATGAATAGCGAAGGCAAATCACTCAGTGACAGCGACAGCGACTCATCCTATGTGGAGAATCGCCCATCTCCACCTGCCTCGAACCAAGATACTACACTTCAGCCGGGAGTAGGACATCCAGTTCCCGGGAACTGCAGCGATGTTCCTGACAAAAGTGAAGGTAAAGAAATTGATGGGCATTTCATCGATGGAGACATGGTAACGGAAAATTTCCGTCTCGCATCTCACAGCGAGGAGGGCGAAGATCCTAGCACTTGTCCTACCATGACCCCATCCCTAGCGGCTGCTGTACCCACAAATTTGAGAGCAAGCCGCCGCGAAAGCGTACCGGGAGCTTTTCGTATGAGCCGAACCGGTGCTGCACCGCCTGGATTTGACACTGAAGACGACGAACCACTGAATGTTGCTGAATGCAACAATGACGAAGAGCAGAGTGTTGGATTTCATACGGGCAGTGAAGTCTTGATTGAGGCAACTTTGGTCTATGATCGATTCAACGGAGCACCAGCATTGTACGACCAAGAGTTGCTTCATACTGTACCTCCTGAAACCAGCATGGCTCTGGTGGAAGCAAAACCTCTGGGCCGATTTTCATTTTGCGTTGAAACTCTCGGAAGTTGGAAATCACTTTGTTTCATTTTCCTTGTGATCATTGCAATAGCGGGTGCTGCCGTGGTTATCGAGAGATATCGCCAGGCGTCCCAAAGCAATTTCGAGGATCAACTTACAGATATTCCCACATTAGCTCCAACTCGTCTTCGCAGTTGGGCGCCTACCGACTTGCCATTGGAAGCCATAGATGAATTAACTACATTGGAAGAAGAACAGATCCAAGATTTTCAAGAGGTAGTCACTAGCATTCCTAATAGTGCTTCACCTTTCAACCTCTCCTCAAGCACTGCACCTACAGGATTTGTGCTTCCATTGCCAAACTACACATTAAAAGCCATGAAGAACGCCGAATCACCTCAGCTTTCGGCCTACAAGTGGGTTGAATCGGACCCACGACTGCAGGAATATTCTGTCGATAGATTGCTTCAACGGTTTGTATTAGCGACCTTCTATTTTAGTCTAATGAACGGAAATAATTTTGATGTCGGAGCACAAGATGGAAATTGGCTTTCATACGAGACTGATGAATGCACCTGGCTTATTGATACCACCGCAATAATAAAGGAATCAACGTGTTTTGAAGATGGCAGTTATGAACGATTGTCCGCTCGCTCAGGACAAACAACCTTGGCTGGAACGCTCCCACGGGAACTAGGGGTGTTGACAACGCTTCGATCCATTGTTTTGCACTCCCAAAACATCACGGGGAGCCTCCCAACTGAATTTACAGGCATGGTGCAGCTAGAGACGCTGGAATTGCTGGATCTGTCACTTTCCAATTCCATTCCGAGCGCTCTTGGAAGATTGGATAACCTGACGTCGCTCAAACTTTCCGAAAACAAATTCAGTTTTGCAATTCCTAGCGAACTTGGCCTCGCGACAGGCCTGCAGTATTTGCACTTGGATCAAAACGAGTTGTCTCGCTTGCTTCCTTCAGAACTAGGCCAGCTCACAGCACTGAAAGAAGCGATTTTCACTTCCAATGTGTTGACTGGCACCATTCCTTCGGAAATAGCTTCCTTAAGAAATTTGGAAAGATTATATCTCAATGATAATAATTTTACCGGACACCTGGACTTGACTTTGTACGGAGATACGTCAACCATCCTTCCATCGTTGCAGTTTCTTCTTCTCAGCAGGAATAAGCTTACTGGTCATCTACCTACAGAAATCGGGCTCCTGAAGAGTGCGGTGGAAATCGATTTGGCTCATAATTTGCTGGAGGGCCCGCTGCCATCAGAGCTTGGTCAGCTACAAAACGTGTCCGTGCTGCTTCTCGATTCTTGCCAATTCTCTGGAACTATTCCCGCAAGTCTTGGCAACTTGACGAGTCTTTCGGAGCTTTGGCTTCACAACACGAATCTCACGGGATCAGTTCCGTCCGAGCTGTGTGAGCTGCAGAGTCGACAGGTTGTTGTCATCAGCATTGACTGCGGACGCGTGTCTTGTGATTGCGATTGCACTTGCCGGTAAGCAGCTGGCGATTTGTGGTCCCGTTTATTACATAATATTTTCAAAGGTTCCGAATATTCAAAGAACAAGAATACCCTCTCTGATTGCGATCGGTTATTTCAGGAAGTTCAGTCAGTGTTGAAGTTCAGTGGATAAGTACAGATGTACTGGAGTGCGTACCAGCTACTCCGAGTAGTCTAGTAGTACAGTATGGTAAGAACTACTACTGTTGCCAGGACTCTCAGTACTCTACGCGCACCCGGAGTAGAAGCTTTGCCGACTTGCATGGTAGTGTGTTTTGCATTTGCATGCATGTTTTACATTTGCATTCGTTTTCGTAAGGCCTCATCAGAGCATAAACTCGGAGTACATTATTTCAAGTACTACTAGTACCAGGTACCTGGTACTACGGTGTATCAATGAGCATTGCTAGTAGTAGTGTATTGTTTCCTCAAAAAGAATATTTCCCGTAATTATTGTTTCAGCACCTTCTGTTGAGACACACTAGCTAGTAGTAGTACTAGTCTAGTAGTCTAGTAGTCTACTAGTGGTAGATACTCCTTAGAGTAGTAAGTAGCGAGAGCTGATGAGAGGGAGCTGAATGTAGCCTATGGTAGGCCTCTGGTACCGCAGCGGTTTCATCGAAACCTCTGCCTCTGAAAAAGATTTGGGAAGATTCGCAATCAACGGAATAGCATATGATTATTTGTTACAGCACTCGTGACCGTCCTGCTCTAGTGGTACCAGGTACCTAGCTACCAGGTAGTATGGTACCTGGTAGTACCTAATAATACCAGTACCAGAGTTCGCTCTGGTAGCAATCGATGGTGTTTTCCGGAAACATATTCCATTACGTAGTGGTACCAGGTACCAGTACACTACCAGTACGTACCTAGTAGCTGGTATTTGGCCGCTACGGCAGTAACTCCGATTCATCTATTTTTCGGCGGGATTCGACCCCGCTCTAGCTAGTAGTACCTGGTACCAGTAAATCATTACCTGGTACCAGGTACCTGGTACTACCATACGTCTAGTTTTGTTGTTGCATTTTCTTGACAGCTCGCCACTCTGATTTAAGTGGCTTGAAAGGGATGTCGTACATTCTTCTGGGCACAACATGACAGCGCCACAAACTCTCAAAATGCAATTACAAAACAAGTCGTGTTCCATTGGTCAAAGTGTCAAAGTAGTACTACTAGTAAGTAGTGTGTTTGCCCATTACTGGTCACTAAAAAACCAAAATTATTAATCAACTCATAATTAAACACCAGGTACCAATCAAGCCATTAACGCAACATGATCAATAACAAAGTTACTATTGGGAAGACATCGGTGGCTGTGATTGAAGCCGACTGCGACTGCTGCAATATCTTACCCGAGAGGAAGAGGCGAAAGCTTCAAGCGGCGTACGAAGCAGAAGCGGAAAAAAGTGACTGCAAAAACAACCTGATTAAACTCCTTCCCGAGATAGCTCGTGCTCTGGAGGTGGTCTCGGACGAGGAAACCTGCGACAGCGATGACGACAATTGTGTACACGAGCATGATTGCAAACCCCGTGATGCGAAGGAGATCACTAAGCCTGCTGTTGCGAGGGTTGTCGAATCTCTGTCTGCTCCCGCTCGACTCCCGGCTCCACCCACTCTTCTTCCGTTGCTGACGAGCAGCAACGTCCGCCCATTGACAAAGCCACTTGGTCTACCACCACGACTTTTTTTGAAAAAGGATGAGTCAAGATTTAGACTCAAGGAGATTAACTCGACTCTGCTACAGTTATGAGCAAAGCTATGAGCATGCAAATATTATTGGGAGCCAAGTTTTGGGCAAAGCTAGAGCGAATACAAGGAACAAATCACAAACACTAATATTTCGATAGACATAGACTTACTTACACAACATCAACCCCCACATATACCCAGAATTTCCTCTAAGATAGATAAACAACACGCTATTGAAAGTGATAGTGTAGCATGCAATAGTTTTACCTGGTACGGTACTATCAAACTAGTTTTCAAGCTGAGGGTGTTTCACAGGAGATTCTCTAGTAGATTCGCTTCATGGTGGCTTTCAAAAAAGTCTTGACACATCGCCATAATCTTCTGCCTTATTTTCATAGGCTGTCATTTTGTCCCTTCCGCCTCGGCTGACTTGCTCTCAAATGCAATTGCATCTCCTCATGCAATTGCAGAAAGGCCATTTAAATGGCGTCTTTTCTTCATTCTATTCTGGAGCGCTGGGGAAGCAGATAACCCCAGCCCGAATGAGCTAGTCAACCAATACTGGTACTAGTACTACGTAGTAGTAGTAACCGTAGTCATACACTCTTGCGCTAATAACCTCACAACCACCTGGACAAAAATATTAGACTACCTGGTACTGCTGCAACTACCTGGTACTACTAAGTACTACTAGTAGTAGACTACCAGCACTGATCATCACTGCTGTTTTTTCTGATCTCATCACTTCTTACTACTAGCTAGTTGTACCAGGTACTGGTAGTAGAGTAGTACAACATGATCTATTCGATTGCACCACAAAAAATTGAATGAGTTCTTCCGAAGCCGCTGACAAGGGATGAGTACACGGATTGTCGCTCAGTCAGCCTTCGATTAGCTACTACCAGTAGTTGCAACAAATTGGAAGTGGTTTCTATATGTTGCAACCAGCAAAGGTGATCAGAACTGCCTACTGCGAATTTTACAGAATCAATTTTAGTAGTAGACTAGTATATAATCTAGAGACACATTATTTCGTTTTTCATTGTGTGTCCAAGTAGATCACTGCGAACCAATCAAAGCCGGCCAGAAGTGGCAATCTTCTGCCGTTCCAAATCATACAAGTAGTCTCGACAACTGCCACGTACAACATTTGCCTTGTCTTTCAAGTTGTTTCTCTCTTCAGTCCAATGCAGAACACCAGTGTCCGCTTTTATCTCATCCTTGACTGTCATGTTTCCAGTAGTATTTTGCATCGGCAGGAAATTCTCATACGTTACAAATGCCTCCCGCTCCTTTCCCTGCCTGTACTTGTGGGCTGTGGTGTTGTGCATTCCCGTATGAAGCCCTTCATTATAGATAGTCTCTTTTTTCCAATAGAAAGTCTTTGAATATCCGTGCTTTAAACTGTCGGGACCAGTGACAAACACCAATTTTGGAGCAGATACATCTGGCATCTCCCATATTCGCTTAAAAATCTCTTCCATGGTGAAATATCCCACAGGGCATGCCGGTGCCATGCCGAAAGCCCACTGACCGGGGCGGTTCATTCCATCACTAAAGCAAAAGAAATCAACATGTGGTAATATCGTCTCTTCTGTGAATTGCTCTGATGGTACCATATCCATGTCAGCATAGAATCCTCCGAATTTGTATAAGACCAGCTGCCTCCAAACATCGACTAACATGGCACTTCTCATCTGTACGCATTGCATCATTTTACTCAATTCAGGAAATTCTGGCCAAACATCTTGTCGCAATAGTTTATCCACCATATAATCATCATGAAAGTAAACGGAATAGTTAGGCAGCCGCTGTTTCCATTCATTCACAACCTGAGCATGCCGGTAGTGCAAACATCGACCTCTGTTCGGGACTCCAGGTGATGGATCGTGATGTACCCAAGCAACGTGTATTTGTCGGGGAATTCTAGAAGGGATCGTCAGGTTTGATTCTTCAGGAGAAACGATTCGATTCTTCACTTCGACAAAGGGCCATGTACAATCATGGTGCGCATCGTGGTTCGCTTGGCTCTCTCGGGCCAATTGCTCCAGGGTGATAGCGGTTGCTATTGACTCATTGTCGTCACCAATGGCATTAGCAACTTGATTTAAAGCCATTTGTGCTCTTCGCGAAAATACTGATGATAAACCGAGATCTGAAACAGAAGGCGCGACCAAAGTCCGCAGTGGAGTCTTGAATTGTTGCGTGAACAGCAGAAAGGCGGCAAAAAGGACGGATACAGAAGATACCAAAGTTGTCACAGACAGACCTAGGGAAAATTATACGCCAGCCGAACGCTAAAAACAGGGGATTGGCCGTTGATTCACGGGAAGTACCTATAGTTAAACTATTTTAATTATCTTCATAGACGCAGTAATTCCCCTAGAGAAT
>Ga0210036_1002553_pt1 | contig 19173 bp, 22 predicted proteins | sample CryGeymeta201515_FD_185469 | JGI IMG/M metagenome (GOLD analysis project Ga0210036, IMG submission 185469) | Groundwater microbial communities from Crystal Geyser aquifers in Utah, USA - Crystal Geyser metaG 2015-15 (SPAdes) (version 2) | ecosystem: Environmental > Aquatic > Deep subsurface >...
CTAGCACAGACCACCGTTAATATTTAACGGCTGAAATACTTAGAGAAATGTAATGAAAATATTCTCGAGTTTCCATTATCCAAAACTCGAGACAGAAAAATCTCGGAAATGGTGGTAATAGATCTCTTCCCCCAATTTGAATGTTGGTCCAGTCGGCCGACTACTACAATAAACAATCATAGTTTACCAGAGCTGTTTATCACCAAAGCAATCTAAAACCTACCAACATAATGTTCACAAAACTCCCTTACGCTATCCTAGGGGCGGCCTTGACGTTGCCTGCTGCTTGTGCTCAGACCATTGTAGACGTTGCCGTGAACAACGGCTTGGACACTCTAGTAACAGCTGTTACTCAGGCAGGATTGGTTTCGACACTATCAGGACCTGGACCCTTGACTGTTTTCGCTCCAACAAATGAGGCGTAAGTTTATGTGTGTTGACCGATGCAAGACCACTCTGTTTATGGGCAAGCCGAATGATGTCTTCTTTGTCTCATCATTTCTTCGCCCAATTCCAATTTCTGAAACCTGAAACAAACTTCAGGTTTCTAAATGTCCCCGCAAAGTACCTCGAAGACGAGTGGGCTGCACACTTGGTCGATATTTTGACATACCATGTTACTGCCGGCAACGTACCCAGATCCTCATTGTCTCTTGGTATGATCGTCGATATGGTGAACATGGAGACTGCCAACATCACCAGCCTGAGTCCTCCCATGATTAACCAGGCCACCATTACTGCTCCCGATGTGGCTGCAACGAATGGAGTTGTGCACGTCGTTGACTCCGTTTTGTTGCCCGCTTCGGCTACGAACTCCATTGTTGACATTGCTACGACCAATGAGGATTTCTCCACTTTAGCATCCTTGTTGGTGGCTGCCGACCTCGTGGGCACTCTCTCAGGCGAAGGACCTTTTACTGTTTTCGCCCCAACTAATGCCGGTGAGTTAGTGACTTTTGCTTGCATTTTCTCAGTAACGTCATCGTTTTCATTGGATGTTTGCTCAACAAACTCCGTTTTCCCCTGTGTTCAACCAAACAGCCTTCGAAGCACTAGACGCCGAGACTGTGGCTTTCTTGACGAGCCCCGCAGGCTTGGCCGACTTGACCAGCATCCTGACTTACCATGTTGTACCAGGAATTGCTTTGAGCGACAAGCTCGTGAGTGGTGATGTTGCAACCGTCAACGGAGCTCCCTTGACTGTTACCTTGCCAGCAATGATGAACTCTACATCTGACAACTTGGAAATGTCTTTCAGAGCTAGTGATTCTGTCATGATTAACGGCGCCAGCGTTGTATCTGCTGATATTCTTGCCAACAATGGAGTCATCCATGTCATCGATATGGTCATTCTTCCAACAGATGCTAGCGATGAAGAGGGTGCCGCTCCTCTTCCAGCTCCTCTTCCAGCTCCTCTTCCTGCAGGACCCCCCGTCGGAACAGTGTCATTTTCCACTGGTGGTTCTATTGGCTGCATTAAACTCAACGGCGTGATTCAAAATCCCGAATGCGAAAATACTCCTGCTCCCGCTCCACTAGTCCCAGTGATGGATGAAGATGACAAGGATGATAAGGACAAGGATGATAAGGACGGAACAACGGTAGTCGGAAATATGGGAGTTGCAGGTATTGAAGGAGGTAGGTAGCTACTAGTAGTGCCATATTGGGGCAAATAGGCGTACAGTATCACTTGAGGGTAGGCCCACTACTAGTAGAAAATACTCGAGTAACTCACTTCTTGTTTATCCTCAACCTTGATGCAGATGAAGCGGATGATAAAGAAGACGATGGAATGGACATGGTCACAGGAATGGAAGGAACTACTACTGGTGGTGGCGGCTCATCGGGAAGTACAGCGACCGGCTTCAATGTTGTTCCAGCTCCCAGTATGCGCGGTGGAGCCCGCAAATAAACTGAAGCAGCACGTCCTGCATGTTGTACGAGTATCCAACACGTTAAACCAACACTTTAAATGTTGTATTTAAGTACGATACATTTTTATCAAGTCAGAAATAAAATAGAAATCTGTTGTTGAGGTCTTATAGCGCTGTGTAGAACCAACAACTTTTCAATCAGCACCTACGTAGGAACGCGTTCCTTGTATTGAACAACTGGCCTTCATTATCATCGGAGTAGGATAGTCTGGTGTTGCCACTGAACAGGTAGGTCGTACATGAAAAGCTACGGAAACAGTGTATGGTCGCGCCACTGCAGTTGTATTAGGAACGCATTATGTATGCCTTCGGGACGCTCTATGATATTATACTATCAGGAAGTTCGAGGAAGGGGTAGTCTGGGCTCATGCCCTGAGGCTTTGACAACCCCAAAACAATTCTGATCGAGTGGGAACAAAAGTGGTTGATGGGTTGCTATCTTGATGATTGTTGACTTCACTTCAAGGTACAGTATGACCTATTCTGATCATAATATGATGCATAGAGTGCCACTGTGTACTAATAGTAGTACCATACTGGTACTAGCCACACGAAAGACCTATCCTCAGAGTGGTACAGTGCTACTACCAGTACCAGGCACAGTAGCTACCGCTGCTGGTAAGCAGTTGTTCTTATGGATCAGTTTTGTATGCGTGAACGAGTACATTTTTTACGCTGTCAACTGTGGTTGAGAATTCATCCATTCCACATGAGCTCTGGTACAAACAGCAGCTGGTTAACAATAAAATTATCTCTATTAAATACGAAGCGAATTCTAGCAGCCAATGAAAGCATTGATGACTATCTGAGAATGACTGTAGATTCTGAGAGTCATTTTGAAGAAGACCATACAATATTGGTGCAGTGCTTTTGTAGTTGCTTTTATCGATCGCATGCACCTTTTGCTCCCATACTTTTTTAGTTTTGTCTCTCAATCAATTGATTCGTATCATCTGTTAATCTGCTGCTGATACCAACAGAAATTCCCTTAACCACCATTCATCAGCACCATGATGAACTCTCAAAACAACGATGCTTCATCCTCTGCTGCTGGTATGTCCTTAGCTGCCGGTTCACTCCTCGATTTCGATTGTAGCAACCTGCTGCAAGATTTTGTAAGCAGAGGAAGTCTCTCGCTGGCGGCTCGTCGAGAAAGCCTTGCTATGGCTGCTCGTCGAGAGAGTCTTGCAAGTCTCTCGTTTGCGGCTCGCCGAGAGAGTCTCTCGTTTACGGCTCGTCGAGAGAGTCTCTCGTTTGCAGCTCGCCGAGAAAGTCTTGCCATGGGCGCCCGCCGTGGAAGCTTGGGGCCCTCTTCGTTTCTTGACTTCCAGTTCTTTCCAGTGATGGAGCCTGCATCTACTGCCGTCAACACTGCTTATGTATCCACCTCCAGAGACATGTCCAAGCTTTCTTTGGATTCATACATGATTGCTGCGAATCAGAGCCAGCAGCTTCCTGCTTTGATCAAGCAGCAGCAGGAGCAGCAACGCCAATTACAACAATTGCAATTGCAACAGCTGCAACTTCAGCAACTGCAACAAGCACCTTATGCATCGACAGTATTTCATTCTTATACATCCACGAACGATCCCGTTGTGACGACTGTCAGCCTTGACACCTCGAGTTCGGACGATTCGGTCGTTTCCAAGGACATTACCTCACCTTCGGGGGATGATGGTACAGGTCATCGCTTCAAGCCATTTCACGAAGAAAAATGGACGCTCCGATACCGAGAGCTGCTGGAGTTCCGCAGGGAGACAGGACATTCGGCTGTTCCTCACACGTACCCCAAGAACCCCCAGCTGGCACGGTGGATCAAGCGGCAGCGCCGGCAGCATAAACTCATGAACGAAGGAAAGCCTTCTACGATGACCACGGAGCGTCTCGAACTGCTTAATTCTGTTGGGTTCATTTGGGACTCTCACCACCTCAACTGGTTGGAAAAGCTTGAAGCCTTGAGAGCCTTCAAGCAAGAAATTGGACACTGCAATGTTCCCTCCAACTTTCGAGATAAGAAGCTATCAACATGGGTCAAGTGCCAACGTCGTCAGTACAAGCTATACAGAGCCGGAAGGCCGTCTGCCATGAGCGTTGATCGTATCGCAGCTCTCGAAAAGGTGGGATTTGAATGGGAAATTCGCTCTTCTGGATCCAAGCTAGCAAAAGCCACTGTAGAACCTGCGGCGGTGGCTTCATCACAACAGCAGCCAGAGGTGGCGGCGCCCACAGACCCTCGTCCAGTCAACGTTTCATCTGTCTCTGACAATATATCAGACGAAATGCAGTTAGCCAGGGGTATCTTCTTGTATAATACTGAGTAGCCTTGTTGTGTTTCGTTGTGGTTTCAGACCACCGCATCCACTTCATGCTCACAATTCCGGCGTAAATAAATTTTAGTACACTTGAAAAAACTACTGAAATGTAAACTGACAGACGCTGTAGACAAATGCAATTTTCGCAAATTCGCCTGGAAACGAATGGTGCTACTAGGTCGGCACAGGCTCGAGTGGCGCTTGAAGAGAACACAAGGCAGTGAACAACATTAACGCTCATACCAGTACTGCATATTATCACCGGCGAGATAATATTATTATTTCAATGAATGCATCGAGTAAATATCTCATGTGTGGTCATTTCAATCAAACACCAATGCGTCAAGCATACCACAGCAACAATACAGACAAGCTTCGTTAAATCATTCCAAAGTTCAATCTAAATACTTTTTACGCGGTAGCCATCAATTCTTCCATATTCTTCTGCGTCGATTTGATTTTGTTTTCTAGGTAAGTCAGTTTCTTAGTCATATCTCCCTCCTTGGTCTTTTGATCTTCCATCCGCTTGTCCAACATATCTAAAATGCCCGCCTTGTCCGACTTCATAAAAATCTTACCAATAGATCTATAGCAATTTGATTCCCCTGGAATTTCTTGCAGCTCACTTTTTGTCAAGTCGTTGATGTGATATTCTCGTTGGGTTTTGACCAAATTAGCATTGAGCGTATTAAATTCACGGTTACTTTGCTGATATTGAAGCTGCAAATCCTGCAGTTCTTTTTGAGTCGCAGCATCTAGTTGCTTTCCATGAGACATTCCAGACATAGCAGATTGAGGGGCAGACGCTGGTTTAGAAGCTTCCTTTTTGAGATGTTTGACGGATCTTTGTTGCTTCAGCAACTGCGAGTTGTCCTTGTCCACGACCAACCCTTGCTTGATTGTGGCAAGTGCAGCATCAAATTCCTTTAGCTCCATTTGGGCAGCTGCTAGACGGTAGTAACCCTTGATAAAGGCAGGGTCAACGCGAATGCACTCCTTGGCATCTTCAGCTGAAGCCTTCCAATCGCCTTTCCCACCGTATGATGCACTGCGATTGGAATATAAGACATGGTTGTCGGGGTCCCGTTTGATGGCATCACTATAGTGTTTGATTGCCTCCTCGTAGTTTTTCTCGGCAAAAGCCTTGTTTCCAAGTCTACAAACGAGAAAAACAAAGTGAGATATATCATATATCACTAACTTGACTTGGCGGAAATTGTATCCTCTGCAACATTACCAGAATCGAAACTTACTCTTTCAGCTCCTCTGGTGTCTTTGACATGTTTATATACAGTTCTTGCGTTTGGCTTGATCACAGTTTTAGTTAACGACTAGAGTACTAGCTAGAGGCCTAGTAGTACTAGTAAATGTGATGCTACTACAGTAGCTTGCTGTTTACAGCAGTTGTTGGCACTGCTGTTGCATTTTTGTTGTTGCTTGGCGGCATTCATTGGTTTTGCTTCGTCCGTCCTCCCTCCGTCTTTGGAAGGGACAGAACAGAAATAATAATGGAGGACTGTACGAGTAGTCTAGTCTAGACTAGCTACTAGTAGACCTATTGTACTCCGTACTTGAGTGGGGGCGTGCAGGCTACGGCTCTGCACTTCGTGGCACGATAGTAGTCTAGGTCAATCTACTCGAGGACTTCATTCAGTGAACATCACTAATAAGCTTGAGCTAGCTTACTTTCAGGGATCAATAGTGGGTAGAGCCTTGAATACGCAACGAATATTTCGCAACATTTTCTTTCGCTCGGGTAAGTATCTTTATTAGCACAAGAGCTAGCTAGCATACAACAACAACCTGCCGCAATGATCAAGACGATGATGGAACGTAGTAGTCCACGCCGGCCTTCACACCCGCCAACAGCGCATCATATGTATCATATCCATTCAAGCGAGGAACAACCCCGCTGGTCAAGGCAGACTTAAACTGTCCCTCACAAGGTTGTGCAGAGTCAGCATAGTAAAGTTCTAGGGCGGTATTTCGTAGGTTTGGGGCATTCGAAGCAGCCAATTCTACCGCCACTTCCGCCAAATCAGCGCGACTCACAATGCCAGCCAGAGCATCTCCTTGGGATATTTCTAAAGCCTTCGTAGAGGAAAAGTTTGAATGGCGCATGTCAATCAAAGAATCACTTTACTCAAATATACTGAATTTATATCGTACATACCTTAGGCCCTAGGATTTCATTCTTCTTGGGCTCTTCCAGACCTCCCGGACGAACAATAGTATAAGAAGGGGTTCCTCCAGAAGCCTTCTGATACGCCGACTCGACACCTACTTCCCCTAATCTCTTTTGCTCCATGATTCCGCCAAAGATATTCGTGAAAATATACCCCAAGCTCTTTGGTCGCGTAGTGGCAGTCGACGAAATAATCACATAGCGAGCAATATTTTCGGCAAGGCAAACATTTCCTGCTGCTACTACACCATCATTATCGATCTCTTTAGCACTTCCACCCTGCTTTGACGCTGATGCCGCGTACACTACCCCTCGACAGCCCTTGAGGCTGTTGTTGAGTACTTGCGGATCCTTGACATCACAAGACGCCACGGTCAAAAGTGGATTGTTTAATATCTTACTAGCTTCTTCTTCGTTGACGTGATCGCCAGGAGTCGTAGGAGGCGTCCATAGCCCACTTCTGGTTAAGGCTCGTACTGGCAGACCACGTTTCAAACACGCCATGACACACAATGCACCCGTTCGACCACTGGCTCCTAGAATGGCAATGGGAGAAGCATTTGATTCTCGTCCATACGCAGCCTGCGATATTAATAAAAGTCCACCCACGCCACCAGCTGCTGCTGCTGCTGACTGGACGAAAACGTCGCGGCGGCTGATGCCATTGAATGATGCGTTGTCCGGTGTGGATGTTGATAATTTGCCAGCAGATGTCAAATGCAGTGCGTTTGTATTCCTGGAGAAACAACACAGGAAGGAAAGAAGAAGATAAATTGGTGCGTTCGCCATGATTTAGGCTGGCTGATTAATACTGGCCTAGCAATCTTCGGTATCGCCACACTAACATTGAATTGTGAATTGAGAGATATTTTTTATTTTGGTAGTCTACTAGTTAAATTTTACAGTAAGAAAAATGAAAAGGTCACTTTTGTTTGAATGAAGATGATGATGGCACACACGGGAATACGTGAGTCACGAACGTCGCCATCCGAAAAGGCGGCAGAATTTAAATTTGAACGTTATCATTAGTATTTAGAAGAATCAGCAATCACAGAAAAGCCATCATCTATCTCATCTGATTTTGCACCAACACTTTTAAAAATCACTTTCACTCTACCGTACCAGAGGTAGAAAAGAGTCTCAAGTTCTGGGAAACCATTAACTCTTACTTGTGTACATCGCTTGTCACCATGACTGGCATGCCCGATCCTAGGTCCGTTCTCCAGGCCTCTCTTCAGGTGGCCCGATATGAATTGATCATTGCTCAAGAAAAGGTGAAGACCATTGAGCAGTTGCTCATGGCCAGCATGCATCCTGCTCCCACCGCTGCTGCTTATGAACGCGTTGCAATGGCAGCTGCGGTGGCACAGCAAGCGCAGCAACAGCAGGCAGTCCAAGCGTTGCAGCACGAAATGCGTGTCCAAGAGCAGCAGCACCAAGCAGAGCAGGCTCCAGTGGCGGCTGCGGCTGCCGCCGCTGAGGCACCCAAGAAGAGAAAGCGTGTCCTTGTTGATGCTGATGGTAAAATTATTAAAAAGGCAGCTTCGGGATACAATCTGTACATGACGGAAATGATGGTAAGCATGTGTTGTCGTTTTCTTACATAGGCCATCCCTTTCTTTTGTTTGGAATGGAATCTCATTTTCTCGTTTCTTGATTTACCTTCACAGAAAGAGGGTGGCAAGAACGGCGGAAAGCCCAACTTTGGAAACATTGCATCTGCTTGGAAGGATTTGACCAAAGGTGAAAAAGATGAATGGAATGAGAAAGCCAAGAATGCCGCACCAAAGGCCGTGGGAGAAAAGTGGGTCGACGTTGACGACGAGCCCAAGAAAAAGAGGAAGAGGGAAAAGTCTGGATACAACCTCTACGTAAGAGAAATGATGGTGAGTAACGAACATTAGTTCACCAGTGCTCGTCGAGTCTGTCTATCCATGTGTTTTTATAGAAAGCTCGTATTCATTTGTCATCGTTTTTTATGTATTTGCAGAAGGACTCAGACAACAACAACAACACAACCATTCAGGAAGTTGCAACCTATTGGAAGGCTCTTACAGACGGAGAGAAAGCAATGTGGAACAATAAGGCCAAGGATGCAATTGATGACGAGAAAAAAGTCGATGGCGCCCAGAAGCCAGCAGCTAAGAAAACTCCAAAGAAGGCTGCTGTGAAAGAGGAATCTGACGAAGAGGTTGCTCCAAAGAAGGCTGCTTCTACGCCCAAGAAAAAGGCACCTTCTGCGGCATCTAAGGCCAAGAAGAAGGCTGATGCTGCCAAGCCCACCAAAAGAAAGAGTAGGCGTTCAGCGACATAAGAAGGAACTCTATCATCATGGGGACGGTCGTTTTTTTTTGTAACTTCCTACAGTGCAACAATTGGGGTCAGGTTCTTCGTTCTTTTGAGTGGAAAGAAAGAAAGAAGTGGTGTGCTTTAGTGTGTGTATGTGTTATGTGCCATCCGAGATGAAAATAAACGAACCCCTAAAGTAATATCTCAAATTATATTTTCGAAATATTACAGTTTTTTTTTGTGCCAACAACTCCAGCTATTCGTGATCGGCTCAGTCGTAGATACTGTGCTGCAAAATTAGCTGTATTTTTTTTAGCATCATTCCTTGTTGGCTTTCCGTGTACAAGATATCGTATCCTCCATGACGGGAAGGAAATAAGTGCCGACTTGAAAGCAGAAGTTGTAAAAGGCTCGCCTCTACTACTCTAGTAGTAGCGAAGAGGAAAAGAGACAACAATAATCACCATGAATCCACCAAGAATAGGTGCTTTCCTGGTCTTTCTGGTTCTCTCTACTTTACAAGCCATTAATGGACTGATCGTATCATTGCCACGAACGATTCGATTTCGACCATTAGATTGGCATCCGCGAAAAGATCGGTATTTCTTGTCCAATCCAACCCAATCAACATTTTCGACAGTTGAAGATGACTTTAGCTTCGATGAAATGTCAAGTCTCACGAAGCGTCTCGATGTCCTGGAATCATCTGCTCCTGGCATTTTGCTGGACTTCTTCGAACCGCACCTGAACAGCTTCTCGGTCAAACCTGGAAAAACGGAAGGGTTGAGTGTCACTAGTACGTGCTATTCTTTGTTGGCTATTCAAGCGTCGTCCGCCTTCGATTCCTCTGTCAGTTATACTTGTGACAGTAACAAGGTGTGCATTCCGAACATTATTCGGGCCTTGTTGACATCGACGTGGCGAGAGGAGGACCTTTTTCAGGTTCCACTTTTATTATACACGGTCCTTCTGTTCGACCAAGATCGGTCTGCAATGTTTTCCTTGTTACAATCCAAGGAAGATGGAGTATCGAAACTACAACGACTGATTTCAGCAGTCCTCAAAGCTCGTCCCAAGCGTCGGTCAGGTGAACGTCAGGATTATTCGGACTACATCACCTACCAAGTTTGTCGTTCCTTGGCACTGCTCTATGAGTCGCGAGATCGTCCCAACGCACCAACTGCTGATACGGAAACAGATGCCATTTCATACTTGAGCGTGGGCGGGTTGCCCGCAAATGCTGTACCAGAAGGAACCGCTGCGGAAGTTTCTCTGGGGCTTGCCCGATGTGCTGAAGCTGCCTCCAATGAACTTTGCCGACAATTAGCTTACAGAACCGCTGGTGACTCGTCGTCGTTTGATGTCATTCGCCTGGCCTACTCTCTGCTAACGTATGTTGAAAGTACCAACAGTCTTACTGGAGTCGCTGGACGAGAATTGGTCCCAGGGCAAGGAGTATCACCGGGAACACAAGTGGCACCCCTCAACAAACGGCTGGTGATCGCAGCGCTGGATGCATTCTTTGCAGAACAACGCCAGGACGACGGCCTCTGGGACAACGGGCAGCCAATTTACCAATCTTTCCGCAAAACTGGTCGCAATGTTGGCAATGCCTTTGTGTTCGCAGTGGATACTGTCGGAAGTCTCATGTCATCTCTACCGGCGGAGTACTTTCGCACACACTTGGCAGCACTGGAACGGACATTAAAGTGGATTGAAGGACATCAAACGCTTGAGGTAATTCCAAATTTTTGTGATCCCATTTCCGGTGAATGTTATGGAAAAGCCTTGAGAGGCTGGACTTCTCCACACTTACGCCCAGACACAGGACCCCAAGCGTGGTCAACAGCTCAAGTCCTGAGCTGCGTGTCACTGATGAAAATCACTATTGAAAAGCTCATGCACAAAGACGTTCTTGAGGAATTTAACGGCGTTGCCTATTCTCAAAAAGGCAAACAGCTCGAGAGCTGGGATCGTCTACTGGATACAGATTTAGGCATTGCAGTGCAAAACAAAACCATCAAAGCTGTGCTGGAAGAACGTGTCATTACTCCTTTTTCGACTTCAATTGATAATCCATCCTATGGTGCGGCCTATAGCGCCATATTGCACGGACCACCCGGCACTGCTAAAACAACCATCGCAGAGGCTCTTGCACAGAAGATGGGCTATGACTTCTTAGTGATTGATACAGCTGCTTTCTTGGCTGATGGCCTGACTAATGTGGCCAATCGTATTCGATATGTCTTTGGTCGGCTCATGGCTCTGCAAAAATGTGTTATTCTCTTTGATGAAATTGAAGAATTTGCTCTCAATCGAGAAACTCCTGGATTGTCCATGGAATCTCGCATGCTGACGACGTCCATGTTGACCGCCATTAATGATTTACGGCGTCAAAAGCAATCCATCTTCTTTGTGGCCACCAATAGGCTGCGAGCCTTCGACTCTGCCATTACTCGTCCTGGACGCTTTGACTTGCAATTGTTTGTGGGGACTCCGAATTTGCAAGCCCGAGTCATTCAGCTTCAGAACGAATTGGAATCAATGTCACTTGACCATTCCCAAATGGCCGATGCTGTAAAAGTGTACCAATCCTACTTGGAATCAGTCTGGGCACAAGATGCCATGTTTATGACTTATTTGGAAGGAGTCCAATTTGCAAAAGCCTGTGCCTCATTGCTGCAGAATAGTCCAAACAAAACACTAGACGTGGATCAGATGGCGGTGGTTTTTTCTCAGCAAGCGGCTGTGATGACCGTACGTGGTGCTGTAAGAGAGGAATATACGGCTAGTATGCAAATGAGCCGAGTGTAACAAAATGTGATTGCGGTTTGTCTTTTGGGCTCGTTCTCATCTCCTGACCTACTGTGTGAAGGCGATTCTGCCAAATACAAGGGTAACAGTAGATCAAAGTGTGAACGAATACAATATACTTCGAGTAGTTAGTTTTGATACCCCCTTAACCTCTATCCAACTCTATTGAAAATTTTTATTTTGCTGTGTTTACTGAGCTGAAGCAATTGACTTCACTTTGTCATTTCAAGGTTGATCCACCTTGAGCTTTTTAGTAGGCGGTTCGCTGTCATTAGCAGCGCTGGACTTTTCGCTGTTTCGTTTCGTGACATTTTCCGAAGACGATTCCGTCAAAGACGCAGGAGATACAACAGCTGTAGACACAGACGTCGAGGATGTACGTTCCACGGACGCTTCTTCTTCGTCATCTTCATCGTCGTCGTCATCATCGTCCTTGCCCATCATCGCGCCCAACTTGTGCGCCACGGTAAGTTTCAGCACCATCAATTCCTGTTCATCCGGTTCTCGTCCATTTTGTTCCTGAAACTGTTTCAAGACGGTACTGAGCACAAGTTGCATCATGGCTCCTTGTGCTTCGTCTTCTGACGGTTCCTCTTCGTCATCATCGTCGTCTTCCTCCTCCTGACCGCCACTCCAGTCATCAATATCTTCTTCCTCCGCGTCACTTCCAATGATCTCTTCTTCGTCCTCTCCTAGATTGGTCGGAACCACCACTGGGGCGACCACATCCGTACGAGCAGCAAACTCCAAGTACTCTTCTTTGGTGTAGTTCAAAAAGAAATCATCATTGCTAGCCACTTCCAGTACAACAGGTTGCGCAGCATCATTGCTACTGGGTTTGACAGCAGCAGCAGCAGCAGCAGCAGCAGCAGCATCAATTAAGGGGTCTGTTTCTTCTTCCTCCTCCACTTGAGCTACTTTTAAACACACAATATCCCCAAAAATTCGAGTGTTTTCAAAGGGAGGTTGGAGGTTGTGTGGATTACGCTTGGCTTCAAATTCCACACCAACAGGAACGGATGTTTCGTTGTCGCCGTCGTCGTCGTCATTTGCTGCAAAGACATGTCCCTGACGTGCCATGAGCATAATACCTTCCTCTTCGTATTGACCAACAAACGTAAAAGGGCCACCCAAGAGCTGTTCGACCTCATTTTTCTTGGGAGTTGTATCCATTTGGACTTGCTCGATAAGATCCGGCAACAATTCTTTGGCATCATTCGTCGAAGGCTTGCTACCTGTTACGTTCCTTTTAGTGGTGTTGTTTTTATTGTTGTTATTGTTGCAGCGAAGAATCACGACGGAAACAATTGGACCTTGACTGCGAAGAACTTTGGCAATATCAATACCCTGCAATTGTTCTGACGCAGTGTTTTTGTTGGCGGCGGAAGCAGCAGCAGCAGCAGCAGCTGTAGCAGCAGCTGTAGCTGATTGTGCTGCTACGGTCGTGGCAGTCGATGGGTCTGTCATCGTATAACTGTAAGTGAAAAAGAATGGTAGCGCTTGCTAGGATGTATTGCAAACAATAATGCAGTACTACTAGCTAGTTGCCACTGTACAGTACTCGCACTCGAGAGGTTTGGAGTTATTTTGTATGATGAAAGAAGAGCAGAAAGTGTGGGAAAAAATGCCATTCGATGTTTTTGCAGCTTGTTGGCGGGAAAAATCAAGCCTTGGCTTGGATCACGCTTCACTCATGACAGGTCTGTCCTTCGCAGCCACCAAAATCTTCAAAACCAACAATCGACTTTTTTCGGACGAAAAAATAATGAAACACACTCTGACAACTCACAACTTACAACAAACAACAAACTCTTCCAACGATTAGAATAGTACGGAGTGGAGTATTTGTATTATTTCTTCCTGGTGTCTACAAAGGGCGCCTTATCCTGCAGATCATGGCGAAGAAAAAGTCCAAGTCTACTACAATAGCTACTGCTGCTGAGGTAACGGCGAAGAAAAAGAGAAAACATGAATCTCCTTTGACTCAACAACAAGAACAACAGGCAATAACATTATCGAACAACGATGAAAACACTACAACACTGAAAATCACGTCCAAGCAACGACGATCCAAAACCAAATCTCAAAAAGTCTTACAAGAAGAAGCTGAAGAACGAAGATTAACAGCCATGTTATTTGGTGGTGGTGGTGGTGGTGGTGATAATAATGGAAGTGGTCGGCGTCGTTCGTCGTCGTCCGGTAAGATGAATAATAATAATAATAATAGTAATCCCGAAGTACATTTTGGTGATGCCAGAGAAGAAGGATTTCTCGCATCGTCACAACCAGTGGAAGGAAAGGAACAATTGGACGACAACGAAGATGACGAATCACCTACGTTATTGTTTGAAATTGATCGAACAGGAGCCACAGTCGAACAACACGAACACAAAAAAGCCGGCAGTAATACTGACTACTACCAGCAAGAACCACAGCAACAGGAGATGGATTCTTCAGATGACGACGAAAGTAATAAAAGCCACGACGATGACGATAACGACAACAACAAAGCCGCTGCTTGGATCGATGAAGATGATGACAATGTTCAAGTTGATCTTTTGAAAACGGATCGATTGAGAAAATTGCGCACTCACAGGGCCGAAGATACGACCGCACAGCCCTTGAAGGGGTCCGAACTAGGGCAGCGATTGCGATCTCGTTACAAGGATACGATGCAAGTTACAGCACAAACCAAGTGGGCGCAATTAGACGACGAAAGAAGTATCGAGGGCAGTGATCAAGACAATCGAAGAGATGATGACGATGACGACGACGACGATAATAGTGCTTCGGCGTTACAATTGTCATCGCGGCCCCTTTTGCTACAGGGGGGTACTGCTGCTGCTTCTTCTTTGGGACGATTGCCACCCAATATTCTCAACGTCGTGAGATGCCCCGATGCCAATCAAGCTGATTACAACAAGGCGGTGGTCCAAGCGGTACAATTTCATCCGGGATCTGATCCGAATCGACCGTTGTTGCTTACAGGTGGATTGGATATGACCTTGCGGTTCTTTCAAGTGGGAACTGAAAGCAGTGAAAAGATTCATGGGATTCACTGTAAGTTTTCTGCTCGCGTGTAGGGTATACAGTATTTATTCAAGGGACGGCGTGGGGCGCTTTCTGATTCTCACTGTATCTCCAAATCTCCAAATATTGATCGCAACAGTTCCAAAGCTCCCAATTTACAGTGCTGCATTTCTAGGTGACACTGGCAAGGTAGTCGTGAGTGGCCGTCGACCCTTTTTTTACATTTACGATTCCATCGCAGGAAAGTTGGACTTGGTCCCAAGAATTTCGGGACGTGAAGAACGAAGTTTAGAGCGCTGTGTTCCTTCCCCCGATGGCAAGTTGATTGCCTTTATGGGCAACGATGGATACATTATTCTGGTGGACGTTCTATCCAAGCAGTGGATTGCCAATTTGAAATTGAATGGAAGTGTCCGCGCTGTTAGCTTTACACCCGACGGTGAGTTCATTTTGGCCAGTGGAAGTGATGGCGATGTCTATCGGTTCTGCGTCAAATCTCGTCGTTGTGTCGAACGCTTCCCCAACCAAGATGGAACCATTACTTCGTACATGGCAACATCGACTCGCCGCCACATGGCGGTTGGCTCCGAGAGCGGTGTTGTCAATTTGTATTCGGATGACTTTTCTCGTCGCCAAAATCCTACCATTCATGAATTTGGTGTCGCGCGATCTCCCATCAAGTCCATTCTGAATTTGCAAACATCAGTGGATATGATGCAGTTCAACCACGATGGTCAGATCCTGGCCATGTCAAGTAGGAGGGAGAAGAATTCGATGAAACTATTGCATGTACCCACGTCGACCGTCTTTTCGAACTGGCCCACCTCCAAGACACCTTTGAATTATGTGTGGAGCATGGATTTCTCACCTCAGAGCAAGTTTTTGGCAGTAGGCAACGACCAGGGAAAGTGCTTGCTCTATCGATTGCAGCACTACAGTCGGGACTAACTAGCTACAGTATACTAGTATTCTGAGTTGAAACCACGAATACATAGTATTATAATTTTCAATGCCTTGCTGTAAAACGAGCTCTACCCCAACTCTACGCATTCTGATTCCAATTAATTTTCCTAGTAAATGTGTGCTCAATGTGTACCATGCATAGACGCATGCCTTGATTTCTGGAATGGCAGGTATTACTGGATCTGCGGTTGACTATCGTGAGAATTTCCCCCGCATTACCTTGCCTATCCGAACTCACCTATTGAAACAAAGTAAGACATGCTCGCAACAAAGTCGATTCAGGCAGTAAGCATTTTTAATAATAATTCATTATTACGACGTCAGCAAAGAAGAGGCAGCAGCAAGATAGAGAGAGCTATTGAGGCGGCGAGTTTTGCTTTTACTCGTCCTCACCGACATTGCGTGTGTAAATTTGCTGTGCGCGGGACAAAAGGACAGGTCGGATCTTTCCGTCCTCTGCCAAATCTCGCAGTGCCCTTCGAGCCAAACCTCCGTTGATCTTGAGCTTCTCTACGACCGAAGAAACCGTAATGAGCTTCATCTTGGGAACCTCAGCATGTAGTCGATCGAATTGTTCCTTGCTGAACAGGACCTTGTTATCGACCTGATCGCGGGCCTTTCCCTTGGACCACTTCTTCTTCTTTCCCTTACCACCGGCCATGGCGGCGGCCATCTTTTGCTCCTTTGACTTTTGTTGAACTTTTGGCGGCTATAATGGTGGTTTTCATGATGATATGGAGATGAAGTGCGTGGCAGTAGTAACAGAAAGACAACAACAACAACAACAACAACAACAACAAGAAGGAATGGTCAGAAAAAGACTTGACTGTAACAAAATGGGCAGGCAATCGAAAGCAGAGTCCTTCGAAACTGCATCAATAACACAGATAGCACCTATTCTACAACAATTCCGAAGACGCACCATGTTGAACGATTTCTAGGATAACTAAGAGTTGCTTTGATGGAGATAACAAGTAAAGTCAATCTCAATGAATTCCACAAGGAAAGGAGATGCTGCTGTTGTTGATGTTGCTACTACGACTTGCCCTATCTCTCACGTTGTTTCGCCTAGCTTAATAAAAAAACAGTAGAGAGGTAAGTGTCATCGAGTCATGAATGGGAATGGACTCCCTGCTATCCTTAACTCAACTGTAGAATGAGTCTTTCAACGAATGAAGCAAATCCAAAATCTCAGTATTCATATCAACGACAGATAGATCAACGATCAACGCGTCTTACAAGACAAACAACGACCAGAAACCACAGGTACGTAGGTCACTTACTTTACCACATTGAAAGCACAATTAAAAAAAAAAAAGACAAAGCACAACAACGTAATTAAAATGAGAATAGTTTCTTCCGTCTCGACTTCCATCACTGCCATGTCAGTTCTTCTGGTGGCATCTACCAGCAGTGCGTTTGCTCCAGTTGCACCTCTGCTATCGCTATCGCTGTCCCATGATGCTGCCACCGCTGCCGCTACGACAAGTACATCTCTTGCAGTGGCGACAAGACGAGATTTTGGACGGGGAATTCTAACCTCGGCAACGACGGCGCTGGTGTCTACATTGTTGATACCATCAAGCAGGGCATTTGCCGATGATAATGGCGTCTTGCCAGCACCACCTGTTGAAATGAAGCTCTTTGTGGACCCCCAAGGCTTGTTTGTTATTAATGTTCCCGCAAAATTTTACAAAATACGACGACAAGATAAGGGAGACCTGCCCGACGAAAAAACAGGCAAAGGACGGCGTGGGTCCAGTATCTTTACCGCCGGAGATTTGAGCAAGGCAGAAATTATTGCCGTCGAACGGTATGTTGTATGATTTCGGGAACGTTGATCGATTTGTACTGTGAACCTCAAAATCTCTCATCATTCGTTACTTTGTTTCTCCAAATTCAGATTTCCAACCAAAGTTTTGCTGGAAGAAAATGGCATTGAGGCGACGGGTGATCTCAGCACATTTCCCGCCCTTGGGGAGCCATACGCCATTGCCAACCTCATCAATCAACGTCGGGAGAAAGAAAAGACTACCAGTACCATGATTCTCCCCGATTCTGTCGTTCTATCACCCGACAAGAAAGAAATTACATTCAAATTAAAGACGGAAATTGAAGTGCAAAAACCAGAACTTCTCATGGAGCAATACGGTATGCGTCAACTGTTTCGATTGACAACGGCCAAGGCAACGTTGAACAGCAACGACGGAAATATTATGGCTGTCTTTGCCAGTGCCTTGGAAAGAGACTTTCAGGGTCGCGATGGAGAAGTGCTGGAAGAATCCATGAAAAGTTTTCGGGTGACTGACCGATCCGACAAGGTGTAGTTGGAATCAGTACGCTCGCGGGATCTGGATTACTACTATATATTGGAAACAATAGATTCTCGGCTACTGCTCATCAAAGTGCCGTAAATGCTACGGTAGTAGTAATTACCATTGAATAAAAAGTTATGTTTTATCATTTGTGTGTGTAGTCTTTCCACACACAAAATCTACTATGTTCTGAAAGAGTTTTGGAAAAAAGAACGGAATGAACGTCTGTCTGGCCAGACAAGACTAATGCATCACGAACATTCATCATTTCCAATCCTTTTTACATTGTTTTTTTTTACTCCCAGCAAGAGGTCATTTCTGGTTTTACTATGGCTCAAGCTTGGTAGATGGTGTTCATGCTTGAGTACAAAAAATAAATTGTTTCGCGTTCTTTAGTTTTCTGTTGTTCTGTTGCAGCAAATTAAGCCCAGGTGGACTACGGCAGTTTACCTTGTCTCCTGTTAGGGACTATGATAGGACTCAGGAGTTAGGTGTTACTCTATTAGGTCGTGTGCCTATGCCTGCTCTGTATCCACACACTAGTCTAGTTTACTCCTATTTATCATAATATTCATTTACTCTAATATTCAAGTAGTCTCCACAGCTAAGATTAAGATTCGTCACTGGTCTGGTGGGTTGGACCACCAGCAAAATCAGGTGGGCTGGACCACCGGTGCAACACAAAGCTTCTCGCAAACAAAAACTCACAAATAGTAATTTTGTTGCACCACCATGATATTGTGTTGTTGAATTCCTGCACATTCACCATTTAGTTACATGATAGTAGTAGCTAAGCTATAACAATACTATTACTACCACAACAATGATAGCAGTAGCTAGTTATTGTTGTTGAAAAATAACCATGGAACAAGCCAATAGGAGTGTAGCAGCAGCAGCTTCTCCTCCAGCTCCTCCTCGTGCACCATTAGGTGAGCTTGATGTAGTAAACAATGAATTCCCACAGCCTGGTGCTACTACTATTGCTGGTGTCGTGTCGAGGAACCACCATCATCACTGTTTGTGGACTATACATTCATTGAAAATTCCAGGAAGCAAGGATGCCATCAACTTGATTTATCATTGCTTCCTTTTTGGTTTCAAAGGGTTGACTGTAGTAAACTGCTGCAAATTCATCAAACCTAACAGTTCCATCATCTTCATTTCTCTTTCCAGGCAAGTACTAGTGCAATACACCACTTTTACCACGGGTTAAAAGCCGTACAGCGAACAACTGTGCGTCCCTAAGCGGTCGGCATACAGCCGTCCACGTCAGCTAGCGTCAAGGGTTTTCCCCTACTAGGGTTTTCTCCCCAAACACGCCAGCCTCGATT
>Ga0210036_1002564_pt1 | contig 19138 bp, 10 predicted proteins | sample CryGeymeta201515_FD_185469 | JGI IMG/M metagenome (GOLD analysis project Ga0210036, IMG submission 185469) | Groundwater microbial communities from Crystal Geyser aquifers in Utah, USA - Crystal Geyser metaG 2015-15 (SPAdes) (version 2) | ecosystem: Environmental > Aquatic > Deep subsurface >...
GGGGGGGAGGGGGGGGGGGGGGGGGGGGGGGGGAGAGAATTGTTTGAGCACCAAAACGACACAAGAAAAGTTGCAAGATCGATCGCGGTTTTCCCCTTCTTGTTCTACTTTATTGGTGTCCAGGATATTTGTACTGTGTTACTGTACTAGTGTAAACGTACCAAGTAATGGCCATGTTTTAGTCGCGACATTTTGACAGGACCATCATTGTTGTTGCTGTTGTTGTCGTCGTCGTCATTGTACGCTTCGCAGATCCGCTTAACTTTTTGGTAATTTTCGTACCATTTTTTATTCGCGTGCAAAATATGTTTTGTCGTATGTTTCATCATCGTCGACTTGTTACCATCATCATCGTCGTCGTCGTTATCATCATCGTCGTTATCATCATCGTCGTTATCATCATCATCATCATCATCATCATCATCATCATTGTTATCAAGATTGGACTTTGATCTCTTCTTCTTGCTGTTGTTGTTGTTGGTAGTGGGGCAAGCTTTACGCTTGTATCCTGCTGATGAATTCAAATTAGCAATTCTACTGGAAATTCTCCTCCTAGCTGTAGCAGCAGCAGCAGTAGCAGCAGTAGGAGGAGCAGCTGGTGATGGTGTTACTGTGATTGCACGTTTTAGTACATTTTCATTTTCATTTCCATCATCATCGCTATCATTATAATGGCCCATGCTCCTGTCGTCGTCATTGTCATCGTCATCGTCATCATTTTCTTTCCCGTTTACCAATAATTCGTTACCAGCCTGATCCTGTTCCGTTGTCAACAGAGAATGCTGACTAGCAATTGAATCTAAAAAAATACTGGCGGCTGGTGGATCATTTGGCTGTAACTGTTGTTGGTGATGTTGCTGCTGTTGTTGTTGTTGTTGTTGTGCTGCTGCTGCTGCTGCTGCAGTTCGCATAGTTGGAGTTTGAAATACAATCCAATCACCTTTTTCAATCTCTTCAGCTTCTTCAATAATGTGTAAAATTCCATCGTTGGTTTTCAAAAAGAATTGCCATTCCTCTTGTTGTTGTTGTTGTTGTTGTTGTAGTGATGGTGGTTGTTGCAATTGAAATTTACGACTTATCGTCTGTACAAGATCAGTCAAATTGTTGGTCCCATCTTGTACAAAAACAATCGTTTTGGAATAATCCATTCTGTCACGGGGACTCACAAAGATGCGAATTTTGTTGCTCATAATTCGTACTGTATTGTTCTTGTATCTTGTATTAGTATTGGTTGGTGTTGTTGCTGCGAATCAGCCTAGCTACTACTCGTAGCTGGTGCTACTACCTATTAGACCGCTATGGGGGTGATAACTGATACTGCTGCTGCGTGCTAAGCAATACGATAATACGATGATGAGGAATGAGGACTACTAATGCTGAGAGTTGTGTGAGAGAAAACCTTTTTTTTGTTGCCGTTACCGCTTCTACTGCTGCTGCTGCTGCTGCTGCTGCCGCCGCTTCTACCGTTGCTGCTGCTGCTGCTGCTGCTGCTGCTGCTGCTGCTGCTGCTGCTGCTGCTGCCGCTGCTTCTGCTGCTGCTGCTGCTGCTGCTGCTGCCGCCGCTGCTGCTGCTGCTGCTGCTGCTGCTGCTGCTGCTGCTGCTGCTGCTGCTGCTGCTGCTGCTGCTGCTGCTGCTGCTGCTGCTGCCGCCGCTTCTACCGTTGCTGCTATGTTTTACCACTGTATTATTAATTTTAGAAAGATACGGCTTCTAGTAGTAGTAAAAACCGCACTTTTCAATGCGTTGAATAGGTTTTTGATCGAATGTGCGAGGGCCTGGCCTGGTTGGCTTTGCACTACTACTAGTACTCTACTCTAGTAGACCAGCTAGAGTAGTCTAGTTGTACGCGTAGTAGATACTCCGTATCTTTTGCAATTTTATTAAGGTTAGTAGTACCATTTAAGAGTTGAGTTAATACTCTACCAATGATTACCACCGGCTACTGGTCGTGTGGTAAAACTACGTGGTAGACTAAAGTAAAAGTACCAGGTAGTACAGTAGCTATACTTTACAAGCTGAAGAACAGTAATATGAAGGTCTACTCGAGTACGAGTAGGATGATAGGTCTCACCACACTCGACTTGCTTCTATTATAAGTCCGCCCTTTTAAACGCTATTATTAGAGCAGTATTTTATACAAAGTTCCAAAAACGCAGAGAATTCATGCAGAAATGCATATATTAATGCATGATATTTGTGTTAGATTATGCAGCATGACGAAAGTTTCGGACCGTATCGACAAAGAACTTGGCGTTTTCTTCGGACGTCGTGGCTTCAATGCCGTGTCCTAGGTTCATGACGTGACCTGTTGGTCCAGCCTTTTTCAAAATTTCTTCGGTTCGTTCCTTGATGGTTTCGTGACTTCCGTACAGAATACCGGGGTCCAAGTTACCCTGGACTCCTCCCGGTCCTTTCAAACCGGCACTCTGTCGCCCGGCTGCAATTCGTTCCCGACCTTCGGCCATATCGACAGTCCAATCCAACGATACAACATCGACACCTGTGGCAGCCATGCGTTCGATCAGTGCACCAGAATGCTTTATGTAAATAACAGTGGGAACATCGGGATATTCCTTCTTGATCTTGTCCAAAACAATCTTTTGGTAAGGAGCGGCAAAGGTATCATAATCTCTGGCCGACAGTTCTCCTGCCCAAGAATCGAAAATCTGAATCAATTGGGCACCATTTTCAATCTGATAACAGGCGTATTCGCCCAAGTTGTCTGCCAGTTGTTTCAGCATGGCGTGCAAGAGATCCGGTTCCGTCCACGCCATTTTCTTGATTTCCATGTAATCACGAGTAGTCTTTCCTTCTACCAGGTACGTGGCCAAGGTGTACGGGCATCCCACAAATCCCAAAACGGCATCCTCCGGAGAAACTTCCTTTCGCAGAGTACGCAGTGCTTCGCCCACAAAAGGACAGGAACTATCGGGATCAATTGGCGTTAACTAAACCAAACCAAAAAGTATTGTTGAATATGCAAAATATGGATGGATGGTTCAATATGATGGTGGGGCGATCATTCAAATTCAAATCAATTCAATATGTTGAGAGACAGGATGAAAAGAAAAATGGAGACAACCAGTTGAGCATACTGGGGACAATACTAAGTATATGTAATAGGCATGATAAAACACAAAACCCGAATGCCATGTAACCCCCCCAAACCCAAACAGGAACGCAAAAAAAAAAACGTACATTCTTTAGCTCTTCCCAACTGCGAATGGTAGGCATGACGGGTCCTAATTTTTCATCAATGGTAAAGTCCATACCCATACCAAGAAAGGGCGTCAAAATATCGGAAAATAAAATACATCCATCGGTCTTGTACTCTTGGTAGGGTAGCAATGAAATTTCCACGGCTACTTCCGGAATTTCCGATCGCTGACGAAAGGTGGTGTGTTTCTTGCAAAGATCGCGATAAACTTTCATGTGACGACCAGCCTGTCGCATCATCCAAACGGGCACCCGTTCTGTTGTTTCGCCCTTGGCAGCACGAATCAATAGTGGATCTTGTGTCCCACTGCCACTACTGCTGTTTTCCGATGCTTTGGCATCGGTCACGGCACTGAACAAATGAGAATCGTAGGGATTAGCATTGTAATTCTTACTATTGACATTTGCATTGCCTTTTGGGGAGGAAGGAGAAAAGGCGGCAACACTACCAGCCGCCGCAAGGGATAGGCATAAGAGGGTGCTGGAAATTTTCATTGCGTTTTGAATTGGTATTGTTGGCAGTGGTGGTATGCTGGAAGAAAATTACTCGAGTAAAAGATTAGAATAAAATACCAATGAAGACAGATGATGATGATGATAATAATGAAGTCAACTCTACTGGAAGCAAGTAGATATCCAAATTGAGCTCAAGTTCAAGTCGGTTTCACAAATCAAAACTGATGAGCGCCGATTCATTAATCGTCTCCATTCATTAACAGCAGTCTCCGCGTGTAGCCTACTCTACTACTACCAGTACTACTCTGTAGAGTACCAGGTAGCTACTACTGTACTAGTAGACGAGTAGAAAAGAAAACTCCTACGAGCTCTAAAAAAATAATAATAAAATCCATGTCAAAGTAACGCCAACTCTATGAATTGCATATCTGGCCATCGTCCGTCCTATTATTACCTCATCATCAGGATGACGAAGGAAGCGAGCAAAATCAAATCCTTGTTGCAACGCTCTCTCTCTCTCTCCTTTTGTTGTTGTTTCTCGTCGTGGATATCGTCGATAATAATAGATACGAGTGCGTTTATTGTACGAGTAAGTTCTTGCTAATAAAGAGCTTTGATACTATTTACTTTGCCAATGTGAGTGTTTATTAAGATGTGGACAACGTAATAAAGGATGCACTTGTCACTCCAAAGATATACCCGCCCGCTGCTGTGGAGTTTTTACTCCAGTCGCCAATCGGGGGTTTATTAGTAGCTGTGTAGAGCACCGTAGTGTTTCTACGGAGGATTTTTTTTTTAAGTCCAGAGTCGTTGGCTCTTTGAAGATGCCGAGAAATGAGAAATCATTCATCATTCTATTAAGATATTAGACATTGTTTCTCATCCTACTATTTCGATTTGACACTTCAATTAGCAGAAATACACATCAATACATCAATTTTATTACTACAATGTTTCGATACGGACTTCAACGTACTCTCCAGCAAAGCAACTTGTCCGCAGCTGCTGCTGTACGAACCTTTGCGGCGGAGGCGAATCATCAGCCCGTCATCAAGGTTCACGGTCTCGCAGCTCGGTATGCTAATGCCACGTACACCGCCGCTTCCAAGGCCGGTGAACTGCAAAAGGTCGAATCTGAACTATTGGCTCTGCAAGAGACGGCTGCCAAATCGGCCGAATTCCGAGCCTTCCTCGAAAATCCTTTGATCCCGCGGTCGCAAAAGGCCACCGAAGTAGAAAAAATGACCAAGGGAAAATTCTCTACTTTGACCACCAACCTCTTGACGACATTGGCTGGTAATGCCCGCTTGAGCGAATTGACCAAGGTTACGGCCACCTTTGAACGTTTGATGCGTGCCAAGCGCGGTGAAGTCGATGCTGTCCTCATTACAGCAGAAGCACTCACGGATGCCCAGGCCAAGAAAATTTCCGAAGCTGTCATGAAGGGACGTACCGGCGAGAGTGGTGGAAAGATGGTCCTGAAGACCAAGGTCGATCCATCCATTTTGGGTGGATTGCAAGTGCTAATTGGAGATGAATTTTTGGATCTGTCCGTCAAGAACCGAGTGGAGGAGATTGCACGTATGCCTACGGTCTAAACGTTGTTCGAATGATCGATGATGATATAGTTGAACTGTAACTACAGTCCTTTAATTCTAGATTTTTTTGGTGAACCAACGTTTTCTAGAGTAGTTGTTGTGTATCGGAAAAATTATGTGGGGACCACATCATAATGAATTCAAGTTCTTTCACTTTGCAATGTTTTAGCAGCGACGCGAAAGACTTGCTCCGCACCGACCCAGACTCAATACATCTAGCTGCTAGCTTTTTTGCGTGCGATAAGTAATTGGTTGAATAGGAACTGAAAGGTAGCGCTAGGAAAATCTAGCTAGACTCAAACGCATCTGTACCAGAAGAATGAAACAACATTATCTTTATATATGTTCTCGAGTAATTATTTTGTTTGTTTCCGAAGAAGTGCATCGATCATTTCCAATTTCTCCTCATGAAATTTAAATCCTCGTAGCAAGTCTCTCTCCCACTACCGACCAATGCGGTGCCTTGCACCAGCAGCGCTACGTCCATTACAGAAGAGACGCCCTATTCTCTGTCCAATTGTAATAATGTGTTTTTTCTAATCTTTTTTTTTAACTATTCGGGACAAAATTAATATTTTAGTTTGCTCACTGGCATCCATCAATACAGTGGTGGAAATTTGTATAATCTATACTCATTCATCATCCGTTTTTTAACAGCGGAGTAGTTAGCATTGGCTTTCTGACTGCGGTGGTATGTGTGCCTCATTCTGTCAAACTACTTTGAATCTCTCAAGAATTTATACAACGCAGCATATGTGTTTTAAAACAAAGATGAGTATTGTCTTTGTCTTTGTTGCTTGCTGTGGTACATACACACTAGAGTATAGCTTTCTTTTCGTGACGATGCAAAAATGCTGTTCCCACAAAGATAAATAATAGGATTATGATTGCCTTTTGGAATCCTTGTTTCTTTCGTCTTTCATAGTAGTATCATTGTCGTCATTGGTATTAGTATTAGTATTCTCTGGTGGTATGGCAGGTACTTCGGTTGACCCCGTCTTTTGTTGTTGTTCGGCAATGTACTGCTGCAGCAATTCATTGGCACGATAAAATTTCGATTGCAAATAAAAGCTTCCACCCTTGGACACGTCGTTCGCTGCCATGTACTTTTCAAATTGCTGTATCAATCGTTGAAGGCATAGATGATTGTGGATTGTGGTATATCCACATGTGTTCGGTTAAGGTACATTATAATTATGGAGTTGGTACCAAAAGAGGAAATCAAGTCATGTTAGAAGGAAAAAAAACAGAAACACAAAACCCAAAAGACCTTCCAACCCGAAATCAATGATCAATGATCAATGATCAATGCAATCCAACAGAACAGCGACGATCAATTCCGTTCAGTTGCTTCCAAAAAGAACACCCATCACATGTTCCAGCAAGCAATTCCAATTATTAATTACCTTCGATACATCTTCTGGAGTTAATGTCTTTCTTTCGGCTAAATTCAATATTTGGAGGGATTCGTTGTGACTGATGGTTTTTCCAAATATGGGTGCCTTGGCTGCAGCATCGGCTGCAGCAGCTCCTCCTGCCTTTCGTGCATTCTGTAAGGCCTGTCCGTACGCTTTGGGAATGGCTCGTGCCAAAAGACCAATCACCGGAACCACAATTTGTGCCAAGAGTCTTACCAACGGACCCACAGCCATTTTGATTGTATTGTAATGATGATTATTATTATTTTGTGTTGTAGTTTGTAGTTTGTAGTTTGTAGTAGTAGTAATCGTTTATGCGTAAAGAAAAATGAGTATCAACGTCTGTGTTGTAGGAGTTGCTAGAGAGCAAAGAAGTGGATATCAGGGAAACTACGAACGTGAAACAAGTGGATGGATGATAGGGAGATTGTTTGAATCGGTCGTGCAGTCGACTTACTGTATTATTGTGTGTTTGCTTGGACTTTTTTTTGTTTTCACGTTTGATTATTAGATGTGCTGGTGCGTAAGAAAAAAGGAAGGACGAAAACGAAAACAAGTTCAGTGGTTGGAGACAATCCATTCACGTTCATGAATGAAAGGGCAGAGTACTACCTGGTAATAATTTAGAACACCAGCCATGAAGGTGTGAAAATCAAGGGATTGAATGCATGCGAAAGAATTGTATCTTTCTTCAGCACCAAGATGAGAACGTTTCTATCACTCCGTTACTAGTATTATTGCAACCTCCACAAAAGTAGAGTAACTGAGATAATAATATCGACTAATAATAACAATCATCATCATCTACTCTGCTCTTTCAAAAGAAGCAAGCAAAAGCGATGACAGATAATAATTTAAATTCCAGCCACCAACCAAAGCCACTGCATACTACTGAATCTGAATCTTCTTCTTCTCCCCCCGCAAAGGGCAAGGTTAACATTCGACACTATGGTACTAGTAGTAGTCTTTTGGGACCTTCCGCCAACCAGAATTACCAAAGTAGTATGAAAATGTGGCCCGATGAAACGCAGGATGGATACAATATCGTGGACATGCTCAAAGCAGAGGGAATGGAACTTGGTGTCAAAGTCACAGAAAGCCAGGATGCAACTACTTTTTGGCAAGCAGCCATTCGATGGGCTTTACTGAAAAAGTATGGATATCTCAAACAGGACAACAACAACGACACCAAATCTGATCGTTTCCAACAACAACAACACCTTTTCAATCTAGATCTGAACGTCGAGGCCATTGCAAATCTCTGGAATGAAGTGTGCGACCTTGCCGCTGTCGCATCGAACAACAATAACGATGAAAATGAAAATGAAAATAAAGACAATGACCTGTTGGAATTTATCAGAATGGGAGGATTGTCCAATCATCGTAGTATGCAGTGGTCCGTATTGGATTGTGGTCCGGCGTGCCAATTTCAGTTGCACGCACATCCTAATCTCGAAGTTATTTACTGCATCAAAGGAGAATTGCACGAAATACGGTTGGATGGAAAACCCCTGACCAAATCGTTCGAACAAGAACAACAAGGAATAGTAATTGACAGTGACGGTAACCAAAGCAACAAAAACGAAAGCAACAAGAAGACTACTACTGCCACTGCCACTACCACTACCACCAAGCTTCAAGGTCCCGATTTATCCCACTTGCAACGATCCTGGAAATTCTACACGCTTCATCAGGGAGAATTTTTGGTCAACGAAGTGGGTAGCATTCACAAGTCCTTTTCGGCCACCAATGGGAACGGTTGCTTATTATTGGTATTGTGGGGTGGAAGTCACGCCGATATTACCAAGGACAAGGAACCAAATTCCGTAAATGTTCAACAGGCCTTGGAGAGTATGGATCAAAGATTGTCGTCTTCGTCCTGTGATTGTGTAAACAATGGGAGCTCATCATTGACTCTTGTTGGCGAAACATTCTTGCCAGACTCGGAACGTAGCAGTACCACCAACTGCTGAGCATCTGCCAGTTAGTAGTGTAATTATTAGTACTCACTACTAGTAGTAGACCTGATATTTTAAAAAAATGTATCAGATGTAACAAGTAAAAGCGGGTTTTCAAATGACTTGATCTATTATTAAGACAAGACTTGTATGATGTATAGTAGTATGCGTTTATTTTTTCGGTCCGCGAAAGCCGCGGAAGAATCCTCCTATGCCCCCAACTCCTTCCTTGGCCTGTTCCTTGGCGTGCGCTGCTACTTCCTTGCTGATCTCTTCGGCCGCTTTCGCTCCCTTGACGCCATATCCAAATCCGGTACTCATGACATTCTTGAAGCGTTGCGCCGGTTTGGCCAAGGCAGAACCAACACTTGCAGCCACGGTGGACTTGCGGTTACGATCGCTCCAGGCGGAAATGCCCGGCAGGGCATGCAAGCGGAGGACTCCATTGGAACAACCAGCAGCCGCAACAACAGGACGACTCAAGTTGGGACCCAAGTCAACGTCCCACGCGGCATGCGCAATCGATCCGTCGTCCGGTATGTCGGTTTCGGTAATTTGCCATTCGTCGAGAAATTGCAACGTAGCTAGAGCCGAGAGACGATAGATGGTAGTACCACGGCCGCAGCAAACCAAGACAGCTGTGCCGTCAGGGGTGCAGGACAGCTTGTGCGGAATTCCACGCCATCGTTCCAAGGGATGAGATCCAAGTGATACACCTTCGAGCGTAAAGAGGTGCAGCGTAATCACCGACCGATTCTGATCGGGGGCATCCGCATATTCCACAAACGTCTCGCACACAGTGACCACGTAGCCTTGAACACTGATGGCCAGCGCAGGTGAGTCCGCAAAGCGTGTGCGCACAGTAGCGTTTTCGCCAAAGTCTGCAATGTCCACGGTATCTCGGGGTGGACTAAACGTCCGCAGCAAGCATCCGTTGCCTATGGAAAACAAACAGCAGCGGTCGGCAGATGTTGATGCCACCAACTGGATCGCCGACGAGAGAGCCACAGCACATATCTTGGACCCGTGGTGCCCGTGCAGCTGCACTCTGGGGCGGAGTGGCAGATAGTGACTCGACATGAACCTCCACACCGAAGCGTTACCATCTTCACTTCCCACCACGGCCAGTTCACCACCAACACCACCATGTCCAGCAGCAGAGCCGATAGGATCTGCTGCAATGCAAGTGATGCGAGCGGAGTGAATAGACGGAACCAAAGCTTCGCCACGAACAGTGCCCTTGCTAGGATCGAGTAGCTGCATACCCAGGCCCCCGTGGCCATCACCATCAGAAAGGACCAAAAGAACAGACCCCCCCGCAAAGAGTGTTTTAGAAATGATAACAGGAGGCACACCGCCGGAGCTGTCGACGTGAAGCAGACGTGGTACGCTGCGGAAGCGTGGAAGCTCCCTCTGAGCAACAAAGCAGCCAACGTCATTGGGACCTGAAGAATGCGAGTCTTCGGTCTCTTCAGATTTCCAGGCCCACCGAAAGCAGTGAAAAATGCCTTGCTGGTCTACTGCAACACATCGGTCTGTACCCGCCAAGCGGACTGATATGAGCGGTGCGTGTGGTCCTGGCGGAGGTGCATCAAGCTGTACCCAGTGCGAAAGAGGGGCGGCGCAGAAAGCCAAGTAAGCTGGCTCCGTCACCTGGAGAGCACGGGCCTTTTTCGCAGAATCGGCGTTTGAATTTACTTCGTTCATCGGGCTTTGCGTCCAAGTTGACATAAGCTGGTAGAAGGAAAGCTTTCGAAATCTCGTAGCTTGGGGTAGACGGTGAATGTGTGGTCTTGTAAACAGTTGCATAGGGCACTGCCCAAAGTGGGCGATCTGAAGCTCCGTTGCTTCTCGAAGACCGTCGTCTTCAATATTGGCAACATCAACACTCCCGTAGTAAGTCAGATAAAAGAAGACGTTGTGAGCTTTTAGGGCTTCGGGTCCTTGCTGTTTCCGTCCAAAGATCAAATCGATCCAGTCTGGGAGCATTTGAGAACATGTTTCACTTTCCAGAGCACTGCGCATAACTTCTACAAACTTTTCAGGACTGCCCTTAGCCCATGGAGGAAGCGTCACGTCGCCCAAAACATCGCCGTCTTGGGTGCCACCTAACTTGAAGTGGTTTTCGTTCTTCAAAAAGCTCGGATTGCAGTAGAATTCTGGGGTCAACTCTTTGACTTCGGCCGCGGATGAACCCGTGCACACATCCCAAGTTCTCGGAATGGAACTGAACAGGCGGTCTGCTACGTCAAAGTGCCCTGATTGTAACTGCCGGTGCAAGCCTGCAAAAGGATGCATACGGACAAGGAAGTGCAAGACCACTCCAGCACTGGTCGAGTAGTGGCTTCCGTACATGAATGGAGGAATAAATGGATCCGCGAAGGTGCTAAATCGTTCAATTAAATCATTGAGACGCTCAGGGTTGAGAGCACCCATGGGTTTTGACAGATCCCGGAAATTGTCAGGATCATTCAAGTCAGGAATCTCTTCTGACTTATAGTTCGAGAGAACCCACGGCATGACAGGGTACTGGCAAATGTCATTGTAACTTCGGCCAGAAAGCATATTCAAGTGAAGCAAATAGTCAAAGTTGGTGATTCGACCTTCGGCCCAACCAATGGTCAAGCGATTCAATTGTTCGTGAAGGAACTGTTCGCTTCGGTCGGGCCACTGCTTGATCGTCTGAGGTGGCGTTCGTCGCATGATAGCGAATGCGGCGTCATCTCGGCGGTTCAATCCTTCTTGGCCTGGTCCAAAATCCAAAAACAAAGAGGTCAGGGGTGAATAGGTACCATATCCACCAAAAGCGGTTCCGCCGGAAGGGATAAAGAACATTTCGATGGACGAATCCCTCAAACGATACCGTCGCAAGTATATATGTGACACCTCTGAAAGATTGAAGCGGATAGACTTAGGCCGCAAGGCTGCTTCCTCGCGATTACGTCTCTGAGCTTGCTTCATGATGCGTCTGTCAGCATCTTGTTCCTTCGAGCTGGCGCCTGCGTCTTCGCTCATTCGCAGCTGCCGCTCTTCTTCCTCCTTTTCTGCCAAGAGCTCCCCATCAAAATGCCCGTCAGCTTCCATATCGTACTCCAAGATAAGATGCATTGACGTCAACAACATTGTACATTTTCTGCTCCCTTCTGCTTTCACATGTAGACAATTATCAAGATACTGTTCAATCAGTGCAGCGGCGGCAGAATGCATGATACTCAAGCTCGAAGACGAGTTATCTGGCGGGCTGGCAAAGGCACTAGAAGTAATATTGTAATGGGCAGCCCCGACCTTGGAATCCAAAGAGATAGGTTTCATGGGACGCTCTGTCTCGTCTCGAATCACACTTTGATTGAGGTTGAATTGCCCTTTCATATCTTGCTTATCCGGTTCTGATTCGGCGACGTAGGTTTGATCTTCGCCGTCATCACTTGCGCTAGGCTTGAACTCAGACACCTCGTCCTCGTCCTCGGCAATCTCCTTCTTAGTAATGTCGACAATGTGACCTCCTGTTGCTGCGCTAAGTGTCTTGGTAAATACATCGAGTTCGAGCTCTGGGTCCTCCTCGTCTTCTAAATCGTCCATTCCTTCGGTGCTGAAAAATTCAGTTTTCCGCCGGCTTCTAGTAGATCTGGAAAACATTTCGGCAGGTAAAGAGGAACGGCGGCTTTTCCGATCTTTTTTGTCAGAGTCTTCATTCATGGCTAGAACGCTAGCTTCGAATTCACCCTGGCTTAATGTGTCGTCACCTGCGTCAGGCCCATGATCGAGATATTTCGGAATGTACCTTTTGAATTGTGGAGGGCACGGCATGGTGATCAATCGGCTGCGAACATCTCTATTTCCATCATTGATTCCTCTTTCCCAAAACTTCTCCATGCTAAAATCGTCATCTTTGTCAGACAATTCAATGTACCTTGCCCAACAGAGTCGGTGGGTGTATGCTAATCGGCTGTATCGATGCCCAGGAAGAAATGAAGCTGATATTTCTGTAAGACGAGACTTTTCAACCGCCGCACACTCAATGAAGGACGTCATTGCATCTGCCGCAGATTCTGCGCCCGCAATCTGGGGCGAGCCAGTTAAAAGAGCCAAACTTGTTGCTTCCCCATCAATGCGCATGTTTGCGTCAAACAAATGAACGAGCTCTGATTCTGCCGCCTCAACAGCAACTGCTGTGTCGTACGCATCCAGGAAAGGAGCGAGTGCCGAAATGACGCTGTCAGCATTCGCACTAGCTTTCTTGGAGTCTATCTCTTCACCTTCGCTGAAAGATCGCGATATAATGGAACAGTTCTCTAGTGCGACGGCAAATCCCTCGTACTGAGCGAATCCCATTCTGCTGCCGGCTTGGCCAGAGTCCGAACTGGCAGCATCAGGAAACATGACAAAGTCGTCGGTGCCTTTTTCAGCCTTGCCAATCTCAGAGCTGTCATCATCGCCGTGGCCAGGGCCATCATCGTCGTCTACTGGATCGAAATTTATCTCGTGGATCTCTTCCTTGTCTTCCCTTTTCCGACCTCTTCCCAGACGACTCTTGCGGGTTTTTTCCTCATTCGCAGGTGCAAGGCCTTGGTATCCACCACCCAGTAAGTCGCCTCCCAGCATTAAGTTTTCTACAGCCTTTGATGACTCGGCTGCGTCTTGTGCTTTTTGCTTTATATTAGGGTTCTCTTCGTAGGCGTCAAATAAGGCCGTGTCGCGTTTCCGGCGTTCGCCTTCGTATCGCACTTTCATCTCTTCGGCTATGACACCTAGCATCTTGCAGCACAGTTCGACTCCGCGGTTGTCTCCTCTATGTTGATGGCGGAGCACAGCTCTTCTCAATGCCGCAAGCGCATTTAAGCACACGTCTCTAGCATTGACAAAGGATAGACCGACTATGGCGGCAGTTAACGTCGATTCCAACTCATGAAGGGTGTACTCCAGCAGCAAGATCTCCTTAGTTTCCACAGGTGGTGCACCCTTGGCAATTCGACCATCCTTGGCATCAAAGTCTTTTGGTGAGTAAATTTTTGTCAGTGTCGTAATATTACCCACACAACTGACGACAATACGCAAAGACGGTTGAAGCACTTGCAGCATCAGCTTTGCGGCAGCGCCAATTATTGCCTTTTTCGCTCTAGCAGGAGTCAGGTTCCGAAAAACATTTGTTACACTAGACCTCTTCTTCTGCGGAGTAAATTCCTCGGAATCGCCCGAGGCAGCGTGATCAAGGCCCCTCTGACTATCATGGCTAACAGGATCGGGCATATTAGGAAGCACGATCTGGCACCAGCCTGTCACATCTCGGCCGTATTCAAGAACATCTAACAGCGTCCCCAGAAGAAGGACCTGATCTGAGCTGTAGGTTCCTTCCCCATACTTAGATGACTTCGGTCCAAGCAAACGCATGAAAAGTTCTTTTTCTTCAATCATGATGCACATTTTGGACACAGCAGCGCACAGGTCGGGACTCCACAACTCCCACTGCGATTCTCGTTGCAAGCACTTCGTCAAGACATCCGACGAAACTCGACAGAGTATATTTTGGGAGATGGACTCAGCGTGCGCTTTCTTCTCTACCATTGCTTCTTCCTTTGTTGGTTTTTCAGAGACTGATTCATCGGTGTTTACATCCTCACCTTCAGAAAGCTTTCTTGGTGCATTCGCAGAATAAGCCACAGATTCTTTAAGAGTTGCCAGAATGGTTCTCCAAAGCGATAACGAGGCATTGCCCCCACCAAGCTCCATGGAAACGGTTACTAGATCCGTCAGCGTTGTCATCACACTGGCTTGGCAGGATTTCAGACGAGTAAGCATGATATCTTTCACTGATCCAGAACCCTCTTTTTCGGACTCATCTTGAGAAAATGCACTCATCAATGCGCCAGACGAGAGTCGTCCGACTATTTGCAACATTTCTTTGTAGGTTCCATTGTCTCTTCCACTCTCCGATTGTTCCGTTGGAATCATTGAGGACTGGTGTAGTGAGAAAACATCACTAGACTTGCAATCACTTGCGTCGGTGCGTAGGCGAATATGGTTCTCAACTAGCATGATCAAAATCATGAGAGGAGGAGCGAATGTCTTGGCTGATTGTATAATTTGGTTGGCGACGGCAGAGCTGGGCTGTTTTCGATTTCTGATTTTAGAATTTGGATCACAACAACTGCGCCACTGACCAAAAATACGGCTGAAAGAAGCTCCCACGGCAGTCAAAACTTCGGAAAACACCTTAATATTATAACCGGGAATAATGGTGTCAGCTGAGGCATCCGATGGATGCTGCAAGAGAGAAACAACCATTCCTGGTAGAAGAGGCATCATAACTTGCAGTCGGGCTGTCAACAAATCCGTATAGATATCTTCATCGGCGCCGCTGCTTGCTATCGTGGGAAGGAACAATGTTGTCACAAAGTTGGCCTCCATGGACTTCAAGATTCCATTCAGCGAACCAGCAAGACCCGATGCCAGAATAAGTGATCCTGAGGATTTGGCCGCAATTATTCCGTCTGGTCCTGCCATGGACGCGCTCCATGAAAAAAGTAAGAGTACCCATCGCCAGTGGTGTTGCCAAGACAAAATGTACTGCTCTCGATTAACATCAGAATGATCGTCCTGGCTATCGAGGAGTGGCGAAGGCGGTGCTAAAACTCTTCGATCCCCGGCGGAAACCGTCCTCGACAGTAGCATTGGTGCAACTACGTCGTGGAATTGCGCCTGCAAGAGGTTCCGAAGTAGTCGTGTCGCCATATTTCTCTTGGCATCTTCAACATCTTCTTCCTCGTCAGCCGCATATCTGGCAGCATGGGATTCATTGTACCTTAGACTATCTTCGACATTAACACACGGTGGCAGCACTTCACACCATTCTAGCACACCAATGAGAGCATGCAAGATGACGTGGCAGCCGACACTTCCAAGTGGACAAGATGACAGCGCACCGATGCAGGCGCTAACATCATTTTCGCCTTGGGTAATCGAGCGTTTGTTTGATAGGCTTGAAAGCAGCATAGCTTTTAAGATATTTGCCAAATGAATGGCGGCTTCTTGCAGTGCTGCATGAACGACGACAGGAGAGCCGTTCACTGTGTTCTGTTTAGTTCTGCTGTCTCGGTTGCCAGCTTCTGGCTGACTGGATCTCTGTAGCTCTTCGTCCAAGGAGAGTCTGATGTTGTCTAAAAGAAACTGCACAGATATTTGACTACGTACAACAGTACCAGCTTCTATTCGACACCCGCCATATGCCGTGGCGACAACTTTCCAAATTTTCGCGGCACTCTCGTAGTGCATCCCTCCCCATAAATCGAAATCAAAGGCGAATCCAAAAAGAGCTGATAATGCCAAATCCCCCGTCAGGCGCAATTGCAGCCATTGCACTGACCATGGATCTGAAATATGCCCAACGGCGCCACTGTAGCTCGAATAGCCAAAAAAGCAGGCCTCCAATAGATGCACCACCGCTGCAGAAATGCTCCGTGGTATTTGTTTTGGACGAAATCGCCTGGTTCCGTGTTGAATTTCCATCATCCACACATCTTCTTCCTTGCTTGTTTTCAAGGATCTTTGCACAAGGGCTTCTGCGGATTCGCTCTTATACAATTCCCATGCCTCGGCGCGTAACAAGGTCCATCTAAGGCAAACAGACAACATGTGAAAGATTCCTTCCTGTAATATTTGTTCGTGGACCCGAGCACCATCTGCAGAAATCCATTCTGCCAAGACGTGAATTAGCATAGCTGCTAGACACACTTCATCCTTTTCTGATTTGGAATTTTCCGCTTTTTCTTTGGCAAGCATGAAATACGAGGGGAGTCCTTGTAGCGTATTGATGGGCACTTCGTGCAGCAAAGTCCACAGGTGATGCAGGGAATGCCGCTGCAATTTCGCTTGTGTCATATCATCCGTAATCGCGGTTACAGGAAGTGCTACGAAAAAGGGTAGGATCCATCGTTGCAGTCCTTGGTCAAGGAGTGCTAGACGGACCGACGGGCAGGCCTTCCGGGCGTACTTGACGATATTGGATGGACTCGCAGCATCCCCAGTACCGCAATCGGCATCATCGTCAACAACGGCATGTTCTGGAAATATCAGCTCCACTTCGTGCGTCGTCATGGTCCAAAAGGGATTTCGATGGGGCGATTGTGGTTGGATCAATCCGACACGTGGGACATCTTTCGTTCGCCCACAGGCTGTTTTTAATGTCCAGGTATACCGAGCAGTACCAGCAGCGCCCAGTCGTTCCTGTTTGGTAGGTCCTTGATGAAAGCCCCATCCAATAACGCGCGCATCAACGAGTGGTTGCAGCGCTTGAGACAGGGGATGCACTAACAAACAACATCCCACTTTTGATCGTCCGTCCAGACTGTATCCCTTGCTGCTATTAGCAACAGGCGGTACGCGTGGAACGATAAATCCCGGTTGCTGTGAATTTGAAATACTGGGACCAGCTTCTGCGACCAAGGCAATTGCTTCTGGGGGCATGAAATCTTCGTAAATACCCCAGCTGGACAAAAAGCCAGACCAACCACCCAAGGTGAGATCCATCTGACGTGCAGCATTTTTGCCCGTCAAGTGGTCGAGACTCGGATACGGCAAGTCTCCCGTCACTTGCGTGACACCATTGACAGCCAATGTCCACTGCGGTCGCTTCAAATATGGAAAGACGTGAGTCATACTGACGAGACTCCAGCTTTCCGTGGGCAGCTGGAGAGTTGCCTCTACTCGCGGACTGTTGGTACCCCCCTCCAAAGTGGACGCCTTCACAAAGGTTTCTACATGCTGCTCTCCCACGGGTGTCCATGGTCCCATGTATACTTCTACGCCCAACCAGGCCTGTGTTGTCTGTGCTTGTTCCAGTCGGTACAAGCACGAGTGGTTCGAGTGCTGTCCAGGATCTTGTGCTGATTTCCAGGCATCTCGTGCAGCTGCATCTCCGCGTCCTGCAGTCGATTGGGGTTTCATCCACAATAGGAGGGTATAGCATTTTCGGAATTGACCGCTCCAATCCAGGGATGGACTGATAGTTAATTTGGAAGCAGGTGAGAGCTGCAGGCAACCCTCCCTGGGAGGTGCAAGATGACAAGCACGTTGAAGCTTTTCTTCTGCGCTTAATTGATAATCCAGAACCCATTTCACAGCATCTTCGTGCAATCGTTCTGTTGTTGACAGCTTCGGTGTGGCTGTCGTATTGCTGGATTTGGAGGGCAATGCATCCGCTTTGGGGGGAGTGGCGGCAGTCTTGGTCGTGCTTTGGGTATCTGGGGTATTTTCAGCCATTCTTGTAGATACCTACGACGTAAGTTATCCGAAGATGGAATAGATAACAACAGAAGCTTACTTTCAAATCGTTCCGCACCGGCAGTCTTTCCGACAAGGTCTAATGTACACTGTACACAGTAGTGTGTCGTGTCAGCTGTCAGCTGTCAACTAGTGATGAATGCTACGGTGAGGAGTGAGGACTGACTGATGGTGATACAGAAATTGATATCTCGAGTCTCGAGCGAGAGCCGAAAGAAGTCTCGAATAGTACGCGCAAGAATCCAAGAACAGGCTTCCAATGCTTATGTTCTTGGGTTGAGTTAATCTTAGGTTCAAATCGATAATAATAATATAATATTTAATGCTTCACGGCAGCTTCACGTCAAAGATCAATGGAAAAGAATAGCTGATAGTAGACTAGGGGTCTACTTGAAGGGAGGAGTTTTGTGGTTGGGTTTTCGTCCGATTCGTCTCATTGCAAGCAGCAGGCATTGCTATTCATTTATTTAAGGCACAAGGGATCTCGGAGGGCCCGCTTGCACACTTTGGTCGCTCAGTTGTGCTACGCTCCAGTTGCCTCCTTTTGATTCTTTCGAGTACTAGTCTAGTCTACTACTACGGGTAGTAGACGACTAGTAGTACTACTAGTAGACTTAGACTAGTACTCCTAGCTAGCTACTACTACTACTACTACTACTACTACTACTACTATTATTACTACTACTAGCTACTAGTAGTAGCTACTCCGAGTAGCTACTCTACTAGTACTAGAGCTAGCTAGTAGTAGTAGAGTAGTAGACTAGTAGTAGCTAGTCTAATAATAATATCCAAGATACAAAAGCTGTCATCGTTTCGATCAAAAAAGGATCTTGCCAGGCAGACCCCGGTAAAAATGCACGGGACGGGGAATTCTCGACCGGCCAGGAATTATAATACTGCCATTGTCAAATGTTTCCACTGTAGTTAATTAATTCTTGGCCTGCTGGAAGAAGGAATAATTCAAATATTAGTGGAATTAACTAGGGAATTACAACTACCTTCAGGAGCACTCAGTCCTCGTCGCTCACTCTTCCTCGTAGTAGATATCATCGTCTCTGTCATCATCCACAATCCTTTTCATTGCCACGGCCACTGTCTTGACATTCCAGAACCTCAAATTCTTTTTGAGATAGATAAGAGCTTCAAAGACAATGGGGGACATGCCTCTCCTGTGTGGCAACATAATGTATTTGGCTTCACTGAAGAGACGTTCGC
>Ga0210036_1002565_pt1 | contig 19131 bp, 19 predicted proteins | sample CryGeymeta201515_FD_185469 | JGI IMG/M metagenome (GOLD analysis project Ga0210036, IMG submission 185469) | Groundwater microbial communities from Crystal Geyser aquifers in Utah, USA - Crystal Geyser metaG 2015-15 (SPAdes) (version 2) | ecosystem: Environmental > Aquatic > Deep subsurface >...
AAACTATTCATTCCGAATATAAGCATAAAATGTATCCCATGATTTTTCAATATCCCGGAATTGGTGATCACTAAATCGTCAAACAAGCCCGGGATATGGATATCCCGGAAAATTGGATACACAGCCCGGGGATTTTTCCATATCCCGGGAATGGTGATAACATATGCCTTAACCAGGTACTAACAAAGACAAGCCCGACAAAATAATTAAGCGAACTCAAAGCATTGAAATGAGAACCGAGCTTCTCGATGTCACCCTTGGGTTCATCACAATGATCACAAATAATACTAAAAGTTAACGAAAGCGAAAGCAAAATATTGACGATGACGATTCGTACTCTTTGCGCCTTTCTAACGGTGACTGCGCCTGTCGCTGCCTTCCTCTCTCCTTTCTCAGGCAGCTACGAGCTATCCACGAAACTTATGAGCCACGACGAATCGATTTCTCGCTTGTTGCAGGAGTACCGCGATCTTCAGAGCAAGCTAAGCGGAGAAAAAGAAATAAATTTGCTTAGGGAGAGTATTGATCTCCAAGAACAACTTCGTGGAGAGTTACAGGAAAACCGAAATGTGAGTGCGTCCCATGATGTTGAGGCATTGCTCCAAAAAGAGGTAGAGCTGAATGCGTTGGAGGTAGAAGATATGCGAGCAAAGGCACAGCTTGCCCAGAAGGAAAGGGTCAATGCATTTAACGATGCACAGAAAGCACACGCCCTCAAAAGACAAGCAGAAGAGGAAGCTCAATGGGCCCTGGATGAGGTCGTCCTTTTGGAGTCTATGGGCTCTCAGAATGAAGAGTTAGAAGACATGTTGCTCGCACAGGCCGCACACGATTTGAAAGAAACGAGTGACTTGGTGATGGATGTAGACAAGTGTAAAAGTGTAGCATTGCAGCGGGAGATACATGTCAAGGACCTTCTTTGGTACCTGGTCCAACGTGAGGAAAATTTGAAGAGGTTGCAAACCAACCACTCCCAAGGGGAGCTCGAGGAGTGGGCTGAAAAGGAGCAGCCAAGATTGGAATCGATTGTCCAGGTGCTGCGAAGGAAGCTCATTGAGCATAACCCAGACAAAGATACGGTTTCTTTTTAAAGAACACTTGGTAGGAAGTAGCTAATAAGAATGAGTTTGTATTATTAGGCTAAAGCGGTGTATTGTCTCCGGTCTCCGTGTATGATGGCAACAACAAAATGTCACTCGATGTTGTTTGGGGGCTTCTATCAGTGGACTTGTTGGATTCTGTTTCCAATCACACGCTCTGCTTACGAGTAGATTAATTTTCGAACCTCACACACTACCCAAGTAGGAGGAGTATTACCAATCAAAATATTCTCATAGAATAGCTCTTTATTGTGGTAGCAATTCGTCTCGTCACGGGAGTATTTTATCATGCAGCACAAAGGCTAAAGAAGAACGAGCCTCGTAAAGCCGGTCCACGGAAATAAAAGAATTGACTTGTAATTTTTCTTCGGAAATCGTATATAGTATATTGTTCATGCAATCTCTCATTTTTGGAACCGCACCTGCATTATAAGATTTTTCGATGCAGCAGGTGTCTCTGGTCCAATGATGAGTACTTATCAGAAATCCCATTCTTTGGATAAAAAAAACGAGGAGTCGCTAGGAATTAGACAATCATGCCGGATCGACACGTATCGATACCTCGTCACTTGAATTCAGTAAGGATGAGAAAATAGTCTCCCGCTCTCTAATCCAACGACCTCTTTCTTGCGGAGAAATTGAAAAGGATGCATTGCCAAGGAGACTGTGCTTGTCCAAGTCTTCGCTATCCGAGACGCCTATCCTGTCAATCGCATCCAGCTTGTTCCTTATGCAATCAAGTTCTTCCTCGCTGTATTCGTCTTCGTCGCCTTCCCCTTCCTCTTGGATTGTCAATCGCTGATTGCTACTACCACCCAGACTAAAATCAGACCCCGAAAGCCCAAAGCTAGAACCTCCCGATGATGACCCAATAGACAGATTCGTTAGACCGAACGATGAATCAATTCCAAACACATCAATCAGGTTTATGGATCCTCGTTCGAATTTGTTACTGTTACTCCATCTTCGACTGCTGCTTACTCGTTTCTTGCTGCTGGCCAGCCCTTCCATGTTGATTGATTCGTCTAGATCGGGATAATCTGGCTCGATTTCACTTAAATATGTGACAAACGGGGAGAACCGGACTTGCTTGGTACCACGAGTGTTAGTAGTAGTAGCCATTGTTTCACTTTCTTGATCACGGCTCTACTAGGTAACTACTTGCTCTTGGTTACGGTACCTGGTATGGTTGTGGGTCTGTTTCTAAAAAACATGTTGGTCGCCGTGGACATCAATTTTCTACGTTTAGAATAACTGCCTACGACCAGAAAGAGCAGTTGCTAGTTGTTGTCACATTTAAGTGACGAGAAAAACGAGGACTAAATCACTTAACAATGGTCTTTATTCATTTAGGCCGCTATTATCATTGGTGATTATTGTACATAGGCTACCATACAATTGATAAATGACCCGGGAAAAAGCTTTCCTAAATTCTGTGCGGTTTGGTTCGTTTGATCGAGATGTAATTTTTTTTAACGTTGTTAAGCTACCTCCAATACTTCTGGTACAGTAGAGTCAAAGTTATCGTGTGCCGGATTGGCTTAGTCGTAGGAAAAGAGTAAGGAAAGTTCAGCAAGTTGATAGATAGCCAGCAGACTGGGATTCTCAGTAAAACCGTAAAAGGCAATCGTTTCGACTCATATGTGCTAGACAACGAGGCCGTGAGCGCGACAACGTGAATCGGTTCTTTGGGAAGTTGCGAGTACAGAACCTGCTGTGAGCCCAGGTCTAGTTGATTGTCAGGCGCTCATAAATATCCTTGGAAGGAGGAAATGATATTTTTGATGATTTGGCGAAGATACTTTGATCACTTTACGTGCACATCACGGTTCTTTGGGAAGTTGCGAGTACAGGACCTGCTGTGAGCCCAGATCTAGTGAATTGTCAGGCGCTCTTAACTATCCTTGGAAGGAGGAAACGTTATTTTTGATGATTTGGCGAAGATACTTTGATCACTTTACGTGCATATCAATACAAGCATATTGACTTCGTTGCTATGCCGACCTGTGAGACAGACCTTCCATATTGGCAACAGGAGCTCAGCTGCGTATTGGTTGCAAAACTGCATGCACTCCAATAGAATCAGAAATTTAAAGATATCTCCCGTGCAACATCGCTCATAAATCCTCCATAAACTCATTCGCGAAGAACGACAGTTCCTTAGGTTTCGAGAGGACTCGAACAATTGTAACAGTAGATAGCATGCGACCAATGTAATCCAACTTTGCAGACTGGACATTTCCTTGTTGTTTCCAAGGTACCACTGTCACCGGTTATTGCTGTGTTCCCTATTTGGATGGATGAGCTCACCGCTTCAAAAGCCTCTATCGTGGGAGTTGATATGTCTTGCAGTTTTTTCTGGGGTCGCTCAATCGATTCCGGTTGATTCTTTTTCTTCTCTTCGTCGCGTTCTAACAACGCTTCCACCAATGCTGCTGCTTGTGAAGGGATGATAGAAATGCCTGCCAGGATGCTACCCGAAACAATTAATTTGCCCTGCCACGTTATGGGTGTGATATCTCCAAAACCAACTGTTGTCAATGTTGTCAGAGTAAAGTAAAAAGCAGTGAAATAATCAGTGATATCAGGGTTGATACGCTGTTCAGCAGTGTAAATTAGTCCAGCTGCCACTGATAGCAGCGTAGTGATACTCAACACCACCCTTGCCAATTGCAACTCAAACTTTCCTACAATTTTGGTTTCCAAAGATCGTTCTGGAGACAAATTGATGGAATATATAAATCTGGAAAAGGTCACCTCGTCTCGCAGCACTCTTTGCAGTCGCAAGACTCGCAACAGCCGCAGATTGATGAGACCTGACTGTCCACTGAGGATATCCCATACGCCAGGAAAGGGAGTATTTAACGTGGGGAATGTCGTCAGAAGTACTGGTAACACAATCACTACCACATCGACCAGTACTAAAGGCTTTGTTATATATCGCCCTTGCTTCTCACGACAGGATAACCATCGAGTTACAAACTCGGCAAAGAACAGGTAGGACAAGATCTGTTGAATCTGTTCCAAGGGTTCTACTACTTCCCACGGTAGGTCCGGTAGCGTATTAATGGCTACCAGAATGCTGCTTACGAAAATAAGCAAAGCCTCCACGAATTCTACCGAGGGTTCATTAATGAAAGATTGCGTTTTACGCTTGAATTCGTCGATTTGTTGCTTTCCTGAGCTGTATTCAAGGATCCATTGTGGTTGCTTTTTTTCAGCTAGTGTCATTCGGCATCGCTCGTCTGTGAGTCGATTTTCGGTGGGGTTGTTGAATGGCTGCGATGAAAAAAGTAAAGGATGATCATCGTCCCTCGACCAGGCGTTTAATGTATTTGTTTGAGTGGGATAGAAGTCGGATTGAGGTCGGCGTTTGCTCTGGAAATTTCGGTAATGGAAAGATACAGCATCTCTATGAATTTTTCCGGGTTTTGTAAATGCTCTGTAAGCAGGATAAAATGGAGGCGCTTGATCAGCAACGAATGCAGCTGAGGCAAACGAAATTTTTGACCAAAATCCAATAGCGGCCACGTTCTTCGTCGCACCTCTTTCACTATTTTTTGGCGGCTTCCTTGCCTTTTTCATGGTGGAGGCGGATTTATCTCAAAAGAAAAGATCCTGTTTGAGCATAGTCTTAGGAGAGCCTATCCCTAGATATTAAATCGAATTATTCGAGAGCTGGATGAGATGGAATAATGATTATAATAATAACAATAACTACTGCATGCCTAATTATTTTGGTTTTGAGTTGGAAAATCAAAGAGATTTGTGGACCTGGACATACTAATAATATATTATTATTCTGAGTGTTTCGATCAAAACGACGTTTTTCCTTGAAGAAAGATTTGGCATTGGCCGGTCGTTGTGGATGACGCTGTTTCCGTGAGCGAGGAATCACGGTCATTGACACGAAACTTACTGTATTTCGGAGTTAAAAAATGAAGTACTCTACTACTCTACTAGCTAGTAGTAGAGAGCTAGTAGTACTAGTCTACTACCAGCACCATACTAGTCTACTACTACTACTAGTACTGTAGTAGACTACCAGGTACTCGGAGTAGTGCAAAAAAGGATCGAAACCATAAACCATAATAAAACAACATAACAACAGATTCCGATACACACAACACACAACACACAGATAATACAAAATTGAATACACCTCATTAGATGCAGCGCCATCATGTTTCCTTTGACTTTTTATGCAGGCCACACAGGTGCTGTGGTTCTTCTCTGTACTTATTGCATAATATGTTCAGTAAGGGCACAAATAATAGTTCCGTTGAACAACACCAGCTTTCGTGCTGCCCTCGACCTATACAAAGCTAATCAAACGAGTGCCACCGCAACGTATGGTCATATTTCCGAATGGGACACGTCAAAAGTTACGGATATGTCGGAATTGGAGCTTGGACCGGAATTCGTGGTCGGAATATCTGATCTTGCTGGCTGGGATACGAGCAGGGTGACCGATATGTCTGAGGCAAGTTTCTTTTTCAAAACCATACAATCCTCTTTACACATTAGTACATGATGAATTAACAAGATTGTCTCATCCGACACAATAATGTTTTGCTAACTCTTTCAATGGTAAATACAGATGTTTTTCCAGGCAGAATCATTTCAAGCCGATATCTCTCAATGGGATACAAGCTCCTGCACCTCCATGAGATCCATGTTTGTTGGATGCAAGGCACTCAATGTAAACCTTCCGTGGAATACGGCAAAAGTGAGACTCGTGTTCATTAGCAATGGTGATGTTTTGATTAGACATATGGCTCGTCTTTTAATGTACTAGAAGCTCACGGTTCTAGTTCCTTTCACGTGTCCTTGGAAAGGTTGTTGATATGAGTGGAATGGTAGGTGCATTCGGAGAAAACGACAAGATGATATTTTACTACAATTCTCTAAGCACTTCTTGCCCCATTGGTCACGTAGTTTGCTTTGGCGCCTACCTTCAATGGAGACTTGAGCAAGTTTGATACGGGCCTGGTCACCAACATGAACAGAATGTGAGTGCGTAGAGTTACATATCTTCGGACCAAAACGCATTCTCACACAACACCATTTTTCTTTTCTACAGGTTTCTACAGGCAACATCATTCAATCAGTCTCTCCCGTGGAATACATCGAACGTATTGGGAATGGAAAGCATGTTCTCATTTGTAAGTCCTTCTTATTTTGAAGTCGCATTGACAGACTTCGAGTTTTTCAAGGGGCTCCAGTATTAGCAGCCTGACAACTTACCGTTTTGAACCATAGGCATCTAGCTTTAACTCTGATACGGTAAACAACTGGGACGTAACCAGAGTTGTGAGTACCAGACTGATGTTTGCTGGTGCCAGTAGCTTTCGGGGACCATTGTCGAACTGGACTACCAGCAGTCTGTCAGAGATGGATCAAATGTTTTGGGAGAGTTATTCATTTGACTCGGATCTCAACTTTGACCTAACATACGTAAAAAATCTGTCATTGGTCTTTACCAATGCATCTTCATTTACCGGTAATATATCCAACTGGGATGTGTCGCGGGTGGAAGATATGTTCCATACTTTCTCCAATGCTACCTCCTTCAATTCGGATATCTCTGGATGGAATACAAGCGCAGTCAAAAGCTTGTGGGGAACATTCGAAAATACTGCTTTGTTCAACCAGCCTTTGTCCTCTTGGGATACTTCATCTGTGGAGGACTTTGAGTCGGTATGTTTCTGCGCACATTCGTCTACTATTAATAATTGTTGGGAAGCCCTGGTGTCTCAACATGTTGTGTTCATGCTCTACTTCACTCAGTGTTTTCAAGGAGCGGTGAATTTTAATCAGCCACTTGATTCTTGGAACGTGTCGACTGCAAAAATTATGTCAAAAATGTTTCAAGATGCACGGTCATTCTCACAGGCAAGTATGGGCGCACCATTGATTTGTCTGTTCGGAAACCTGACGAGGGCACAATCTTCTAAATAATGTTTCTTCTTCATTTTTCAGCCGCTCTCTAGTTGGGACACCTCCAATGCCCAGCAGTTTGATTACATGTTCGCAGGTGCAGCATCTTTCGATTTTCCTCTTCCTTTTGACACTTCAAAAGCCACCACGCTTCAAGGCATGTTCAGCGGTGCTAGGAACTTCAAACAAAGCCTTCCCTGGACAACAAGTTCGGTTGAAGATATGGATGAGCTCTTTTTGGAGACAACACACAATTTTGATCTTTCTTTTTGGTCAACTCAATCGCTCACGTCCATGCGCCTTATGTTTGCGTCCAACAAAGTCTTTAATAGTCCACTGGACAATTTCAATACGTCGAATGTTGTCAACATGGCAGGTGCTTTTCTGAATGCTATTTCATTCAACCAGAGCCTTCAAAGTTTTGACACAGCAAAAGTGACTGATATGCGGTCTCTATTCTTTAATGCGACTGTGTATGAAGAAACACTATGCTGGGAGCTCAACAACAATCTACAAGTAGACGATATGTTTTGCGGTAGCCTCGCCGGGTTCGACCCATCTTGTGTGAGACTGATTGGACTGGTAGAGAAGACATTGGCTGACTGCGGCAAATTCTCGGACGAAGAAACAGTAGAAAAGAGCGGGGCCCCTGTCAGTGCACGAAGCTGGATCACAGCTTTGTGCTTGCTTTGGGGGGTAGGGTTATTGCAGCAGGCTGTCTCAAAGTTCGGCTAGAAATGCAAAGCGCCGATGCCAACAAAATACATTTCATTCACTTTCTTGCCGTACAGCTGAATCATACACCGCCATCGTAAACCGTCTGTGTTCGCTGAATATTTAGCTCTCAACGTATTTTCTTGTACGTAGCTGTTCTCTTTATCTACTACCACTCTACTGTACTTATTACTATGACCTTTCATCGTGTCTACCACTCAGTGGTAATCCACTTGACAGAGGTGGCTTGGTTTGACTTGATTTTTCGCTCCATAGCTCAGTGTTACGTCATCATTTCTTATTAATCGAGCTTCTGCGCCAACCACAAAACCTCATCAACGTATCGTCAACGTTTACCTTCACTCCTTCGATAAAATAAATCTACAGATCCAAACCTCTGACAGTATCATCGAGGATACCGTATTCCATTCCCAGTAATCTTCAGCATAATTTCAAAGAGGAGGAATATCATGTTGAACACAACAAGAGTCATCGCTCGCCGTCTTGGCAGAGGGAGAGCCACTCGGGCAATATCGGCATTTGAGAACATCAGAGGGATCCACTGCCTTTCTGGGAACGCTCACATAGAAGATAATGCTGGTCGACAAAAAATGAGAGGGATTGACTTTGCTACTTCTGACGAGGCGGCTACTCACCTCCATGCCAATACAACCACGAATGCTTTGGTTTCACCCTTACTGACCGTCGATGTTGCACCCAATGAAGACGACGATGGTGGATAGCAGCATAGTATGGCTTTTGGACTAAACAATGAACTGCTACCAAAAAATGACTTATAAAGAACCCAAAGGAAGAACATTTTGTTACACACGCTAGAAAGTGATCTACTAAAACGTAGGAAGTGTAGTGACTAGTCGTTTTACTATCTGATATCTGATGTAAACCAGATCTATAAGTTTAACTACTTGCGGGCCGATACTAGGTAACACCTGAGGAAAGGCCCAAAAAAGAAAAAGCATGGTGAGAAACGTGACAATTGAACTCATCAGTGCGAAAACGAAAAACATAATTTGAACAGCAATTTTGATTCTTGGTGGTTGTCCTCAGAAGGAAGTCTGCATTTTCTTCGACATGTAAGCATTCTCGAATATATAAAATGTAGATAATAGGTGTTTTCCTCATTGGAGCTAAATGAAGCTGCGATTTCAGGTCAAGAAAGAGACTCACGCTGTGGTTGGTTTGGTTTGGCACTCATAAAACAAATTTAGTGCCCAAGATAGAGACAGGCCAGTCATCTTTTGTTATGGATAGAAAATAAAGAGAGGAAATGTGATAAATCAGGGAAATTCAACTGAAGGATGAGGTGTGGGGACAAACAATGGTAAGAGAGCAAAGCAACAGAACATCCATACAAGAAGTATGTGCTCTTTCATCTTAAAAACATTTTTCGTTTGAACAAGTTTGGATGCACCCCACAACCCACAACTCACCAACAAAATGAATCTTAACACTCACTTACGTTCCATCATCATCCTCTTCAAATCCAAAATATGCTGCCATGCCGGATTCTTGAGTTCTCGTCAGGGCTTCGAGAGGCATCTGACAGCCTTCGACACAAATAGCTCGATTGGAAATCGATCGGATCGTTCTGTTGGTAGAACGCTGTTGGCATTGTTCCGTTGTTCTTGATGTTATCCGCAGAGTTTGTGCAGTTGACCGTATCTTCCCTCCAAATCTCGCGCCCCGGGATGATGATGTCATCAGAGATCGTGTTATCCTACTGGCTGCTGGAATCATTGTAAAGAATCAATTTTTTCTCGTTTTCTGCTGCGGGGCGGGTTATTATACAAGACTTTCGGGTTCTCAGCGACACCGAAAATAAAATTAAAATGATGAGTGACTGGTAAGAGTTATTAACACACTACTAGCTAGTAGTAAGTCTCCGAGGTAGTACTTGTCGAATGAAGTTGTGCTGGAGGAGAGGGTGATGGAAGACGATAGTGGGCGGGAGAATAACAGAAAAATAATGATAAATGTGAGATGACGAGAGTTTGGATCCATCCTTGCAAGGTTATGAGCTTTCGACAAGTATTGCACTCAGAAGTACTCTTCAGGTGCAGTACACTTGACGACTGTCGCTACCGCAGAAGTTTGAATGAAGCAACACCACGGTACTACAACCTACAACTAACTGGCAACAGACAGGTGAAGAGATAGACACCCACGAGGCATCCTTACCTTCGTTGTTAACCTGACCATTCAAAATATCACAAGCGAAAAGCTAACCACCATGTTCCTACAAAAAGTTAGTCGGAGAGCTGCGCCTCATGCTCTTCGCTGCCTCCAAAGGTCTCAGCGAAGATCTGCCAGTGCAGCTGCTGCCGATGCTTTTCTCTCCATTACAACGAGCACAAAATCCATTGATAGAGGTAGTCCTGCTGCTAGTGATAGTGATACTATGAACTTGATCTGGTTGGAATCTCATGCCAACCCCTTACGGACCCGTATGCATGACGATTTCTCCGTCGATGGTGCCTCCCTGTTGCAATTATTAGCAGGTGAATACGACGAAGAGGACGACGGGGGCTGAACATTGATTTTGCTGCAGTTTCTATTGGACACAAGCAGTCTGATTTTGTAATAATATCACGACATTTTACAAAAGCTAAAAGGAAGTGAACAATCTACACTTATCACTTATCATTCTACTGTTAATGAACCCCGTTATGTTGTCTTCTTTTCGTTGCTTTCTGTTATGAGATCATTCACCTTCTGGTATGAGATCAATTGCCTTGTTGCTATTACTTATGAACTTCGTTTTGAGAGAGGATTGTACATTACTTGAAAGTCGAAGATGGAGTAGTAGTAGGCCGTCTAGAGGTACAGAGGCTATTATCTAAGTGTGATTTTCCCTATTTCCCACCCTGCAACTTTGAGAGGATTCGAGTGTGTCGTGGCTGTACGACCTTATTTCATGTGCGAGATAGTATGTTCGTAGTTTCAGAATGTGATGTACTGTTCAGCGATGACATAGATTCAACTCGTACAACACGTTCAGGGCACTTTGGGGCAGCCTGAGGAGACGTTGAACCCCATCTTATTGAGCAGTACGACAATGCAAAGCTATCACTGCTGCTTGTACAGCTGCTGCTATCATAATCACATTCGTAATCATAATCATCGACATCATCCTGGTAACTGTGGTTGCTGTTACCTAATTCAATTGACAACTGTCTTTCTGGAAGAGCAGGTTTGAGAACCGGTTCAGCTGTCGTTCCCCATCGGGAAGGAACGGGCGTGAAAACACGTGAATTTTTCTTGCTGTTATGGCATTTGCATGACTTGGAAAGGTGCTGAGCAAGCGTAGCAGCGTTATCCGTGTCTATCACCACGTTGGCGGCGTTCACATTCAGCTCGCCCAACAGAGAGACAAGGAACGAGGACTGAAGATCTGTCATATTGATCTACTTATAATATTATAGTGTTTTGACTTATTTGTTTCAAAAAATTATGGGGACACGAGGATGCTGGTTTGGGTTTTGAGTTCTGAGTAAGCAAAGAGAGAGCTGCCGATTCGTTGTCGTTTTTTCAAGTTTTCGTTATTCCGAGCGGAGTACTGGTAGACTACAGTACCAGGTAGTACAATGCTAGGTTTCTTGCTTACTTGTTTATGGAATTTGGTGGCTCTGAGATGTTAGTCGTGGTTGTAGTATCGAACATCACGGTGTCGACGTGAAAAAAGTACGAGTAATACTGGTACTGGTGCCAGTACTTAGTACCAGGTACGTAGCTAGTAGTACTACTACTAGTAGAAGTAGTACCAGGTAGTAGACTGCTGCTGCTGCTGTGCCCGTGGTACTACTATCTACTACTAGTAGTACTAGTAGTACTAGTAGTACTGGTACTGCAGAAAGTTTGGCCTATTTTGGGTTTACCTGGTAGTGAGCTAACCAGTTTCTTTGAGGAATGACCGAGATAAGGTTTCAATTAATCAAAGTCGGGAACAAAGCGAACCATGAAATACTGCAGGACTTAACTAGTGGAACAAACATTGTAGGCGCTTTTACAATTTGTGCAAAATAAATGGTACTCCGAACAGCAATCGCAGAGGCGAACGTCAGAATGGGAACCCTTCCATCGGAGTCGCAGTGCCAGTACTAGTAGCTAGAACTACTGGTACCAGGTATTACTAATAGTAGCTAGTAGTACTAGTAGTACCTGGTAGTGTTACCTGGTACTACTCGAGTAGCAACAACTTATTAAGGCCGGTTTAATAATGATCTACAACTCCAAATCATGGGCGATGGGCACTGTCGGTGGCGTCATAACAGGTCACTTCACCGGATCTGCAAAATGCCGATGTTGAGCCAAAAATATTCCAACAGATCCTACTACAATGCTGGCATTGTAACAGTTGGGATGATCACTATCATGATCATGCAAATTTGGTGATAGATCCAAGTGACGAATAGCTAGCTTCTGGGTTGCAAATACAGTAGTTGTTACTAATAGAGTATCCACTAACACGGAGGAATAGATACATGTAGCCAAGTTCTAGCTTTGTTGACCCACTCTTCAATGTAGTTGCATATGGAAGTAAATTCGTGACACAATGAGTGCATTTACCACCACCTCTCGAAGTGAATGTCCTTGTTGTCGATGCCCCGCTTTTGTAAGAATTCTATGCATTGGTCGAGCATGGCAGGTGGCCCGCACAGGTAAAAGGAAGACCGCGGATCAGCTGTTTCCAAAAACGCAGCCATGCACCGTCCTGTCTGACAATGTACACCCTGCAAGTTTTCCAATTTCTTCTTGAGATTGCTTGTCCACTCTGGTTGTTGTGTCAGCGTCAATGTCAAGTGCTAGTCATTCGGTATTCTAGGAGAAGATACTGTCTCTAACAATTCGTCTAAAAATACCAGTTCCTCTTCTCGTGAAACGGAGTAGAAAAAGGAAGCCGACGGCAATCTATTGTCCTCCTTTCTGGAGTGTTGCTTCTGTTGCAATACATTCCATTGTCGATACATGCTCAACAGGGGAGAAATTCCAATGCCACCGGCACAAAATACCACGGCTTGCTTGTCAATGTTACTCGTATCTAACACAGTCTTTCCTCCCACTTGTACCTTTACACCCCGTCCAAGTACCTTGCTTTCCTCGGAATGGACCCAAGCAGCTGGTGGATATTTAGATCGCTTGACAGCTATGGTTACCTTGGGTAAGTCACCAGGAAGACTGGCAGGAGAAAACCCTCCAATCCAGTCATAGGGAGGTACCACAAAATCAATCCATTGACCTGCCTGAAAAGATTTTAAAGTGGTGGCCACTTCCAAATCTAGTACCACAACCGAAGGAGAGACGAGTTTTCGTTGTAAAATCTTGGCAGCGTGGTACCCTGCCATGTTCTTCCAGTTGCATCCGAATCTGATACTACTCAAGGTTGGCTGTAGATACAAGATACTCGAGTACAAGATACAAATAATGTACCTGATACCTGAGGACTGAGGATGAATGAATCAGAAGGGAAAAATTCAACTCCAATTTGGATATGAAAACTATGTAAACAAGGTTGAGGTTAAATATCACGGCAAGTCCATCATTGAGGTTTTCTGTTCTTGTTTTCAGAATGGGGTTTTCTGTAGATGGGAGTCTTTTGTGAGTTTGTTTGCAGAATTCTACAGTACAAAATTATCCACAGCAAAACCGAACGGTACAAGCATTCCATCTAAAACCGAGTCCTCTTACCAATGCCTTTCTGTTGTGCTTCCATCATTCCATTGTCAACGGAGCATGCGCCATTTGTTATCGATGAAGTCAGTGATCAAATAATGATGAAGCCTGCCATGAACAATAGTGTCAAGTCGAAAGTACATAGTGTCAATTAGAAAATACTGCTGGATGATATCGAATGAGTTAGCACATGAAGATGAAGGCTAGGGCAACTTTGGCAAATAACGCTACCGGTATAGTTTATGAAAACAAACAAATAAATGCTGTCGGTACTGCAGTGCCAAAAATGTCAAGATCAGATTTTCAAGCTATTAGCTATTGCTAGTATTGCAATTATGGCGGGCGTGTTTCAGTGGAATAAAAAACAGAAAACGACAGAATTTGATACATAATGTAAAAATGAATGATCTACCAAAAATTTCTATACGGTGGTGGCAGGTCCTGTATACTCGCCGTCAAATGAATTCGAATCATCACTGATTTCATCAACTGCATCGTCCTCGGAGCCATCTCCTGCCACAAAAAGGGAGGGGACATTAATTAGGATCAAGGCGGGAAGGTAGAAAACACAGGCCCAGATGAGCGTAATATTTCCTACACCGACCAAATATAAACCACAGCCCAAAATAAACATGTTACAAGCGATCTGGACCGTTGAAATACGAGACCCTTGTCTTCTGAAATGCCATGGAAGATTGACCAAGGTGAAAATAGAAATTAGTGCAAAAAGCCAATTGATATCCGTGATGAACAGGCCTACGTCGGAAGGAAAGAAGAGCGTAACTATACTCAAGATAAGAGCTGCAATGTTGCATGTCATACGAGCCGTATCGTATGTACTACTACGGCTCTGTTGTGCTTCATGGAGTCTCCGAGCTTGGACCGGGGTTCCGTAGAGATCGTAGATGCTGGAACGAGTTCCCATCTGTGGCGTCGTAGTCACAACCGCGACTGTTCTCTCTTTTGTCTTTGCAAGAATGGTGATGTGAGTTTTGGCTTCGGCCAACGTGTTTTTGGCGGATCGCGCACTTGATACGGCCTGTCCATTGATGGAAACAATCTGGTCGCCAGGATTGAGCAACGAGTCAATCATCAAGCCATCCGTACGTATGCTTCGAATGAGGGGTCCGGTAGATGCACTGCGCAACCTGGCACGACGATGAAATGGCTCATCGACGATATCCAATCCAATCTTGTCTTTGTCTTTGGGTTTCATTACATAACACTCGACCAATGACCCATCACCCTGTGACGTTTGTACTGTTATCGTGATATAGTCTTTGGTATTGCGGATCAGTTTCTGAGCGCCCGAGATTCTCATGCCGTAGCAACTGTCATTATTGATGCTAATGAGTGTATCGCCATCAAACACAGGTGACTGCGAGAGCAGCCCATCTTGTCTGACTTCACTGATAACTAGGGTATTGTTTTTGGAAGCTTTGATTTTAAAGCCAATATTATCATCGTCCGTGCTTTTTAGTACACGGGCACTAATAAAGAGAGCCGTGCGTACTTGTCCCGCCATGGGACCATCTTCCTCGCCGTCTGCCAAGTCGAAAGCTGTAATATCGGAAGCCTGCCGAACAAGTGTGGCTTCAACGTCCATGTTTCGGACGCGATTTCCAATACTATCGCCTCGTTCCAAAGTTGTGGCTGGTGTAATCTCTACTTCAGAACTATTGACGAGTTCTTGGTCGCTCGTTAAATTAAAAATAGGAATATCGTCATACTCGCTGCCTAAGAAGAGCTGGTCGCTGGAACCACAAGGCTCGGCCACGACAGGCCTAAGCATGGTAAGCAAAGAATTCTGCCGAGTTCGTTTCTCATGTGGGATTGAAGATGAATTAGAAGCTCGGCGAATGATGGAGGAATTAGATGGTCGGCGATGACTTGCGCCCGAGTTCCTGCGATAACTTACACCCGAGTTCCTGCGATGAAATACTGCCGGAAGAGCGGCCACATCGAGCGGTGATAGGGCATCTTCGGGTGATTCCTCGTCGTTGTTTGTAACCTCGTTATGTGTAGTTGTATCTGCTGCTGCTGGTGGTGGTAATGCTGCTTCCGCTTCGTTTTGAATGGTTCTTCCTTCTGGAAGACCATCTTCAATATCGCTGGGTACCTCTTCGACGTCAACAGAACGTACAGCGATCGATACAGGCACGCCACCGCTTTCACCAGCCGTTCTATTGTCGTTGTTTGGATTTAGTCCATCGAAATTAGCTCCATCGTTGACCGGTGCTGATGCTGGTACTGGTGATTCTTCAGGTTGCGCTGGTGCCTTCTCAACGACGGGTACTTCTTCTTCTTCCATGTGATCGGGAGCTTCCTCGTCTACAATGGGCGCTTCTTCGTCTCGTCGGTCGTTGCTTGGGTCCATCGTGTGTTCATTCGAGGAATGCCAAAAATAATAATGGCCTGGCTGATTTTCGAGAAGGATTCCACTATTCAAAGCTCGATCAGAATGGAAGTCGAAAATACACCTGGACGATGTTGCGAGAGAAGCCGAGAACTCTTCGTGTGATTCGGTCGTTCCTTCCGGGTTTCCTGCTATCGGTAGTAGACTACGTCACAATTGCGTTCATTTTAAAATTTCGAATTATCCCTGACTCTACTGCTGTTGCTACAGTACCCCGTGCTGAATTCTTAGAAACGTGCTGCGTGCGCATAAACAATTTATCCAGCTCTCCAGTACGTAACAAATGGTAGCTTTTTAATAATAGAAGAATTAGTAGTAGCATCACTGAAGAATTCATGGAATAGGTACTTTTTTTTTTCGTTACAACTCTTCTGCACTAATAGCCATTACTCTAAAATTGATAGCTTGTCTAAATAGCCATAGCCTCTACTAGCTAAGGACCTGCATTTGCCAAAAGAGGTGATCAGTTTTGAAACACTTAAACGTTTGTGTCCGACGGCCGTATTATTCGTGTTAGGAATCAACGTCTAATTCCAGACGCTCTCTGCCATGGTGCGCACGAACAGGTCGTCTCGATTGGTATACTACTAGTGTGAGTGTCTTAGGGTAGAACTTTGTAGTGATCATTCTAAATAAGTCATCAGGAGGAGGGGGCTTAGGTTAGATCTTTGTAGACTTTTTTGAGTGCTTCATTCAGTCTTGGTGGATAAGTCTCTCACGAAAGAATGGGTGTTGTCGTGCATTGCCAACTAGCGTGTAAGTAGTCCGAGTACGTACCTACGGTAGTAGCTTGCTAGCTAGCTAGCTTGTAAGTACTCCGAGTACCTACCTGATGAATAAGCAATCAAGACCATACTGTAAGAATATCCAAATTGTCCAGGGCATGAAAGCTGTGAGAGCAAGCAATAGCCGGTACGGTATTATATTGGTTTTCCTTGAGTCACGCATGTGTCCAGGATTTACAGTCAACGGAAGAAAAGAGCATGAACGGATCTGCATTGGCATTGGCATCCTTTTTCTGGGCCGGGCTAATCTTTGTTGGACGTTGCGCTATGAGTTGGAGCTGAGAAAATATGATTCGTCATCGCCGAATCGTTCTCCTGCAGAAAAGAGTTGACAAAACTGTCGTCAGGTTGATAGTTCATCTCGTATTCCTTTGTTGTCGACGACGAAATTTCCGCCTGCAGTGGTTCCAAATCTTCGGATCTTAGCGATTCGTCTGTGTCGTGCTCATTGTTCCTGTTTTCAAGCATGAAGTTTGGTAAGTGTCGGTACGGGTCGACTTGTTGCTGGTCTACTGTGTCTAAGGCGAAAGAATCTTGGGAAGGCAGCTCGGTTGTCCCAATATCATCAATATAGCTGTCGGGGTGCATTGTCACTAAGGAAGGAGGATTGTCCAAAACCTGAATTCGCCCTGAGCTCCTGCGATGACTGAATGATTCATCGTGGCTCGACACCGATTTCTGCGTATTTTTCTCTTCGCGGTGTTTTTTCTTTGCGAATTTAGCTTTGGTAGAACTTTTGTATTGATTGTGCAAGAGGTCACGGAACTGTTGCCCGACTCGTTCCCTACTATATCGGTCAGACGCTCTGTACCATCTCCCGTTTACCTCCTTAATAAACCCACCCTGTCGACCACTAGCATTATTATTTACCCGGCTGACGATGACTGATACTACCAGCGACTTTTCTGCTTTTGATTCTGCACTCTCGTATGTTTGAGCTTGTTCCTCAACCATATTTCGGAACCAACAATTCCTTTTGGTTGTGACGAGAGACAGAACAGATTCATTGCGATAGGCAAGATAAGAATACCAACAAGCAACAGCGGGATGACCCGTACGCTAAAATGAAAAAGAACTGATTCTTACCCAGTATGATTGTAAGCAAAATTCCCTCTCGAGCAGATCACATCTCTTATCCCTGGTACAAAATCGTCACCCAGTGGTGTAAGGCCCTTCAAGGATGCGACACTCTGGGATTTGCCTTCGCGCTTTTTGATCTTGGGCATTTGTCGGCACTCGGCACAGCCTTTGAAGAGCTAGGACGTCAACAGAAAAAGAAAAAAGATGGTAAGCTCTCGGCTCTCTGGATAGAAGCTAACCTCGTGAGGCTGCTGTTGCTATGCTTTTTGTTGAGCAGCTGATCAACTGAAGTTGGTGCTGTTGCGCTGTTGTGTGTTCTCTTTCTCGTTGCTCGTTCGATTATTATTTTTCTCGCCTGATTTTGTGGCCTTCCGGTCTACTCGTAGAATGAAAGCCCAGTCGTGTGGAAAGGGGACTGGCTGTTAAATAAAAGAGTTCGAGAGACGTCACAATTGTAATTCCAAAACAAGATTGGAATTGGTTCCTGCTGCTCTCTCCTGCTACTACTACCCCGTACTATTAATAGTCCAGCAAGCTAGCTAGCTAGCTAGCTACTGTAGCTACTACTACTACTACTAGTAGTAGGAGGTACTACTCGAGCACCTGCTGGTACTAGCAACTATAACTACTAGCTAGCTGCCTAGTAGTAGTCTTCGTTGTAAGAATTGCTGCAGTGGACTTATCGCGTCGCTTCAGTTAGAGCAGTCGCTGGATCATAGTAGTCAAGATTGAAAATAAATTACTCAGAGTAATATTTAGAGAGGTCACCGGTTAAAATGAATGAATCATCAGCTCTTTTCTTCCTTTGATCTGCCTCTTGCTACCTGGTAAGCAGCTGGTCTCGTGAAGTTCTAAAAAAATTGTCTAGCTAGACGTGAAGGTAGGATGCAGTGGTAGAGTGGCGTTTGTGTGGCTCACGACAGGAAAACAAAAGATGCGGTATTGTTCTCTAGTGGGTGGGATAAGCAGAACGACCAGTCTTCACTGGTGGCTGTTTCTACAGGCATAATGCTGTGCAGCAAAGAGTTGTGGTCAGCGGTAGTGCAGCTACAAGTGATGTATTATCGAGTAGATAAGGTGCCGCAAAACGAAAAGACTGTGCATCTTCGCTTCATATAATATTATAAGATACTTGCAGTACCATGGATTTTCTACTAATACTACTAATAGATTGCTCGAGTTTGCGGGTGCGCATCTGTTCCACTTTAATTTTCGGGCATTCATTATGTTTTGGGATGGTAGCTTTTTTCAATGTAAAAAAACTTCGGGGCAATTCGGTTCTGCAATACACCACTTTTACCACGGGTTAAAAGCCGTACAGCGAACAACTGTGCGTCCCTAAGCGGTCGGCATACAGCCGTCCACGTCAGCTAGCGTCAAGGGTTTTCCCCTACTAGGGTTTTCT